>Ga0065711_1005713_pt1 | contig 19367 bp, 12 predicted proteins | sample Hoacrofraction12_FD_59098 | JGI IMG/M metagenome (GOLD analysis project Ga0065711, IMG submission 59098) | Hoatzin crop microbial communities from Cojedes, Venezuela - Epithelial fraction 12 v2 (version 2) | ecosystem: Host-associated > Birds > Digestive system > Esophagus > Crop | place...
AAAAAAAAAAAAAAAAAAAAAAAGCAAAGCTTTTGATTTAAATACTTACTTAGCTTCTCTCTTTTCTGGAATGGGATTATATGAATGTCACATTGTATTGTAAGGTAAACCGTGCAAGAGGATGACTGCTAACCATAAACCATCCTGAATTACTATGTTTGTACACATGGTCTGCTGATCAGTGGTATCGCAAAGTCCTGCATGAGCTGCTCACCTTGAACAGACTACAACATCTGGGGTGAAAGGCAGCAGCTGTTTAAACAGCACAAAGCGTCACTACAGCTCAGTGGAGAACAAGTCATGAAGTAGGCTGTATGTGACTGGTTTTCATAAAACGTGTCTGTAAAAATAAAATGTGATTGCATCACAGTAACTGTATAGTCAAATCTCCAGCTTTACATTCAGTCTCAGAAATCGGCTATACAAGTGCACCTGAATATACATGGTTTTTGTATATAAAAATATAAAGATCGGGGCTTAGGCAAGCAGAGGAAATAAAAGTAGTAATCATACAGTTTAAGATTTGAAAGGGACACAGGCCATTAACTTCTTTGCTCATGTGAAGAGTGCTACCATCTCATTAATGATCACAAATGATCAGGAGCTCAGTTTAATTCTTCATCCGAAAGACAGCACCCCCAGGAAACACACTTCCTACTTTAAGAAGAGAACTGATTTGTTAATCCTCCAAAATGTGTAACTCTCCTAATAAATGACATAAAACTTTCTGAATCACAATTGGCACCATAATTTCAAAAGCAAATGTCCATTTGGGAAGCCCAAATTCGAGACCTCATGGTGTCATGCAGACTGAAATCTTTAAAAATGGTAATAATGATGGAAAGAAAATTAAGCACCATAAGGTTTTAAACAAGAAGCAGCATTTCTTAAACTTTAACACATTGTTTCAATAAGTAAAAGAAGCTGTAAAATAGGATTAAAGGCCAGACTCACATTACTACTGCAGGTTTTGTATCGAATATTCCGACCTTCACAGTTCCTGAAAAACAGAGTAAAAATGGTTACACTGCATAACAGCAACAGACAACCCTGCCTGTTTTACAGCTAGTTATTCTCTCGAAAATTAGACTTTTACTGCTACTGCTGTACCATAATTTGGACTCAAAATACAAAGTTTAAATACAAAGAGGACCTGGGGACTCAACAGGTTACACTGCTGGCTCTCTTCAGCAAAGAATGTGGTTCTTTGCCTGAAAACCCAATTTACTGCAAACCTTATGAAAAATATATTTATTTCATGAAAAAGATTTCACAAGGCATCCCTAGGCCTGATCTATGATGACTTCAGCAAAGCTATTTCTAATCCAGGGGATGTAACACAGAAAAAAAGAGGATCAAAATATCTAAGTAATCCTTTCATCAAGCATAAGGCTAATGAGCATTAATTTTCCTTCCTTCTTTAGGAAAGAAAAAACAGCCTCAATTCTTTCTTTTCTCCCACAAACCAAAGCAGTACTTTTGAAGAACAGCCTGTAATTTTACTGACCCAAAGCCACATGAGCAGAATTCATCGTTTTACATGAAATATAATTCTCATGGACTGCATGCATTTCTAAGGCGCCCAATGCATGTGAATCCTGAAATCCAGGCAATTTAGATCCTCAGCAAAGTCTGTTGTTAATAGCTGAAATAACAGGCATGTAATAAGGTCATATTTATTTATTGTGGTCTCATAAATATGGAGGTGTGCTGATTTCACACTTTTTTTAGGGACATAGTTTGCCGAACTCAGTAACTGATTGGCACTTTCACACAGGGCAAGATATTCTTCTTAAGAATGGCAAAATCAAGTCCTTGAAAGAACGGGAAACATATTTCAAATGACTTGACAGGAAATTATAATTAGTGGCATCTCTAAAACCAGGAATAATGTTTTGGAATAACCCCTTCATACCAAAAAGACCTGCCTTACATTAAAGAACGTATGAATACATAGCTGGTAATTTACAGCTCTTGGACTAGATGTGCCACTTTTTGCATGAAAATTGATTGCAAATATTAAAAAATTCTTTAATATGTGTGAGGGATTGAAAAATACCATTTGAAAAGGAGAGAACAACGGATGCCTGGAGCAAGAGTTCAACCAGCTCAGTTGAAGGTACAACTCTCCAAGCTCAAGATATTACATGTCTCAAATTTCCAATCTTTTGTAAGAATGACTGCATCACAGCGTGCAAGTTAAAAATGTTTATGACACATACAAAGGTGAAAACTTTGTTTCACATTTGCGCATTTCCTGCACATTACAACAACAATAAAATACAGGAAAAAAACCCCTTTTAACCTACACATTTGTCAATGTATGGAAAACATATGTTTTTCACAGGGTTACACATTAAAAATATTAATAAAACCACAGTGGAATTTATATTGCTACAATTTATTGACCTCGTTTCACAGTCCCTAACACACTGGTAGAATATCACGGCTTCTTGCTGGAAATATTACTTTTCTCAAAGATCTTTGTGCATTTCGCACAAAGAAGAAACCAGCAGTGTTCTAATCATTCATTTTTAGTTATGTATTCCATACAGACTGCACCTAACTAGCGTATTACACTACAAGACTTCTTTAAGAAAAATTGACTTCCTGGGCAATATTACATTTAACTGAAAAAAATCTGAACAAAATCAAAATTTAAACATAACCAGCAGTTTTTAAAATGTTTAAGAAGAATTCTAGTAAAGCAAGAAATTATGGATGCCAACACAGATGCTTCTAAGCTGGTTGGGATCTCTCCTTGCCTGACTACAGGCCTATTGCATTACTCATACTTTTGGGATTGTAGCAATAAGTCCTGCGTTAGTCCAGCTTTACTACTGAGGTAAATTGTTGTCACCGCTTACACCGTTCTCTTCAAGCTACACTGAGGCTTATCCATGAAAACATATGGCCACCAGGAGCACTGCATAGAAAGAACTGGCAGAGGACAGGTTTGCTAACACAGAGCAGCATGTGATACACGTGTATGTGGAGTAAGTCACTTGCTTTTTACTACAGAGAAGACAAGGAGGAGCCTGCACTTGAACATTATTTCAAGTAATGTTCAAACGCAGGCTAATTTGTATGCACATAACTCGCAATGCGCTTTATGTTACAGTGACAGGGACTTCTCTCAGTATTTGACTGTACTAAATAAGTGATTCTTGTTATTCCACAAACATATTTAATAACATGCCAAAGTTCTATCAGTTGAAGACTCAGATATTTATCTAATATATTTAAAAAATATGTTAAAAGCAGGATTTCATAACACTTCATCTGTGCAGAGCACTTAGTTCCAGAAACAGAAGCAACAATGGTTCTCTACAGACACCATCAAAGGACAGGGAAATACGGCAGACCTGCAGAGGAATAAATACATGTAAGCATGTGGCTTACCTGCCATTTAAACATCTCCTCAGCGAGTAAGAGGCTCCCCCCCCACAGGTCCGTGAGCAATCACTCCAGGCCCCCCAGGCATCCCAGGAGCCTTCCTTGTCTTCATCAGAGCGGGTAATTCTGGAGGTCTGAAAAAAATGGAGGATGGAGAGGAGAAAAAACCCATCAATTGATTTGGTACATGTTTTACTGCTTGGCATTAATAGTACTGAGCATGTCACTTTGCTGCTTACAATATTTCAAAACTATTGAATATTTTAATGTATATTTATATGCAAAAGGAAGGTGAATCTTTGGAGATACAGTGTATTTGATGCACTGCTTTCTGCCGACAGACTGCTACGTCCAAATACGCTGTCGTTGCCAACATACGTATGTCCAACTCTCTGTGTAGTAACTACACATTTGATCTCCAGCAGCCAGACCAGGCATTGTGTTCTGAGCAGGATGTTGGGCTTTCCAAAACACTGACCAAAGGAGTTTCACTTCCAGGACTAACAAGAGGGTGAAAGTCTCTTTCTATCTCCTCAGGGGTGCCTGCACTCAGCGGTAGTACAAAAATTAAGCACCTCAAAGCTTCTGTAAAGTGTATGCTGAGAACTGCAATCAGGGAAGGAAACCAGGAATACAACTTCATTATAAAAATTGCTATTAAACTGAAAGAGATCAGGGGAAAAGACTTAGAGATTTATTTGCAGGCTACAGCAATGAAATGCAGATTTAAGCTTAAATTCACTAACACAGGCTTCAAAAACATTGTTACCAGACACCATAAATATAAAAACTAAAGATTTGTGACAAAATCCAAAATTCTGCTTTACCCCTTAAAATTGTCATTTTTTATTTGCATTGTATCCTGTTCAAGAAAATCGACCTTTCCCAGACAAAATTCTCAGAACATTTTAGAACATGGTAGCTTAGCACCATAGTTCAATATTAAAAAGTAATGTGAATCAAATTATTCAATAATGTACTGCTTTAAGAGAGTACTTTTTGGTTTATGATTTTCTTCATGAAGAAAACATAGGAAAATCAAATTCAGGATTTCCCCGAGCATTTCTTTGACTTCACTACAATTGTTCAGCAGCTGCTCCATCTACATCCTACTTTCATTCGTCTGTCCCTGCAACCTTTAGAATTACTCTCTTGAAAAAACATGCACAGATTTCTATAACAAAATGTCAAATATAATGATTCATTGAGAGTTGTCAGACATATGATGGGCCTGTTATCATAAAGAAATTAAGATTTTAGAACCCTAAATTACACCTAGATTGAAATGAAAACACCAATTTCTCTAATCACTGTGGTGACAGAGTTTGCACATAAACTACTGCAAACATATTAACTCTATTACGAATGAAAGCCTTATTGCAGATAAAAATGAGGCAATGAGTCATTTACCTCAGGTGACAGAGAACACTGACTGATATTTACTCTGCCCCAATACAGTCACAAATGAGAGAACAAGAAGAGTTTGTCCAGTCTTTACTGAAACAACTATTTATACAGCCAATTTTTTATTCCCATTGCCTACAGTGGGCATTCCAGGCAGACCTCAGATAGATAAATAAAGGCACTACATTCACACAACTATTTTATTTTTGACACCATAGAAAGGCACAGCTCAATCAGATAGTGCTTCAAAATATTTACTCCCCCTCCCAAGAACAAGTGCTAAGACACACCAACCAAAGGGCTACCTGTCTGCAAACATAAGGCAAAGAGATAAGAACATTACTAAATAAACTGCATCTCAGTAAACATTTAAGTCTTCATAAGTGCCAAGAAAAGAAAGATGTTTAAAATGCTGAAAAGATTTTCATGAGTGACTAGATCCAGAGAAATGGAAGAGATTAGTATATAACCTAACACTAAACCAGATGAACACGCTTTAGTAATCCATATTTTCTCTAAGAAATAACTTAAGTAAGCTCACGAGAACAAGACTCAGGCTTATTTTCTTCTACAAAAGTGATTTAAAAGTGAAGTATGTGTAATTCAAATCTTATGGTACAAGGGGAAAAAATACGTAACTGTCCTTAAATTCCACAGTAAGATAAAGGCAGCTTATCTTCAGCCATGAAGAAAGTTGACTCTGATGAAAGCCTACGAAGCTTGAAGTGAAAATGGCAAACAATAAAAACAAAGCTGTTTTCAAAATAGCACCATACAAGGAATATGACTCAGTACCATGCTGCGCAGGCAAAGGGATTTTCTCCTAAATATTACAGAAGAAAAAAAAAAAAATCACTTGCCACAGAACTTGAAAAAACTGGCCTGTTTCTGTGAATGAGCTGTTACACCTCAGATGCATTCACACCGTAGCTCTATGTATCACTATTGAAAAAGCATCATTTTAGAAGCCCAAATGGCAAATAGTTGAACTTAGCTACACATAAGCAGAACTAAGGACCACTCAAACACATTTTAAAGACATTAATAAGAGCAGGCAGATTTAGTATAACAGCACTACTCCCCACAGTTAAGCAGCTAACAAACGTCGGCAATTTCCAAACTGCAGAAGTTGGTCTAAACGCATCAGTGGCTCCTTCATTTTCTTGCTCCTCTAAGTTTACAAACTTTTCAAACACTTGACTGTAAAGCTTTAAAAGTGTACGAGGCCAATCTACTGTTCCAGAAATGATAAAGCCCAGTCTGCCAAGATCCCTGAGGAATTTTCACGCTGGCGTTGGGTTTACTTTACATCAGAAGCCAACTCTGAAATGTCTGACACTGAAATGGAACGAACTGCCTTCAATCTTGAGCAAAAAGAGCTCAGTACTTCCCAACAAATCACTCAGCACATGAAAATAAGTCAAGATGAACAAGAGAGTCTCTCCTTTCAAATTTATGAGTGCAAAATTAAAGTTTGTCCTTTGTAATCGCAAGGCAAATGATTGTTTTTTAATATGTTGAGAAATAATTAAGCTTATGATATTAAAAAAGCAATACATGCCACTCTCTCTTTTAGAATAGCTAGTTTCTTTTGACAAAGCAGTGACAACGCCTAAAATAACCCTAACTTCATCATTGTATTAAAACCAGCCACATGGCATTAACAGACAGAATGCCATCTAAAGCCCTAAACAATGTCCAGTTGTTCACTTCCCAAACTGGTTTGATAAAAGCCATTGTTCTGAACTGTATCTAATTAAAAAGCTGTAAATACTAGGATGATCAAAGCAGAAGTTTATGCCAACAAAGCCTTTTTCAGAATCATTGACCAATTCAGTGCCCACAGTGTTGATTTAAACTCCAGCTAGTTCAAACTACTTGTCCCATGGGAAAGAGTTAAAAGCAGCTTGCACTGGCTTAGTAATTTACTAGCAAAATAATATTGATTTACTAGCTGTCTGGTTTCATAAACTCTACATATTACATTTGTCTACACCATGGTACCAAATTGAAACAAAATAAAGAATAGATCATCAACATCATGATTTAAACCAACAAAACCTTGGAAGCTCATTTAGGAATTAAATCAAGAGCTAATTGCAATTGGGCACAAAAGGGTATTATTTTACCTCAGGATTTCACTCGCAGTTTGCTTCTTCAATTTTTCATGTTTTTATTGTCTTCAGTCATAATTCTAACATGGTTAAGCAGTGAAACTTTGCTGAACCATATTGGAATGGGAGCATTTTTCCTTTAGTGGTTTAATTTTGCAGCGGATGAAGTGCAACACATACATTGAGCATATTCATGGTTAAAGCATGTATATATCTACACATACATAAGTGTGTGCATGTACATGCACATATGCACCATGTGACACGATCAAGTAAATCCACAACTGCTGTAGTGAATCCAGATAACATAGCTTAAAACAGCTATAAACACAACTCAGATGATTTGCTGCTCTTTACATAGAAAGATGGCAAAAGGCATCACACTTCCACAGGATCCAGATATGGTAGTGGGAGTTGTGGCCATTCCAAAAGCTTCAGATGTGAACGCAGGGTTAGGTGCAAGCATTGCGTTCAAAGCAATATTTAAGAACCTATACCACATTCGGAAATTAATCCAGTGTATATGATAAAGGTAGTTTCAAATATTTCATCCCAATCTACGCATCTAATCTATAATTCATTTTGAAAGTAAAAAAAGAGTAGGTCATGACACTGCACGTGGGCCTGGGCAAGGATCACTTCAATCAGACGATGGGGAAAAATAAACTACAAGTTTTGCAGCAGTCGGTGACACAGGCAGAGCCTCGAAGACTGAGATGACAGTATGCCAAAGTTTCCTCAAGGTCTGAGGCCCAGTAATGTGCAATCTGAGTCTCTGCTGACAACCCTTAACTGACAGAGACAGCCTTGTGTGTGGAGAATTTTACTGAAAGTGTGGCACTGGTAAATTTGGACAGGGGGGGGAAAGTTAGTGCCAGCTTCCCTTCTTTGCAGGGCTCTCTGGCTTCTGCCACATATGGGCACATACTGTAACACCATGTTCTGCAAATTATTTGTGCATGTGTGTGTTTTCAGGCCATACTTGCCTTGCAATGTACTGCTCAAGGTAACTAAGTATAGCAGAATTGGGCACTGAGGTAAAATAAATGAAATCCAGATGTTACCAGGACTGAACATTAATCTAAAACAAGGGGATTTTACTGTCACTTGTAACACCCAGTAAATAACAACAGCTACATTGACATACATTACAAAAATCAAACGCAGTGCTGTTATATGGAGAAAAATGATTATTTGGCCAAACTTTTGTTTGGCTGTTATGAAGGATGACATAATTGTCTTGAATTTGGTCATGCAGACTTCAAAGGAGATGTGGTGCCAGAGAACGAAGGTCAGTTTATGCAGTTTTATTATTATTCAGACATCCATTACATAAGACTTGGATATGTAAATGTTTAGCATTCAACATTGCAAAGATTCAGCTTCTCAACAGAAATGCACTGATACCTTAAATGTTTGTTTTCTAAAGTTTTTAATATACATTTTTGCTTTAAATGCAAACACAAGCCAAGTACATAGCATTTGACACAAGAATTATTGTAACAGAATGTCTAATGAAAGAAACATGGAGACCCAACACTCCGATTCATCTGCAAGCGTCTGCAAGCAACAGTCCCTCTGCCACATACGATCGCAACACAAATGACCTGAAATTCTGCCCTGTGACATGGGCCTGAGCACTTCCCCAGAGCAGGGTGCCCAGCTCTGTCAGGTTCTAGAAGAGATTCAGTGCAACCCCTGGGCAGCATCTACCCATACAGATATATGTGGATATATATGGATATATAAAACGCTCTCCTCGAACAGGGTAGGGTGATATGGCTCACAGAATAAGACTCTGTCATAACAAGTAAGGACTTGGTTATGCAGGAATATTTACCAATGTATCTGCTACTATGCCGACGTCACTGCGGCTCTCTGAGTGAGCGCTCGTTGGTTTTTCTCATGGCTTCTTATCAAAGTGCTCTGTATTAATTCGAAAAGGCATGCCAAACTCCAAATGAGAATCCCCGTAAGGAGTTACATTGGCACAGCTATATCATGTTGCTATTTAATAACACATTGCATATAACTACATTTCTCCATACACAGTTTAGATTCTTCAGATTAAATTCGTCCAAGTGAAAGAACCTGTTGCAGGGTAAAAACACCACTTCAGTCCCACTGAAGGCCGAAATTAAGCAATACCCAAAGCCCAGTACTGGCCCTTCTCCCAGGAGTGAATTTTATTCTTGATGGTATTTTGAACAGAGATGAAGCATTTCCTTTTTATTGCTTCTTCTCACTCTCACAACCCATAAATACTATTAACGCTATCCTGACTTTCATAGGCTTCCAAAGCGAAGGTTATGTCGCTGCTCACTCATCTTCATGCGCAGCACTGCACTATGCGATTTTCTTCTCCTCATACCTACAAAGGCTCCAAACAGAGGTAGCACAAGGAATTATGGCACTGAAGGGAAAATATCCTGCCTGAGTAGACCTGTGATGCGTTTCCCAGATTCTTCTTTCCAGACACTACACTTGGTGGAAAAGGTATCAAATTGCAGTGTTGACTGGATCCCTGAGCAGAACGCATAACTGAAAGAACAAGTATTTACCTGCAGATAATCACTGGATATGCTATTCAGTCTCCGAATTGTGTCCTTCACTTTTAACTCTGGCTGTTATGTCTATGGCTTTGTGACAAACTCTACTAGAAATCTCTTTCCCTGCTAAGGTCACATACAAAAATAGATTTACACCTCTATTTTGTACAATCTAACTAAGGTGTAGAATGCAGATTACAGACTTAGGAAAAACNATTTCAGTTGTGGCAGCAACTAAATATAAGAACAGTCAAAACTTATTTCCAGACAAATAAGAATTATTAATGTGATCTTGCGTTACCTGATTTGAGCAGAAAAACTTCCACTTGTTTCATTATGACAGATTTCAAGACTTTTTGTGATATATTCCTACTCTTGCTGGGTGCATTATGTATTACCTAATTGTGCACTGCATATGCCATTAAGTTTAATGAATGTTTTACTTACATGTACCAAAGTAACTTATATATTATTCTGTATGTTAAAAAGGACGTATCTGGAATTATAAAATCCTGGAGAAAAAACCCAATGCATCGTTATTTTAGACTGATAAAAAACACCTGGGAATAAAAGCAGCTATTTTAAGCAGATGTTTCAAAGTAATTAGTTCTAATATTACTAACATTATTTCCGTTACATTAACCATTCCTTGCACTTGGCCTTGCCACCATGTAGAGGTGCCCATGCACTAGGCACTGATTGCAAAATGGAATCTGTGCCTGGTAACAAAAAGAGCATTTCGGAAACACAAGCTGGTAAAGCTCAGTCACAGACTAGGAGAATCACCAACGAGAAATGAGCCAAAAGGCAAATGATGGACTTCTTCATCTACATGAATCTGGGGGGCTCAGATGTAGTTTAGAGCTCTCAGTGTTGAATTCTGCAATATATTTTCACTCTCCAGCAGTTTTGAATAAATTCAAATTCAAGTTTTGGAAAATAAAACATGCAAAAGAGTCACACAGAGGAAATTTTTACAGCGTAATTCATTGTGATACTAAACTGCAGGCGAATCCCAGCACGTTTTTCAGCATTATACTGCATCCAGATTTTCCATTGTCAGTGTGTTGCAAAATTTCATACTGACAACACAGGCCTGCACTGCAGGAGTTGTCAGGACNAAGTTGGAGGTTTTGGCAGGTGGCGCAGGGATACTTGAGGCTTCTGGCATCCAAGAAGAGATGAAATGTTGCTTGGCTGTTTGGCACCTATGAGCTAGCTGAGGCTTTTGGCACTGAAAAGAGTCTGTATCACCTCCTTCCTTCTTTCTGAGCAGTAACAGAGGGAACATGGAATTTGTGGGCATGGAGAAGGAATCGTGGTTCCCGCCCTAACATCTCCAAGCAGAAAGCGACTGCATTAGTATACCCGACTCCCGCGGTTATTTCTGCATCTAACAGCAGCTAGGACAACACCTACATGGTCCTGCCAAAACGAACCAGCAGTGAAGTAGTTAGAGCACAATTAAGTTACTATTTTTCAATTTCTGAGTTAACTACATTGTTCAGATGAGCTTAAGAAAAACACACGCACATTCTAGTTTTACTCCCTGCTGAAAGGATTTGATGACCTACACTGCAGTCCTAGGGTACATTTTTATTACACAACTGGCTTTTACAAGAGAAGCGCTTGCCTCTGTCCTCTCCTCTGGGCAACAGCAATCTGCTTTACTTTCTTGGGTGATATTCCATAAATTACGATTTTGACAGATAAGTGTCTAGCAAAGAGAGAAACCCTTTTTTAAAGCCCTGATAAACATGTCCTGCAAATACATGTCACTGACAACGCACCTGACAATCCAGACTTAGTTGCCCTGGTTTTCATTCATGCTTGCCCAAATTGAGCCATATGAGCCCTGTATCTGCTTTATCTACAACGGTAAATATTATTCCATATTCACCAGTATTAAAGCATAGAGAAGACCTTAGGTCCTCAGAACAGCGAGTAAGGCTAAGAATCAACTCTGGTGGTATCCAAACAGTCAGGCAAGAAGTCCATGCTTCTCTAATACTTTTAGGTCCAGTCATCCAGGACATCTGACCAAGATCAAGAATATGAAAAACTTCTCCCTGAGTTTCCAGTATTTCATTGTTTTCCAAGATTTAAACGTACATGTGAATAGATATCTGGAAATATATAAATTTGAACTCTTAAAACATACCCATTACTCTGAATCTGCCCCATCTGAAATGGAAACTCCATTGAGAAATATTTAACATCACTCCAATTCTCTCCATTTCTAAGTGGTCTGGAGAATTAGAACTTAAAGATTTGCACATGTAGCTGGCAAAAAACTCAAAAGCCATAGACCTTGGGAAACGCACACAGGTTCTGAAAGGGAGCATAACCAAGAAAGCAGTGTAGAATGTAGGACTCTGTGCCTGCTTTCTCAGTAGCCAGCCGGCAGCAAACACTTGCCAGGGCTTGGAAGAGAGATAAAGGCAGAATTTAAGATAAGCAAACAAGAACGAATTTGGATGCTTTAAACTCTTTATAAGAAGCATGATATTCCATTTTAAAGTATCACCGATTATATTAACATTCCCTATGAAGAACTTGAAAGTTATATCCTAGTAAGTATAAAAATAATTTTTAAATTATAATAAATTTACAGTATTCTCCACAATATGGTGTTATTAAACACACAGCCCTTTCATGTGGTTGTGCAAAGAAATCTTGTCACAGACATAATGAGAACATTTTCATTTTCATGTGACAATTAAAATATGCAATATTAATACTTTTTGATTGCAGCTTTTAAGGCTATGTATTGTTACGACAATTTTACAGATGAGGACCTGACGTCAGGAAGAAGGAGGATAAGGTGCATTACCTGAGCTGCACAGCTGAGAATTACATCCAAAGTTGGATTTTAGTGCCCCTTACAGAGCTCTTCCACCTCCTATTTTGCAAATGCAAACATTCTCCTTTCTACTATGTTTTTCTACAATAGGTACAGAGTATGAAGGGGAAAATAATCTTCAGGACATTTTGATACTTTAATTATCTCTGGGCCTCCTTAAAATCTGCATTAACAACATTTCATATATTTCCTGGAGTCCATAAAAGAAGTACGAATTCATGCAAGCTCTAGTGAATGTTTATTCAAAATTTGCACCTGGATATGCTGGGTTTTTCCACCTTCACACTGCACACCACATGTTCCTCATCCAGCATAAACAGTTTGATGGGTCAGCCAGAGTCCAATGTGCAGAATTCCTCAGGTGCGTAACAGAAAAAGAGATTCCAGTTTCTGGGAAATATATCTGGGATTTTTTTGAATTACCTTATTAAATATATTTGCAAACATCCACCAAATAAAGGTGCTTTTAAATACTTTACCATGTGATTTTTTTAAACTGGTCTCGCCAGTCAAAAGCTGCATCACTTCAGCACATGCAGTGGAAAGACCACCAATCACTCACAAAAGGATGAGCGAAATGCCTGTGACAAAGCAGAGGATTTCCATCAGGTTCCAAAGATCACAGAGTGGCACGCTGGTGCCACTGTCAAATGTGCAAAATCTTTCCTGTCAAGGCTTGTTTTTCAGGGCTTTTCCCATATTCTGATGCCACATGAAATTGTAATCATACTTCAGTGATTACATATTTTGAATGATTTAAAATCATATTTTTCATGTAAAAAATCCCAATCCAAAACAAAAAGAAAAATCCTAAACCTTTCTTCTAAGGGCAAGGTATCTGTTCTCCTCTTGATAAAATACCCATGCCAGCTTAGGACCTCCTCGTTTCCTTCTTGATCTGTTCATTTGATGGAGACCTACTTGACAGTAGTTGAAGTCATTCCAGGGTAAGGAGAGCTATGGCAGGAATGCTATAAATTACTGAAGCTCTAGATTAAAATTAATCAACAAGGTAGTAAACTTACAGTTTCCAAGCAGGAGAAAAGCAACAGGGGAGAGGCACAGGGTGGGACTTCTTGTTTTCCACCCTACAGGTAAGTTGTAAGAACACGGAGAAGGACAGACCCTGACACAAAGCCAGGAGCTGTTACCACAATCACCATCAAATTTCACTCCTGCTGATTTGCGGTGGTCCTTGTGGTATCTGCCCAAATTAACACTGCACATCTTGAAGTATAAAACAAGGCCATTCTGCTTACATCACATGGAAACGCAACCAGAGTATACCTGGGGCCTAGACCGGACCACAGGTTGGCATTAGGGTACCTACTTGTTCCCACATCCTTATCAATTACTGTTCTAAGCTGAAATTGTTACAGGGTTGATTTGCGAAGACTCCTGTGTATGAGATTTACAGACAGGTTACAGAGAAGTAAACAAAGATAAAGGAGTATGGGCGTTTAAAATTACTTATACGTTACATACTATTTATCATACAGTTTATAACATCATAAACAAGCTTTATCCCACCACAATGATAAATTATGCATTCAATTTAAAGCAATTCCCTAAAAGCAATCACCTAAAAACACAGAAGTCCTGGACATTTATGTACTGTACCTCTATGCATATGCTTTTGAAAGAAAATTCATGTTTTCTATTTCTAATTGGTTACCCCCATCTTTTTTTCCTTTTCAAAAATATTTGTTAAAAGAATTTACAACGAAAAACCCCCACTGAAACCAATCCGTTTCCTCAGAAAAAAAATGACTGAACCTCTAACTTTTAAAAGAGCCCCAACACATATATTTTAAAAATTTGTTTAAAATAATTTTCCTGACTTGAGACACTGTCTGCCAAGTTCCAGCTAGAAGCAAAATTTTATGGCTAACTGCCAAACCTATGAATAAAAGGAGTTTATAGGGGAAATACTGACAGAAGAATAAACTGTAGCAAGAGCAGCTGGTACAGAAAAGTCTTTCCTGTGCATTTTGTCTATCCACAGTCTGTAATATTCATACCCCTGGATATTGGGATGTTGCATCCTGCCTGGCTCAATTTAATGCCAAGATTATCAGTAGTGCCAGACTGTTTGATGATTTGCTTGTAGATATTTATATCATATCACTCAGATGAGGCATCCAAACTTCTCATTTGTGAGCTAGAGATTTGACCCACGTCTCCTGACTCACCCTGATATTTAATACCATATGTAGCACTTTCAATGGTAGTATTTCTATAAAAGTAATGCAAAGCAGATCATAGAATATAAGAAGATACACCTGGCAACAGAATAAATGCCAAAAGGAAAAATAAAGCCACAATGTTAGCTAACAGCAATTACAAGAATCCTAATTTTCCTCCCTATAAATGTAGAATAATTAAGTTCATAAATTTTGAATTTTAAAGACGTTATTTTACGTTGATATATTTCTCACCCATGATTTTTAAAGCAGATATCACTTTGCGTAGAGCCATTTTAAATTAATGCATTGAAGGAGAAGACTTATTAAGCCCATGACTAAGCAGCAGCCTGACTGAAGTTAATTCTGCCCAAAGCAACTCTAAAACTTGTCAGCCTGATCATAGTGCCTCTTTACAGTGGCATAAATCAAATTTAACAAGATGAATTTTCTTCTCAGAGAAAACAGTTCTTGCCCATTTAACCGTGACCTGATCTTTGGGTGATATTAAGCAATGGTATAACTGATCCAAAATCAAAACATAATTTTAGTGTTTCTTTTTATTACTCATGCTTAACTTAGAGACAAATTTAATACTTAAGTTTGCTCAGCTTCACTGGCTCCAGCTGATTTCCTGCACTGGAAGAACAGTTTCATTCATTGTTGTGAAGAGCTCGCTTTACACAAGGGTAGCCTGACTTGGAGATGTTGTGAAGCTTCTGGTGGGCACCTGTGCTGGTGAAAAGTTTCCCTAAGCTGCTTCTGTTGCCATTCTGTCATACATACAACTTTTGCCTGATCACTGGTCATTCACAGTCGAAAGCTTATACCATTTCTGTCATCTCGAGCTTCCTCCAGCTGTGTTCTCTCACACACAGCAAAACACAAATTCTTCAGGAAGTTTTTTTTTTAGATAATTAAAATAAACATTAACATTTCCTGCCTATATCTCATCTTGCAGAGGACAGCAATATGCAGAAGTTGCAAGTCAAAACATCTTTTGAGGGCAGATTTTGGATATCACCTTTGTACATGTTAAAAAAAATGACAGCATTGCCGAGGAAAAAAAAAAAGTCTTCAAAAGTAAACTCCATGTGCAGAGAACACTGTTTCCCAGAAAGGCATTTTATATGGGATTAAAAATGTAATATTCTCTTGTCATTCCTTTCCACTTTGAGTCAAACAAAATATAATCCACTAAAATTCATTTGATATCTGGTGAATAGTTTCCCTTTTATTGATTTTCTAGCTTCCAGCTTGGGGAGAAAAAACCTGTCAAAGGGAACAGTTACAATGGCAGCACAAGTCTAGATCCAATTCCCAAAGAAGCAAAAGAAAAAAAAAATACCACGGACTTCAAATAAAGATGAGGGCTTAATTGCATATGTGGAGTAAGGACATATTATTTCCCTATTTGGAAAAATGTTAGCATAACTTGCTTTTTCTTCTGTGTCCAAGTTTCTGATTTTTAATTCTCCAAAGACAGAATTATCCAATCAATAGTATTCATGGTAGAAAAAGACAATTTCATCTATCCTGGGTTCGACACTGACTTCATTCCAGATCTCTCCTACCGTGCATGTTTAACTACAGTACCTTTGTCACTCAGCACAGGGTAACGGGCATGGATATGGAATATTAGCATGACTCTTTCCGTATCTGTGAAGTGCCAGTGTTTCCTATTATCAGGCCAATATTTTATGGTTATTGTATTAGCTTCCCACCAATACTTTCTCAAGTTCTGTAGCCTGAAACTTCCATTAACAGATGCTAAACACAATAGTTGTTTTTCACTTTCAGATCTTGCAAAAGCCCAGAAAAACGAGTGGTCAGTTTGTCCAATTTTCTGAAGAAATTTTCCAAGATTTAAATGGGCAACATATAAAACAACTAAAAATACTCTTGGCAGCTCATTCATTTGGATTGTGTTCCTTCTGCCAAGCCAACTAATGAATAGCTTATTCCAAGATAGGACTTCCGCATGAATTTTTTGTAGTAAAGGTAAGAATATCTATTTATATAATTCCCTGGATGCTTATATTTGAAGGGTTTAGAGAAAGGAGGAGGTTTTTTGGTCTGTGGTTGTTGTGTATTTTTTAATTAAAAGGGACATTAGCATTTGTATTTAAGGAAAACTTGTGTAAGTAAATTAACCAGCAAAGCTCCTGTTTTTGTTTTTAATTCTGCCTTATACTCTCATAAATTAAATATAACCAAAATATTACTGTGAGGAAGTTCATGAATAAAGCTTGATTTAAAAGTCATTGGTATCAACAGAAAGTATCTCCCTGACTTTGTTGGATTTTGTATAGGGCCTACAAGAACCACCTGAATTCCATGTAGATACAGCCAGACTTGAGACGTGGATGTGATTTCTTACACATATGGGCAGATAAAGATCAAAGAAGGGGAAGAAAAAAACCCCTACATACTTTTCTCAAATTTATTTCTTTTACCAGCCTCCATTTATCTGTGTTCTGGCTATAAAGTAGGTATTTGGTTGGAATCTAGAATTACGCTTCATCAAATATCCACAGAAAAAAAAATCCACTTAAGAACACCGTCTTTTTTTTGGCCACAAGAGAAGGAAAACAACATTAGCTCTTGGTTACCTATTCAAGCCAAGTTGTGCTTCAGATACTATGGATTCCCCCACCTCAAAAATAAGTTGCATTTGTTAGATAAACTATGATTGTTTTACCCTTGTTGCAAAGAGTTGTCCACCGCACTTTCGTTGTCAGAAGTCTCTGTCTTATCATTTTCCCATCTCACTCTCCAGGTTAAATATGAAAATATTTACACTGATACTAAATGAGAGTCTTCAGAACAATAAGAAACTTCAAATGATTCCCCACACATACATTTTAACCAAATGGTACTTTTTCATCATCTTTAGTATAGAGAAGCTCTTCTTCTAGCATGAAAGAAATGTGTATCTTTTATATCTTTGCATGTATTCTGTATACAAATTTATTTTGAAAGTCTGAAAAAACTTCCTGCTTGTTTGCACTTTTTCCCCCAAAATACATAGGGCCAAGTTATGTAAGTGAAGGTTTCGAGAGAGCTAGGTGACCAATGAGCTATGCAGTCCATCATACACAGCAAAAAGATTTTATATTAGTTCACCCACTGCTAGATTCCAAACACTTTTGAATGTCCCACATTTTATGGCATTACTTATTTCTCTTCTGAAAATATATCCTCTCAAAAAAGCTTGTTTACCCTTAAGAAAAAAAGTCTTGCTCACCATGATGTTGTTCACCCGCTCTAGGTGAACCCACTTTAGCAGGGGGGTTGGACTAGATGATCTCCAGAGGTCCCTTCCAACCCCTACCATGCTGTCTGTGATTCTGTGATTTATTAGTGAATTCGAAGAACACGATATAATCAGTTTACCATATTTATGATGCTGAACACCAAGGGAGATCAGCATCCAATTTTTTTCCTCACTGATGCACTGCATCTAACTTCCATGTTTTTTCCATGCACATCATTCAACCATTAAAAATTATCTGTATAGCATCTCATTGGTTCAAAAATAAAGAACAAGCTTCTCAGTCTTTGTAGAGATGACAAATAGCTAATGGTAAAAGTATAAATTTAGCTTGTGATCTCATTCTCCTTTCCCCTTTGTGCGCTCAAAACCATAACAGCAACTAGATAAGAATGAAGGAAAAATAAGGGAAATTAACTACAACAATAGGGCTGGTTTTCAGAAGGTTGGGCAATCCAGATCACCAAACACATTTAAGAACAAGCTAGACAAATATCCATCATGAAAAGCTGGAGTTCATCCCGCCTTGGAGCAAACAAGTAGACCAGGGTTTCTTCCAGAGACATTTTCTGTTTGATCTATACCAGACATTGAGGGAGGGCAGAAGGGCTAAGATTTAGCTACACTGAAGAAGCAATCAGGATTCTGAAAACAAAAGGAAGGAAGGGTCTATCACTGTTTTAATCCATACGCCTTGCAATGACTCATATTTTGCTTGGAGACAAGGTCCATCTCTCACGTCTCCATCCTTTCCCAGACGTGTGTCCTCGTTTATGCCTGCCAGAGGGAACTCTCTTCCAAAACACACTATTTCACAATATATTTTCCACTTTAGAAGGTGTCCTTCAAATCATCTGACTACTGTTTTGCTATGCCCTTTTATCACAAATCAACTTTGTGTTTCTTATTTAATATAAAAGCAGCTTGGATAACTCAAACAAGACAATTTCATTGCTTTCTGGAGACTGGTTACATATACCCCTGTTCCCCACTGGTGTGTCTACAAACAGATACGTTGCATACCCAAAAACTACTTCTCCTTTGGGGCTTTTAAGCTTACTGATGAGCTGTTCCTGCCCAATTTGAATCATTAACTTACACTCCCAAATCCTTATTCACACTGTAAATACCACCTATCATAAACATATCTTTTCTCACACTCTTGATCACCAGAGATGAACAGCTTTCTTTAGAAACTACGCATAAATAACTGGGAAACATCACTAACACAGATGACAGCTGCTGTATCCAAATCCACGTTCCTTTTGCTCTACCTCTGTTTTCAGCATTTGTGCATTGCCCCATAGAATGTGTCAGGCCATATTCTGTGCTGCACTTGAGAGCTGCAGCAGTCACAGAATCACAGAATAGTAGGGGTTGGAAGGGACCACTGTGGGTCATCTTGTCCAACCCCCCTGCCGAAGCAGGGTCACCTACAGCAGGCTGCAGAGGACCTTGTCCAGGTGGGTCTTCAATATCTCCAGAGAAGGAGACTCCACAACCTCCCTGGGCAGCCTGTTCCAGTGCTCCGTCACCCTCAGAGGGAAGAAGTTCTTCCTCATGTTCAGACGGAACTTCCTGTGC
>Ga0065711_1008720_pt1 | contig 19365 bp, 11 predicted proteins | sample Hoacrofraction12_FD_59098 | JGI IMG/M metagenome (GOLD analysis project Ga0065711, IMG submission 59098) | Hoatzin crop microbial communities from Cojedes, Venezuela - Epithelial fraction 12 v2 (version 2) | ecosystem: Host-associated > Birds > Digestive system > Esophagus > Crop | place...
GGGCAGCCTGGGCCAGGGCTCCGTCACCCTCAGAGGGAAGAAGTTCTTCCTCATGTTCAGCTGGAGCTTCCTCTGCTTCAGTTTGTGCCCGTTGCCCCTTGTCCTGTCGCTGGGCACCACTGAACAGAGTTTGGCCCCATCCTCCTGACACCCACCCTTAAGCATGACGTTTCCCCGTACATAACTAGAGGTGTTTGGGGGATTCCCAGCAGAGCTGATGTTTTGCTTCTTTCCATCAGCACTTACACTCTCTCTGCCAGAAACAAATGGAGAACAATCCCAAGTGTAAACAATAAACTACATTTCATTTATTTCTTCTTGATTAAAAAAAGAAGCGCTTTGGCTTTAGTGGAGAAAAATTCACTTCAATTTTACAATCCGTTCTTCATCAGATCACCAAAAACTTGGGTTTGGGAGGGGTCTTTCTACAGTTCCTCCTCTCGTTCGGCGTTCTGGAGTGGGACGGTTGCCTCAAGCCTTTGGAAAATTTTGGCACGTTGCACCCAACCACGCAGGGATACCCGTGTTGCCAACGCTGGTTGAGGACTGCAACACGCCACAGCCAGACTGGGTGGGGGTGGCGGGAGGTTTTTCATATTTTTACACAGAAAACTGCAAAGAAATATTTCCGCCTTTCACTGCGTCCGCTGCACCCTCATCTGAACAAGGACCAGCGGGAGTCCAGCGCCCGCTTCCCTCTGGGGAGGTGGGCATGGGAAGACAGGGGAACCGCAGCCCGACTCTGGGCTGACCCGCACCCAGCGCACTGCCTACGCCTCAGCAAATAATTCCACGCATTTCTCCTCCGATCCGCGCGGCTGCACAGCAGAGGCGAGGCGGTGGGGAACCGGGCGCACGGCCGTTTGACAGAACGCCGTTACCACTTACATCAATCAATACCGTATTCCCCAAGCAACGCCCAGGAGAAAAAGACAAAAAGAAAGAACAGGGGTTTTGTAACACAATTTCCAACAACGGTGGCTTAGCGAAAGCCCAAGATCTTCTAGTCTAAAGTGCAAAATAATCCTCCTTAATCCCCATCTACAACACTTTAATTAATCAAAATTCTGTTCTTACCTAGGAGCGTTAGCTGTTTGGATAGCTTTGGCAGGATATCAATGCCGTTCTTCAGCCAGGTAATTCGGGGATTAGGGATGCCTTCGGCGTGGCATTTGAGGCTCGCCGACACGCCAGGCTCCTGCGCCTGCGTTTCAGGGTAGACGCGAATCACGGGCGGCACTGCGGGAAACAAGGAATCAGCGACTTTAGACTCACCCCTCGCCGGCGGCTCGAGAGCCACTGCCTTCCGACGGCGTCTGAGCCACGCGCGGCACACAGGCAACCAGTGATTTTTCTGCTGCCCAACTTTGGGGCTGGAAAACAGAAAATAGTAATAGAAAGGAGTAAACTAATAAACCAATGCCAGAGAGCAACCTCAGTATCTGATTTTATGATTAGACCATTCTTGCTTTCTTTCATTAAGCGACTGATTGAACTTCAGTGAAGTTGGATTAAAACCTAAGGCGGGTACTTGTATATTTAAAAATTAAAGTATAAACTCCAAACCTTCACTGAATCTAGTAAGGAAGGAGCTGGAGTTCTTGCCTACTAGAAGTAGCATATCATTCAACACTTTAATTAAATACCCACCAGGAAATAGCCTGTACATTCACTACGTGTTATTCCAAACAAATACAGTGTTTATAAATTACTTTGCTTTTTTTCTGAGAGGCTTTCAAAACACGACTTACCTTGTTTCAGGAAGGCCCCTCTGAACTACTTAATATACTCAATTGGCAGAACTACTAATTATATTACAATTTCAGACAAGCTCATTGATTTTCTATCATGTCGCCTGCATTGCTCAAATCAACAAGACTTACTATCACCCATTAACCGTTCCATAACAATTTACTCACATACTTTCAAGAGAATTTGCAATGTTGCAGTATCAGTGAAAAAAATCAGCAGGACTTCCCTTGTTTTCACCTCAAGGGACATGATAAAGGAAAAGTGAGAATGCGCCTTGTCATGGCTGATGGCACTTGAAGGTGGTCACGGATTGCTGTGTTTCATGATCAAGCAGCCAACTTTTCTACAAGATTAGGAGATTTTGGGACTCATGATACAACTGTTGCAAGGCGGACAGTTTTGTAGAACCACGGTCAGAGTCCAATGCGGATGTGATACGTGGGGGCCCAACTTCTTCCTCGAGGAAAACACATAACCCCTGCTAGCACTAGCGGAGGATTGAGGAAAATCTGTGGGGTTTTTTAGAAAGCCTGAATGAGTCAATAACAAACTTCTGCTGGAGATCACTGGCCTAAGGTACCTAACTCACTGCTGTGCTTTTATATTGTCCATTAGCAGGCTCCAGGACTGGCAAAATTAAATTGACTTAACAGTTGCTTTAGAATAAAATGAAATCTGTCTTTGCAGCTTGTTATGTGTCTATATATCCATATGGGGATAGTTTAAATAATTACACTCACCAGCATATACCTTCCATCTTTCTATTTTTTATGGGCCTTAACAGAGGGAGATGTATTTTGCTTCTATCTTACCTACCAGCTGCCAAGTACTAACTAGAGCTGAGTCATCAGCTTGGAAGGAAATCAGCCACGACAGAAAGCCCTCAAGTCTACTTGTGTTTTATAGCTTTAAAAGCCAGAGATTGTTCAAGTGTAATCTGAGAGGAAATGCCTAGGGGCAGCTCGAGAGGCAAAAAAAATTGGGGACTTCTAGCAAAGGAATGGCTCCGCGCTCCACGGCTGCACAGGACCTGTGGGCTTACTTCTATTGCCTTTACTGAAGAAGAAAAGAAAATGTGCTGTAAGATGGAGGGCACTGAGTAAAACACCACCTAAGAGCTTAATAATTCTATTGCCTTTACTCAAGAAGAAAAGAAAATGTGTTGTAAGATGGAGGGCAGCGAGTAAAACACCACCTAAAAGCTTTTTAATGAGATGGTTACCAAAAAGACAAGGTTCGTTTTATTAAATTGAGTTTGCAAATTCTAAATAAAGGCCTTTACTGGCTTTTCATCTTCTCTTCCTCCCATGGCTGTCAGGGTTACAGCTCCTCCGACTCCGGGAGCCGGCAGATCAAGCGGAAGGAGAGCGGAGCGAGCGATCCGCGGCCGGGAAGGGCTGGCGGCTGTCAGAGCCGTCCCTGCGTCCATTTAAGGGGCAGCGCCCAAGCAATTCAGGGGAACAAGACTGAGAGTCAGGAGGTTCTGATTCCCTCTGTACCTCAGAAAACTAATTTAAACTTCTGCAAGTCAGTGTCTCCTGGCACGACAGGATAAAGATAGTAATTTTTGTCCACTTCGACAGAATTTTATGAAGGTCCTGCACTCAACGCTTGTCTCGCCTATGATTTGCTTGCTACTAGTACCATTTTTAGAACGAAATGATTTAGGAACTGAGGTCCATTGGAAGCCTATGTGATTTATTCAGACTCTTAGAGGAGAGGTGGTGTGTCTCCTACAAACGCATAGGAAAAAACTTACAACACCCAAGCAGGTTAGATGCCCAAATCCTGGCGACGTCAACGGGCAGTTCACACTGAATGTCCCCAGGCACTTTCCTAATTCTCCAGATGGCACAAGCCTGCCTCTTCCAGCCCAGAAGAAATGCCCACCCTCTCTGCCTGGGGCTTCCTGCCCCAGTCTCTTGCAGACAGACCCGGGTGCCCATGCTTGCAGGCAACTACATGTGAACCAGCTCCAGAGCAAAGCCTGTGAGGTCCTGTGCCCCACGCAGAGCTCTGCTCCTGCCAGGATACGGCCGCCTGCCTACGCCTGCCCAGCTCCAGGGGAGATGGAGATCCCCCAGCCAGGCTCAAGCCCTTCTCCAACATATCCCAAATGGCCAAAGACACCACAGCAATTATACTCCAAGCCCAGTGGTGTCTCCTCACCCACCAACTCTTACCAGAGAGAGAGCCTGCCCCAAACATCACCTACTTAACGCTCTCAAACCCAGTGTGGGCTGACCAGGTTTTCTTAGAACGGTTTGTGTGAGGCTTTTCTCTTCGTATGGACATTCACGTCGGCGCTCCCAATGAGTGCCACATGGATCGCGCTCCCTAAAACCAGGGCACTCCTTCACAAAGCGGAGTTTACTTGCACCTCTCAGGTTTTTGCCTCATACTGCATGTGAGCAATGCACATAATTTACCTGCGGAGCTGAAAACACAACAGATTTATACTGCAAAAAGTAGCTCAGGGGTCCTAGACACTGAATCAATGTTCTGTATGAAAATTAGCTTAACTTCAAATTACAGCAAGGTGTCTTTTCAAGAGCGATTAATAAGAAAACTGCTTGTTTTTACCTACAAAAATAAGTGTTGCACCTCCATTCCTGCTCTCTTACCATTTTCCTCCTCCTTCTGTTTTTAAACTTTTTACTTCTTCTCCCTTGTCTTCCACAATACATTGCACAGGTAAGTTATTGCATGCAACTGCCTTGTGATAACAGCAAACTGCAGAATGCATTTTTATTGTCCCTGCTACAAATTAATACATTCCAAGTAAGCACATTTTACTTTAAACTTGCAAAGATTTCAGCTCCAGACTTTGGAATATATGGCTGATCCTTTGCTATTTCCCTTGGTGAATATACATCATTGCTAACCATTACTATGTCTGCAGCCAAAGGCAATATAAAAATGCTATTATCTTAAGCAAAGTGGGGAAAAAAGAGGCATTCAGACAAGTAGGAGATGGGGTAGATTGCCTACTACTGCATACTGAGCAGCACCTTGCTTGTGAGCAGACCAATTCATTACAATAAAACAGCTCAGGTGCTAAAGCAGACGATGAGCACCGACGGCGGCATCAAGCCCCCAAGACAGACACTGCTGCTATAGGACCTACATACTCCGGGGCTTAATAATAATTACTAGATTAATCACTTACTTGAGATGTTTTAATCTTTCCATTTATGATTTGAAAGGAGTTTGTAGCTTTGTACGCTTTCTCTTGAAAAGGCACGTTAACAAAACATCCGTGTCTAAAACACCTTTCTGTTACCGGAAAAATTGTCCTATTGGACCCTTACAAATGGGCCAAGGATCAAATGGCATTTTAACACTGTTTTCAAGAAATACAACATTCTGATTTATGCTGATGTTTTCCAGAGTGCAAGGAAAATGATGCCTTACACTCAGCAGTCTCTTGATTTGCAAACTATCAATTTTCATAGTTGATGACAATTTTATGAGATCCTTTATCCTCAGCAATCCTTTTTCCACCTGAAAGTGATAAATTGCTTTTCCTCCCTACAGTTGGTGTACGCTGTACGCATTTCCCAAGCAATATCCATACGTAGGAGAGAACATAATTTTCCTACCGTTCTTCACTTCTCCTGATCAAAGATACCAGCATGCAAGATGAATTTTTCATTCTTAAACTTTGTGCTGCCTTTCAGTGTGTTCTTTTCTTCCACAGACATTAAGGTCCAGCTGTGTAAATATGCTAACTTAAAATTTACCGCTGCTGTGATTGATGAGCTCAACTCAAACCTACCACGCCAAAAGTTACACGTCGGCTGCATTTCACACACGTGCTTCGTGCTCCTTGCCCAGAAGATGGGAGCCAGCGGTTTGGGGCAATCATCTGGCGGTCTTCACACTTTCTGCCTCACAGGATTCTCACCTCCGCTCACCAAAACGAGCCTCTGGATCCGCCTGTGTTATCTGGGATATCCTGAACTGGCTGGGAAGCCCCACACGCCATTCAGCGGTCACGCAAGACAAGTCTTCTCCTCCCCTGCAGAAAGGCTGCTTTGGAGAGGATCTCTCGACACGTCTGGACTGTGCAGTGCCCGATGCGGGGTCAGACAACGCGGCGTTGCTTTTAGCATTGCGTTGTAGCCCGGCTCGACAGCCCAAGCGGAGTGCTGCCCGCACGCGGCCAGGCTGTGCGGCACGGTGGAGCGGCAAGACAAGAAACAACTGTGATGATATAATGGGATAAAAGCATGGTTTTCCATGGGTAAACTTCCTATAAATATGATGAGTCTGCAACACATTCAACTGCAGCTCTGAATCCCAGAAACTTTTAATTTTTGTCAAAATTGAGTTTTAAGCTTTCTATTTAAGCTCATGTTTCCTAATTCCCTATATCACCTAATCAACGAGTTGCTACAAGCCAGTGTTAGGTTCTAAAAGGAGATAAAGGAGAAAGACAAAGAGAATATGTTGGATAACAGCATATGAAGAGGGTGCATATAACTAGTATGAGATTCTTTTAAGGAGAAAAAAAACAATAAAAGGAAAATATTTTGTAAGCTGGACTGCTGGGCCTCACTGGGAACAGTAAGCCAGGGCCCACATGGTACAAAAAGGATCAAAGGACCCTGGAAGAGTTACTGCAGCTTCGAAAAACACTAAATTAACTGAAACGCAGACTAAAAGTTGGGACCTGCCTGTACATAGTGAGCTTGGGAAGGGTTGGGGACAAACCCTTTCACTTCCAGCTGGCTCTTCCTTCTCTGCTCTTTCTCAGTAAAGAAACTTGGGAGTTTCCTCTATTAAAAAGAAAAAAAAAAAAATCTGATTGTTTTCATAGAATAAAAAGCCCCTGTGTTTTTGATGTTAAAAGCATCCCAGTCCCTCCCTGGAGGAGACAGGCGAGCGGACACACCCGAGTTCTGGCTGACTTGGTTCTGTCACATTCTCTTACAGTTTTAGTCCAATACAGAAAAAGCAACAAAACCCTTCCTGTGTTGAAGATGGAGTTTTCAGTTTGATACACACAGGCAGAGGCAATCCCCAGCGCTGAACAGAGCCCATCAACTCTACTTAGATCCTTGGCATCTTCACTCGGTTCAGCCCAGCTCAGTTTCTTCCCTCTACTCCTGTCAAGAGACATTCCTCCGTTTGTCCTTTAAGTTCCTAAGAACCGAGCAGGGTTTTCTGAGCAGGGCTCTGCCTCGGGAACCCCACCACGCATCTGAAGGTAAGCACTGTTGTCCTGTCCTCGGTGCTGTTGCCCCAACATCGGTTGCTGGAGGAAGCCACGACGCAGGCAGAAAAGGAGAGAATTCAGTGACGTGGGCAGCCAGCCAGCCACATCAAAAACTGCAAAAACCTGGCTTTGCCAAGCCTAATGGCTCATTTGGGAATATCAGATGCTGTAAGACAAAGATTTTTAGATCCTGCAGTGTTTTCTAGCNAGCCTAGGTTGATATCAGAATGCATGGNATTTCTTGNAGTATTTAGTGACTNCACAGCAGCATTNAAAAGCCAACACGGATAGCGGGGTGTTTTTTGGGGGATAGCAGTCTTCTTGTATTAGTAAGAAAAAACACACGCAGCTGTGGTGTGAAACTTCCATTTAAAAAGGAAATGGGATCTTTCAACAACAAATCAAACCTAAGTGGCAGGCGTGAGTACAAAACGGAGCAACCCCTCCCCACGCTCCATCTAGCTTTCCTCGCTTTCTGGTTTTACTTTCAAAGCCTTTGGGCCTTCTATTCTCAGTGACGATAAAGTCTACGTTGTTGTCTGCCAACTAAACTCCATTCAGGCCTCATAATATATCACATAACATACACGGGATTAAGTTGTTAGCTCTTGTTTCTTTCAACTGCCATCCATCAAACAAATCGCACTTTGAGGAAAGAAACCTATTTTCCCAGCTGCAGCATGCACAATCTAGTTATCCACATTGCGGAGATTTTACAGTTTACTGTCTCAAAAGATGACAAATTATGATATAGAAGCATTAAGTCAGTTTTCATTCAAATGAGCCGGCTGCTTTGTGGTCTCCTCTAGGTACTCGCGGTGGGTGGGAGCACTCACACACAGCCAGCAGACCCGGGCTGCACTCAAACCGAAACCCCGTGTCCACCACGGTGCTCCGGAAAGTGCACAAATCGCCTTGTTTACTGCTTCTCTTCGTGCCAGCCTCTCCCTGTGAACCTGTGTGCAGCTATCTGCTCTTACCAGCTGACAGCTCTCCTTTCTAGAGGTCTGCGCACATCCAGAGAAAGAACTAAAGATTAATTTTCCTTATAATATATCCCCTGTAACAAAGTTACGGATTTTTCCTGTAAAACTAAATACTTTCATAGCAGAGCATGTCAAAAGCGACCCATAATGAGCAACGGATTACCCCGTGTCCTATTCTGGAGACACTGCTGGTCATCTTAGCACCTGTAAATACGGGTTTAAAGTTCAGTAACAATTTTGCTGCTGGGGAGGTGGACGCTCCACGGGCTGGTCCCTCAAGGAAACGCTGGTTTAAGCTAATGTAATTTTAAACTAAATCCGACTGACTGAGTCTGAGGTCAGAAGAAAGACAGCAAATGCCTGAATAGAAGTTTCACCAGGCACAAATGTGGTCCAGGGAATGGAGGCAAACGAGAATGCTGGAATACGGCCCATGTGAACCTCTCACCTGTAAAACAGTTTGCCCTCATTTTGCAACCTAGTGGGCCATATCTTTAGCCAACGTAAATAGCCCTCAGCGAACCAAGCTGACCACCACCAGGTAATAATCTGATATGTAGCTGGGAGTCAGACAGCTAGTTTTGGGAACACTGTGCTGTATTTATTTAAATATCTTGGGCTATTTCATGCAAGAGAAATGATTTTCTGGAAGAAGGAATCATTGAAGCAACACTTCTGTTGACAAAAGGAGTCATTAGTCTAAGAGATGCTTTGAAACACTGCTCTTAACTCTACAGAAATGTTATTGACAGCTTGTTTGACAGTCAGGAGATCCGGGTAATTACACACATCCCCGCCTGGTACCTTTCTATTTGAATGCCTGGGTGATAGCAGGAGTGAGCAAGCCCTGAGCTGCGTTTGCCCTCGTGCAAAGACAAGTTGGTGCGTGGCTTTTCACGTCTCTGCGCCAACGAGATGAACACGCAACTCTGTTTACAGGCAGGTTTTCATGGGTTGTCATACATGCCATTTACTAACCATTCACCTGAAGGATGTGGGTCTGATACAGCTCTTCGTAGCCGTAGGCATGGCAGGTGTAATTGCCCATGTGAATAGTTGTTACCTTGGTGATGTAGAGGGAATCATCTTCTCCAAAATCCTGTATGCAACGAAAAGACAAGAAAGGTGCCTTATTATTTAGCAAAAACTATTTTAAACACCGCATGAAGGGAGACGACCTGTTCAGTGGCTTTGATAGCATCGCAGCTTGGGAACGCAGCTTGAATTTTGAACAGTAGGTTTTAAAGTTCATAAATCAACGTGCAGGGAGAAAATGAGCGGCAATTTAAGAGTGAGGCGAAGTAACTCATCTGAGAACGTGAACTTTTGTGCTGGTTGCTAACAAGGCGCTCTCTGCACATAAAAAAGACGGCAATCTCCAGCTGTTTAATTTATGAGGGAATTTAAGATCCACCCGTTAACCTCAGACGCACAAAATGCCAACTTCTGGGTGGGGTGAGGTTTCCTTTCTCTACGCCGGTTCTCAGAAAACACACTGTAAACTTGAGACTTGATGAGAAGGAACGGAAACTGTCACTTCTCTCAGACAATACCCCAGGCAGGGGACAAAGAAGCAGACAAAAAGCATTTTCTCACAGAAACTTGTTTTGATTTGTAACTGCTGGATAAGTGTCTTTCTCTGTCCCCTCCATCTTCCTAGATCTGCTCTTGCATTCTTAGAATTCTTGATTATGGATGGGGCGAATACGAGTTTGTAGAGAGGTTTCAGCACTTGAACATGCTATCCAAGTGCTCTGCTTAGGAATTTATTTCAAATTACAGCGAACAGAACCCCAGCACTGATGGGTATACGAAGCAGCTTCTCTTGTTACTCCGCTAACGTTCAGACTTCAGCAGCTGCAGAATATTTGCACTTCTATGCAAAACCAGAAGGATACATTTTAAAAAACACTTCATGAGCTTAAAGAATGATTTTTCTTTAATTAGCCCCACGCACGAAGCATGCTAAACTAAACTCTCAGAATGTCACTGAAAAAGTATGGCAAAATTCAGCTTAGAACCAGGGTGGCACTAACCCAGTACAACAGGGTGAGTGTTCAGGATAGGTTTTGCTCGTGAAAACCCAAGGACATTTTTTCTACAAACCAAAAAGCCTGCAGCCAAGTAGGGTACAGGGAAAGCCCCCTCAAAAGCTGTGCCTGGTGCGTCCCTCGCCCAGCACAGCCAGCAGCAGCGACACGGAAGGGCAGTGCTGCAGAGTGGGCAGGAACCGAAAACTCACAGCCAACGTCTTCCAGCACAACTTGGTCAAACCTACCAGGGAGGACAGCACAGAAGAGGGATGCAAAGTTGCTCTGCTGGTTGGGAAGAACGTGGGTCCCCATTTCTTTCTGATGGAGAAACGGAAGCCACGTGCAGAGGTGCTGACGCCGCTCCAGTTCCCCGCTGCGCCCACGGCAGGTCCAATGCTACGAGGAACCATCCTCATCCATGCCATTACTGCCAACCCCCTGCCAGTGCTCAGAAAATATGAGCAAGAGTTGTTTGATCATCAGATGAGCTGCTTTCTAAACCAAAACCATCTGGGGCACCTTACAGCTCACATTTTCTGCCTCTTCAGGGTGCATCCGCTTTACAGTTTGAAGCTTTCCTTTCCAGCCACGAGACTGCAAACATTTGTTGCAGGACGCTGTGATCCTGAGGCAGACCTGCGATGCCAGCTGGCACGCTTAAAGAAAAGCACAAAGTAGCCCACCTCTTGCAGTACGGGGTTGGTCTGGCACTACTTCTGCTGGCTCTTCAACCTCCTCCATTAACCTCTGCCTGGCACCAGAGAAAAGTCTGCATGCCTTTCCTCTGCAGACCAGCAACTGGCAGGGGAGAAGGGACGTCTGGGAACTGGTCTGATTTTTAAGACATGTTATGAGGCAGATTGAGAGCGAGCACCAAGAAATACAGAGTTTACAGGCAGGACAACAACGCTTTCCAAAGCATAGACCTTGACCTGAGAGTGGGCAGAGATAACCTCCCTGGTTCTGCTACCTGCTACCCTGCCCCAACGTGCAAATGTAGGAACAGTTATAAAGAATCAGAGTAAATCCATAGATGATCCCGACATCCATTATCTATAATTGAAAGCATCTCAGATATTATTGCCACCTTGGGCGCCAGGCAGATCTGACACCTACGCTGTGGGCTAAGCTGGTTAAGCCACCCAACACAATATTACAAATCTCCACTCAGAAATTCCCATTTCAAGCATTTGCCTGTTTTCTGGTCAGCCAGATCTTCCCTGACGAAAAGCAAAGATGCATGAGTGACTGCAAATAGAAAAGAAATCAACCCTGTTCAAATGATATTTGCAGGAGATAGAGAAAATGCTTGCACTGGAGGGGACTTAATAACAGTTTTTAAAGTTAATCCCGAAGGAACTCATATGGAGTTCAGATCAATAAAAGCAGGATGGCTACTTTTATGGAATGATTTATAAGGAGTTGTGGAAAAACAGGACAATAAAATCTTCTCTGTTTTAAGTATGTTGCCTCCTTTAAGTTATCTGAGAAAAACATTACGGATGCTTGGTTTGTGCTCTGTAATTGTCTTTTTATGGACGATCCGCTTTTTCCAATGCATACAAATACATTAATATAAGTAAAGACCCTTGCGAAAACAAACTGATGCAAGATTATGGTATTATTCTCTTCCTCTCCAAATGCATTTTTCTTGCAAAGAGAAGCTTCTATTGGTAAAAGCATGGTTTATGACTTTTTAAAAACTATTTTCTGACTTGTAGCACTTAAAGCAGGTTATCAAAGACGATTTAGGTTAACACCATATCATTTCTGTCAGGCATAGAAGGAAGTTATCTGCCCTGTATTAGAACTTGCACACACAGAGTAAATTCACATAAGACTACGACGTTATTAAGTGGGACTGGTATTAGACGTGGGAAGGAAAAAGTGATTAGGAAATTCCGGTTCAGTGCTGAACCTTCTGTTGCTACAAAACGAATACTGAATTCTCTAACAAATTCATGACTCTTCCTGTGTGTTTGTTGCAGCTCACGGTTTCTCCTTGCGTTTCCCTGTGGATATAATTAGTACATTAGGATTTCACAGTTACATTTTATATATATCCATGCATTCTTATGCACAAGCACTTTCTGTGTGTATTTTATCAGGGTAAATTTGGAAGCGCTGTAAAAACCCAAGCCCTAGAGTATTAGGAAATGATGAGTCTTTGCTTCCTAACAGCATCTAACTCTCCATCTTGCACTCGCCCCTCCATCCAAACACGCACACGTAAGCTTGCTGGGAGAACTGGCAGGGCAGAGGATGGGGTGGGCAGAGGGAATGGGAAGAATTCACGCTGGAAGAGGCAGAGGAAACACTTCACGTGCTTTGACTTTTTTTCAGATGGCTTTTGCTTGCAAAGGCACGTTTCCAAGTCACCACGAGCCTGACAGCAGTCAGAGGGAACCATAAACATCTATACAAATGACGTAACATAATTTTTCTCTCCCTAAAACTATCCCACCTTTAAAGCAGAGTACGTCAGGGCTGTCCAGGCTCCAGCCCTGGGAGCTGGGACTGCCCTACTCCTATCCCCAGCAACGCCCAGCGGTGGACTGGAAAGACATTTTGATGTATCATCTCATGAAACAGGACAGGCAACATGAAGAAAAGCAAAAAAGTAACTTCTGAGACACGGTTTTCCTCATTTACCACTGCAGGTGAATTTTCTTGTGCAGAGGAAGAAACAGAAGTGATGAAAACAGAGGCAGAAACCATTCCAACCCCACAAACTGATGAGCCTTGTATGAAAGCGGTCAGATAAGGGTAAGGTGTTCATCACCTCTATTTGATGAATTTCATTGTAAAGTAATGTTACATGCTCTGGTAGAAAAAAACCAACTCAGCAAGCTATGCTTATAATTTCTCATAATTGATAAGGCTGACTAGTGGCAGATGACAAAGTGACTTCTCCAGCAGTTTGTCTCACGTTTTCTCTCCCTTTTTCAAATAGAGTTCTCTGCCCTTCATGAGCTTCTTTTCTGTCTTGCAGCTACCCTCCAAATAAAGGACTGATGAGGTGACCTCAAAGTATGTTTCAACTTTTCCAGATCAAAAAAAATCACCGTTCTGCATTTTAAATTGGTAACAGCTGGGTAATCTGAAAAATCAAAGAAAAATTTGCTATTGCACACAGTCAGTTTCAGAAAATAACAAAGCAGATCCTAGAAAATGGATAGGCACTTTTTTTTGTATTGTATTTCTTTTCCATCACTACTGATTACCCAAGGCATTGGTCTCTCCAAACAGAAGATTTTTCATATTTATTTATCCCATTCCTCCCTTCTAATGCATTCTTTGGTCATGCAATCCGCCGCGGCTCGGAGACACCACGCTTAGAAATGTGTAAAACATTGCATATTGCTTGTAAATCTCGCTCACATTCTGTCTCTGGTGAAATCCAATCTGTGATTGCAACGCCACAAATCTCCCGCTCTGGCACCGGGGAACGGAGCCGGCGAGAGGGAGCCCGCGGCAGCCCGGGGCGAGGCGGGGGGACGCGGGGCGCACGCCCTCCGCCTTCTGCACCCATTTCAGAGGCTTTTCCTGAAGCGTTCTAAGACGTCTTGGGGTTGTTCCAACTCCGAATGGAAACACATTTAAACCCTTTAAATTTTTGGCAAAGTTTCTTGTTTTCCAGGAAGTTTGAAGAGGAATTAGCACAGAGTAGATTCAGGCTTATTATTTTTTAAGATAACTTCCAGTTAACTTAAGGAAAAAAAATACTTGCCTTATAGCTATAAATAGGAAGCAGGAACAGCACAACAAGCCCCAGCTGCACAGAACCAGACGCTCTCCACGTCTCTCCGGCTGGGACACGTCACGGCACAGTACAGCACGACGGGGTACAAACCCCCGGGCGGCCCGTGCGATCTTAAACCTGCCCAGTAATTATAAACCATCCCAGTCAGGTATGGAATGCTCCCAACATACGCTGGGGTGAGTCCCCAAGACGGCCGATACCCCCTCACCATGCTGACTTAAAAGTGCTCACAGCAGAAATAGCGACAGCGGGAATGGAGCTCCCCGAGTGGGTTCTGCTGAGGAAATCCCACCGGTGGCTGGGATTTCCTTCTAAATAATAATAATATTAATAATAATAATTTGCTTCACTTTTAAACCTTCCGTTTCAGGCCCTTCCACCACGCCCGGGGAAGCTGGGAGCCTTCCCCATATGGTTTCAGCGCCTACTGACAAAACCAGTCCTGACACTGGGGCTAGCTGGTATCACTGGTTTTCCACTAGACAAAGAGAAACGTCACAATTTCCCAGTAACCAGCACAGCAACGGAAACGTATTAACCAGCTCACATTAAAAAAGCTTGCCTGATCCTCAGAGTCCTAGAAATCTCTCCCTGATGATGTTTACAGGATTTTAAAACAAAATGTACCCAAGCGTTTAATGAGATTATTATTATGCAAAATCTACAACAATGGCTATCATTTTGAAAGTGGTTTCTCCTCACTAATCAAATGTCTCTGATCTTTTTTACAATAGATTCATGAGTGATTCATATAAAAATAATAAAAACTAAATTAGTCATGGGCTCTTAAATCACTTTCTTTGGTGCTTTTAATAATTCATTTCCAGAGACAAGCTGAGAACTTATGCTTCATTAATATTATTTGTTCTTGGTTTTACACATGCTATCACTTTAGTAATTTACTTGGAGAAAAATTCAGCCTTAAGCAAATGCCAGACAACTATTGCAAACACAGCCTGATGGGGTATTAATTTATCTTTTCTTGTTTTGCTATTTATCTTTTCTTGTTTTGCTGCTCAAAGAATTTAGCACAACATAAGACTTTGCTGGTCAGCCAAAAAAGTTTTTGGCTTGAACATATGGGAATGAGCTTCTCAGGTAGTTATACAATTATAATATAGGTAAAAATGGATGACCTCTATATCTTGCAAAACTCAGACACATACAATGAGGAAAATCAATGATAGATCATGCTGCTGGAGCTGTTGGAAGGGAGGAACTGGCATACCAGGGATGTAGCGAAATGCTTCCATTAACTGGATCTACTGGACCTTTCAGAAAAATGCAAAGACCATGACTGAACAGGTAAGTACCAATCTTGGGAGGAAATGCTATTCATAAACTCCAACTTTCTCCCTGCAGTACAGAGCTGGATAACTGGGGTTCACGGATTTTGGTCTATAATTTGATTATCAATCCCAACAGTCAGAGCAGGTATGGGAGAGTCCAACTGGTATCAGAGAGTCCTTATTCATCTCATTCTACATTTTCTACTAACACATTTTTTTAAGCGTGCCAGTCTAGCTACTTTAATAATTCACAGCAAATAGGCTGACTCCTTTCTTCTTGCTCATTTTTAGAAGATTCACACTGTATTCATAATTCTGCTTTTCTGTTGTAACACCCAGTCGGAGTGCAGGCAATTCATCTTTAGGAGAGCTGCATCTAACATCTCAGGTTGCTCAGAAATTTCACCAGGTAGGTGCCCTACACCTCTCTAAAAAAATGCAAGCAAAACAAAAACATCCCAGGCTGCTAAGAGTACCATCTTCCTCCACAAAACCGGGATGTTTGGGAAAGTGAAGCCTTAAACTCCACCGGGTATCCAGGACCAGGTGAAAAACTCTATTGTCTCCACGGAGGTATTACTGCATTTGCAATAACCACCTAAAAACTTTGGTCTGTGACCCAAAAATGAGCTATTCCACTGAAGGCACAAGTGGATACAAGTTCTGTGCTCTTCATTATAGCAAAGGGAGACATTACATATATATATTCTGAAAATATTGTAAGTATTAATTTTCCACTTAACCTCCCTTTTAGAGCCTGCAAAGACCTCAGATATTATAAGCACCATGCAATTTCTTAAACTTTGATTTGAAAGAGAAAAGCTTGGCTTTAACCATACATGTTCCTGTAATTTAATCCCACCGCTGAATTCCTGCAGCAAGCAGGATGACACAGGGCTTGATCATTTTAACGGCCCGATTTCTGTTAGCAGGGTATCAAGTGGGGTTATTCACACATGAGCTTTCTATTATTTCAGAGTGAAACTACATTAAAAACACCAACAGGAATAGATCGCCTTCACAGAATCACAGAACGGTAGGGGTTGGAAGGGACCTCTGTGGGTCATCTAGTCCAACTCCCCTGCCGAAGCAGGGTCACCTACAGCATACAGCCTGTTTCAACGAGAAATCTAAACCAAGTGACTTGCACTTGAAAGCTTGGCCTTTTGCTTTGGGTTTCAAAGATTACACATGGAAAAATGGACATTTCAATGAAAAAGGATTATGCTCATGATGTCCAGCTGCCACCAGCCGCTGCTCAGCCATTGCCCAAACCGGGGACTCGCTCCTCGTGATGAACAGCTTCTCCCCCTGACCCTGGACCGATCCCATCGCAGCCTCAACCCACCGGCCTTTCAGCCTGTGCCACCTCCCCACCCCGTAACAGGGAACTGGACACGCACGAGGCTGGTGCGGGGCTCTCCTGGGCAGGAGCATTGAAGACTTCTTGGAGAAGACGGCATGTGGACTTCCCACTTGGTGTTTCTGCGGGCACTTTGTGCGATGAGCTGATTGATCCACACAAGCGGTCACACTAAACAAATGACACGCTGCATTTTGTTAACTTGGGGGAGCACGCTTTTTAAGGACAATTATTGATTTTTCATCAAACACGGAGAAAGACAAGTCCTGCAGTAGCTGCAGAGCACTCTCACTCCCCTGCCTTTAATCCCCTTCTGCATCAGCAGCAATGAGGAAAGCTGTACTGCAATGATCTGCAACTAAAGCTTATTTCTGAGCTCATGTTCGAAAGCAGATATGGGTTGAAGTGCATGGATTAATAAGAAAGGAATAATGAAAGATACTTCTGAATTTATGCCATAGCTACCTGCGTTACACTTGGCAAGCCACCAAATCCTTACTCTTGCACCGCTCGTATGCTGTATCTCCTACTCCGTAACAATTCTTTTCTTACGGTAACATTCTCTTCTCTGCTGTTTGTGTATGCTTTCACCACGCTTCTGGAGGATAAATTTTTGTTTATAAATTTTGTTTGTAAATGTACCTACGTTTCTCTGGAGATACTGCCACATCATGTGAAACAATATCCTAGAAATACTGTATAAATACATTTGACTCCATAAGGAGTTTATTGTATTTTCAAATTGAGGAATGCTTTCATAATCACTTACTTGGGAAAACATACTGCTTGTCTAGGGGACAAAAGTGTATTATTTTGAAAAATGACAAATTTTAAACACTATTTGTAGTCAGAAATCAAATTATAGCTATCACAATCTTACCAGTTTCAGCTACATTATAGTTAATTTCTGCATGAGAAAAGTTGATGCGACTTTATAAAAGTATAGCTGCAAAGGGACTTCTAATAGATAAATAATATGGCGGGGTGATTTATGGATAAATAATATTTTTATGCTAAAAGCAATCTTATATGTTTGCAAGAAAAACAGTTTAATTACACGTGCCATTAGGATGGCTATTTTGCAATAGCTACGTGACAACCCATTAACAGAGTTCTTCACAGACAGGACAAGACAAATTATTAATATGTTGCTTATGAAAGCTTCTGATTAAGAGAGCAATGAAAAGTTCTTATTATTTTGTCGCCAGTCAAGGTATCACATAAAAATGATATAAGCAATGCACTTAAATAGCCATGCCTTATAACAATCGTCAACCTTTCAGTTCTGCGCAAATTTAGGATGATCTAGGTCTTTGCTGACCGTCTCTGTCACTTCTGGTATTAACCTGGAACACAGTGCACCTTCTCACATCACACTTCTCGAGAACCTAGAGAGAATAAAGCCGTGAAGGACTCCTCAGCTGTGCCTCTCCTGTGCTGCTCCCACACCTTGTTGGAAGGATTCTGTTTCTTCCAGAACTGAGCTCCTATTTTCATCTGATTTCCCAAATTAGCATTTAGAAGAGAAAGAATTTAACTGAAATATAATACGAAGATTTTTCCAAGTGTGTGAATATCCTGTAGGTTTGAATGTGATTACCTGTGTGCCGGGAGCAGGGATGATTTTCCTGAAGTTAAAAAGGTACAATTAATCTCCTGTTGCACTTCCAATTAGCCAAATTGCTAACCCTATTGTGAAAAGTAGGAATGCAATCGAGTTTCTGCTAGAGGCATACTAAGACAAAACAGAAGTAATTTAATTAACTGACTCCGAGTATATTAAGAAGCACACCGCCTTTGCTTTCCTGCTGTCAATGCCTTTAAATAGATTATTGTTTCACGTGAGTTTCTGTACCCACGAGAGGCTGAAACTTCGAACCACCTCCTGCCGCTCATCCCGACCCTGCACGGCTGCAGGTGCTCTCCCACCGCACACCCCACAGTGCACGCTGCTGCTACCTCCACGCCACGCGCAAGCGTCAACCCCAATCGCAAGCGTGTCCACGCTGCAGACGCACGCGGCTCACGTTCCATGAGCGCAGGACTTCCTAAACTTGTGGTTAATTTAAATAAAAAGACTGGATTTACCAGCTGAAGGACCAGCTCTCCATCCCTGCAGTGCTTCAGGCACGCAGGTGCCCGTCTGCGGTAGCCAGAGAGGGGTCACACCTGAGCTCGGGAGTCCTACGCGTCGCCCATCGCGGAACAGGGAAAATAAAAGATGGTAATCCCCAAATTGTGTCACCCCGGGACCAGAATACAGATGGCAGCGACATATACAGAACAAAAACAACGTTACAGTTTAATTAAAGCTGAAAAAGGTGTGGAGGTGTTTATTAGATAAAAAAAGCTGATGCACGCTAGTAGCAGGTGTTATACGACAAGGTGATAGAGGCCATAAACTGACACGTCAAACATTAAAATTGAGGCATAAACCCTGTTTTTCCTCCTTGTAAGAATCTCAGAGCGCTTCTTTGCTACAGTTTCTCAGTGATATACAGTTCAAACGGATCAAAAAGTGATTTTTTTTTTTTTTTCCTGCTGTATTGCACTGGCCTGTCCTCAGGGGTGTTGAATCATTCAGGAACCAGTCAGTTTATGTGCAAGGACAGCTCTTCCTCTTCACATTTAATAACCAATGAGAAAGAATTACTTATTAGTAAACCAGAAATCCACTTCAGCCAGCGCTAAATTAGGGAGGAACTGGCATTTAAGCCTGAAAATTTACTCTTCAAAGTTCTATTTAAAATAGTAGGAGTAGCAAATGAAGCCTCAGAGCCACGTGCTACCTACGCTTGAAAAATGCATTTGTACTCCAATTCCTGGACTGTCATTTTGCATCCAGTTCACACATAAGCTTCTAATCTTCTAAGATTAATGCGATCATAAATAAAATTTCATGAAGGTACAATAAATCACTGGAATCTTCATTATTTTTGGCCAAAAAATTCTAATACC
>Ga0065711_1037899_pt1 | contig 19364 bp, 16 predicted proteins | sample Hoacrofraction12_FD_59098 | JGI IMG/M metagenome (GOLD analysis project Ga0065711, IMG submission 59098) | Hoatzin crop microbial communities from Cojedes, Venezuela - Epithelial fraction 12 v2 (version 2) | ecosystem: Host-associated > Birds > Digestive system > Esophagus > Crop | place...
GTGGAGTCTCCTTCTCTGGAGATATTCAAGACCCGCCTGGACAAGTCCTGTGCAGCCTGCTGTAGGTGACCCTGCTTCGGCAGGGGGTTGGACTAGATGACCCACAGAGGTCCCTTCCAACCCTGAACATTCTGGGATTCTGTGAAAACATCTGGAATCCCCTACAAAGTGTTCCCTGCCACATGGGCTGGACACCACATTGTGCTGTCAAAAACCTCAATCTGTTTTTAACAACCAGGAAAAAACATTTCTGGCAAAATGAAACTTAACCTAGATGTTCCTTTGTCAAATGATGCTGCCTCCTTTCTGCTTACATTTATGGGGGGAGGAAACTGAAGAGTTAGGACAATAAATGAAAGGTCACTCCCACCCCACAAAAGGTCTCCTACCTCTAAAAAAAAGGGCTTTCAAATGTTAAAACAGACCATTAAAGATCAGCAATACACCCTGACCAAAGCCCTCAAATGAGCCTCAGTTCTATCTTGTCTTGGTTTCCAACTGATCTAAAACTTAGAAAACTCCAGCGTAAAATGCAAGCAACATGAGGCCAAAGCAGGAGACTGAGCACTACTCACCCCTGGGATACACACACACGCGTGCCAGGCGACGGCAGCAGCGTATGTTCAGCCAAACCCCAGAGAAACCAGCTGTGAAAGCAAGCATCTCTTCCCCTCAAGAACCGTACAGCAAAGTCCAAGAAGTCCCAGTCGCAGACAGATTTCAATTTTCAGGGCTGAGCTCAGTAAGCCAGACTTTAAATCAGAGACTTACTCTTTCTTGCTGCCAAGGAAAGTCAACTAGTTCGCAAAGAGGAAAGAAAAGTTTAAGTGCCTTTGAGGAGGAAATGGTTCTGGTGTGCTGGCCAATTTATGGTGTTTGGCAGCGCTCAGCGCTATTTGCTCTTTGCAGTCTTTTACTTCAAAACCCAGTCCTATAATTCTTCTGTGCCTACATGCTGCATCTAACATCATCTTCAAATACACACTGTTAAGTATTCCTGGGGCACATTGCTGGATGGGGTTATTCGCTGCTTGTGGCAGCTCCTCTGTGTCCTTTTCCCTGCTAACATATTCCTGGAGTTTGAGGATGTTGAGCTGCACCATTCCGCCCACCAAGTCCTTCTCCCAACACTGCTGCTGGCACCAGCGCCTCTCCATTAAGCCTCTTCTTTCAGTTTTGCAATTGGCACATACTTCCCCATAATATTTAAGAAAAATGAAGATAAACAGTACACAATGTAACTCTGATTACTACAGTACACTTGTTGCCAAAGCAAGGATGCAGGATGGTAGCACTGAAAATCACACAGGCGTCTTAACACCAGTTAAGGGTTCTGAACACTTACCCTGGCCATGTGAAGTCAGACTGGTTTGGAAAATACCTGACACCCTGCCTTCCTGTCCTGTTTGTTCCAGCTATTTGCAAAGAATTTAATGGAGTCCTTCAAAAGGACATAAGCAGCACGTAACTCACATCAGAAGCTCACAAATGAACATTCAAATTACTGCTTTTCTGTTTGTCATGCTTAGATGACAGTTGAAGACACACTGACAAGCACGCAAATGAAGGCCAGCGTGCCAAGCCTGCTGTCCATGGAGGTGCACATAACACCAGGCACATGATGTCACTCTGAGTGTTCACCTCCCCATCAAAAAAACAGGATGAAAGCGTGCTCATATATAACACCACAAATAGTTAGAAAGTCTCGCCATTCCAAATAAATTCAGCCCCAAATATAAGATTTCATGTACCTCAGACAGGGATCTCTGCATGTTTGACTCCGCAGATATAACCTGATATTGCAGATCTTCTTTGCATTAATTCCCTGTTATTGAAATGATCTGATATTTTTAATCTTTATATCCAGTTTCATATACTTCTGCTTACAAATACTTTTAAGACAAAAGAATACATAAATCACTACAATTCAGTCCTGTGTCATGGCTTCCATTTAAAAAAAAAGGAATCAAAGCCGTGAAAGAGAGGCAGACATTAATTAATAAACACATTCACAAAGCAAGCTCTAAACGTCTAACAAGACTTTGCCAGAAATACTCAATAGCGGGGAGTTTCTGATGAAAGCTGCACTAAGTCAGCTTGTAAATAAGTTCCAGCTTTTCTTCTGTAACTCAAGAAAGTCTTGGGTAATTACAGAAATTACAGAATTTGGAGAGGGGGAAGGGCAAACCAAGGCCACAAAGCAGAGGAGTCTCACAGCAGATCTCCTTGGAGCTCTTACAAGTGTCTGTCATCATTTAGCTTAAAGACCCTTTGCAATATAGGCCAGCTCAAAAATAATCATCGTCATCAGCAGTCCTTTTGCAGGGAAGCTGCTTGTCAAAGCAAAAGCATACAGATGGTAGTTTGCTCATGGCTAGAAACAAGTCTTTTGAAGTCTACCAAGGGTCAATCCAGGACCACTCTACGAGCTGCTGTTTTCCTGTCTGCTTTTCTGTTCGGCTGGATCAGCTGGTGGTAGCTACTCCAGATGCGTATTTTGGTTGGATACATCGAACACCACACTTCAGAACACACCGTTTCAGCCATCAGGGCCCCAACACGTCCCCCACCGAGGGCTGGATGATAGGGCTGAGGTGCAGGGCAGAGCCCAGCCGCCAGCGGCAGTGCCCATCACCAAGTGTGAAAGAGGAGGGCAAGTTTTTACTAGTGACTGAAAGTACCACACTGACATCCCTCCAATGGTGGTAACTACAGAGCAGCCACAGAGAGACTTCAAAGTAAGGAGAGAAGGGAGTATTTCATAGGAGATATTTTTTAAGTGAGGCAAAAAAATGAATTTTCTCTTGTATTTACGTTATAAGCAAAAATTTAGTTCCCATCCATCTCACCTTCCTTTTTTGTGTTAGCAACTTATCTGTAGATGCTCTCTCTGGTTAAGAACAACAGACTTAATTGTCCTGTTGCACACTCAGCTATAAAAGCCAACAGTTCATTGTATCAAGGCAGAAAATATAGTTTTATAACCGCTGTTAAGTAAATTACTTAAGAATTTATCCAGCTTAAATAGGTTTTCCATATGATAAATTATAGAAGTGATTTGTTGGCGTATTAGTTACAGATGCATGTGCACCAGTCTGCTGGCCAAAATACTTCAAGATCAAAGGAGAAGCTGAAAGTGGACAAGAGTATTTATTATCGTGATGAACACCATGTTCAAGAAGTTGTCACCACGGCTGTGGTCTGTAGAAGTACAGAACAAAATGACACTGTCCTCAAAAACTGAGAGCTGAAGCACGGTCCCTGAAACACATCCAGGTGCACGGTACAAGTCAAGGATGAATGAATGCATCAACACCTCACTTTTTAATTTCGGTGTAAGAAAAAAGGTATACTTAAATCTCTATCACTTCAACATGTTGCCTTTGTCATTGTGCAACCATTATGTAAGGCAGTATAATTAAAAATAAACTTTTCACTCCCCAGCAGCAGTTATGCAATAACTTTTAATTAACTGAGATCCTTCATGTTTAAGAGAACACTTAAGGAGTTCAAGCTACAACTCAATACCTTTCCTCATAGCTTCATATTCAAATCCTCCAACAGAAACTATCTGCAATTTCCTTCTCATCTCTCCAATACAAAGATGGTTTGTGAGGTTTTATTTGGTTTTATCTTCTTGCAAGATGCTGTCTTGGGGTCCTAAAAATGCAGCGACATGTTCTGTGCAATCTGTCAGAAACTGTCTTCAGAAGCCAGGCTACAGGGAGCTGATGAGCTCTTTACTATCAGAGTGAGTCACAAAAATGGATTATCCACACTTAATCCTCCTCACATTGGTGAATTTCCTGATTTTTTTGTTCAATAGAAATAAAATAAAATAAAATGAAAATTGGCCTGATGAAACCTTGTAAGAACAGCTTTCCCTTGGGATGCCCTGGCAGAAGAGAAATACCACTCTGCCATTTTAGAGGACAACAGGGCTTCCAGCACCCACTCCCTTCTTCTCCACAAGCAAGCATCTCCCTGCTTCCAGCACCCATTCACAGCACTGAGGATGGATTCCCCAGTGCTATTTGTTTTTTGGTCACATCCTGCTCCCACGTGATGTTCAGTAGCTGTGTTTTGGTGGTTCTTTTGCTTTTTTTGCAAAGTCGTCTTCTCCCCACAAACTAAACAAATAAGAAATCATTTCACCTGCTCTCACAAAACATTTTCACTGTAAAAGTCTCACTAATCTACGTTCACTTAAAATACAAACATTTTTTACAAAACCGTTCTGCTAATTTTCATGAAAGGCAGTGCTTTGCACGATCAGAACCCCCTCACTAAAAATCTCTTTCAGTTCATTAGCAAGAGAAGAAAACCTGAGCTTGGGCAACCTCTGTTCCATTTTGAAGAAGGATTTAGAAAGAGAAGTGTGAGTTTTGCTGCTGTTTGCTAATCCCAGCAGAGAGAAAAAGGAATCCAAACTGCCTGAAAGCTCATCCCTGAAAATAATGTGATTTTCCTATAAGATTAAAAAAATGCATCTCTTCTTAGATTCGAGCTTAAAGAGGAAAAAAAGAAGTCTTCATACTTCTAACGTATGGTCCACGGCCAACTTTTAGTGCAAAGCTGCCCCATCAGGCAGCAAGCTGACGGACAGAATGGAAACCAGGACTTCGTCTTTATGGTTATTTCCTTGCTTATTGGATTTGGGTTTTTAGCTTCACTCTGAAAAGCTGCCATGCTACATTTAGTAGGTAGTAGCTGGCATCACTTTAAAGGCCCCAGTAGAGATCAGTCAGCAAACCAGATTAGTTACACCAGGCAGGGAGGAGGGCTTGCGTGTTTTGGGGAGCGATGGGGAAGCAGGAAGACATCCCGTTGCGGTGGTGAAAGCGGCAACGGTGGAGGGAGAGGGAGGGGAGGAAAACAAGCCTGCTCTTAAATTTGACTTTCATCTTAGAAAGCACGCTCTGCTTAACTGCACAAGGCCATAACGCACAGATACGACTCAACCATCCTAGGAGACTTTTGCAGACTATACTGCAGGTGAACACTCTCGCTGCTGGAGCAGAAGTTGGTGTCTTGTCACGCCACATCACATTTCAGGTTAATGCAACCTGTCAAAGCTGTGGAGCAATGCAATCAGTGTCTGCATCAGCGCGGCCAGTGTCCTTTGGGTGACACATGAAGGCAGAGGTGGGTGAGCAGCCTGAGCAAACCAACGACACCTAACAGAGCAGCAGCACCTCTGGCTAACATCCCTTTTTCTCCCAAAAAGGTTCTGCCATTCAAGGCTTCATCTTCCACCCATATGAAGAAGTCTGCGGTAGGATCCATCTCCACGCACCTGTACCATACCTCATTTGCCAGCCACTTTGAAAAGGGTTTGGGGCCAAGTGCTTCCTGTAAATTACTCCTTTCAGTGCAAAACCCACTTAATGGAATTAAACGAAGGATCGATTTGGCCCGTGGAGTATGTGAAGTGCAGAATTAGATTTTATCTCATTCCATTACAGAAAGTTCCAAAATGGAGAAAAATTTTCAGTTGTAGGCTGGTAAAAATTATTATAAAAATACAGTGCAAAAATAGGAAGGCTTTTTTTCCTTCTACAGACCATTTTAAAATATATGGTTTATTCAAAGCATGTACATCATTGAAGAACTACAGATGACAGCTACAGAGAAAACGGATAAGGAGAACAGTTTAATTATTTTCAAATTTTCTTTTTCCGTTTTCTAGCCAGATTAGAGCAGAATCATAAATATTACTCTTCAAGGAGAAAAAAAGTCCCTCATATGCAACTTAAGACACCAAACGAAGTTAAACACATATCTGACAATCTTCTCTTCATTCAAATATACATTATATATACGTTAATCCCCTTGGCCTTAAGAATTTCCAAAATCTATCTGTAATGTAAAGTTAAGGTACTATATTTTTCTCTCTATCCTGTCACTTTTTCTTGAGCACTTCAGCATTTTTTCCTCTAACACAGGAAGAGGAAGCTTTTTGTTATTTTGGACCTACCCCTTGGAAACTCTGCTTCCTCAGCAGTCAGATTTTGCTTAGGGTGCGACTCCCTTCCCTGTCGGAGGAGTATGTCCTGCACAGCTAATCTTTTTGGAAGGAGATAAAGGAATAGCAAAACAATTGTATAAAATGTTATGAATATCTGGCAATTACACCACCTTATCAATGCATGAAAAGCATGTAAACGTATAAAAACATATTAGCTCATTATTTGGGCCCCAACCACTAGTTCGCTTTCAGCCGTGAACCTCCTAGCTTTGCCTGTCACCTCTGACAACACTCCTGCTGCCCTCATCGACCATCACTCAAGGGCAGCGTAGCAATACTCACATCCACGCCTGCCACCTCTGGCTTACTCCTTCTTCACCTCCCCAGGAGAAGAACCATGCAGTGTGTAAGTACTAAAGACAGTCTTTTGTAATCGTAATATTACTTTAGCATGATGTGCACACAGAGTGCCATCTTGGGGCAACCTGGTACTGTTATCTAGATATTTTGTCACTGCAGGAACTACAGACTGGATTAATTTCAGCTTGCTTCCATTGCCTGTATTATATATCTGAAGGCATGTTTTAGCCACCAGAGAAAAGCTGGCTTTTTTAAGTGACAATTCATTGGATTTTCCTAGACATCTACCTGAAGTCTACCTGAACTACCAAAAGCACTGCCAGTTTTTATGCACTGAATGCAAGACCAAAAGCTGTGAGAGCATTTGTATTTGGTCAGATGAGTGCAAACGTAGACATCTGTATACTGATTACATTTATAAAACCACAAAAACCACACAAACCACACTGTGCAAGAAATCTAGCTGATGCCTCCAGCAAGTCAGCTATTGCACAGGGAAAAAAAATATATACAGCTAATTCTTGTAGAAATTAGTGAAAATTAAACCACTATATTATTGGCATAAACACTGAGCTGCTCCTACTGTTCTCTTCCTGCTGCAGAGGCAGTGCAAAGTGCCTGGTCTCAGGGCTTGGCTCTGCTGGAGTTAGTCCAGGATCAGTCCAAAAATGATGCAACATCTTACCTCTGATGTTCAGCCTTAGCCCCCCACGGCAATCACAAACTCTCAAACCGGTGTCCAAGAAAGACACAAACCCCACTGACAATCCTGCAAGTGCGGCAACGTGATGGTGCAGAGGGGCTTCCAGGATCTGTGCCTAACCCACAGGAGTACGACAATCTGAAAATGATTGTCCCATCTCAGCATCACACAGTTATTAGACAGCAGAGGAGAAATGCATAGAGGAGAGGAAGAACTGCATTTTAGTAACTCTTCTATCCTTCCTCCAATAATTTAATACCAACAGGAAAAAATACCAGCCCTTTCTATAAATATACATAAAGTATTACTACTATGTGTGTGGAGCAGGGTTTTTGCACTTGCCTTCACTGCAGAGTTTAAATCCTGGAGCAACATCAAGAAAAAAATGAACCCAGGGTCTGCTGCAGAGCCTGTGTGTGAGCACCATAAACCACCAGGCGCCCTGGCACAGCTCAGCCCCATCTGCAGCTCTGCTCCAGAGAGCCAGGACCGAAATAACCAGGGTGGGAAAACTTCCAGAGCCATTACCTACCCACTTCTACCAAATACAATTCATACTAATTTTCAGAAGTTACCTGTTTTCTTCAGTAAACCATAAAGCTACACGAGGTAACCAGCAACGGGATGTAGAGCAAAGATGTTCAGTGCTAACAGTAGCCCCCATGACGATATACAAGGAGAAGAGGGATGGGCAACAAGACAGGTTACAAAAATAAAAATCATCTTGGCTGTATAACAGCTACTGAAGCACTTGTTGCTTTAATACACAGCGATGGCATCTCCTATAGGGCAAAACCTGCATACAACTGTCCTTACGCAGAGCCTGAACAGCAAAGCACACACATGCGAAATGCCCCCAGGTTGGAACAAGCTGGTCTCTATCTCCCTGCTGCCAACCAGCAGGGAGATAATCCATAAATCCATCTTTCTGTGCCCTTCCTTATAGGGTTGAGCAGCTGTATGTAAAGAAGCATTTAGGAGAAGGAGGGACAGGCTATAAACGTCTCTGCATCATGATCACAGACCAAGCAACAGCGCGCAGAAGGCTGAGACCACATGCGTTATCAGAAGGGCAGCTGTGAGGAGCCCCCACCTGCATGACCTCCTGCCCACATGGTTGAATTTACCAGCCATGCAGAAGTCAGAAGTATGGCAATGAAACACCAGCCACAGTCTCCTGTGCTGAAGGGTCGGGGAGGGTCAGTCAAAGGCAGCTTTGCTGCCACAGCATTGGACCAGCTTTGCACAGATGCAGATTCTCTGACTTCCCAAAGTGTGTCTACACAGGAAGATTCATCCTGGTTAAAGCAAATTCGGATGCAAACCAAAATTCCTCTTCTTGGCTAAACGGACATGGAAGGAAATTAAAACTCTTTGTAATAAAAGTTCCCAAAGGCCAGCTGACAGGGAATCCATCATGAACAGCATCTCATGAAGACAGGCCCTTAGTGTACCCCTACACCACCTGAGATCCTCCAGCCAGGCATAAAATCACCAAATATCAACAAAAACAGTGAAAACAAATGGTCTCACGCTTTTTCTGGCAACCTTTCCAGTGGGAAACAGGGCCAGTACCAAGCAGAAAGAATGGAGACTCGCAGCCATACAGTAAATCACTCCCCAACCTAGACACCAGCTTTTCAGAGGGATGTTCTGCAGCCTGCAAAGAGAAAGTCAGGCCCCAGACTTGCGTCATCCCACCCCTGAGTCATCTCACCACGCCGCTCCTCTCCCCTACCATCACTCCTCAGCCGGGCTCACGTAATTACTACCGCAGAGCTGCAATCATCCCTGTGCAGTCAGAGCAAAGCCGGCATCCCCACCCACACGATGAGACAGAGCTGCGCTCGCCCCAAATTCAGCAGCTAAATGTGAAACTGAGACCCCAGGACAAGATGGGGAGGTGGGGAGGGCTCTCCCTGGGCTCCTGAAGGGATGCAGGCAGGGGACGCTGCCTGGGATATAGGATGCCCTACTTACAGGGGACGGGAGTGGGGACGGAGTGGTGGTGGGGGATGGATGATTCGTGCCTTGCTCGTGCCTATGACCAGGTTATGTCAGGTGCTATTAAGCCATGAAGCGTGAGCGTGCGTGTCTGAAACCCCACCGCAGACTGCTCCAGCAGCCTTGAAATAAAACCTCCTCTAAAAAAACAGCTTCTTTTTTTTTTTTCTTTTAACACACCCCAGGCAGCAGTTAAGAGAGAAAAACATGCGACCAAACACAGGGGAGCAAACCAAGGGGGGCTGCACCTCTAAACCCACCCTCCTCCCCGCAGGTTTTGGGAGCGCCGCTGCCGTTTCGCCCGCTCAGCTCCACCGCCCGTCCGTGTTCCCCCCAGGCAGAGCCGCAGCCGCCCGGGAGCCCCGCCGCGCCTTCAAAGAGCCAAAAGTGGGTCAGCGGAACGGAGAGAGAAAACCTGATTTCAGCGCGAAGAAAGCGGGCAGACCTGCTGGCTGAGAGACAGCAGAAGGCAGGGAAAGGCGCTCGCAGGGTCCGCGTCTCCATGGAGGCACAGAAAGGCGCAAACCGCTGGTCCCCCCCCTCCCAAAACTGCAGGGAGGGAACTGCGCTCCCCAGATCTGTAATGGGATGCAAATAACAGAAGCAGACTTGGGGACGGGGTATTACGAGAAGACAAGTGTGCCCCTCTGTCCTCCATACAGCGGTCTGCCTACAACCACCCTCGGCCCCTGATCCGGGCAATTCATTCTGACTGAAACCAAGTGAGACGATTTTAACCCACCCAAATTTAAAACCCATCATGAACCTGATGGCCATGTCTTGAACCCTCCTTCCTCGCACCTGAGCAAACCCAGAGCCATCAGAGGAAGAGCCCCAATAACAACTGCCAAACTCAGGCAGCATCTTTTGGAAGCAATTAAAATAGCTAAAGAAGATGAACAGGAGACCATGAGGAGTAAGCTTTGCTTTCTCCCTCTGTTACTCTGATGGAGACTTTTGACCTTAAAATAAAACAAGCCAAAACCACTTCTTCATTTGTGGGTGGAGCGCAGCAAATGGTTTTGAGGGCTGCCAAGTTGCAGGAGTGAGGTGGACCCTTAAAAAACACACGACTGCCAGAACCATAATTGGGGTGATGTTTGAAAAGTGAAAGAGCTTTGCAAACCATGACATTCAGAGCAGCTCAGAGCTCTTGCAGGGCCCAAGGCTTTGCTAATGTCCAGGGCAGGTGATAGTGGCTAATAGAGACTTTGTTATCGCCCAGTACCTTCAAAAACCCAAGAACTGCACACAACCTCTCCCCACCTGGGCTTTCTGAAACCTAGCTTAAATCTGGCCTGGCTCTGCCAAAACACCTTCCCAAGCCACATCACTGGAAGCTGAGCAGGTTTTTCTCTGCAGATCCTGAGTAAACCAGCTCAGATCTGCCTATGGAGCTGGTGACACACCAGTGTGGTCTGTGAGCCCACACAAAACCATCACACCCTCATCGTGACCGCCAGCTCCAGGGTGGGCTATATATTTGCTTAAAGGCTTCCAATGAAAATATGGGCTTAAGAAATCATAGCAACAAGGGATGGGTGGGGAGAACATTCCCAGCAAGAAAGAATCTGAGCTCTGTAGTTGCACGTATCACCTCTAGATATTGTTGTAAAGAGCTCTGCCTACAGAATGAACAGGAGATTTGATCTAATAAGAAAATAAAAATCAGAAATCTCTACTGCCAGCCATGAAAAAGGCTATCAATAATTCATTTTAACAAAAAAGGAGATCAAAGAAAAAAGCCATTAGTTTGAGATTTTGATATGTTGGTTCAGGATTCTTCTTTAATGTAATATGTAACAAACAGCAGAGTTCATTTATAAATGCCAGACACGCTTGTAAATTGTTGAATACAGCAGGTCCTATTAATATTCACTTAGACTTTTTAATTAATTCACTTTGACTGCCTTTACATCTCTTTTACTGCCTTTATTCAGCCATTGTAGGTCAAGTGGAGCTCTCAGAAATGCTACACAGAGTTTCCAAAGATAAAGTTTCACATTTGTAACCATATTTCCATCTATTTCTTCGTGTAACCCACCACATAGCCTAACGTCCAACCCAGCTGGTTTTCCATCACATACTTGCTGTGAATTGCTTCTGAAAATTGTACGATCAAGAGCCAGAATGAGGTGCTGGTGTCCTAAATCAACTGTCTGTGCAAGTTCACTCTCATATATAGTGGTTTAATTTCACTTACAATTTCCTTGTGGGCATTTGGTGGAGTGGATGAAGGATATTATACTCCAGAAAGCACAGGCTTGCAATCCACAGATTTCAGTGTTATGTTGCAAGAGGTATTTATTGCAGTGGAGAACGGTTGGCAAATTTAACATATATTGCTCAAGCTTAGTCTGTATTCCCTTTGATGCGCAGAAGACACAAGGGCACTCGTGTCTTCTGCATTTAGGAAGGGTAGGGCAAATTTCTTCCAAGACAAGATCCTCTCTAAAATGCAGAGAATGGTTAACTACCTGAGTCGAGTAGAAAAGTAAATACTCCTGTTGTTACATCACTCTGATTAAGGATACTCTTTAAAGTGCTTTTTTCGGCAATATTCAGACAGCTCTTTAAAAATCTGTTTTCCTAGAGGACAGTCCATGATGGTAACAACCTTCATTAGAGGCTGACACTGCATGTGCTGTCTTTGAACGGAAAGCAGTTGTCACTCAGGTCCTGAGCATGGCTGGATCCTGCAGCCTCTTGGTCACAGATCCATGAGTTTTCTATGTATTGTAGTTCTTAAATTACTGTTTTCTTTGGCTGTTCTATCTAGAAAAGAACTCTAGTTTGATGGAGGGGCTAACAGTTACTGAATGTGGTGACAGTCCAGATGGTAAAGCTGTTATCTAATGCAGATGATAAGGTTGTATCATCTTTGTTACATCCTGTCAGTTGTAGACAGAAGGAGTCAAAAGGATTTGTTATTTTTTTTAACCAACTGTTTACACACCCGGACGCTGACAGTTGTATCTACTGGAATCTTATGGCACTGCTGGCTGTCTGAAAACAGAGCTCACAAAACCGTGCATCCCTTGGTGGACTGCTGGTACCTAAGTCTAAGCCATCAGAATAAGCAGCACATTTAAAATGCCACTATCCTTTCTGCCATACAATCACAAACTCGTGAGCTACCACAGATGAGGTGCAAGAGGCAGTAATTAAAATCCGCTGTCTGAAAACAGCGCTCACAAAACCGTGCATCCCTCGGTGGACTGCTGGTACCCCTGCTGGCAAACACAGGGGTCATCTTCCCTGCCAGAGAGTGAGCTGCCAGAGGGGAGCTTTTTCCCCACATACTTGAACGGCAAGAAATCCCATCCCCAAAAAACCCCGTTTCCACGCACAGTGTCTCTTGGCTCGCACTATTTCTAGGCAAGGAGCTCCGAGGATGAGGTCTTCATGCGTGGGCTACCCACACCCCTCTTCCCACCTTGGCTGTCTCTGGGGCATCTGCCAGACTGTGCAGGCATTGCACCATGCTGAGTAGAGCAAGCCCTGGCCGTGCTTGCAGATAGCATGCCAGCAGGTGGGCCTGGCTGGTCCCAAAGCTGGCCTTGGGTCTTCCCTTAATCACATGTGGAATATGCACAGGGATCAGATAAAACGTTCAACTTAAGACAGCTCTCAAGCCCCTCTTAAAGCCAATACGATTTTGTTCTTCACAGATGGCAATAAATTCATTAAATCACTTGGATGCTTTTGAAAACTTTTGTCACTGTTGGAATAAGCCCAAAAGAAAAGGGGAACCACTCACTCAAAGGGCTATGCTACAAACTGCAAATCTCTGAAACCTGTGTTAAATAAGCCGCTCCGGAGCAGCAGGTGAAGAACTGCCACAGCCGGCCGGCGTGCGACAGACTGACATCCAGCAGGGTCCCGACTGGCAGCATAGATTTCATTTCTGATCACGAAAAACACAGCCCAGAGATGCAGCAGCTGGACGAGAAGCTGCCAGCTCAGACTGCAGCCCCCCACCAACACAGACCGCTCGCAGTGCTCGGGATGGGTGGCTGAAGCGAGTACCCTGGCCTGCTCCCAGCAGCACCACCGGACGGAGAAGAACAGGGGCACTGCGCTAAATTTACGAGGGTTTTAAAGCACAAGACCGGACTTTACTTAAGCCTGTCCACTCTCAGTTCTTTACTTCTATGATGAAAATCAGGAGGGCGGAAAAAATGTTTCCCTGAATGAGCACAAACATGTTATTATATGAAAGGCTGTACAAAGGTTAAGTCCTTAATCCCTTTAATCCAGACAACAAACAAACAAAACCCCAAGAATGGGACCCTGGAGCACGGCTGAGCACTGCCAGGTCTCTTGTGGGGGCTCTTCATTCATTGCCGCAGCGATTTAAGAGCCTCCAGCTAAAAAGTTGCTGCAAAGGAAACAGGCGCACGCATGGTTTTATTCCCAGTTCTTTAAAGCTTATCACAGGCAATTTGACAGTCTGGGCTTATGTTTCAGTGAGAAGGGTTTAATCCTCAGCTCAGTGGTACCAGGGTTACTGGATTTCCAGGTCTGGCTGCCGTTGCCCTGTTACTGACACTAGAGCTCTCGAGCGCAGGGACTCCTCTTTGCTGTCACTTCTGCACAGAAAAAATGGAATTTCTCCTAAATAAAAGCAGGAGTGGTTGAGGAAAGGGAGTAATCACATAGCAACACAGAGCAGCGGCAGCAGATCAACTGCAGAGCATGTGGGGCCCAGGAGAGCTCCTCTTTCGGTACACCATACAGAAAGCATTTTGGTCAGCGCAGAGCATGCCAGTATTCGTACCACTCCCAGACCACGGTGCCAGGATAAGCAGATGTCAGTGCTGGCGCCCGAAAGGTTAGCTGGACTGAGGAGATGATCTGGGTTTATCAGAACAGTGGGAAATTCTTTCACCTGTTTCAGCGGGAACTGGGTCACCCCACAACCACGCACCTTAAACGAGCTGCAGGGAAAGTGTCACTAATTTCAGTAGTAGTACTCATGTAATTCAAACTAGATGTGCATTATGTACCTTACTGAATCAAGTCTACAAGAAAAGTCTGAGCCAGCAGAATAAGCAGCGCATTTAAAATGCCACTCTCCTTTCTGCCATACAATCACAAACTCGTGAGCTACCATAGATGAGGTGCAAGAGGCAGTAATTAAAATCCACATTTCCTCTCCAACCATTTCTTGCCTTTCCTGTATCTGTCTTATTAAGTATGAGTCATTCAGTGCAGATTATGTCAATCTCGGTAAGAGTTGGTGGACATGATCTAAATGGCCGCTACTTCAGCAGTACACAGATAAGCCAGCAAAAGAGTTAACAGCATTTATGCAGCCCAACCTTGAACAAGAATTTGTGACGGTCTTTTTGGAACCAGAAAGTCCCCTTTCTCCTCATTTTGGATACTCTCTGGGATGGTGCAACAGGTCCCTAATCTCACCCTGCTTTGCTATACGACGAATTGGACCTAATCTCTCACTCTGAGCAGAGGTCTGGCCAGAGTCGTGCTGGCAGAGCAGCGAAGCACATGAAAGCTGTGGGGTTCTGAGATGTCCTCTAGTTATTAGCGCAGTGTCTCTGTCATGTATCAAGCACACCAGATCCACATCAGTAATTCTCACGGTGGTATGGGGCATCACTGCAGTCTTGCTCACTGTGTCCCCGCTGCAGCCAGAGCTGCAGATCACACGCAGAGAGGAAAAAGCAAAGGCAGTGGAAAGATGCAGACACAAATTACGTGATCCAGCCTGTACATCCCAGTGCACAGCCGTAGAAAAAGGAGAACGCAAAGGCTCCTACCCCAGTTGATGGGACTAACACGAACCAAATTCAAAGCAACGTGCAGTGGCACAGGGAGCTATTGCGCTGTACAAGCCTTGATCTGTCTCTGTTCTCAGCAAATTCTGCTAAACCATGTTATCAGTTTGAGATGATATGTGCAGCGAAGGGAAAAACCAGACAGGGGAAAAAAAGGAAAAAACCAAACATGCAACACACATCCCCATTTGTAACCGGGCCCTGAATTACTGTTAGAATATTGCTCCCTTTGCCATGAGGATGGCAGGTATCTGATCTCATTTTACGAAACAGCAAAGGTCACCACAAAATTATAACTCAGTTCTGGCTTTGTCTGAAAAGGAAAAAATCCCATAGCCCATCTAGATCATTTTGGAAGCAGTCACCCCTCTCCCACCTCCCAGAGCCAAAGTCCCACGTACCCAGTTTTTCATATCACATCTGCAGATCCAAATAGTTGTGTTTTAAGCTTTGTTACAAAATTAAAAGCAGCAACAACTGTAGCAGCCTGGCAAGGGTGAAAAGAACTATAAAGGCCAATAAAACCCCTTATTTAGATATCCCACATGAAGACTGCTAGTGCCATACGCTATCAGGCCGCCAAGCTCCCTGCCTGCCTGAGTGCTGACAGCATTTCCATCCCTGGCAGTTCACAAGGTCGTGGTCCCTGCAGACACTTCATTCCACTTACCAGCCTGGTTTTCCTTTCCCCATCCATTTCAGCTCTGTTCTCACAGCCAGAAGCTCAAGAATATGACAATTAAAGATTAATGTTATAAATGCATGGAAATTTGAAAAATCCAGATTTTTTGAATGTCATGCCAGGTGTGTTCATTTTTAAACCTTACCCTTGTGGTTTAAGACACTAGGCCAGGAGTGTCACTTTTCCCCAGAAGACTGCAAATGCTTTTTGCCTTTCAGCTGCCAGCTAGTTTTGTGGGCTTAGATATTTTTCTTTATTTAATTATTCACTGTAACACATGAAACATTAAGCAGCTTCTTTCCATGAAGAAATGAGCACTGCTTCCCAATGACAACATGCTAAGTATCCTTAATAGCAGGAATAAGGAAATGAGTTTCCTAGTACAAAGGCAAAAAGGGCAGGGAAAATGAGGGCAGCTCCAAGCAGCTAGAATTTACTACCAAAAAAAAGCCGAGACTTCATTTTGAGTTAAATAGTCATGATGAGCTGACCTGGGAAATAAAAGGAAAAAGAAACAGACTTTTAAAGTGTAAAAGCAATGTATTGTGATACAACTTGTGTGTTAGAATTTTTTCCTTTCTTGACGCTGGTGGAGATCGGTCAGTGAGGAGGAAGACACGGATTCAATGTTAAGATATGTAAGAGTTGTATTTTCTTAATGGTACTAAACCTCTGATAGCTGTGAGAAACATCCGTTCTTCAGAAGAACAGAAAGTTAAAGGCTGAAGTCATTAACAAAAGCCATTCCAAGCCACAATTTTTCCTGTAAAAGCAGGACTGCACACACAACTTTCAGCTTATCAGTGTTTCAGCTCTGCTCATTTAATGTCTTGTGCAGCAGCACCAGGAGACGGTCTCATCAGGCTTTGGAGCATCGTGACCTCCTGACAACACCCCACACCACGGCACGGTCGTATCTCACCATCGACCCAAGACAGAACAAACCTGGTGACCTTGTCACTGCCGCCAGTTCTGATGAAACCCTTTATTCTGTCCTTGAAAACCTGGGTAGCACTGTGTGGGCAAGAGGATTTTTCCTGATTCTGGTGTTTATTTGTTGGGTCACAGAGGTAAAATTATCTCTGTTTGATTACTTAAAGCTGTTGGCTGTGGAGATAATCTGTGCATTAGCAGCTGTACAGTGGGTGGTTAGCAGTTTTGAATCTGTAGCTGGAAGCAAAGAAATCATTTTGCACAGCACTTTAAAACAGAAAACAGAGCACACAGGACAAAACCCTCATCATAGCCCCATGCAGAAGTTGCTTTCTGCAACAAGAAATCCTCTCATCTGCTGAGGAGGTGGAGAGTGAGTCCCCAGCCATGTCCTCCTGTGCTCCCCCACCTCCCACGGCTGCACCCAGGGGGAAGGAAAACCCTGAGCAAACACCCAGTGACAGCTTAACTCCCGCAGCTGCACCATTTGTCTCTTTGTGCCTTCGCAAAAGGGAACTGATTACCAGAAGCACAGTTTAGAACAGCCGGTCCCAGTATCTTGGCTTAAGAGCTGCAAGCTTGCTGCCATGAAGCTAAATCCCATTAGCCTTGAGGGGAAAGACAGCTCAAATCTCCTACCTGGGTATGACTTCTCTGGGGAAGGTGGAACACTGTGCCTACTTACTACAGATAAATATTTAGAGTACAAACACTGCTGGAAACAACTCTCTGTCTAAACCCTCATTCTGCTAATTCACCAACAGAAACTCCTTGAGCATTCACATCTGTAGGAGAGCCATAGCAAACTGCTCCTTCCCAAGACAGGACAACTTCGGTTTGCACATTTTGCTCTGCAGACTTGCAAATTTTCTCCTCCTACCTTCACTTTGTCTGCAGCTGCTGAGCTTTACTCCTGGCAAAGAGGGCTGGGAGCCAGGGTGGGCTCAGTGCTGGGCAGATTTCAGGCTGGAAGGTTTATAAAGAACAGGCATCAAGACCAAAGAGCAGGAAACTGATAGGAGATAGTGAGGGATGTAAAACATCCCAGGGACAGGAGTGACAAGAAGCAGAGATGCATACTTTCCTTATTAAAAATCTGCATATGAAAGCAGAAGGGAGCATCCGCACACACAACAGACCTGCCCCATGCTCTCTCTTCCCTTCTGAGTAGCCTGAGACGAAGCAGAGACACACAGATCATGTGACAGTTTAAAATATCATCCATAGGGGTTTTTTTTTTAACAGTTTTACCACCACTGTATGCGCAAGTGCCTTCATGTGGTGCATGACTGCACAGACACTGGCAACATCCACAAAGCCATAACTGCACAAAAGTTCCGTAGGCACAACTGATAATATCTGGAACACATTAAAAAATTAGAATATATAGTTCCCTCAGCAGCTGTACTACTTTTCTCACAGTCTTTACTAATTAACATACATTGAGGAGGTACCAACAATCGCAGACCCAAGGTCATGTTTAGCTTTCTTTTTAAACAAGACACAGAATAATAACTTCAGCGTTGACAATGCCGCAGTCTCAAGTGTCACAAAACTAAAACTTCAAAGAGTTTCTTTGCCATAAGCTCCCCCTCCCTTTTTTCCCTTTTTTTTTGAATCATGGGAATTAATTGAATATGGCATCTTTGTGGAGTGGTCTATCTGATCCACTTGGCCACCTCTCTTGTTTCCCAACCCCACCAGTGCAAATCATTCCTGGATTTGGGAGCTGCAAACCCGAGCAGTTTCTTGTCCCAGCTGCCTCCCTACCCTCCATTCCCACCCTTCTCATGAAAACGAGCTGTCTGTTTGCCGCCTTCCTTGATGTGCATTTCTCAGAGTGACAATTTGCATTATAAAATACACAGGGATGAATTCACTTAAGTTTTTCTCCCAAAGGCAAGCATTAAAAAACATTCTGAGGCACTGCCAACATTCATGCTGCCATCTTCCCTGCTCTTTAAAAGCCATCTCCACTGTGCAATTAATTTTTATATATTTTAGTAAATCGTTTAAGACAGCTTTCTCTGCTCATTACCTTAAAGTGTTAAAGGTCACATGGTCTGTATTGTCTCACAATGAGAAAAGAGACAGATGAGGCGAATGTTTTATTTACACTTTAAAATTTGATGCAGAAAGATTTATAAATGGATTAATTTTAATTAGTGTCCTCATTTCATTGAAAAAAAAATAAAAAGCATGCCTTAAAATTAATGCACTGCTACCCTACATATTAACAAATATGTCAATTCTTTGCTTGTTTTAAAGCCCCTTTGTTGCTTAGAGGTTTTTTTCTTATATATCAAAAGCAGCCCCTAACTAGTTATTTTCAGAAACCATGTCGGAATAAAGCAGGGGACAAACATTTTTCTTGCTGTTTAACAAGGCTGCCCCCATAAGCATTATCCCATGGGATAAATGTTTCTGCTGCGGCCTTTGTGTCCTATCTCACAGCACGGTGAAGGCAGCTTCTCCTTCCAAACTCATCCCAGAAAAACTCTTTGCTGTTTGGTAAGTTAAAACTAGGTACCAGCCCCAGACCAGAAGAATTTGAATAATGGCTTTAACATTTGTCTCTCCTTGAACTGTTTCTCTGCAGAAATTAGATTCCTCACAGATAAAGAGCAGGTACCTAGGATGATTTGTAAAAGAGCACATTCGATGTCTTGACATTTACGTTATATTTCATTAGGGCACGCAGCAAAAGTGGAATCACTAAAACCCAGCAAGGCCAAAAAATACCGATCTTCTCTTTCTGGAGCTCAGTAATCCAGATCCTGGGTATCTGAGTTTCTTCTCTACGATGACATGACTGGCTGGGTAGACGAAGGGAGAGCCGTGGATGTTGTCTACCTGGACTTCAGCAAGGCTTTCGACACAGTCTCCCATGATATCCTCCTAGGGAAGCTGAGG
>Ga0065711_1037898_pt1 | contig 19363 bp, 8 predicted proteins | sample Hoacrofraction12_FD_59098 | JGI IMG/M metagenome (GOLD analysis project Ga0065711, IMG submission 59098) | Hoatzin crop microbial communities from Cojedes, Venezuela - Epithelial fraction 12 v2 (version 2) | ecosystem: Host-associated > Birds > Digestive system > Esophagus > Crop | place...
CCCCCCCCAGGAGCGAGTCAGCAGCCGCAGCCCGGGGGGAAGGGCCGGGAGGGCAGGTGGGGGCCGTCAGCTGCTCCCCACGGGCGATCTTCTCTGCTGCTGCCGCCCCCGGGGCTGCTCAGCCTGGAGAGGATGAAGGGGGGGCCCGCACGGAGGGGGAGGGCAGCAGGAGCGTGTTCTCCGCGGGCAGCGTGGGAGTCGTGGCCGTGGGGCGCAGCCGTGGGGCTTCGGGTGGAAATCGGGCGAGTCTTTCTGATCGCACGGAGCAGGAGGGTCATGCTGTTTTTGAAGCAGGCGAGAGAAAGGGGTTAGCATTGGTAACACAGGGAGAGGGGCTAGGTGACTTTTCCCCCCTCTTCTCTTGGTCTTCGGTCGCTATACTGTCCTTGCACCAGTGAGCGTTTCCCTTGGCTTCTTAAGTCGCCCACCACTGAGCGAGCCCAGCCCCGGGCTCTCCCGTGGGACACGCTGTGAAGTGGGCGGACACAGGACCGGCGAGTCAAGTGTTGCTTCTCTTGTCTGGAATGTGGAGCCTCGTCCACCGTAAGGGTCAGGCGTTAGCCCCTCACATGCAGCCCCGTGGACAGCAACGAGGAACGTCGTGAGAGCTGCTGGGGGCCGAGCACAAACCGCAGGAGGGACAATGGGTGCCCGCGCCACAGCCTCCAGCAGGTACCTGCGATGGTTTGACTGGGGGCAATCGGTGGTTTGAAACCTGAAGGAACAGCTGCTGGAAGTGAAAAAGGAGGGGATCCGCATGCGGGGCAAGCACCAGCACATCCGTCAGCAGCAGATAAACGCCACGAGCTGCATTAGTAGTAGCCTTCTATACAGTGGTGAGTAAGCCACCATCCCTGGGGCCAAATCCACTCCTGCTACTGCGGCAGAGCTGCGCAAGGAACAAATTCAGCTCCCTTGGCCAGCAGGGGAGTTGGGTGTAAAGGTGTGCACTGGCTCACTCGTCCTCTCAAAAAAAAGAAAAAAAACCCCAAAAACCAAAAAAAGACAAAAAAAAACACCACCAAAAACAAAACAAACAAAAAAATCACTCTGAGGGTGACGGAGCACTGGAACAGTTCACCCAGGGAGGTTGTGGAGTCTCCTTCTCTGGAGATATTCAAGACCCGCCTGGACAAGGTCCTGTGCAGCCTGCTGTAGGTGACCCTGCTTCGGCAGGGGGGTTGAACTAGATGACCCACAGAGGTCCCTTCCAACCCCTACTATTCTATGATTCTGTGGTTCTGTGAAGCAGTTTACAGGAATTACAGGGAAATTGAAACTACTTGTTTCAGAATGAAATACATCTTGCTATACTTGGTGTAGGTGGTAAGGTTTTGGTAGTGGTGGTGGTGGGGGGTGCAGGGATGACCTTGGTGGGGAAATATCAGGGCTGCTCCTTGCTGAACACAGCTGGTTCCAGTCACTTCCACAATGGATGCACTGCAGAACAAGGCTGAGCCCGTCAGCCATGAGTAGGTGCCTCTGGGAAAACTTATGTAAGAAAGGTCAGGAGCAAGTTGTAGACTGGAGAGTGGAGCTGAGAAGCAACTTGTATGCTGAGAATTATCCTACAATGGATGTACTGGGAGTTTGGAAGGGTAGAGAACAAAGGTTGAATGCCTGTTTGCCAAGAGATTTTTAATTAAATCTATTTTATCAATTCTCATGAACGTATCAGCTTTACTCCTCTTTGATGTTGTTCTGTTTCTTGGGTGAAGACTAAACACAACCTTGTATAGTTGTGAATAAAGCAAATTAGAGTATTTTTTTTTTTAAAATGCTTACCCTTCTCCCAAAGAGAATTAACTATCTGAGCTACCATTTACCAAGATGACAGCATTAGATGATGGGGTTGGTAAATGGATTCTGAACATTCAGCATTTTCTATGATACTGCATTATTCTAAATTAAAATAAATATCCAAGCTTAACAACCACTAACAAAGCAATTTTTTAACAAGATGTAGAACCAGCACATAGACTAGTGTCTGTTATCCCTGTTTTTGTGTACATCTTATTTAAATTGAGCTCTTAACATTAGGCATATGATTGGCCTTCTTCACTAGTACACATGTTGCCTCCCCTTAGCAGTGAACTGAAGAACTGATCCCAGTGTCCTTCAGCTTGCAAGGAGACTCTTTACTGTGTACAAAGAGAAAAGTGTGATGAGTTGCTTGAGGACTGAGTATGAAGAGCTTAAAGCCTTCTGGGCCAATGCTTGAATGAGAAATGCGATTGTCTTGCTTAGCCCTCTTGGAAGCTTGTTTATTTCTTCAGTATCTTCTGGCATTATTATGCCTGAGAGTATAATTTTTAAGTTTTTTTCCTTGCTTTTCCCTAGTTTGGCGAGGGAAAAAGGCTAGAAATTGTTGTTCATGTCTCTAAAATGCTCTGACACTCAAGTACAAGTTGTGTTATGCTGAATGCAAAATATTGTGAATAAATCTCTCTCAGATATAAGCTGTTAACACAGAATTTTCATAACTTGTAAGATATATGTAAAATGATACAGCTTTAATTTACAAAGAGAAAGCGATAAATAATGGGACATAGAAAGGACAAGTGAAAGTGAATAAGGAGGTGAATATGAGGTTTAGAATTTGAGTTCAATAGTTCTTTGGTGATGTATAACTGAAGTATTTATGATCCTGTTTTACATATTTAGGTGTATACTGATCTTTCTGTCTTTCAGAATGAGGCAATGTAGCAATGTCGATACACATAAGCACCTGAGTCACGCCACATAATACCAAGAGCTTGATTGGGAACAATAACTGAATAGCAGACCTGCAGGAGTAAGATTCATGCTGTTAAAATGTGAATTTATATAATATGTTGCTGCTGGGCTTGCCTGGCATTCAGACTAATTTGCAGATGTCAATTTACCTGTGTAATCATATGGTAAGTTAGTACAATTAGCATGTGAAATACTTCAGCATTTCCATATAGTTAGCTCATAATTATAAAGCAAAAGTGTACTTGCCAAGGTGTTTCCTTGCCCTGTGGTCACATAGTGACTTTGTCTACTGTGTCATTATGTGTATGTGGAAGATGTTGAAGTAGAGGTGCCACAGAAGTGTTAGCTGAAAATACTGACAAAGGCAAAATAATATACTGTGGAAGGAGAAAAAAAAAAGCCATATGAACCATATGCCTTCCTGTGCTGTAGTAAATGAACAGTGTCAGAAGATAGACCTGAACATCTATATGAGCAATTTGCAATGGACTTCTGCTAGTTGCTCACGAGCACTCAAGAAATGCAAATAGAGTCCTGATGTGTCTGAGGAAGGAGGAAGATTGTAACAACGGCAATAAGCACACTGGATAAGCCAAAAAAGGAAAATATTGTTAATTTCTAAAACTATAAAAATAGTTTCATCTGGAATACTGTTTGTACTCGCAGCTACCTCTCCTGATGTCACTGGCTGAGTTTTGGTGCAAGTGATGCAAATGTTTTAAGACATAATTATCCTTGTTAAAGAATGTGAATGAGAATAGGCTCACTTATTTTAGAAGGCAGATTAATGAAAGGAGATGCGTTATGGATTATACAGGACAATGAAAAAGGTAAACCCCATGCTGGAATAACTTTCTGTTCTGGGCTGTTGATTAGAGGAGCTACTTGTCCAGCTGTAGCAAGAAGAACACAGTATGTGAAGGTCAAGAGAGATTGGGAGGGTCTCCGACTTTTCAGAGGAAGTCTGGTAAGAAACCACCTGCAGATTAAAATATGATTAATTTCCACCCCTTGAAAGTGGAAAGATGACCCATGTTATCAAGTGAAAAGGATAAAAGGAATACTGCAGAGACAAGAGAATTCAGTTAATCACTCTTAAATCTCCTTTAGACCTCCTGAAAACAGAAAGTGAGAGACTGAACCCAATAACTAACAAGAAAAAGATGTTCTGTTGATGCTTTTTTAGTGAAACATCAAAGGAGGATTATTTTTAAAACGTTAAAAGGAAATACTACTCATGCTATAAGGCTTTCAGTAACTTTGCACAAATTCATTGCCATGGGCTGTTATGAAAGTCAAAATGTTAGCAAGATTCAAATGAAGTCTTGATAAATGTTTGTAGAGATAGGAGGCCAAAAAAAAAAGAAAGAAAAAAGGAGAAGGAACTGGAATATCAAAAGACAGGAGGCAAAACAAAGCAGTATTTGGAAGCATGGTTCAAGACCACTTTTAGATTTACTACAGCTGCTTGTCAAAAATCTAGAAGTTAAATGGCTGTATGCTGGACAGTGCACCCCGATTAAGTCTATCCTGGTAGAGCCAGCTCTCCTGGGGAATGATACTTCCTGCTCTAGTCAAATGCTGAGAAAGTGCTGGAGGAATGTGTATAGGGAGCAGAATGCCAAACCTTTAATGATGTCTTTCTTGCCTGAGGGGAGCAGCTGGTGCCGTGAGGGTTGATGGCAACTTGCTGATCTCCAGGAGGCTGGTATGATACCGTTACTATTTTCTCACCTTGGAAGTGTTAGAAGGCATCAACAGCCTGAAAAAGGAAGTCTCTGATCAAAAATTTCTGGAAAGAGGTTTTTGGGGATGTTAGGAAAGAGATAGGTTCGTGGTTTTCCCACATGTACCTAGTGCAGAATTTCTTATGTTGACAACAAGTTATTCAGCAGAAAGCTCTGGGAGAAGTTGCATCATGGACTTGGTGTTCTGCGCACAGTTCTGGTGTTTCTTAGTTTCTTACTGTTCTGCATGGAAGAGGTGCAGGGATGTTTCTGGGTCTCAAAAAAGAAAGGCATAATAGCAAATAATATAAATATAAAATTGCTTTAATAGTATGATAGAAATAGGAAAAGAAACAGACAGTGAGTAAATCTTGTGTCTTTTCATATGCTGGGAACTCTGTTTTTGTGCAGCATTGGATGAACCCATGTGGACAGCCATGGCGTGCAGCTCAGATCCTGTCTGTGGAGAGGTTCACTCTCGCCCCAGAGCTGTGGCTCCTTGTGTCTACTGTAAAAACCCAAAACTACACATCTTGTTTTGACAGGTAGCAATACTGTCTCTTTTCCAATGCTCACCAGAACATACTTAGCTACATGTATGTGGGAACTTTATCCAGGATCCTTACATATCTAGAATCTTCCAGCATGTTCCCTTACGTTTTTAAATACCGTGGGGTTATACTGCAGACATTCATGCTAACAGATGGGTATCTCAGGCCTTAGGCACAAGGCCCATTATGGCTAATAAGGCTTGCTCAAAGCAGCTGATTCGTCAACTACATCTTTTGCAAGTCTCCCAATAGGTTGCTTCTGTCTACACAATGTTTCTGTTTTGGAGTTAGCCTCCCAATAAGAGTTTTCATTGCTTTTAGCCATATAGGACTAGAGGTTTTGTGCTGCTTAGTCAAGTAGGTGGATAAATATGTTACGGAAGTTGAACATGATGGATGTTGACTGCTTCCACCAAGGGCTGTGTATTCAAGTCGGCTATGTAACTGGAGTGTACCACTCAAACATGGACCTATCGAAGCACAAATGAATGAAAACTGTAAACTGTTTTTCTTCCCATGTGTATCATCACTGGCATTTGCTTTGAGGGCATGTCTGCTGTTTCGTCTAACATCTAAACCAAATCCTCTCTCATTATTGCAGTGGGCTGACTGGAAGTAATTTCCAACCACTGGCTCTCAGACAGGAGTGGCAGGCAGATAGTTTTCTCTTTCTAGGGGAAAGTGGTTGTGATGGTGTTTCGGTGTAATGCATTCAGTAGCTGCATGTGCAGAAGCATAGTGAGTGATAAAGCTCTGTTGGAATAAGAAATGTCTTAAATTATTGACAAGCTCATGAAAAAAGGCCCTGTCAAATGGGGTTTTGGCATCAAGTCTGATGCCTACTATCCATTGTTCCTTGTTTATGGCTCTTGTCTGTATGAAACAGTAACTTGGTGATTGCCAATTTGATTCATCTGGTCTTCACTCAGGATAAATTTGTTTTGCCCGGACCTACTAGTCTTGGACAATGTTTCACCTGTACAGAATAACTGCTTTGCTTGGAAGGGTCTCAGATGATTTCAGTATTTGTATTAGAAATGAAGAGGGGTAAGACAGAAGGAGGCACTGGTTTTGCCCAGGGGAAGAACAGTGATTCTGCTTCCAGTGAATGCAGCAGAGAGCATCTGGTAGACCCAGCTGGACTGTTATGTTGTGCTCTAACGGAGTAGTTGATACTTTGGCACAATCTGCAGTGTTTATTCAGTATGGCATGTAATGATTTGTTACAGTTCTGTTACCTACATTGGTGTGTTTCAGTTTTCAGACCTTAAAGACGTTACACACTCCTTTAGTGTCATGTTGGTGATTCAGGATCAATATGTAAACTCATCAGAAATTTGCAAAGAGGGGAGAAAATGGGAATAAACAATATTCCTGAAAAAATCTTTGCAGTTTTTGATGAAAGCTTCCGCACAGTTGAAAAGGCAACTTGGTTTTTATTTGTTTCCATGATAATCTTGGATTCTGAATGAAGCACAGTGGGTAGGAAGATTTTGTACAGATTTCAAAAGAAAATGTTCATCTGTACAGTAAAGCATATTTTTAAACAATAGTGCTTTGTATAATGTGATTACCTTCATAAATAAATCTGCTAAATGCCTATTTTGGAAGTCATTCAACTTTGCAAGAGATTGAACAAGATATACTTGCCAATTAAAAGTACATTTGCAGAATACCAGACATAGCAAGAAGGCATGCATGTGTAATTCACCACGAGGTCTAAATAATGATATTTAAAGAAACTTGTAAGATGAAATGAAACAACTGAGAAATCTGTGCGTCAACTTCCCAATTTGGCTCCAGAATTGTTATGATCTGTTTGTTGACTCCAGGATATTTGAATGATGTTTCATAGTTGCAGTAGGAAGGCTGTCTGATTACGATTTCAGACATTTGCGGACATGGGGGCTGAAAATCATCTACAATTCTAGTTCAGCTGGGCCTAAGTCTTCCAACTTGTTTTCAGAACACTGAATCTGTTGCTGCACTCAACACTAAATTGGAAAGAGTTCGTATTTTAGCACATGAAAGAAAGTACTGTGATTCCAGGATATGTAAGCTGTTTTTTTCTGCACATAGCTTTGATATCTTAATACTTACCTGTTATCTGTCAGCAAAGTATGTACACGGTAATTTAGGAAGCAATTTGAAATTAATTAGGAGGATCTGTACTGTATACTGAACATGAAAAAGAAGGAAAGATTCGAAAGAAGGAATTACCTCAATGTGCAACATTCTGCTCCTAGTTCTACAGTTCATATCAATCACTTGGTGAAAGTAAAAAAGACCAGCTTTTTCAGATATTTTATTCTGTAATTGACAGAAATTTTGTCTCTGAATTGTTAATGTATTTAATCTACGATTTAGAAATTAAAGATAGCTACAGCTTTAAGTCCTACTTACATAATAATCTATTTTCACTGCTGCCTTGTTCTCCCTTGCAACTTTGCCACCCTACCCAAGGTGTCTGCTTTCCTGCTCCCATACTGAATGCCTACTGCACTCCCAGTTGGCTGTTGACTGCCTATCCCTCCTCTTGCTTTGTCCTTGCCACATTCTCATTACTGACTTTTTAATTTTTGGGTGTAATTTTCTTCGATGATCATTGCGTTGTGTCAGTAGAAGAATTTTCACTGATCCTCTTGCCACTTTAGCCTGGTTTCCTTATGTTCTTTGTCAGTCCCCTAATGTACGTTTTTGCATTTTTGCTTTATGTTGTCCCAGATGGTGTGGTCTTTCCTCACTTTAAGCTATTTTTCCATTCAACATATTGGTCACTTTTCTGACTTCATGTTTGGAGCACTCCTCTGACTCTAATTTTACTCTTGCTGCACAGATTCCAGCAATTTTCATCATGTCTTATGGTTCTTGTCTTTCATCTCCATTGTTCATACTTTTTGTGATATTTAGTCTGTAATAATGCTCAGATGTTAAAAATGTTTGACATCATTGAAAGTCCACAAGTGTACCCCTAGGATACCACAGCTCTGTGACGTATCTTTGAATACCTCATTAATTAATTGGCTTAAGTAAATCAAAGCAGCCCTGTAGAGGTAAGATGAGTTAGCTGAGAAGACTCTTTCTGTGTTGCTCATATTTTTCACTCAAATACCCTTTGGGGATGGTGAGGAGTGTCTAAATTTTCCTCCTTCCTTTGTTGACTGAGTAGCAGTATATAGAACTGAAAAAGCCAGCACTGATTCTGCGTGTCGTTTTCTGCATGGGAAAGAGGAATCTTCGCTCTACTCTTATCACCTGCCACTGAAATTTGAAATTACACTTTTTAAAAATTCATCTGTCCAGCCTCAATCTGTTGTCAGTTGAAGCCACCTGCTATTGGTTTGTCACTGTTTTGTTGGCTGTTTGACCACATCCTTTCTTATGTCTTCTCCGCATCAGCTCTCTTTTCTGTCCTTTTTGAAGTCTGTAAGTTTAGAAAATCCCTATTCTAAAGCATAAGATGTTAATAGAAGAGCATAACATCAAGAACTAGATGACCCTTTTGAATTTAACGTCTGTAAGTTGTATATAAAATGTGTTCAGGGAGAGAGAAACTAGCAAGATGCCTTACTTTTCACCTGGGTATTTTTCATAGACCTGTGGACTTCCTTTCTGGAATGGTGCAAGAGAGTAGAGCAAATGTTGCTTACAAATGGTGCTAACGCCTAGCCAGTCTTGGCCAAGGGCCCAAATTTGTTTGTCTGCTCTACCGGTCACATAATAAAAGGGTGAAATAATAAAATGTCATGCCATTTTTGTTAAATGCCATAAACCAAGGCAGCTGATAGCTGCCACATTTATCACTAATTGCATTTCATTAGCAAACCCATGAGCAGGGTAAATACCTTTGCTAATAATGATCTCACTCATGACAAATACCGAGTTTCAGAACACTGAAGCTGCAACTACTTCTCAAGTCCATGCAGAAGTCAGCTGCACAAGTGAACAGTGTCTTGCACCTGGGAGCTTATCCTGCCACACGCACAGCGTCAGCGAGTTCAAACAATGGCTAACAAGAGAGGTTAGATCTGATTTTAGGCTGCACAACTGTGAAACATGTATCTACTATGTCCAATAATATAAAAACCCAGTGTGGTTTTATTGTTTCTTTCCAACAGCACTGGTGATGTGTATCAAATTATTTCTTAGATCTTTGTTTAATCATCTTTATTAACAAAATAGCTGAAGCAGATTTGCTGCGTGTGTAATAAGAATATAACTTAAATGAATACAAATAGATTTAGTTTGAGGAAATACAAAGCAAGTGTTTGATCCAATGGCAAAACCGTGATGTTGAGGTTTGCAGCATGTGAGCTGAGCAGAAGCATTGACAAGTTCCAGTCTCCACTGAAAAGATCTAAGCTCAACATCTAGGGTAAAATTACACCACTTAATTGTGACTCTCTGGACTTACAGGTTTCTAAAAGCTTTAAGCACCACTGCAGTGTACAGGAAAAACTAGGTCTCATTTGTACTCCTGCTTTTTGGAAACATCTGAGGCTGTTGCTGGGCTGCAGTGGGATTGCATAAAGAGACGCCCAAGGCAGGTCCATCCCATCGAGTGTTCTGTTACACAAAGCCACGCCACCTGGCTACAACGCTGTAGCCATGTCAGCGTAGCACCAAACCCAAGATACTAACCCTGGGGGCATAATTAGCTTAAGTGTGGTGTGGTAGAGGTAGAGCTATACTTCTGCTGGCTCTGGAGCTACCGTGATTTTTCTCTCCCTTTGCTCTGTCTTCGCTGCAATGAATAAACTTGCTGCATTTCTTTTTTGGTTAGGGGGAAGAGCTGGCTTTAGTCACGTTTCTCAAGGAGAGCTTTATGTTTGTACCTGTAGGTGGAGCTCCAAACTAATCTTCTACTAAAACAGATGAAGCAGCGTTAAACAAGTAAATCGAAAAGGAAAACCTTAAAAGACCACTTCTAAATACAATATCCAAATTATCAAATTTTACAGAGGAAGATGCTCAAAATTTTATAACAGAATGCTCTCAGTTTTGGAAATAATGAGGACTGATAGCAGTTTTATGGTTAAAAAATCTTGTTTTTTGCTTCCTTTAATTGCTTAGTCATCTCAGTGGAAGAAATTTCTTCCTGTTCAGGTACCTTATTTAGCCTTATGAAATTGTAAATCTTACTCAGAAAAGGTTATAGAAAAAGATATTTTTCCTCCTTTATAATGGCTGCTCAATTATGAATGTTTAGTGTATTAATCATGAAGCTATGACTTACTTCCTGACAAAAGGATGTCTCTGGGATCAGTTGTTGCCGATGAAACTGATCTGATTTTCTGCTGTGAAATACTGTAGATGTAGCAGACATCAAAGCCTGGATCGGCCCTTTGCATTAAGGTCCGTCATTCAGCAGGAAGCAATTTTAGAGTCACCACTGTCGCAGCAGGCAGTGTGAACTACCGGAGATTTAATGGAGGGATTTTGATTCTGTCACGGGTGGAACGAATGCAACCGTGCTGTAGAATGGCTATTGTTAGTCATTCTCATGATAAGCTTAATTATTTCTTTCTGTGGAGACTGGGAAATTTGGAAAGTTTTTATGCTGAGAGAAATGAATTTGGGTTATGGGAATTTTCAGGTGATTCTTCACCTATGTGTGTTGCAGGTGTCCACTTAATACTTCCATGACCTTTTTTTTGCTATTGTTTAATCATAGGAAATAAAAAGAAATCTCTCTTCCTGATATGTGTTACTGGAAGAACTGTGATTTTCCGTACCATATGATGTGATGCTTGGCATATAACCTGGGGAGAGTATGCTGGAGGACAGCAATCGCTGCTTGGGAACAGGCTGGGCATTGGTCATCAGATGTGAGCAATTGCATTGTGCATCACTTGTTTTGTATATTCTATTATTATTATTATTCTCTCTTCCTTTGTTCTCCTATTAAACATCTGTATCTCAATCCATGAGTTTTACTACTTTTTTTTCATTCTCTTCCTCATCGCACCACGGGATGTGGGGGGAAGAGAGCAAACAGCTGCGTGGCTCTTAGTTACCGGCTGGGATTAAACCACAACCAAGATGACAAAGAGGTCTTGCTGTTTAAAGTTTTGAAGGGCAGTAAGATTTCCTGCATATCAATATGACATAAGTTGACAGTGTAGTGAACAAAACAGACACATAGAATACCAAAAAAAAAATCCCCCTTATGAAATTAGTGGCTAGCTTGGCTTTGGAAAAAGGAAGAAAAACTTGAGATAGTATAGAGTAGGAGGGAGTGGCTTTTTCCGACTAATGCATGACAACTTGATCACATAGCTGAAATGCAGTGTGATATTTGTTTTTACAGGTATGCAGACTTGTTACTGACAGGGTGTTGACACTAAAGAAGAAAAATGGCACTCTGGTACCACTAATTTTTTTTGGTTTTGTGGGATGTTTTGATACTTGATACTTATAAAATGCACAGAAATATAATTTCGTGTTGAATTGACATAGGCAAAAACTTTCCATCATGTGTAAAACCCCAAGGCTGTAATTTTAGGGAAAGTTTTGGCCAAAACAGTTCTGGTACTAGCATCGAGATTAGGATCAATGCTTGCCATATCATCTCAGTTTTATTTTCTTTTCCTTTCTTATCCTGGTTTTGTCTTTTGAGGAGTTGTCTTGTACCATGCCTCACTTCAGAAGGAAATAAAAAATACCACTCCTTGTGCTTCTAGGCAGAAGATACAATATCTTCCCTTTTACAGTCTCTAGACCACAGTTTAGCTGAGTCTATCTTCATTTTCCTCTGGTCTAAAGTTCAGGCTGCAAAACCTCATAATTGTTGTCAAAAACACGCTGCCCTCTAGAAACAAGATTCACCTAGTCTGTCTACTCCACCAAATTCATAATTTTGGTTTGTATCTTACACTATAGACATGAATATTAGGCATTTGGGACCTGTGTTAGAATCCAAGGGACAGATTAAGGTCTGTTCTAATCCTCATGTGCATTTGTACCTTTTCAAAAGGGCTGGGACAGGCAAATAGATCATGTCAGTGTGTTTCATGCTGATAATGCCTGGAAGCAAATGAATGCTCTGGGTGTAAAGCCATGTCAAATATGTCTTATGGGACTGATGTTAGACTGTTAAAATGCCAGTTTTATGCTTCCCCTGAAGAATGGATGTTTCTGAGGCACTTTGGGGAATGGATGTGTTGATATATGGATAACTTGTGGGAAAAGTACAGGGGCTCCAAAAACTGCCATCGTAGCAAAAGGAGGGGAAAAAAAAAAAAAGATCAGGGAGATCCTGGAAACTAAACATATAAATCAGATTAAAAAAAAAAAAAGTAGATTTATTAAAAGCATATTGGAAATTATTTTCCTCTCAAATAAATCTTCCCTTAGTTTCAGAGTGTGTGAAAGAGTAGTTATAGGAGTTTTTCTTCTGAATGTTTTTCATCAAAAGTCATCATAAACCCCAAGGTTACACAGTATAGCCAGCTGGTCTTTTTCAATTACTTATTTTGACGAAATTCATCTAAGTGACATGCTGGTGATATTCCGCAGACTGACAGTAAAAGTAAGCTTAAAGTGTGTGGTTTTGACTGTAGAGTATTGATTATGTTGTAGAAATAGAAATTGAAGGGTTTTTTTTCCCACTCCATCTCTGCTTGTTGAATATTGTAGTTTATCAGTACTGCTTCTTGAGAAGGTGAGATTCTGTTATTGGCTTGACATGTTTTGAATTGAACACTTAACAGTGGTTATTGTTTGTGTCCATTTGCAGTGTGGTATAGTTCCATATATACACATTCTTACTGTGCTTGGCTCGTAGCAATGCCATGTTGAATAAAAGTCACAATGATAACAGCAAAACAATAAGGGATCTATTCCAAAGTCCATAGAAGGCACCCAAAAGACTCCCATTCAGCACAGCTGTCACTGCATTTTGCACCATCAAAATAAATGCTGGTTAAAATTATTTTCCTTTAGAAGTCCGCATTCTGCACTATGAAGATACGATTATGAACAAAATCTAGAAACCTTAATATGTGTGCAGTTCTTTTAGGTAAGTTTATGAACTAGTCTTCAAAATTCCATAGCAAGGAGACAGGTTATTCACTATTCATCTTTACAGTCTGTAAAACAGTCACTACTGGAATCCTGTTGCAGGGTCTAAACCCTATGAAATTCTGTGAAACTTGTAGCCATAGACCATTTTTTTCTAATGACAAAAGTAATTATCACTAAGACATGCTAATAGCTGAGTTATCAGATAGAGATATCTTCATTAATGCATGGCACTAATCTCTGAAATAACTGTCAGTAGCAACTGGTGGAAGGAATGCTTAGGGAGGAGGGAATGCTGTGATGTACCATATGTCCAAATTCATTAACTACATAAGACTCTATCCTGCCTACTTGATGGTGAGGTTACATCACAGGTTTTTAAAGGCCAAACTTGAATTCCTATGAATTTACACTGGAAACTCTCACTCTTATCTGTTTCAGTTTTGTATGTACATGCATTTATTGAATTCAAATGCCATATAGCTGATCAGTGAGTGCTTATTAGAATATCTAAGGATTATGGAGACTAATGTGCTAGAAGGGATCTTTGTTTGGATTCTGAATTGAATTTTGTGTCAGCGCCTTGTCTCTGTAGGGAACAGAGGCTAGGAAAGCAACGGCATCCTGTAAATCACAATACAAATGAGCATGTAAATAGTGTGCTGTTAATTCCGTAGCTGACAAAGGGAAATAAAACAAGGAAATCCTCATGTGACTAGTATTGCTGTTCATTGTTTAGATCAATTTTTTGATTTAGGGCCCTTACATGCTTTTGCTCCTTTTCCTATTTAATTTCCAGCACTTGACCATTCTCCTGCAAACTCTAATTGTACTTTTAAGTACATTAGAATAAGAGGAATTTTTTGTTTGCAGTTGCCTACATAGTAGGTATTTACTAAGCTGAAGCTACATGACAGACTTTGTATAACTTTTCTCTAGCTGTAGGAACGTGTTTTCTAAATAAAATAGTCATAGCTTGCTATTTATAAATAACCACATTTCTGTTTCTGATGCTTAAATTCAACAGATTTCTGCTACAAATACTTTGTTGATTGCAATGTGAAAAATACCTGTTGGCTCCTAATCAATTTATAGTTTTTTAGCATTTCATAGAAGGTGTGATATTCTAAAGGAATGGCTTAAGGTGAAAGAAATTTATTTTTTTTAGGGGGCTGGGTTATTTTTTGTAGTCTGCAGCCTCTCTGCCTTAAGTAAGGAAATGGTTAGATATTGGAATATTCTATCCTTTCACCCTCTATGCCTAAACACTTTTCCCCCAAGCTCTGAAGAAAACCCAACCTGAAAGCCTAACATTCAAGGCAAAACAGTAGAAGCGGCTTGCCAGGAAACAGACATAAGTGTGAAGCTTTGTTGTGTATTTTTTCGAGTAGTAACATCTGTCTTGGCCAGTATTCTTGTAGTTGTATGAAAAACCAGTGATCTGTTATTGCTTTTGGTAGTGAAGTGAATGCTACCACTTACTCCAGTGAATTCTGAACTGTTGTTGTTTTTCTCTCTTATTGTCAAGTGAAGTGTACGTCACTTTAAAAACTACTCTGTTATCTTGAATGTAAATTTACTGCTGCTTTTAAAAGATTGGGGTGTTCTAAGACTATCCATCTGTGGATACCTATAAAAATATTTATGGATTTGTAAAAAATTATCATTAACTCTTGAGAATGCACTAGTTCCCTGTTCAGAAATGTTGATTTACGAATGGCTCTGAAAATGTAAAACAGCGTTTTAGTACTAATGATTATTGATTTTGCCATCTGACTCTAATAGAACACTCAGTTTTCTGGTAAGTGTGGTAAGTTTCTATTGTTTCTCTTTCATAGCAACATCACCATTTCAATACTTCTTTAGTGAAATAAAAAATGTGTCCTTGTATCTCAGCTATCCTGTGTCTGATGATGATAAAGAAATGGAATCCTATGTTTTCTTTCCTGTACCTTGTATAGGTGATATTTCCAAAGCCTTGAGGTCGTTTCAGTTCTTTGTACTTTGGAGTGTTGGCTGTACTTGACCAGGTAAACACACAGGAAATGGAGATTTTTGATAGTTTAAATATTTCTCTGGGAAGGTAATGAAGGCTGGTGGCTACAGCAATGCTATACTGGATTTGGAGATTTGTTTTCCCATATTTTTTAACTTCCCTTCCTCTAAAAATTAATAATGTTACCTAGGCCACTGTGGAGATAGTGTGACCCAATGAAGCATCCCATTTTAAGACAAACTACGATGTCAGCCACACTGGAACTTAGAAATTCATGTTTTACAATTCTCTTCTTGGCTAGTAAGTAGTATGAGGATAAGAATAACTAAAAGTGCATTGTGGTGAAAGTGATTAAGAGAGGTGATAAGTCATGTCCGTTAATGTGCTGTGGAGGGAGTGGAAATAACTGTAAAGATGAGAGAGAGTGAAGAACCTAATTTGGAAGAGGAATTATGCCAGGTTTGTCTTTTAGTAATTGTCATGAAGCACCTCTTGCACCTTTTGGTCCTCCTTAAAAACTATGGTTCTGTTGGGTGAAAGTTTTATATGAAAAGAGCTTGTTTCTGGCTTGTTCACTCTCCCGAAGCTGAAAGTGTGTAGTCACTGCAAATAACTGAAGCTGGGGGTTGGGGTTTAATATCATGTGAAACTCACTAAAGAACATGTTTGCACGTATTCTGCTGAGGATTCTTTCATCAGTTTCACGATGTTCTAACCTTGTAAAAGAGATTTCTTTATGGCTTGTTGACTAATCTGAAGTTGAGAGAGACTCCTAAAAATACAGTTTCCAGGATCATTAGATCATTTATGGACCGTAGTTTTGTACATTGGAATCAGTGGCAAAAATCATGCTGTTCTATGCAACATTAGCAACCCTTTGGAGAAGGTTCTGTAATGTAAAATGACTGTGGTTTAAAGCAACAGGGATGATCTGCACTATGTATTCAGCACATGAATTGTTCTCCCTGTAATGGAAAGTGATAATTATTAATGAAAATAGAAAAGCGAATGAGAAAAAATATTTTGGGGAAAATCAGGAGAATAACTCCGTAACTTAAAAGTAATTACATTGAATGGTTTGCCTTCAGTTCCTGATCTCCAATAGGGTTTTATTGTTTTTACAACTTTGTTTTGCATGTATTGTTTCTGACTGGCAAACAAAGAACTGTTCTGTCATTTTTTTCCTTTGAAAGCCTTTTACCTTTAAAGAGAAGCAAAGCATTCTGTACAACACCATCATGTGTTGAGCTGCGTGGGTTTTTTTAAGTTCTTCCATATGGCAAAGATGTCTCAGTGTTTAATGAAAAATTTATTCTTTTAGAAAGCTTGTTACTTACATTTTTCTTAACCATTCACAGGTTTTTGGGCTGTGCCTTGCTGCACTGTTGCACAAGGTCTTAAACATTTGTAGTTCTCTGAAGACAGACAAATTTATTTTGCCAAAATATTATCAGCCAAAAGTATTATTAGGCAAATACTCAATAGTTGATATATTTTTTTAACTCTTTGTGACTATGGAAGCATATGTCAGCCCAATTCCTCGTGAAATTTTGCTGCAAATTGCCATTTTCCTCTGGTGAATGACCTGTCTTCATATGAAGTTATTGACTAATCTTGTTTCATAGAATCATTAAGGTTGGAAAAGACCTAGAAAATCATAAAAGCCAACCATCAACCCAATACCACCATACCTGTAAAGTGCCTTATCTGCATGTTTTTTGAACACTTCCAGGGATGGGGAATTAACCACTTCCCAGGGCAGCCTGTTCCAATACTTGACTGCTCTTTCAGTAAAGCAATTTTTCCTAACATCCCATTTAAACTTCCCCTGATGCAACTTCAGGGCATTTCCTCTCATCTTATCGCTAGTTACTTGGGAGAAGAGACCAACACCTACCTCTCTACCATCTCCTTTCAGGTAGTTGTAGAGACTGATAAGGTGTCCCCTCAGCCTCCTCTTCTCCAAACTAAACAGCCCCAGTTCCCTCAGCCACTTCTCGTAAGACTTGTCCTCCAGAAACTTCACCAGCTTTGTTACTCTTCTTTGGATGCGCTCCAGCACCTCAATGTCCTTCTTGTAGTGAGGGGCCCAAAACTAAACACAGTGTTTGAGATGCAGCCTCACCAGTGCCGAGTACAGGGGCATGATCGCTTCCCTGCTCCTGCTGGCCGCACTGTTCCTGATACAAGCCAGGATGCCGTTGGCCTTCTTGGCCACCTCGGCACACTGCTGGCTCATGTTCATATTCATGCTGTCAGCTAGAACCCCCAAGTTCTTTTCTGCCAGGCAGCTTTCCAGCCACTCTTCCCCAAGCCTGTATCACTGCATAGGGTTGTTGTGACCAGTGTGGGACTCAGCACTTGGCCTTGTTGAAACTCATACAACTGGCTTAGACCAATCTGCCTTTTGAAGAGCCTTCCTACCCCCGTGTAGATCGACGCTCCTGCCCAGTTTGGTGTCATCTGCAAACTTACTGAGGGAGCGCTTGATCCCTTCATCCAGAACATTGATGAAGATTTTAAGCAAGACCGGCCCCAAAACTGAGCCCTGGGGAACACCACTAGTGATCGGCCGCCAACTGGATTTAACTCCACGCACCACAACTCTCTGGGCTTGGCCATGCAGCCAGTTATTTATCCACCTAAGAGCACACCCATCCAAAGCATGGGCAGCTAGTTTCTCCAGAAGGATGCTGTGGGGAACAGTGTCAAAGGCCTTACCAAAGTCCCAGTAGACAACATCCACAGCCTTTCCCTCATCCACTAGGTGGGTCACCTGGTCACAGAAGGAGATTAGGTTGGTCAAGCAGGACCTGACTTTCATGAATCCATGCTGGCTGGTCCTGAACCGCCGGTTATCCTTCACATGCCTGGTGAGAACACTCAGGATGAATCGCTCCATAAACTTACTCGGCACCGAGGTCAGGCTGACAGGCCTGTAATTCCTGGCATCCTCCTTCTGGCTCTTCTTGTAGATAGGTGTTACACTGGTGATCCTCGAGTTCTCTCGAGAGATTGACAGCCCAGCTGAAGTGTGTCTATACCAACACAGGTAGCATGGGCAATAAACAGGAGGAGCTGGAAGCCATTATACAGCAGGACGGCTAAAACTTGATCGCCATCACAGACACGTAGTGGGACAACTCGCATGACTGGCATGCTGTCATGGATGGCTACAGACTCTTTAGGAAAGACAGGCCAACAAGAGGTGGTGGTGGAGTTGCTCTATATCTGAGGGAGCAACTGGAATGCATTGAGCTTGGCCTGGGGGCAAATGAGGAACAAGTTGAGAGCTTGTGGGTCAGAATTAAGGGACAGGCTCATAAGGGTGACATTACGGTGGGTGTGTACTACAGGCCACCTGACCAGGACGAGGAAGTTGATGAGGCCTTCTACAGGCAGCGGCAAGCAGCCTCACAGTCACAGGCACTGGTTCTCATGGGGGACTTCAACCACCCTGACATCAGCTGGGAAGACCATACAGCTATGCAGGCGCAATCCAGGACGCTCCTACAGAGCATCGATGATAACTTTCTGATGCAAGTGGTGGAGGAACCAACAAAGAAAGGTGCTCTGCTGGACCTTGTGTTAACAAACAAGGAGGGACTGGTTGAGGATGTGAAGGTCGGAGGTAGACTCAGCTGCAGTGAGCATGAAATGGTCGAGTTCAGGATCCTGTGTGGAGGAAGCAGGGCAATAAGCAGGATCAAAACCTTGGACCTCAGGAGGGCTATCTTTGGCCTCTTCAAGGAGCTACTGGCAGGAATCCCGTGGGCCAAGCCTCTCGAAGGCAGAGGGGTCCATGAGTGCTGGTCGCTGTTTAAACGTCACTTCCTCCACGCTCAGGAGCGGTGCATCCCCCTGAGAAAGAAATCGAGCAAAGGAGGCAGGAGACCTGCATGGTTAAACAAGGAGCTTCTAGAGGAGATCAGACAGAAGAGAAAGGTCCATGGAATGTGGAAAGAGGGAAGGGCCACTTGGGGAGAGTACAGAAACGTGATCAAAGCATGCAGGGATGCAACAAGGAAGTCCAAGGCCCACCTGGAATTGAAGCTGGCAAGCGATGTCAAAAACAACAAGAAGGGCTTCTTCAAGTGCATCAGCAGCACAAGGAAGGCTAGGGACAATGTGGGGCTGCTGCTGAATGAGGCGGGTGTCCTGGTGACGGAGGATGCGGAGAAGGCACAGCTACTGAATGCCGCCTTTGCTTCAGTCTTCAGTGCCAAGGCAGGCCCTCAGGAATCCCAGGCCCCGGAGGTAAGAGAAGAAGCCTACAGAGAGGATGACTTTCCCTTGGTCGAGGAGGACTGTGTGAGGGATCGCTTAAGTGA
>Ga0065711_1037901_pt1 | contig 19362 bp, 16 predicted proteins | sample Hoacrofraction12_FD_59098 | JGI IMG/M metagenome (GOLD analysis project Ga0065711, IMG submission 59098) | Hoatzin crop microbial communities from Cojedes, Venezuela - Epithelial fraction 12 v2 (version 2) | ecosystem: Host-associated > Birds > Digestive system > Esophagus > Crop | place...
AAAAAAAAAAAAAAAAAAAAAAAAAAAAAAAAAAAAAAAAAAAAAAAAAAGCAAGCTGGCAGCTTGAAGTGCTAGAAAGATTTTTTTCTAGGGGGGTGAGAGAGAAAGCCAATAAGGCAAAGTGCATATATGTGTTGGGTGGGGGAGCATTTCAACAGCAGAGTAAATACCAGAAAGGGACAAAGGGAAACATTTCTCCGTTGCATAAGAGAGGATTCGCGCCCAGCAAGAGCGAGGCGGGCGCAGCATCACCGAGCTGGTGTCCAAAGGCAGCCACCTCGCAGGCAGGGAACAACGCGCCGGCCAGGAGCACAAACACCCACATCGAGATGATAAAGCCAGGGAGAGCCCTAGAGGGGTTCAGGCTGTGATCCGTGAAGTGTACGAAAGTAAAAAATAGCTTCCTGTGGTCCTGGGAGCCAGCGCCAGCGGGCTGCTGGATGGAAACGCAGTGCTCGTTTCCTCCCGGCTCCAAGACAGCTAGTTCTCTGTCCTCTCCCGGTCACGTTCCTCGCTGCATCGGTTGGATGATGGATGGAGAAACAAGCCACCGGACTAACAAAGGCAATAGATGACTACTTTGGGAGTCACCCCTGAAATCGCAAGCGGGGAGGAAACGAGCGGTGCAATTCCAGCAGGCAGCAACTGCGGTACTGCCCAGCTTCACTTCCCCTACCAACAGAAAACAATCAAGTCATTTAACGCCAAACCATGCCTAAAGCAGCGTCAGCAGCCGCCGGCAGCTGCCAGGAAAACCACAGGGCCGGTCTCCTGTCCAGCTCCATCCCATCCTGTTTGGAAGAGACACAAGATGAGGAAACCAAGGGGAAGAGAGCAGGGAGAGGTACCCTCTCCGCTGCTGCAGTGCGGGAAGGCACTACTTGTGCTCATAGCAGCACGGGAAAGGTACTCGTAGGCAGCTCTGAGGAGACCGGTGTCCTCCTCTGCGGAAGGATGGAGCAAGCCAGAGGTGCCCCAAGCGGAAGGAGCTGCCGTAGCCCGGATGAGCGAGAAAGCCAATGCAAGGGATATGGCAGCAGTGCTGGGTGGGATGCTCGGTGCGCCCCATGATGCCGTGCTTATGCTTGCAAACACACGGTGTTACCTGGTTTTATGGCCAGGGAAACTGTGGTAGAAAGAAGTCAACCTCTTCAAACTGGAGAGCAAGGGAAGAGACGTGCAGGCAGAGGCTGCGAGGGTGACCACAACCCATCCTAGTGCAAGGGTCCAGCTTCCCCCAGCGTAACCTAAATCACCACACCAAGCAATTAAAGACAAATCACAGCGCAGGATTGTTTTCCCTTTCTCCTCCATACCACCCACCCATTAGTTTAAAGGTTCATGAGATACATGTTTTTTGCAGAAAGCCCCTCATGGGCTGGTTTCCACCTATGCTGTAACTCCAAAGCTGTATTTTCAACTTCTCCACTACAACAATAAGGACCAAATTCACGAGTAAGATTTTAGAGCACAGAAGCTGAGTTGCTTGGGATGTCACAGGCCTCCAGCATCTGCGGTTTGAAGCACCACACGCTGAAAGCCTCGTGAAAACCCGCCGGTAGAGATCTGCGTTTTCCAGGCAGACTGTCCAGCCCGGGGACGGTGCTGTCAGCATTCACCTCCCGACAAGTGATGGGGAACAGCGCCGATTCAGAGAGACAATACAAAGCACACAGCACTTCACATGGGTCTCGATCAACCCGGCCACCCAGGGTTTTAAGCATTCCTTGTCTTTTTCCCCCGAAGATGTGGGTTAACACTCCTGTCCAGCCATGCAGCAGGGCATTTTCCGTCGATCCCAGCGAGCTTCCCAAAAGCCAGGCAGTGGTATATGGCACGCATCTCAGCAGCATCTGCTGAGGAAAGGGCTGGCAGAGCAATCAATTTACCATTTTCAAGGCAATGAGAGCTTTTAGGAGAAATCAGTTGATGGTGTAATTAGGAATATTACCCATGTAGCTAATAATTATCAAAGATGGCTCTCTCCTTCACAGTTCATTTCCATCTTAGCCTTCCGCTAAATAAAGATGTTACCTACGGATGTTATTTGCGGCTTCGTAATCTACTGTCATAGGCATTATAGTCATTTATGTGAAAGCGTGCCAGAGTGTGACCACAAGGAAGACAAAAGAGCACCCTGAGCCAGAAGTCCTGCCTGGAGCCTCTAAGCAGCCAGCGGTGAAGATTTTTCAGGAGCATTGATTTTTACACAAACACTATTCATAAACTTCTCCTCTCCACACAGCGCTGTCTCAAATTCGCAAGGTGACATGTACGTGTCGGAGGTAAGTTCTGGCAGAAGCCATGCTATGGACAGCTGGACTCTAACCTTGCATCAGCAGCAAAGGTTACAAGCAGCACGCTGGGGACAGAGAGGGAGGAAAGGAGTTTCAATTAGGATGATGGGATCCTTCTCGCCTTCGCTTGCTTCCATGGGAAAGAGTCCCTCTAGGTGTAAAACGACTAAGTACCACACAGCGGTAAGAAATAGAAAATAGATTAAATCATAAATCTTTTGGAAAGGTGATCTACTGGGGAGATTATATTTGCTTTTCATGGACATATTAATTCAACGGTGGCATATCATATTGTTCTCTGCGGAGGAAAAAGACATATTGTTTTAAAGTATGATATTTAGAGAAGTCCTTTAGGAAGGAAAGCAAATATAATCTTGGCAAGGAAAACCAACTGCATGAGCACAGAGTAAGGGACATTAAAAGCAGGGCCCAAGTCCCAGCTGCTGAAAGGCAGCATAGTTTAACTGAAGTTGTTGGAACTAAGCCATGCATAGGAGCTGAGAATGAAGGTCATCTCCATTTAGCCGCAACTCCTTGAAAATGTTAAGTAAATGAACACAAAGGGTAATTTTTTTACTGGGCCCATTGTGAACAGTCACTGTCTAGCCTGCTAGCAAACACCAATGGCAGGTGAGAAGACAAAGACATCACAGCTGCATTCAGTTTGTTGTTCGTTGGTTGGGAACCATTTGGCCATCTCCTTCTGGATTGCTTCTGGCTCAGCAGTGGAAATTGCCAAGATCTCCTGGCTCTCAGTCCAGCCAGACACTCAGGATTTGGGTAGTACTAGATGGCCAGCTGCAAAATGTGGACTCACCAAAGCCCTCTTTTGGCTGCTGCCCATTCTAGACTCCCCGTGTGCCTGATCCCTGTTCTCCAGGAGGCTCCAGTCCTACTGTGGCACGTGCCCAGAAGTACCTGCAGCAGACTGGCACCTACCTCCTGCCTAAACTGCAATCAGATCAAGGGCAATAAACACCTCCCTCCCCTGAGGGACCATATCTGACGGGCATTTGAGGAGCACCCTGCACACAGCCAGCCAGAGCGCGTGCACAAGGTCTCCTCACAACATGCAGCTCCCACACAATGCTGGGGTGGGGCTCGTCTCGTGGCCCCCTATCACAGCTATAGTCACCCTCCACCTTTGGCTTCCCACCTCTCTCCTGACCCTACAAATCTTGTATTCCTTTGAAATGGGAGCATCCCTCCCCCACATACCTTTAGCATAGTGGTCAACACAGCCCCACAGGTGATGTAGGTTCAAATCTCCTCCAGGTTGACTCCAGGAGTGGAGGACACAGGACAGGACTTCTGTACACTGTGCACGTTCTCCGGACATCCCATGCACAAGTCCCTGATGAGCCCCACTGTCTCTTGGAGCCTGTCTGCCCTCATGAGAAGGATGTAGATCATAGACGGAAAGACATGCAGACCTCACTCAGATCAACTTCACACAGCACTATAAGTGCAATCCCAGTCATCCCAGGCAGTGGTGTTCTGCCATATGTCTGCTCTCAAAATAGCTACAGGAAGGTCTTCAACAAACATACAAGTTACTGTACAGTAGCTGTTCATGACCATGTCCTTCCTCTGTGATAACTCACCATCCAAAGTAGCTTATTCCAGAGGAACAAGGGGAGAAGATAGTTTAAGCTCACTGCACAAGATAATAGTGACCACTGAGCAGCTCTTGTGCCTTAATACAGTCCATGCCAGTCTGACCACATCACACTCTTAACCAGCTCAGGCACAGATAACTCAACTTGGCCCATCAGAAGAGAGGGAATTTGCTTACCACCTGAATCGCATTGGAGTCTCTGCATAAGAGAGCACACACCTGCAAACATTTTCTGGGCTTCTCGCTTTTCGCCTTCCTTTTGCCAAGCCAGATATCTCGCTGAAAACTTTCCCATCGATCCCAGTGAGGTGTGAAATTTGAAGCATCACTGCTCCCACTGACAAAAGTGCAGATAAGACTGTTCCTCGGTAATCAAATGACTAGACAAAATAAAAAGGGCTGGCGCAACATTAACCACGAACAGGCAAAACAACAAAGTCAGCGCACACAAGCCACAAAGACTCTTAATGCAACATTAAGCCAGTTCTACGCTATTTATGTATTTGCCATAAGTGTATTCAACTGGCTGCTCGAGATGAAAAACATTAATAAGGGTTTATTTTTGTCCATACCTGGGCCATGTTCCCAGTTGAGAAAAGCACTTTATACTAGCCAAACACTTGGACAATTCTAGTTTCTGCAGACATCCTTGTTGCCGCAATCGTTAATACTGGCTTTAGGTGCAAGGCCCATTGGCGGCAGCTCGCAGCCCAATTGCTGTAGGAAGCCAGAGGGGTCTTAGACTACTCAAATTATCCCATGCAAGCACAAGAAGGAGGCAGCCTGTGCTTTACCTTCTGTCCAGGGCCCCTGGAAAGTTAATCCTATCCAATTACACTACTTCTTTTTTTTCCCCCGTAGAAGAAATAAACAGTCTTTTGTACTAAACATAAGGCTGCCTTCTTTTGAAGGAAGATTTATCATCCAGGAGAAATTCATGAGTTCACTCCATTTTTGTCCCAAGCCTCCAAGCGGTGGTTTTACTTCATGATGCCATATCAGTTGGTTCTGCCTCTGTGACAGGCAGTCCTCACAAGACATCCCACTTTTCCTTCAAAAAAACAAAAAAAAGAGAGCATGAGTGCAGATCATCTCATCGGTAGCTTAAAGCCTGCACACCAAATTCCACACACACGTTAGAGCCATGCAAACACATACATGTGGAGCTGAGACTGGCTCCCCTTCAGACCACAAATGTCAGGAATGCAATTGATGACATTGTTCAATGAAGAGAATCGACCAGTGGATGACAAAATCTGCTGTGAGTTGCCCCAGGAGAGGCCCCAGTTCTGAAATCAGGATGGCTCGGTTGCCTTCCTCACGCCAACAGGGACTCCGTTGTACTGGGCTGAAACCTTGAACTCATTACAATGTCACTCTGTCTTTGGATGTGGTATCCTGTGGGGGAATCTTCTGGGAATGTATTTTGGTTCAGACTTGGGTCAAGGAGAGTTGACTTGACCTGAAAATAAATCCAGGCAATCTCAAGCTGAAGAGCTATTGACTACTGTTTGCAATACAATAAAGTGAGGAGATCAAACTCGGCTGAAACCCTGGGTTACCATAAATCCAAGGAGAAACGGGAACAAGAAAAATCATTCACCACCATGACAAAGGGGACATTTTTTGCACTGGCAGAATTCAGAGCAGGGACCGAAATCGCTTCCCCAGCAGCACTTTTAGAGTCGCATATGGTAAGTACATGCTGTTTAGCTGTGCTGATATCTTCAACAGACTGGCAGTAAGATAAGACCTACACGACTATATGTGTGTGGAAAAGGTTTTGTGGGCTGCTTTTTTTCTTTTTTTGCCTTTTTTAACGTCACTAGATGGAGTTCCTCTGCTTGCACACAGGGCAGCTTTTGTGAGAGGTGTTTTATATGGATCCCCAAGGAAAGACCGCAGCGGACGGGCTCTGAGCACTATTGTGTGCACGTGTGCGTAATAAGAGAAATGCTGGTTGTACTTACTGCAGCTCCAAGATGAAATCGTGCTGCTGCCTCATGCTAAGCCGAGCTGTACCATTAACTTCACTGAAGTTAGCCTTTCTCCTCTTCCAGGAGCTTTGTTTTTTTTAATATTTGTTGGATAAAGCAATTTTTCATCCAGCTGATACTTCCCAGGTCTGTACTGCATGGAGCCTGAGAGATGCTCCCTACCTACACTGCAATATATCCTCAGAAAGAAGTAGAAAATTCCGCCACAACTCTCCTCCTTCCCAGACCTCAGATCTCAAAGCAGCAGTTTGACTCACCAGCCCTTTGCCCAGCCCCATAACACATACCCCACTCAATAATTTTTCCAGCTTCTCAACATGGCTGGAGCTGCTGGTTGTCCAGCAAATGCTCAGGAAGATAGTCTATCCACCCAGCACTCAAACCACAGTAGTTTGGTAATTTTACCAAAGTTAAAACTTTAAGAATGCAAAGCTGTTCTTCAAGGATCTAATGCTTGCACCCCCAGAACAAGCTGTGGATAACAACAAGATCTAGCGATCCTTGGGCATCACCTTTTAATGTGCCTGGTTCATCTCAGGATAAATATTGAATGTAGTTTAGTCCTGCTACTGGTATTCATTATCCACCCCATTTTGCAACAAGAATTTGGTCAAATCGCTCTAGTCTTTTCACCATTCCCTTCTCCCAAGCATGCAAAGGGACAGACACCTTCTGCCCTTTGCCGGGGAAGAAGCAGACCAGCTCAGCAATGCACAGGGCTGTGCCCAGGAGCCATGGCAACATGGACAGGGCAGGAGCTTCACTGAGGACACATCAACACAAGACTGACCAGGGTGGCTGCTTTCAGGAGATGAAGGCAGTCTCTGTGGTAAGACGTGAGCACCACATTCCCTATTTGAGTGCAACTATTTCTAAACACAGCCCAGGGAAAGCTGCATATTTATTTTTTTATTTCACTAAAACCCATTTTATTAACCAACTTGTTCTGTAATGTAGATGATACTTTTGTTTATAGAATAAATTATGCTGCTTCTTCCCATCTCCCACTGTGATTGCACGATTCCTGGTCAGATTGTATAATGTTTGATCTAAGAATGGATAAACTCTACTAAACAAAGCTGCAATAGAAAGTTGAATAATAAGTAGAGACTCAAACCTCTCTAGAAGAAAAAAAAAAATCTGGGTTTGACAAAGTAACATGCTGAGAGAGCCTGGGAATCTTTCAGATGAAATGAAGTATTTTAAGAGACACTCTGTATTCACACTCAGCACTTCACATCTGTACCCTTTAAAACCACCAGGAACTTCACCCCTGACTCAAGTGAAATCTTTGCAAATTGGGATTCTTTTACCATCCTGTGAAAATGAACACCTTCAATTGCAATTATCACTACCACAGCCCTGCTCACGTTTTTCCTCCAAAAACAAGTCGCACATGAATATTCACAGCCAGCCAATGCCATCTAACAGTAGCTTTACAGTAAATTCCTTCCCAGCACACGTCTCTCCTCCAGATTAGGAATGAGAGAAGAAAGGCACGGATCGGTCTCCCTGCAGTGGTTCTACATGCAGGTGCCCAACCACCGGTCATCTCGTGGAGCTGTGGGACAACCTCTTCTCATCTAACCTGCAGTGCAGTGGGGATTGCTCTGCTGAGGACAGGTCTAGGGGTTATACATGTGGAAGCACAAGTATTTTTTTAATGGACCCATCTTTCCTTCACAAAAAATATCCATCACCACAGCAGCTTTACTTCTCAACTGCTATCATCCCCGAGACATACATTTGCAGGACCAGCTTAACCCTCCTTTTTAGTCAGTTCCATCTACAGCAGCAAAAACACAAGGAAGACCAGTCTTGGAGATTTTCCACCCATCAGCAGAGGTCACAGTGAGGAGGGGACCTGCACAGCCTTTTATCCATTACCTGCCCCTTCTCTGCTCAGGTATCATGTGCACTGCAGTCAAAGTAGCTGAGCCCTTTCTGCACAGCACGACAATACCTAGCACCAATAAAACTAATTGGAAGAGGAGAAGAATTATTGATTTTAATATCATAAGTTTGATGGAGAGGGAGTTGAGTGGTTCTTTTAATGCAACAAACAGTCTCCAACTTAAAGCTGCAACCATTTCGACTCCATCTCTCCTGACCAGTATAATCAAGCCCGAAGCAGAGGAAGCAGAACAAGAAACACAAAGAAGGGAGGTCACTAAGGAGAAGGAGGTGGAAAAAACCCCAGTACTACCTCACAGATAGTCATATTTCAAAGCACACAAAGAAACCCCTAGTGAAGCAGTGAAAGCCAAGCATTCCCTCTCGCTGACATGCTACCAACCAGACTTGGAAGAGAGACTCTGCCTAGAGCTTTAGAAATGCAAGCAAAATATCATCCCTTGGCACTGTTTCATCCCCACACCAGTCTGAAGTCATCCACAGAATCTGACGGGTGGTGTTACAGATGATTTACTGGAGAGCTGAAGAAGCCACCTCGTCCCACCCTTTGCAGGCAGGGTGGCCCATCCTCTCCTTCTTCTGCAGGACGTTTCATTTCCAGAGTCCTCTCCATCACGTTTCAGCTGCACCAAGTTCACGAGGCAGAAGAGAAAAAGTAATTGTTTTCCAAGCGTGATACTACCAGCACTTGTCAAAGAGAACAAGCAGATTCCCTGAGGCTTCTTTCCACTCTGTAAATAGCCAAAAAGTTGTTCTCCACCAGAATAGCTTTCAAATGAAAGGCCAGAGAGAAATCTGGAGCTGATCTCAAATCTATTGCTGTAAATTGGTGGAGCCCTTGCCATCCTCAAGGAAGCCAGGAGAGCGGAAAGCAGAGAACCACGCTCCTCCGAGTTTAAAATATTTACTTAAAACTGGACACCAGTGATGCCGTGAAAAGAAGAGGGTGGCTATTTAAGGGATGGAAAGAAAGATTATATTTACAGGATCATGGGATAAATTTAATATGTCTCATCTGAAACAAATTGAGAACCGATTAGGCACCAGAAAACGAAACAAGTGCACAAGCCGTTTATTAACGCCTGCTTGTGGCATTAGAGGAAATTCAGCTTTTAAAGCAAGTCGCAGATAGCTCTGGGAAATGCCTTCTCACTTTGTAGAGAGTTTTATAAGGATGAGTCAGGTACTAAAGTTCTCACCAGCAGTTGTTTCGCTTGGCTGTCTTAAAAAAGCAAACAAACAAATAAACAAAAACCCCAACAACGCTTCACGTTGCCTAATGGAAACTTCAGGCTATCCCTGGAAAATTCCTTGGCCCACCAATAGAGCTGGTGGGGAGCTTTCCAACAGGCGAGCTTTGGATAGAAAAAAGAAGTTTTCTGTGGAAAAAAATCTGGGGTTTCATGGAAATATTTTGGTTTTCCAGAATGACAAAAACTGAAGGAACGACGTCTTAATTTTCAGGCAAGGTTAAGTCATCATTTGGTCTAGATCAGCTGCTACTCCCCACCCTTTGTGGGTGAAGCTTTCTGCTGGAGCTTGATTAACATGATTCATCCAACTCTCTCCCAGGAGAGACATTGCTTCATTGGCATCCCTCCTGTATCTTGAGAAACGCAGTCTAGCCAGAGGAGAACGGAGGCAGCTGCTCCAAGCGGATTACTTTATTCTTGCGCTGGCCCATCATGTTTCTTGCACAGAAACAGGAGGAGTTAATCATGTTTTTGACACAAAAAAGAAGAGATACATTTGGTTTTTAAGCCAGGCTGCAATGATGAGAGTTAAGAAGTTGATGTCAACCACAGCAGTGTAATCAGCACACACCCACAACTGGCTCCAGAAGCAAGGGAGGGATATTTATGAGTTATTACACGAAACCAGGAGACAGAGCTGCAAGAAGCAGGATTGCCACCAGGCCAGCTGCGATTTCTGCTGGTCGATCTAAATCCTCTGGATCCCCAAACAAGCTATTAATGGCCAGATGGATGAAAGCAGGGTCAAAAGGCACTTCCAATAGGTCTGCAAGATCTTCACCGAGCTGTTAATTGTTCAAGGCAAGAGGCCCATACATCAAGGATGACTGGTCTTTCGAAACAGCCATTACACACGCATTTGGGGCATTCCTGGTTTTTCAAGGCAGGCATCTTGTTTTACTCTTCAAGATATAAGCATGAAGTATTTATTAGCACAGACAGGTGTTTAGTTAGCAGGGACAGCCAGCCACCAGGGGCAAACATCTGGAGCCCATGACCAGTCGCTTCAGAACAACTTCTTGTGCAAGCGAGGACACGCTGGGAGGTCACAAGCAATATGAGAATGAATTTAGGGCAGTCACTGGGACTCATAATTGGTCCCGCAAGCGTGCACAGTATGTTTGCATAGAGCAAAAGGTACTGCTTACTGAATCTGTGCTGCAACTATCAGTAACGCTTTGTGATTGCCCAGGAGTTCAGAGCAGGTCAACATGCCACGAACAATTCCCTTGCTACAGAGATCAATGTTACACAGCGACTGGTATTTACTTTGTGCCGCGAGCAATGCAACCACTACTAGTTCTGCATCAGCTAACATAAGCAGACAGGGGGGCCGCTGCTGATATCTCAACCCCCCCAAGATTTCTTCTGTCAAAGGACCACCACGCCGAGCCTTACCTACAAGAATTTGCTGGTACTCAGTAAGTGCGCCTGGAAGGGCAGTTAGCTATAAATCCCAACATGAAGCCAGAAATAAAGATTATTTCTCTTTGTTTACTTACTGAACAGTGGTCTCTTAACCTCAACACTCAAGCAAAACATGCCCTTGTAAGATTTCCACCAGCATTTACATCTCTGTAACAAATCCACGCAGATTAACACAAAACTTTAACAGGGGAACACAGCCAGATTAAGCGTCTACAAGTGTTTTTGAGGTCATTATGGTTAAAAGACACATAATATAGACGATAAGGAACACTGGGAAAGCAAAATAGCAGTTTAGAGAAATGACTGAAGACAAAACAGCGTATCTGATGCGCTCATTCAAAGCCTCGGATGGTCAGTAACTGTGGGGACTGTTACACAGGGCTGCTGAGTTTCGAGACTCTTGCACAGTAAAGTCCCTTCAGATGCCGGTCATTTTCGAACTCAACAGAGCACTCTCCCAGCAAATTTCATGCTGGGTTTCTCTCAAATAGTGGAAAACAAAAACATTTTTTTACTTTCAAAAATTATCAGTGGTGCCTAGCAACAGGACAAGGGGCAATGGGCACAAACTGAAGCATAGGAAGTTCCAGCTGAACATGAGGAAGAACTTCTTCAGTCTGAGGGTGACGGAGCACTGGCACAGGCTGCCCAAAGAGGTTGTGGAGTCTCCTTCTCTGGAGATATTCAAGACCCATCTGGACAAGGTCCTGTGCAGCCTGCTCTAGGTGACTCTGCTTTGGCAGGGGGGTTGGACTAGATGACCCACAGAGGTCCCTTCCAACCCCGAACATTCTGTGATTCTGTGATAAGCCTCTCTAACCAGCAAGAAGCAACTGAGGCTGTTCATCCCTTGCATGCATTCGGTCATTGAGGTCTTCTCCAAGTTACACCTGGAACTTCACACTCAGAACAGTCACTTTTGATATCCTTTAGGACCTGATGCTACCAGCTCAACATGAAACAGCCCATCAAGTACTTAATCAGAAAGAGGGTAAAACAACACTACCGAGAGTCAAAACATGGCTCTGTTGAAGGTAATACAAGTTATGTTTGTCCAAACCATCCAAGGTTAGACCTGGACAAACACACTGTTACCACCAACTGTAAAGCTGTATAGTTTTAAAATATAACTGATCACGTCTACAGAGAATTACACTGTTTGAGGAAAGGAATTGCTCACCAAGACTTGCACAGAAAAAAACTGAGTTTTTCACTGCCTCTGTGGCTGAATCCCCACCAGCAGCCGTTGCACTTGGCAGAGACAGTCCTCTCCGCAAAGCCCTCTGCTCCTCAGAGGAGCAACAGCAGCTTGAAGTCTTTCACCTGTACCTCATCACCAGGATACATACTAGCACAAATCGGGGGATGTAAGCACTGAAGCTAATTGCTCTTAGCGGGTTTGGCTCACACCTGCCTAGATTTTTTACTAGGTGAGGAGAGCAGCTAACTTCAGAGCATGAGCCACAACACAGCAAGGAGCGATTCCAGTGGGGACCCCAGGCAGAACAGCCAGGAAGCAAAATCACCATGCTTATAGCCTTTTCAGGAGCTTCAGTGTAATACACTTGCCACATGTGTTCAGAAAAATTTTAGACTTACCATTTCCATCTTCCTTTTCTCCTTCCCGCAGATGATACAAGGGTTTTCATGCAAGCCTGGTGCATGTCAGTGCCATCTGTAAGGACCCTCATTCCTGGGTATTTACAAATGGTTTATTACACAGCTGAAAAACATGCAAAGAAATAAATTATAAAGCATCTTGAGTGATCATGCACTCCCATGAGGCACTTAAGATACAAGAATAATTTACAACTGCATTATAAAATCCCTTGTCCTTTAAAGTGATGCTGATGCTGCAGAAAAATATAAATCAGTACTGCAGAGGGCTTTCAAAACGGCTGTTACTTAGCGTTTATGAGCAGGCTACGATGTCCAAGTTAAACGTGGGGGTTGCATGCCTACAAACCAGCTACATTCTTCCCTTCTGTGGGCTTTAGTCTGTCAAATCAAATGCAGAAATAGCTTCAAAAAGGGTTCAGAAGATGTAGGTGCACCCCAAGAACCTGCAAAATTGTGCCTGCTCTTACAGACACAAAGCCATCTGAACTACTGAGGAGCAGGAAAGCTTTAACACATGGAGAGTTATAGGCTTTTGGTGACACAGAGCCACTGGCAGCTGCCCAACTCATTATGCCCAGCCATCCTTTGAAGGCTATCGTTTTGTGAAACGGAAATCAATACCCCATGTGCTGCTACAAGCTGAGCCAGGGGTCCATGACATTATATCACCGACAAAGCAAAGAACGAAAGGATATGTCGGCAGCCCTAGGTGCAGCCGGTTCCCCCTCAGCGCGGGGCAACATGTAGGTAGGAAGCACAGCGTTAGCTGGCCCTGCAATCCAGACCTCCAACCACAGCACCTCCAGGTTCCTCCTGGAGATCTGGGTAGCATCAGGGAGCCTGGATTGCCGTCCCTCCAGGCTAGCACAAAGGCAGATGCTGCCGATGGGTATTTGCAATAGCCCTGCGTGGCCAGGCTGACAACATCAGCCCAGTGTCAGACCAATGACTCTCACAAGCACTGCCTCCACTCAAAAACAACAGTAACTTAATACAAGAGCATTCCTTTATCCTGAGAATATCCTTAAGAGTTGCAAAGGAAATGCACTTTTAAGTGAACCATTTTAATATTGACCACCCCGAGGAATCTGTGTCAGCGATGGATGAAAAAAAAGCTATAACCACATCCGACAGGATCACTGCTGTTCGAGTCTTTGGATCTCTTTGTTGCCCTATCAAGACACTGCACCGACCCGGTGGGCTCGAACCACTCGATGCTGGAGGCCGGCTCCAGCCGCTTTTCCTCACCGTCTAAGAAATTATCACAGGAGACTTCACGCAATTAGGCCTCAAAAATGGGGATGTCAGTCCTCCAGGGGAACTAAGCCTGCCTGATAAAAGCTACTCCAGCCTTTGCTTTCACTGCACAAGGTGTTTTTTTACCTTGAGGATTTATATCAAAGCAAGACACTAGTAAAGACGCAGCAAACCACTGTAGTTTTTACCTCTTTGTAGCTTGCAAGGTGAATGTCAGTGGAAAAAAAAAATCTCAGAGGTGACCAGGTACAGAGATGGCCATCTAAAGTTACATAGCTCGGTACAAGAAAAATAAAAACCCCACCCCTGTGTTTTTAGTAAAAGCAAACCTGGTCTCTCTCAGCGACAGGACTCCATTTAGAAATCAGCAACAGGAGCGTAATGAGCTGCACAGAGCCAGCCATCTCACACCTCGCCATTTCTCCCTGCGGAACAAAACCTCTCTCAGGATCCACCGCCTTTTTATGACCTGGCTGAAAACTGCCCAGCTCAGGGACATAGTACCATTTGCACTTTCCTCTTAGCTGGCCTGGTGAAGGATTTTTTTTTAAGGTGCTGTTTCCCAGGGTAGCTCTAGCATCTTATGGGACTCAAGGTACATGCTGCAAACTGTTGATTCTGCATGCAAGAAATAACAGGAGGAGGATGTATAGGGATAATATTTGTACTGAATGTATGTTTTTCAAGAGCATACTTAAAAAACAGCTGTGTAAGCAAAGCGAGTAAGGGGAAGTATCTCTGGTGAAGCCCAGCTCTGCAGTACATGGGCTGGAGGTCAGCTTGAGAACGAGGTGGATGGTGGACGAGGGAAATTGAAGGCTCTGGACAGGGCTCTCATTTTTCCTGACCCTCCCTGATCTGTGCAATCTCTTAGCTTAGCTCCTTGCAGAACAAAATGAAAAGGCTGCAATGGCACAACTGCTTTAAAACAAGCCAAATAAACACTGAATCCAGGCTGCCACATCTAGCATGTTCAACCCACCTGGATAGGAACTAGTGCCCCAGTGAGACACACTGTCTGAATGGAGCTGATTCTTCCACTTTAGCAGCCACCTCTTACTAAGTCCATGTGGAAATCCCAAGGCTGACAAGATTAGGGAGAGGAGACGCCAGTTCTCACTTCACCACTCCCCTTAGTGTCTTCCTCTGAAAGTCTAAGGCTTATAGCTTGGCCAAAACACATCTCGCATTCGCTCCGGTCATGAAAAGCAGCAAAAAAAATGAGAGATGGAGTAGAATGGAGGTTTTCTAAAAGAATCAGCCTCGCAAAGCTTTCAAAAGTTGCAGCTGACGTACCCACCGGCTAGATCCAAGGCAGTCCTAAAAAAGCACTCGGAAGGCAAGCAGTTCCATCTAGAGAAAAAACTACACATAACATTTTGGATGGGCTGGAATCCCATAGCATATGTTTCACAGGCAATTAATGCATATGCAACGGCCATTCACCTGGAGCATCCATCACTCCTCCAACTACCCAAGTGTCCCAGAAAAGATCGTCCAATCCCTCCTTTTTCCTCCTGGATGTGGCATCTATTCTGAACTGAAAACAAAGATAAGCTAAATATTTCCCAGCTTGAATGACTGCAGAGTTTCACTGCAGAAGTTTTATGCAAAACATTTCCTAAACATCTTAACTCAGCAAAACAGGTCTGAGGTTTTAACTTCTTATTGTACTTCACATTTTTATTGTGTCTCTGAAATGGAGACACCATAAAAAAAGCTAGACTTAATTCATTTCTTCCTTAACTCTGTGCTCAGGAGAAAATACAGAAAGAACTAAAACAAGAAAATACATATTTAGCTTCATGCAGGAGAAAAGTTCTTCATTGCTAGACAACTATTTTGACCAAGATGTTTCCCTACTGTGGCTTATCCAAAAAATATCTGCAAATTTTCCGCTCATTTTTAGTCTCGATATGACACAGAGGATACCAACATTTGTAAAATTTCCATCCTTTCTAGCTCTCACCAACAAGCAGAAATTGTCAGAAAACAAGAAAGAAATTGAGAAATTGATTCTTGGCTGAACTACAATGAAGTTGTAGCTTTCCCTTAACTTCCAGAGCTTTATTACACAGATTTCTTTTGATGAAATCAATTATACGGTACGCTGGAGGTAAGTTAGTGAATTAGCTTTGCTTATGCTAGCAGCTATCACTTTGGGGTGGGTTTTGCCTGGCAGAGAGGATGGGGAGAAGGTGTGGTGTTCAGTGTGATTTCTTTAGGCAGGAATGTGCCTCATTATTCCAGGATGGGAAGATGGCTGCAGGAGGGACTTACACGCAGGAGAGCAGACGGAAGAGCTCCTCACAGCCATCACCTTGGATGACGATCACCATGTCAGGGACATCTGGATGCAAGTCCTTGCACAGACTAACAGCAGCAGGGCTCGTTTGCTAATGTATTTTTCCAAAGCCCACCATACGCAGAAGTTTTCTGACATCTTGAACACTGGGAAGGGGGGGGGAGATGTCAATGACTTCTGGAGCTTTTGGTTGTTTTTGGGGGTTTTTTTTTTTTTTTGCTGGGCTTCTTTTTGGCCGATTATTTGATTTTATTATTAGCAGTTCTAGTTAATAGAATACAGCACTAGAATGCTGCAAAAGGGTATGACAAAGCCAAATCTGCTTGTGCAAGTAGAGAGCAATTGCTTTCCTCTCTTCTAAAAACGGTGCATCCACTCTAATACAATATCAAGCGCTAGAAAAAAAGAAAGGACAGATTTTCACAGTTACTATTAACCTATCTCAAGAGAGGAGATCCTTGGGGATTAATCACCTCGGGACAGGAGGAAGAGCCTTACAGTACTCATTTGACACCGGACAAATCAAAGGCAAATCCAAAGGATTCACCTGATTTCAGAAGGGGACAATTATCTGCTAATGATCCTTGCTGCAAGGCACACAGTCACACTGAGCTGGACACAAAGCTTAGGAAGCACAACAGTGGTGGCCCTGGAGATAGGTGTCACCTCTCCTTTGAACTTCATCACCCAGGGACTGCTAATAAACTGGAGACCAGGGAGAGCTGTGCTCTCAAACCCCGTCCTACAAAACGCTAAATACTGTGGATCTGATCCAGCAAACATACATGTGAAACAGCCTTCTCATGCCACTGCTGCTGGGTAAAGCGATGGCCACCATGCAAAACATACTGCAGGATGACGTCGTTGATGATACCAAGTGCCTCAATTGCTAAATCTTTAAAAGGGTCCAGCAGTCCGTCCTCAGCTGACTGGACCTGACACAGACATCTTTTAAAAAAGAGAAGAAATTGCTCGAGTGTCCTATTGCAAACCAAGTTTTTGGAGGCTTCCTTTCCCGCACTGCTTGACAAAGCAATACATTTCCAGAAAAATAAAACCAACTGAGCAAAGTCAAAACCAAGGTTTTATTTGCTTTAGCAAAGGAACAAACCCCCAGTAGTGAAACCTTATCCTGTGCCTCTAACGGGCTGAATTCCTGTCTTCGCCTTGCTCCTAGACTTTCCTCCACCGAGGCTGGCTCTGGAGGATCATCCTCTGGCCACATGAAAGGCTTTTCACACCCCTCTATGGCACCAGCCTTTAATACAGCCTAAAAGTCAGACCGATGTTTAGATCCCTTCCTGCTAGACCCAAGCTCAGGCTGCTGAGCTTGAAGTCTGCAACACAGACACGGAGCCTAAAATTACCGTGAAGAGATCTGGAAACAGAGGCACTTAAGAGTTTTCACAAATGGAGATTTACTTAATTTGAAACTCAACATCAGATTTCTGCCATACCTAAAGTAAATACTACGCATTAATGGAGGAAACGTGGGATTTATTTTTTTTTCTTAAAAATAAACACAGAGGCCATTTAAAAGCTACAGTCCTTAGCTTTCTAAGCATTGTTTCTAATAAATTGTACATCTACACATTTTCAGGCATGAAAAATTGCAAAAAAACCCCACTATTTCAGAGCTTTTTTCTCCAGCTTCATAGAAATGATACTGAATCCAGACTGCCCAAAATGAGACACGTCAGGGAAGTTCCTACAGCTTGGCACTGCGCAGGTCCCTGTGCCAAGCTAGCGCACACCTACCCACGGGACACTGCTGGGGCACGTGTTGGTGAATGAACCAGACAGACCAAGCAGAGTGTGGGGGACAAGCCTGAGAAGGTGGTGAATATTTGGAAAATAAAACAAAAAAGAAAAATGAAAGCTTCCTGACCAGGTTCCCAGCTGATATCAAATACCAGCACCAGCTGGTTGCTAGTGGATATAGTCCATGCGAAATTGAGAGGTCTGGTTTCTGTAATTCACAGCAAGAGCAAATGGGCTAAGCCCCACAGACGCAACCACTGAAGCTGTCTTTGGGGAAAGCATTTACAAGGCAAGCTGACTCTTCTTTCCACATGCCGGCAAGGGACGCCTGCTTATCGGCAGCACTTCTGCACTGGCCAAGGACAGCGCGTGATGGCACGCAGTGCCAGAGGCTGATGCCCGCAGACAGGGAGCGGGCGCTCGCCTTTCTCCAAGAGCAGAAAGGAATATAAAGCCCCATGGATTGCACCCATCTGCACCCATTTTTAAGTGTTTTAACCTCATCTCATCCACTGCTGCAACTTATTCTTATGCATTTCACCACCAAAGGCTTCCCCACCATCTACAAAAGCATTTCTCACTGGTCCCATCCCCCTAACCTTTCTGTTGTCCTGCTCACCCACCTGAATTTATGGATGTCACCTGTAAAATACAGCCTCAGGCAGATCTCTATGACCTATCTGCACCATACAAAAATTCCTCGTGCTAACATTAGACATGCTTGAATTAGCAAAGAAATGAAAACAGGCCCCAGGAAAGACGTGGGCTGAGGGAAAAAAGATGGAGACGTAACGCTAAGCAACCGTGTCAAGTCGCTAGCCGTGTTTGAGGGTTCCTTATGTCAAAATAGCACCTCTATAGCAAAGGAAGGATCCTGCACACCCAGTCCTGCAGAATTTTGGGCTCTTTTGTTGGGTACAGGCTCCTTTGAGGCATCGGCAGCCGGTGGCTACAGGTCCCAGAGCTCCAGGGTTCCACTGCTTTGCACCAGGACAACTTGGAAACCACCAAAGGCTCAGTCCTGTAAAATCAACACTTTCAAAGACACTTTACAAAGTTACTGTGCAATTCTGGGAAAGGAGTTCGGATAGGAATTAATGAATTTTGTTTGGTGTTAAAAAATTGGAAAGTTCTGATAGAAGTCACAAAAAATCCTGAAAAGAATCAAAAAAACAAAACAAACCCACCCATCCACCCACACCCACCCCCCTCGTTTCCAAAACCAGCTTGTTTTCCCCGATGCTAGTTCTAGCTCAAACACCAGGAAAGATTCCAGCACTGATACAAGCAACTCTCTTGCCCACCTCATAAAAACATCCAAAAGCAAGAAAATAAGTTCATTTTCTTTTCTTCTAATATCTCCTCAGCCTCCTTTTGTGCTTGAGGATCTCAGAAGACAGCACAGAGGTGAAGAGAACAACAATAATCCCCTTTTAAGGTTGATTAAATTGAGGCATTGAACAGTTTCTGTGATTTACCCAAGCAGAACCATAATCCCAACCTATTTGCAGCCTGCTCTAAGTGACCCTGCTTCAGCAGGGGGGTTGGACTAGATGACCCACAGAGGTCCCTTCCAACCCCGAACATTCTGTGATTCTGTGAAATACTGTCTCCCAAATTAACCTAGCCAGCTGAAAATATGATTCTGTCAGGTACAGGGGGGAACTCTCATGCATTATATGTATATTGATATTTCCTAGCTCAAGGGGGTATAAAACTATTTCCAGTACTCATTATGCCCATTTCTGTTTTCATGGTTAATGCTCTTAATAGCCCATGTCCTCCAAGCACCCCTTCAGAAGAACATGAGCTACAGGAGCAAAACCCACAACTAGGAGAGCTGGGATCCTGAACATGCAGGTTGGGCTACAACAGCAACTCTGCAGTGGTCAAAAAAAAAAAAAAAAAAAGG
>Ga0065711_1037902_pt1 | contig 19362 bp, 8 predicted proteins | sample Hoacrofraction12_FD_59098 | JGI IMG/M metagenome (GOLD analysis project Ga0065711, IMG submission 59098) | Hoatzin crop microbial communities from Cojedes, Venezuela - Epithelial fraction 12 v2 (version 2) | ecosystem: Host-associated > Birds > Digestive system > Esophagus > Crop | place...
AGTTCCGTCTGAACATGAGGAAGAACTTCTTCCCTCTGAGGGTGATGGAGCACTGGAACAGGCTGCCCAGGGAGGTTGTGGAGTCTCCTTCTCTGGAGATATTCAAGACCCACGCGGACGCGGTCCTGTGCAGCCTGCTGTAGGTGACCCTGCTTAGGCAGGGGGGTCGGACTAGATGACCCACAGGGGTCCCTTCCAACCCCTACCATTCTGTGATTCTGTGATTTACCTTCTGATTTTTTATACTCTCCACATCGGAGTCAAATTTTTTTTTTACCGTGCAGGCCTAAAGAAAATGACGCAGTCTGACCCTTTGACAGTTTTATAAAATATGAGAAGATTACAGCCTGAAGTGGTATAATTAGTTCCAAGATCGTCCTGCTAACTCTATGCTTTATTAAGTGTAATCTTTTGAAAAGCTAACCTTTTCTGTGCAAATGTAGATAACTTCTGTTTTCTACCCTGTTTATATCCTGGACTTTGCTTCTTTAGTCAAGTAAATGTTTCACCCTTTTAGCAATAAATAAAAGGATTCACCTACACAGGGAAGTTAATCTGTGTTAAATGAGGGCACATATATTAGATTGTTTATTTTGAAAAAGGGAGTGAAATTGGAATAAAGCATTTATTCTAGGACAGACAGTTCACATACAAAACAAATCAGGAATAGCTTCTTGTGCTGATGAATTCAAAAACCTGCCATTCGACCATATACAAATATTTTGCAAACAACCGCAAATGTTGAGAAAATATGAAGGGAAAGACACGGAAATGGCCAGGCTCACACGCATTCCCGAAATAACCTCTCCTATTGGCCCTGCTGGAGAGAGAATATTGAGCTAGATGGACAACAGGTTTGTCTTACCACTGCCTGTCTGTGTGGCACTGAGCAGAGATTGGAAACACGGGTGAAGGTCGCCTGCTGAACTGGAATGATCATGAAGCTGTAGCTGGTTCCCAGCAGGGACAGAGGGAAATCCCATCTACCGGGATATTCACAGTGTAGGTAGCCTGTTAGTTCCTCAGAAGTATAATTCAGCATGTTAATGAGATCCAAATTAATTTTAAAAATGAGTGCAACTAGTCTCATGCCTCCTCAAATGCTTGCTTTGTGATTCTTTAAAAACATTTTGGAAAAGTTCACTACTGATTGCAGTTTACAAAACAAAACCAAGTGTATACAGTTGTTGCAGCACAAGTATATGAACCTCTTACCTTTTGGGTAAATGTCTTTCAAAGGCACATCTCCAGGTGCTAAAATTCTGACTATTTGATTAGAAGCCAATAAAGTTACACAATTGGTTTGTTTTGCAGCTCCTGTTTTCCTCTGGGCTCCATAATAAAATTGATCAGAAGGAGAACCACGTTTGCGACTCAGAGATGAGTTTCTTTTCCAGCTGTACACTTCACTAGGAGACTGTAAGAGAGAAGGAGTCTACTGAACAGAATGTCACTATTACTGAGCCAAAGAATACATGTTTCTTGATAAATCCCACTTCTTTTCTAATTTCAGATCAAATGTAGCTACTGCGGTTACCTCTCCTGTCACCACACGACAAGGAAAAGACCTGGATTATTTTGTCATTAAAAACTCCTACAGGAGTGAAAAACAACAGACCATCCAGTTTTATGAATTGAGATTATTTGATCTGAAGTTGAATCCACATTGTTTTTCATGTTGAACCAGGAACAGAAAGCACTGAAATAACCTAATCTGGTATCAAATTATGTAACAAACTGTTATCATAATCTAAGTTTCCACTAACACAGAGAAACGCAAACAAGTATTTGAGTAATGAATTCAAAGCTAGGCATTAAGGCTGGGATTTGGCTCCATGTTCAGAGACATAAATGTAGATGTCCACATGTGAGCCAGGTGCTTCATCTCCTGCTATAGTCAGTAGAGCCTAGAGAATAAATCATCTCATCTTGCAGGAGGCCTCTACGTTTGGTCACCTGAGCATTGCTACTACAAATAAGAGCTTAGATACCTTGTTCATACTAAACACCTAGACCATTAACACTAAACACTGAATCCAAAGTCTTGTCCCACCACCGTCACATTCACCTTTAGCACTCCCTCTTTGACATTCACACAGGCATTTAAAGCCACATGTAAGGAAAGGCAGGGCCTCAGTCTAAATTGGGGAGAGCAAAATGCTTCATCACCAGCGCTGTATTGAAGTGTGTAGCATCTTTAGTACCCCCTCCTCTAGACCGCCTCCCTTTTCCAGCTATAAACTCACATCTATTATAAATAACATGAAAAACTAGTATTATCAATCTGGTAACAGAAATCCAAATCAAGCAAAACTCAAATTGCTAATTGCAAAGACAGAAACATATTTTTGAATCATTTTGGGTTTCAGAGTATTTCTTCCATCATTTGTCTTTCCCAAAATTCATGTCTGTTAACAGTTAAATTTTCTAATTTGCCCCAATTTAACGAGCAAACCTGACATAGAATTATTTATTCCATAAGCACCACCCTTTTTATGTATCACTATGTAGTAAATATAAATAAATCCAAAGAATTAAACACACTGCTTTCATTTTCCCTGTGTTTACCTCCATTCCTTGCAAGAGCCTTAGTCATTACACTGTTAAGTTTCACTTTCCTTTCTGGTCCTTTTCTAATTGTGTCACAGGAGTGAGCACAATTACATGCAGTATTTAAGCTTAACTACATTATTAAATAGTGAAGGGGCTGTATAGTTTTATTACCATTTTCTGTATCTTTTTTCTTAAATCTAGTCTTGCTAGCTGCTGCACACTGAGCTAAAAGTTCACACTGAACAGTTCAAAATTATACCGATACCCTTTTTCTCAGTGGTTATATTTAATTAAAAAGCTATAAAAACATATGATTTAGAAAACATTCCTCTAGCCAGCACTATTCAGAACTTACCTACAGTTTTGTCTGTGCTAGACATGATGTTGTCTAATTTCTTATTATCTCAAACTTCATTGAAATCCCTCTAGATTAGACTACCCTACCAAATGGTGTACACTACATGAATTTGTCATTTACTGACATTCCCTTCTTTTTCCATATCATCTGGTAAACAGGTACAGAATAAATGAGATCATATTACTTCATTGTATAATAATGGTGAGTATTTACCAAGAGGTCTGGGAAACCAATAACAATAGTAGCGTAATTATGTTCATCTGAGAAAATCCTGTTGGGGGAGCTGATCTTTTGTCCCACAGCTGCACTGAGGTTTTCTGGAGATAGCTGGTCACTTGAAACTGCATGCGGCACACACAGTTCTGATGCTAAACAGGGAAATTAAACAAAATGAAAGTCATTAAATCCAGATGTGTGCAATAGGAAACAATATTAACTGTAAGAGTGCTGAGCACTGATCATTGCTACTACTTTGAGCATAAAATTACTAAAAAGCAGAAGATTTGATTATACTATACTGTAACAACAGAAAAGAAGTCAGCAAATAACATTATTTTTGTGAAGTTAAGTACTTTAAATCAGGAAATACTAGCTTTGAAGTTGCTTATACCACTTAATTTTGCCCTCTACTGTGCAAATGAGACAGGAAGCCTAGGGAATAGAGCAGCATGGGATCTCACTTAAGATTGTTATAATGCAAATGCAGAAAAAGGCAAAATGTAGGTTTGCATGTGTAAGCGTCAGCGCGACATTTCTTGGTAGCTATCTTGTTGTCCTTGCAATTTAAACAATGTTATTTGTTGTTACTTGTTATACATTTCTGCTGAATAATAGTCTAGCTTTCTTTTTCTTTAAGCCAAGGAAAACTAGGTTTTATTCTGTGCAACTGTAACAGCCCTTTACCTTGCCTCAAATTACCAACACAGTCAGAACCCGCTCTCTTTAGTTCTGGAGCACACACTGTTTCCACTTCCATGGGCAGACTATCTTGTTTACCTGGCAGTGAGAGAAAATCTTTCCTCCCTCAAATGATGAATGGGCTACTGGTTTGGGTCAGTGGCAAACCCACACTGGTCTACCTTTTCTTAGCTCTCCTGTCACAGGTTCTGCCTCAAAGAATGAGAACAGGCTGAAGATGTTACATTCAGGGTTTGCTGGATGATTTGGAAAAAAGTAGAGAGGCGATACAGTAACTTTTCATATTGGAAGAGAAGAAATAAGACAACGGAGGATAAAAATAGCACTGAAAGCATGCAGCAATAAACTGTCCACAAATACTTTGAGACTGGAAATTATAATAACGTTTCTACCCATCTGAGGAATGATACTCTATAATGATTTCTAAATAAGGTAGGAAGAGGAAGGAAACTACTGTGCTCTGATGGAGCTTGATAAGTTGATAGAGTAAACTGTACAAGAGATAAAAAGCATCCTAGATATTTAAGCTGTGGTTAGAGTCTTTGGTATCCAATTTGTTGTTGTTTGTGTAAAATAAGCCATATTTATTATTTGGCAATAACATTTACTTGTATCATGTTTACACCGTGTTAATCTCATTCTCCATACTTCTGCTAGCCACAAGGACTAGGACAAAACTTTTTCCCTCTTTAACAGATAGAAAGTGGTTTCTCTGTTTTTTAACTCTGTCTCTCTGAGACACACGGGAGATAGGCCAAAGCCTATAAACTGTTCGGTGGGATGCACACATACTTCCAGTATTACTAAGCCAGGTAGACTAAAAGATTTTGCACACGGTGATCAAATGCTCAGGGTTGAAAACGTCATCAGATCTGAAGACAGGCAGATCTTACCAGGCAGAATGATGACCGTTAGAGATTTCTGCCTTCTTTTATAGCTAAGATATGCCTCAATGTCTAGCACCATCTGGGAATTTTACCGAACAAATCTCCCCCTATCTTCTAACACAGGTGTGATGGCCTCAAGGGCCTCCTGCACACTATCTGCAGAACTTCAGAAACTGTGACTTCTGTTCTAACAGTAGGTCTTTTGTACTTTTCTAAGTGTTGGGAAATGTCTTCTAGCTCATCTGAGTGTGCGTAAAAGACCTGCAGCAGTGTATAGACTGGACCCATCAACATATTTGGTCCCTTCTAATCCTATGTTCTAATTCCTGTCTCGTTGCTTTTTCTCCTTTCTTTCATTCTGTATGCTTGTACATTTCCCGAAAGCCCATGACTGAGGGTCTTGAATGCTACAATGAAACAAGGATGCTTTATTCAAACAACCTGAAGTTTGAGCACGGAATTTGCCATGCTTTGTGAAAAGTTATTATTAACCAAACATGATAAGAGGATGACAAAAAGAGAATCAGAGAGAAGGTTACCCAGACCTTTAAAGTAAAAGAGGCTTGTTTGTGCAGCTGCAAACACAGAAATGATTAAAAAAAAAAAAAAAAGAACAAGGCAAGCTTGGATTCAATACCCGTTGTTAAGCCAAATCCCATGTCAGCTGGCTCTTCACTCACTGCATACAGCTGGCAAACTTCACTGTCTTCAGCTTCCATATGGGCACATTTGGTTAAAAGAAATTTCCTGTAAAGGATACACATTTACAATAATTCCTGATTAAGCTTGTAACTCTGAACAAGGACTTACACCTTCTGAAATAATGAAAACATTCTACATTTATATAAACAAGGCTATATCAACACCTTTTGCTAAAACTAAACATGATTTACCAAACACCTGTGTGATAGGAAATGGTAAGCCAGCAAGTGGCAGATTTGTTTTCTGGTAACTATTTACATGCTTTTATTTGCTGTGCATTTATTAAAAATAAGACAGCAAAGTAATATTTCTTTCACGTGACCATGAAAATAAAGCAAGGGGGCACTAACTCTGGACGATGAGGCTGTATTTCCAAAGCTGCGTCCACCAACACTCTCATTTTTAAAGATCAATACCACCTCAGTAAAAACAGTATCAACATGCACACAATCAAAGCTAGTGTAGACTGTCAGAGGCATAAATTTAGGCAGGCATATCCTGTTCATTTCCTACTCTAAAAGCCTACCTGCACTTCACCAGAGCAAATTTACATCTTGAACGTGAACTGTGTTAAGTCTAGCCAGTCTCACAAACTGAAAAAACAACTCTGAGACCAGGAGTGAAACTCCTGAATGTGAACAAGACACAAACGAGAAATAATGCCACCAAGAAAACTAGGCTTAACTAACTGATTTGTTTCATTTTCCACCAAGAGCCACCGGTCTTCAGCTGCCAGGAAAACAGTTTTCAGATTGATCGGAAGTGAGATGGTATGACTTTGACCCTCTAATACATCCAGTACAATAAGTCGGTTTCTGTAAAATTGGAAGTCAAGAAAAGAATAATCAGCTAGGGATATACATGAGGAGATCTGTTATAAATCAATACATTACAAGGATATAATTTACTCTCACCCTGCTTCTTTGTAGAACACCAGCCAGTTTTTGTGTGAAAACTCTCGGCACATTTTGTAGTTGCTCTGTATAAAGATACATCATACAGCAATTAGTGTTTGTTAGATTTGTCCCAGTGAGTTTCCCTGACTCCCCTGAAAGTGCACTACATTTTTCCTTTATTTAGAATAATCCACAGCATTAATTACCTCTCAAAATGCTACCTAGCCTGCCCTGTCCCAAGTCATGCAATTGCATCATAATTGACTTCATTATTTTGGACATAATCCCTTGTAACAAAATGTTCTGTTATTCCCAGTTCTAGCTCCAAAGAGGGGTATTTTAAAGATACATATCCTCAGACAATGCAACTTGTTTGTATTTTTCATACCACTATTCCATAACAATGCTGGTTTATGTGTAAGGCACTTAAACATACATAAGAGTAAACAAGTACTTGGGCCATAAAAACAGGAAGATAAATGATCCCAGAGCAGTATTTCCAATGCTGAGCTTTGATTAAAAAAAACCCTTAGTGTCATAGAGGTAGGTACTATTCCTCACCATCTCTTCTTTGCTGCTCCACCAAGATGTTCTCTTAGGAGACTCTTGAGCATCTGGTAAGAGTACAAGTCGGCGAAGGGCACCATTATTTGTATCCAGCAACAACACAACATTGCTCTGTAAACGAAAAACAGATCTGTGTCCATCTCAAGTCCATTTAAGAGACTACAACAAATCTATCCAAAGCACTTCTGCAACTCTAGCAACTTGGGACATTTTGAAAAGATGATCTAGATTTTGCTGGAAAACATAGGCTAAATCTTCTTGGTTCATTTCAAAGCTCATGGAGAAATTTAATTGTAGCAGTTAAGTACACGCGAAAAGGGCTGGAATGATACTCCATTTTTTCCATAATGTTTTATCTATACATCTCACATTCCCTTCTGCGTAAGCTCTAGGAACTAGACTAGTATGGCTTACATGTCCAAGCGGTAGTCAGCTACAGGTGAGAGACATATCAATTTGTTCTGTCAAGTCACTAAAATGTTTCATTTCTGTTTTTATATTTTTTTAGCACTCCTCTAAAGTACCCATTGTTTAAGCTACACTGAAGCCTATTAAATATCCCAGTGTGTAACAATCCTTCTGTGACCTGTACACTCAGAGCTCACGGTGTCAGAGGTAGGACAACTGTTGGAGGACAGCAGGATGGCTCAAGAGCATGGCGATCAGAAGCAGATGGGACACTGAACAGAGTGGTGAAAGTGTCCTCCACGTACCACGTGTGAAAATACGCTATGGTAAATTTTGAACTTCTTCAGATTTCTCAGTTTCTTACTCAATGCCCCAGGGTCCACTCATGGTGTCAAACGATGGGAATGTTTTAAACATTTATTTTTCACAAAGTAGTATAGCTGTTCCTAATATGTTTAACTAAGAATTCAAGAGAAAATTCAGGGCCAACATTAGCTGCATCAAATGAAATCTAAAATGTACACAAGAACAAGTTAATTAAGACTTGGGTTGAATTTTTTGTTTGCCATTCAAGGAAACGTTATGTTCTGCAAGGACATCAGGTTCTACAAGGACTTCTTAAAAGTAAACTGTCTACATACAACATCTGCAGTAACGCACGATAGACGTTAAGGGAGTAAAACATAAATTCCCACAAATTCTCCTAAATAAAACATACACAAACAATCTGAGTCACAGCAGTTTTGTTCTTTTTGGGTACGCTTCATACTTTCACTAGGATTATTTGGGAGAATTAACTTCATTTAATAATGACAGTCACTTGAAGCTAAATATGGTAAACCATTTAAAATATTACTGTGTTATTTGGAGCATTTGGGAATTTCAGCTAGAGTTCAATACTTCTAAAAAAAGACGTTTGCTTATGTATTACAACCCAAAATTACAGAAATGTGGTTCGGGAAAAAAAAAACACGGCATGTGCTTTGGATTTTGGGTTTCTGCCATATTTTATTTATACAGTTCTGCACCACCACGGCTGTACCAAAGCAATGCCTTAGCCTTCCACATGAGATAAAGAACATATACAAATCAATCACATTCTTCCACTTAGCGTTAAATTTATGAGAGCAGTTGGTAATACAAAAAGCCTCTTTACTCCACCCCTTTTGATGTTAATGGTTTCCTTCTGTGCTAAGTGACTGATGTGTATTCTGTCTGTGTTTAAGAATAGATCTTTGCGTCACTTGCAAACACATCCAAAAGCAGCTTTGGCAGCTCTTCAAGTGGGCTGGGAAAAGACGTTGGTGTGCAATTCCACTGTGTTTGTTCTCGACTGGGAGAAAAGTAACCTTTGGGCGACCTCCCAACCCCAGTGTCTGGAATTCCAAACTCTGGACAGATGCAATAACCAATCTCGTGAAGTGGTGTGCCTTTATTTTTAGTTACTGCAAAGTTTCCCTTTCCTTACTGCTGTTTTTATTTTAGCCAGCATTTTCCTCTTAAAAGTCCTCAAACCAAACAGGGCTGTGATTTCACTTTGCTGGTATGGGAAGTTGTTCCTTATGGTCTCGCAGACAGAGAGGAGAGTTAGGGGAAGGAATACACTCCAATTTCAGAGCAGGACAACACAAATAATTCGGTTTAACCCTCCTGTATTCTTCTGCACATACTCACTCTCTGTTTTGTTCTCTTCTGCCCTCGATGCTCACATCCCAGGCAAGCAAGCTTGCAAACACAGACCCTTCTTGGCTGTCAGCTTCAGATGAGGCTGATTCATGGAGCCCTCAGCACAGGAAAGACATGGACCTGCTGGAGTGGGTCCAGAGGAGGGCCACAGAAATGGTCAGAGGCTTGGAACACCTCTCCTGTGAGGAAAGGCTGAGAGAGTTGGGGCTGTTCAGCCTGGAGAAGAGAAGGCTGCGGGGAGACCTTGCTGCAGCCTTCTGGTACTTAAAGGAGGCTTATAAGAAAGATGAGGACAAACTTTTTAGTAGGGCCTGTTGCCATAGGACAAGGGGTAATGGCTTTAAAGTAAAAGAGGGTAGATTTAGAGTGTATATAAGGAAGAAATTTTTTACAGTGAGGGTGGTGGCACAGGTTGCCCAGAGAGGTGGTAGATGCCCCATCCCTGGAAACATTCAAAAGGTTGGATTGGGCTCTGAGCAACCTGATACAATCGTAGATGTCCTCGCTCATTGCAGGGGGGTTGGAACTAGATGACCCTGAAAGGTCCATTCCAACCCAAACCATTCTATGATTCTACGATTCTTAGCTTGGCAGGGCAACCCTTCTGTACCTCTCCTTGCCTCTTGTCCCACAAGGACCCTTTCTGTCAGTGCCACTCATGGACCCCTTGAGTGATACACACGTAGCAATCCTGATGCTGTAATTATTAGGCACAGATACAGACATATCATATTGTTCATTAGGTTCAAGTGAAAAAAGTCTGTGCAGGAATTTATGGTTTGGGGCTCAAATCTCCATGCCATCAGAAGTAGGGAAATGCATGCAACTAGATTACTGGTGTTCTAATCAATGCAAGTGGTGTCTTTCAGATGATTTGGGAGACCTGACTGTACTAGAGATTTCAGTGAACTGAGAACAGCAAGTAGAGATACAAGCTTTGTGCTTACAGAAAAGGAAAGCCTTAACCTTTCTATATAAGCACACCTTTCCTTTTCTGTACGGTATGCTTATAGAAAGGAAAAGTCTTACGTAATATCCAGAAAAAGAAGATAATTTAATAACATCAACTAGCTTTTGAAGAAAATACACCTTTCCTCCTGAAAACATACATCAGAATATTATGGGTCCAGAGGTTTCAGACGTTACTACTAGTACATTGCAGGTACTTCCATACTCAAGTCCCTACTTGTGTTTCAGCATAGACCAGAAACTGTTAAAGAAGTCTTCTTTTAAAGGATGTTTGCCATCTTTGACATGTAGTGAGCGAGCTGGATCTTTGTGTCAGCTTCTGTGCCACAGATTCCCTCACTCCCTTGCTATCTGAGAGCTTTGACAAAGAGCTCCAGCAGCACGTGGGACAGGGAAGAGCACTTCCCTCCCTCCCTACCCCACTTCCTGATGGAGAAAGATAAAAGCAGAGATAAAGGATGCTGGCAGGACACTGCCTGGGCTTGCTGTGCTCCCTGAGGCAGAGTGTGGGTTGGTTACTCTGTCCATTCAGTTGTAGCCTTTCAACAGAGCAAAGTGCTTGTAAGAAAAAAAGGAAGCGTGCAGTTAATTTATATGCAGAACAATTCTCCATGTGCATTTTCCTCCTGTAAGCCCATATAAAATCATGCATAAAGTTATCACAATTCTTTACAGTCTGTATTTGCTTTCCTTCTGAGCAGTAAAAGCAACAGGTGCAGAAAGAAAAACAGAAGTGAAATAGGGGGGCACAAAGCTTTGTAGGAAACAGGGGTATGCCTTGAACTACTTGTGGGGAGGACAGGGCAGGGGCTTTGCTGCTTTGAGAAGATGAATGCAATTTCCATCTTACGACGTAATAACTTCAGATTTCTGAAGAGTCTTTTCAAAGTCTATCAGCTTAGTCTGAACAAAAAGATAGAGTCTAAACAGTCTACGCTTTCCGAGACCAATGGACACCACGAGGAAGAGAATCATCTACTCTTTTCTTCCAAGAAGATGTAAAGGTGGCTTAAAAGCAGGTAAGTCTCTGATTTGTGCTATTAAGTTAAATTCCTGAGGAATTTAGTTTTAGTAAAATTTTATTTGAAAGGACTGGAAGGAATGGTGATTTTTTATTTTATTTCACTGGAGGGCTCTACCGAATCCAGATGGATGTCATCTGGGAAATAAATCACACAAGCTTATTTGAAGAGCCACAATATCATCATTTCATCCTTTCCAGAAAAGTTATCATGTGTTTGTTCTTTTTTGTAACTTAGTTAGAAACATTAATCTCCAAAGACCTTTATTAAAACAAAAAATTGGGAAAAATCTTTTGGCTTTTGGTATTGTCTAATTAATGGATTATATTATTTATGAAAGATCAGGTGTCAAGTGGACTTTTTTATTCTTATTTCTACAAATATTGTTAATATTTCTTGATCTTTTTGCACATACACATAGATGAACGTCTAAAGCATTATTTACACATACATCATTTACATTACTTGTTTTTCTGGAAGATCTCTTTGATGCACCCTTTGCACAACTAGCTAACCCTTGGAGCCTTGCCCAAAATACAGATGTGCCACTAATCTACTTGCGTTAACACGTGAATGCTGCAAATTCTGAGCTTATGGCTGCCAGTGACGTCAGTACACTTGAAGGTAGGCGTCTTGACTATACGTCAAGGCTCCTTCTGTAGCCAGTGGAAAGGGAGAAAGAGACACAAAGGGAATCCTTTTTCATCATTTTTCTGTGCAAGATGCTTACTTAAGTTCCTCAAGAAGTCTAAAATTACTTTCAAATGGTGTCCTAAGTATAGAATCATTAAGGTTGGAAAAGACCTCTAAGATCATCAAGTCTAAGTACACAACAACTTTTTGGAACGACTTTTTTAGTTTAATGAAACATATTTTTACATCAATGAGCAAGGTTTATCTCAATGTTTACATTATGTAAAAATTCCTAAGATAATGCAAAGCATTCAGAATATTGTAATTCTGTATTATTTTCCAGCAGTGTAAAACAGGCTTATTTTCAGACAGGATTTGTTCACCTGTAGTACTTGCTGAGAAAGGCAAGACTGAAACTCGCAATATTTAAGCTTTGCCAGAGAACAAACATGAGGTCACAGCGCAACTGAAGACATCTGGAAAGGGGCACTGAGCTACCACAGTCTCTCCACAGAACAAACTCTGTTTCAGAGTTTAATTCTTAATGTCCCTGAAAAATATATTCCACAAGTACAGGCAAAAGCAGTCACAGAGTTAACTACCTAAAGCTTCACAGAGGAACTTTTGATAAAAACTTCATTGCTGACACCAAATGCTACTATGATTTGGCTAAAACCCAAACTAGCATGACAATTATTTTCATGGTAGGAATTTCAGAGACTTAAGAGAGCATAGAATATTGCTGGCCTTTATATTAAAAAGCGTGAGACATTCTAAACATTCTTAGACACGAGATAAACCGCCACCTGTTTTACAGTTTCCTGCATTGATGTCGCCAAAAAAGACCAAAGATTCTTTAGAACTAAACAAATGTGTTATGTGCATCTCAAAATAGCCCAAATGGTACTTCTAGAGCTGTTCAAGACAGTCACGCAGGCAATCACCACGAGCAGGTAACTTCAGAATCTTATTTTTTCCACTTGGCATTGAAAAGTGTCCAAGGCAAAGCTAAAGCAGGCATAGGCAGTTCTACTATAGGTGGAAGAACTGTGTTTCTCATCAGGCATCAAACCTAACTGTAGTGTTGAGACCAGCAAGTGGCGTCAACACTTGACAAACATTCCTGGAACAACAGTATTGTAGAGGGACTAGCTATGAAATGACTGAAAACTACTTAATGCTCCAACTCAGTGTAGGAAAGGTTCTTCCAGACTGGATTCTCTCACCTACAGAAAAATGGGCAGAAGAAATCCAGAACAACAAAAGGAAAAGGAAAAAACAAGCAACAATAATGACCAGATTGATTAAATGCCCATGTCAAACCACTATGACTGGTAGGTAACATAAGAAACTACTGTTGATATGAAAAAACGAACAGCAGAAGCACTGCATCAACTGCTGTCTCTTCCCACTCCTGGGCAAAGAAGTTTTAAATTGGAAATGTTCCAATCAGTTCACTGATAGTTATGGAAAGTATGCAATACTTGACTTTAAAAAAAGGATTCGAGTCAAATTAACACTGAAGTCGTCAGTGGTTCTAAATTTGCATTGCTGATAAACTAGATGTCAAGGCTTACATAGTCTTCTTTCTTGTCTTGGCACTTCGGATGTTACAGAACGAGAAATACCAGGATTCACAAAGCAAATCAAAAATAATTGCACAAAGCAAATACAAGCAACATTTTACTTAGTGACTCAGAAAATGTCTCTTTCATATACTATCTGAAAAGCAAAAACAGGACAAGATCGTAGCAGAACTTAAGTTCATAGCATAAAACAGCTTACTCTGTCCTTTGCACTTTGCAAACCTGTGCTGCTTGACTGAGACTACTGAACTCAACTCACTATCTTCCTTTCTCCCATGAAGGCCAGTCTCCCTCTATCAGCAAGAGAAACAAGATAAACAGGTAGAATTCAGCTTCAAGAACACAAAAGGAGATTGTCCAGCTACAAAGTGCAAGAGGAAAATCTCCACATAAAAAATTAAGCTGAAGGCAACTCCCAAGCCTCAAGTATAGCAAAAAATAGAACACTGAGAAAGGGGTAGGCTTGTCTAGGCTATTTCAATCTTCAGAGGTAGAGTCCTCAGCGATCCCACCCTTATGATACTACTTTGCTCATCACCAAATATTTAGCTGTATTTTAATGTTTTTTTTACCTCCTCTTCATGTAGAACCACTTGACCTTTGAGTGGATTTCCCAGCGGTGCCACAGTCACAAAAGGTTGCCAGACATTTCCAACTGTTCTTGGGAAGAGGTCATAAAGATCCACAAAGTATCCACTCTTACTAGAAACGTTCATGAAGTACAAGGAAACAGGATTGCACGCAGTAACGTAAAGAACATTTTCGGCTTCCTCTTCTGAAATTAATGAAGATTAATGAAAGGCTACTGACATCGTGCATTGCTTTTCTGGAAATATATACGTCATAAACTCAGCAGATGATATAGCAAAATTACCACTGTTGACACAGGAAGACAGCAATGGTCTCTTGATACTAACTAATCGTTAACAGGCAGAATCTTGCCACAACACTACTAACTCTTTAAACAAGTAGTCCAAGGCACATTTGTGTAGATATGACAACAGCGCCTGCCAGCTGCTAGTACACACAAAATCCGTCCAGATGTTTTTGTTTGTTTATAAACTTGGTTCTCCCTCCTCCTCTATCTCAGCCTCCTTTTCAGTTAATATATTTAATAATTAAACATGGGATGAATGCAAACTTTGTATGAACTTTTCACATATAGCACCTTCCTGACTGATTTCAAACAATTCTTCAAATCAATCCAAAGTCATGTAACTTCTGTTTAGCTCTCATAGAAGTTTACTAATGTATTTGAAACTATGGCTACAAGAAGAAAAGGCAGCAGCATCCAGTATTGATCATTAGTGATCTGTTTATAATAGACAATAAAGTTTAGATATGTTTAGTGATGAAGCCTAGAAACATTTACGAATATTCCCAATGATGCAATTCACTTTGGGACACAAGTAGTATGGGTAACTAAGGCAGGCATGATCCAGTGAGAAAGAATTTTAATCGGTATAAGCACAGGAAAAAAAAGTACAGCATTCTGCAAGTTACAAGCTTTGTACTAAAACTGATTTGGCCTAGAGAGAGAGGAAAAGTCAAACAATTGTTTTTCTGAAGCAATACAGTGTTGAAAATAAAAACTAGACAGACTTGCAATTTTGTGGCTGTGTTCTACTTTAATTACATGTCCTTCTCTTAGTTTGAGAAGGATGCATATCCTTACAAAGACCACAGTGTCTTGGTGAAATCATGCTCCCATTTCAGTGGCTGATTATTTTTGTATTTCATCTACTGTTAACAAAGTAAGTGCAAAAAGATAACTTATTATTCCTATACTCCATACCCTCCATTCCTATATTCCACTTCTTAGTATTATTTCTGTACTCCATTGTAAACATAGCCAGAAATACACACTATTGTAAATGCAGTGAAGTGCTGTTATTAGACTTAGAATCCCTCATATTGCCCTTTTATATTCTGCCACTGGCTATCGGTGAGCGCTTATGAAGTCAACAGCCTAGTTCTTCCTCATCTCCAAGATACTGCACGTGTTTATAATATCGGGGAACATTACAAAAGCTACCAGCTTTTCTTACCACACCTTTTGTTACCGTGACATCGCAAACTAAGTTAACTTCACCCAAAGGCAGTGTCCAAAAAGCGAGTTCTTCTGTAAAACTGAGGGACCTGGCTTCATGTCGTTCCAGTGGAAATCCTTGGATATTTAAGTACACAGGGCCCTAAAAAAAACGACAACAATGAGGGCTTGCTGAATTATTTCACTCATCATTCTTCGTGGAAATCTAGAAGCCTTCTTCAAGACTGTTAATTCTACTAACATTTGAAACAGATCAACTACTAAATAAACAAAAGGGAAGAGGAAATGTTTTTCTGCAAACTCTCTTAATGTCCATACTGCCATTTTCTTTACAACATGGAAACCATCATGCTTTTCCTCTTTAGTCTTCTATTGATTTGAAACTACTACTGCTCAGTGGCATGAAGGAGTCATCATTTACTGATAAAACACAGTCCATACAAGGAAAAAAAATCAGAATATTTTTGTTTCAAAGAAGTTCCATGGCAATTTCTTATTATATAAAGTTTAAATCCCATCCCTACATGACATATTAGTAGTTTAGGTTTTTCCTTATTCACTGGAGTAGTAATTACTGAAGTTAAGCCAAGGACTCAAAGCTGAAAAGGACTGAGCAGCTTTGGCTGCAAGTCAAATTGTATCAAAGGTTCAAATTCAAACTTGGCAGTGCCAAAGACCCATAAGAATTTAGCTGAATGCAAAACAGAAACAGAAAACAGCTTTGTTTTCTGCCTCTGATCCTATCCAAAAATTGAGATCTGGGGCCTGAAACCATCCACCTCCAACCATCCAAAACAGCTACCAAGTTCCTTCAAACATGGTATTTTCAATATCCTTACAAAAACCTCTTTTCAAGAACTTCTGAGCAGTTTTAAAACCCATCTCACATTGTGAAGGCCAGGTATTCAAAAAAGTTCTTTTTTCTTGTCAGTATAAAAAAACCAAGAACAGGTAACAAGGACTACGTTTTGTATATACTTTTTCCTGAAGAAATCCATCACATTTCAGATTCTTTGCATCCCAGTACATAAAAACATATTATATAAATTCAAAACAAAATAAAAAGACAAACCTTTACACCTATTTTTTGAGTTTCTGTTGGACACAGCAGTTTATGCTGTACATTCCCCGGCTGATCGACTTTCCAGTAGCCCACAAATTTATGATCTGGTAATGGCAGTCTGTCAAATAATGTAGGAACAAACAAATTTTTACATTCATTAACCAGCAACTTCTATGGAGTAAATAAACAACTGCATTTTTCCATCGAAACATATCTGATGATTTTCTTGAAGAAAATGCTTCCTTGCTAAAATATTTCATATCTTTTATGCTTTAAATCACAAAAATTTTAGCCTTTTGGAATACTAATACAGTCACAACCCAAACAGCATCATAAAAGAAGAAGCAATTCACATAATACAGACTCAAAAGGTAAACTTTTCCAATTTGAATTATTTGAGATAGGTAATGAAATACATCCAGACTGCCTCTTGCTTTGCTTTATTCAGATCAGGCAGGGTGTGAAAGTGCCACTTGAAGGAGCTCCTGTTAGTGGCACACTCATCTAAAAAAACAGCAGAATAAACATTGTGGAAAGTTAACCATGCAATAAAAGTTCAACAAATTATTTCCATATATTTTGCCACTGACACGAACAACGGCAAACGAATACAGACGTGAGGGTATCTCATTGCCTTCTGGCCATTACAGTCTACAGAAAGGACAGGGACATCTTCAAAAGCCTCATTGGTCTAATTTCTTCATTTCTGTACCTTTTACTTAGGGCAGAAATACATGGGCCATAGAAAAACTCATTTACAGAGGAAAAGAAAATGCTGGTGTACGACGAAGCAGCTTGACAGTAAAATAGGGACAACACAATTTTTATTTCTTTCCTCTGAAGTGATTTGCAACCACTGAAAGCAGTTTAACTTCGTTAAGTGGAATGAATACCTTCAAGCTAATGAACTCACCATTTTTGGTTTCTTTTTTTTGGGATCAGTTGCTCCTAAAAGACCTCCTATCAAAACTGCATTCTGTGTTACACACCGTTGCGCATTATTGTACAGTACAGAAGCTGGCAAAAGAACAGAAGACATTCCTTCTCCCAGTTTCTATAAATATCTCCAAAGTCTATTTTAAGGAAGTTCTTTTAGATTGTTTGTTAAAAGTCTGTCTGTAGTCTCTTCTGTCATGTCCGATGATGCTCATTCCTACTGTTGCAATTATTTCCCCTCTGCACACAACCAACCTGGCCCCTCTATATATTATAGGTTTGTTTCTTTCCTTCTTTATATTCTTTTCACAAGGGATCTCAAATCAAAAAACCTCAGTTGACTACACATGAATCTTGGGGAATTTTAATTCTACTTTTTTTCCACGAAGAACTTAAAGGAAAATTCAGGGAACGAACACTAATATCCTCTAATCTTTGTAAGTCATGCAGGGAAGCCACATTAACATTTCTTACTGGTTATACTGGCACAAATCTCAAGCAACCAGGAGAAGCCAGTACTCACAGGCAGTCTCTCAGCCTCCAACCCCATTCTGCGTTTGGTCCAAGCGCAGAATGGTCCAAGCGCAGCCAGATAGCCAAAGACACTTCTCACAAACAGAAAATGTTTTGGATGCTATAGATCGTTGCTGCTCATAGATACACATCCAGCTGCCAGCAATATGCCTTTGGGGCGTGCAGTAAGGAAAGTGCATCTCATTACTTCCCTCTCTTAGTCAAAGTAGCAGTAGAGTGTTCCTTGCCTGTTCACTGGCTAGTGAAGAGTACTAATAGATACCAGTGTTTGAAGAGTGACTTATTTTGCATTCTTCCTCACTTCAGTTTGCATTTTTCCATTCTTTATACCTAGCTAATCTAGCCAGATTCTTCCCAAATTAAGAAGCAAAATTAACCCAAACAAAAAAACCCCCAAACAAACCCCAAGTACAATATATTGTAGATTACAAGATTCAACGCCATTAAGAAAAAAACATTCAGGATGCACTATTTTAACATACACACAAGTCTTACATAAATTAATTCATGCAGTCAGAAAATGTGAAAACAGTCAAGTCAATAGACTAAATGTCAGTTTATCCACAAACGGGAATTTTACTTCAGCCTTCCATTTGGGTTTCGGAATGGTTTGTTGGCAAAATGTTAGTTATGGCTTGAGCCAAAACTGTCTTGCGTGCAAAAACAAACTGGAGATTGTTTTTTGCTATGGCGACCCCAAGTAGCAAAATCTATGATATGCCTATAATCAGCAATAATTGTTTCCCGTTAGCTCAGTGGAACATCAACTTCCACAAGGATTTGGACTTTGGTTTTAATTCGTTACACATTACTCCCATGGAAAATATCCTAGAAATCAATGGGTTCACTACTAATCATGAATACTTAATAAATTTTAAAACAAAACATATGTTTATAACCAGCTCTAACCAAATACACTGCTTTATATAGCAACAGAATTACAGATTGCATTACCAAAGAAACAAAACATTTCCACTCTATTTCAGCTTTCTGGAGATCTGCTTTGCTAATAGTTCCTTTCTTGTTGCAGAAAAACTGATTTCTCCTTTCTCCTAGATTCCTGAGGTTTTGTTCCCTTTCCTGTTTCTCTATGACTTAAATTTCTCTGGGGCAGCAGACCAAGTCATCATGAACAGCAAAGAGGAGGAAAAGGTGGATCAGAATTTAGGAACAGAACAGAACGCAGAATTCATAATATAAAGTTCTTTGTCAAGAATAACAGGAATTCTTCCAGGGCCTTACAATAATTATTTACTCCATTTCACTGCTCTCTGTTATAAGAAAGACTAAGAGTATTGAAGAAGTCAGTGGCGTTACAGGTCTTATAACCAGTCTGCCTCCTGAAAAACTCTCAGGAGAGAGTGAGGATGCAGAAGGACTGGAACAACATGCCCACACTGAAAATGTGTACACATCTTAACAGTTTTCCTCTACTGAATATATATGATACACAGTGAAGGAGGGAGATTTTCTATTCCCAGAAAAGTTGACCATGAGCCAGCAGTGTGCCCTAGTTGCCAAGAAGGCCAATGGCATCTTGGGGTGCATCAAGAGGAGTGTGGCCAGCAGGTCGAGGGAGGTTCTCCTTCCCCTT
>Ga0065711_1008404_pt1 | contig 19361 bp, 11 predicted proteins | sample Hoacrofraction12_FD_59098 | JGI IMG/M metagenome (GOLD analysis project Ga0065711, IMG submission 59098) | Hoatzin crop microbial communities from Cojedes, Venezuela - Epithelial fraction 12 v2 (version 2) | ecosystem: Host-associated > Birds > Digestive system > Esophagus > Crop | place...
CCCCCCCGATGGATTACTGTATCATTACTGAAGCCAGGACAGGTGGGGTTTGCTTAGATTGTTTTTGCTACACTTTACATTTGACAGTCTGTTATCTGAAAGGCTTAGAATAAATAGGTTATCTGCACAAGTCTGAAAAATGTTTCTATCACACCAGTAGTCTTTCAGAACAAATTTATAGCTGAATTAAATCATTAGTTATCTGAACTTTACTTCAGGTTTCTTTTATGACCTGGATGCTTTGGTTTGGTTTTTGGAAACAATGAAGAAACTAAGTTGTGGGATTACATGTTCAGCTATGGAATTGAAAAATGTTTGCTGCTGTGTTAAGCAAAAGCTTTATAACTAAAATTAATGGAAGTTGGAAAATAAGTTTGTTGGTATGGTCTCCCAAGAGCAATATATGTGTATCTATTCATTTTTTTTTATGGAGTTTATGGTTGTAAGGCATTAAGGTGAAACTTTACAACAGTGAACCGGGCAGTGTGGTTTATTCCAGCATTGCCTCATGTGCAAGTTATTTGAGAGATTCCATTCTGTAGCTGTCATTCCCAGGTAGGATACTCTTGCTGGGACCCTAACCTCTTATGTGAAGACATGCCCCTGGGTGATTGATATGCTTATTTCTAAAATTTGTTTAAACAGGGAGAGTCAATACCAGGGCAACCTACCACTTTTTTTTTTCTTCCTTCTTTTTTCCCCCATGGCAAAGCTAAATTGAAAGAACACTTTCTCCTTTTATCTGCTTCTTTTCATAAAATTTACCTTGTTCCTGGTGCATATTGATGTTATAAAATCATTCCAACTACTAACTTTGAAGAGGAGGGACGCTATGTGACAATGTTTCAGTTTTTTCAATTAAATGAAAGAATACAATGTAACATAGATGGAGATGTATAGAGACTGAATAAGGGATGTTAAAGATGGCAGGCTTGGTCCTTCAGATGTTAAGTGATAAGAGGGTGTATAGAATTGCTTAGGAGTAAGGGTAAACAGGCCAGAAAGCTGTGGGAGCTGGAAGATGATAGTAGAAAACTCAGGTGAAGTGGGTTCTGGCACTGGGGGAAACCTGATGCCCCTCCCACCCATCCATTCCCATTTTCAGGCTGCAATGCTCGGGCAGATAAGCCAACGTACACCGTGCAGCTGCTCGGGAGGAAGGTCTCACTTCTCCTGCCCTCGCTTGCGCTCTGTGGTTTTACCCACTCAACACTTGACAGACTAATTTGTCAGAGTTGATTTAACGTGCTAATCCAACAGAAAAAAAAGTCTACACAGTGTTTGTGTGTGGTACTTTGGTTTTGCTTTTGCTGGGTTAGTTTTCTGCCAGGTTGGAGAATTAAAGCATCTTCCAGAGGCAGCAGAAGATAAATTGTAGGAGTAGCGGGTGCTGCAGGCAAACTGGGGGCTGCTAGGTTGGCCCTGGTGTCTTGTGGAACTGAGCTTTTGTCATTGCAGCTGATTGTGGCACCATGTGTTGCACGGCATCAATAAATTAATCCAAGTTAGAAGCGATACCCATCTGTTTTGTATTGTGACAGGTAGATGTGATCCCCCTTTTTCTGTTTTGTGCCAGGTGTAGTGGTGGTGGGCAAAGTTTTAAAGCAATGTGTAAGGCAATACAGGGGAGAGGAAGGCAGCTGCCAGAAGACTGTAATAAGGAGTAAGAGTACTTTTGGACTGCTACAAATATGATTTATAATTAAATTAAAAGTTCCTAGAGGTAGAAAATTACATATTTCATTTTCAGTCCAGTTACCCATTCAAAGCAGAGTTGACTAACAGAAATTTTTTACCATTGGGATTCCTTCATTTCTTTGGTGAATGTTTAGCTTTTGTGGTTGCTTTGATGTGTGTCTGTGTGTGTTTTGTGTTTTTTTTCCCTCCCTGGAAGCCATAAATCTCAATATTTTTTGTAATTCTTCTTATATTCTTTGCAGTATATGACATCACATTTGATTAAATAAAAAAGCAAACCATAGTTAGCCCCAGGTGCACAGGTGTACTCACAATATTTTTATACACAGGAATTTTAATTCTTAATTGCATTTCATCTGCACTTTTCTTGCACTTCAAAACTTTGTAACTGTGTATTTCTTTGAATTTTCTTTTGTACTTTTAAGAGAGAAGTAAAATTTCTATCAAAAGAACAATGATCTCTTCTTTCTTATATTGGCTTTCTTGGGAACATGTTGAATTCAGGGACACATTGATCAAATTATTCCACAACTTTGCAGGAAAAGGCATACCCTAAAAGCAGAATTAATCAGTAGCAAACATCATCGGCGTGATGCTGCCACTCTGTTCTCAGAATCAAGTCTGGCTGACTACAGCTGAAGCATTTCTCTTGATTGCAGCAGACTCGTTGCAAGGGGAAGAGGAAGATCCACAAGACCTCTGTGTGTTGAGGAATTTGAACAAAAATACTCTTGCAGGAGCTAGCAGTCATCTTCAGTGGTCCCGTGTAGGAAGGCCTGGATTAAGAGTCTTGCACTAGAGAGAGCAGTTGTGTGTTCTGTTTGTTTACTCTTCTTCGCTTCCAAAAGTTGAAGTAAGGCTAAAGCAGCTCCAGTGATTCCTGCAAGGCTGTGTAGGGCTTTGCAAAGCCCAGAAACCGTTTGGCCTATGCTGGGTTATTAACCCTGGTAGCTGTGACTCAGAAGGTTGTGAGAGATTGGTGTGTGTATTGTTCCAGGAGGGTGTAGCTTCAGGGATTTTCCTCCTTACTAGTTTTTGTTTTTGAGTTTTTTAATTTAAAAAAATGTTTAGCCTCGGGGAGCCCTCTAAGTCTAAGCCTTTTACTGCCTCCTGACTTTGGCAGTTGCTTCTCTTAGTTCGAGTCTCTAGGCCTGTGTGATGTGAGACTTTGAAGTAGCTGCTGCCTGGCTGAAACCTCTCTGGGGGCAGGGAGAAGGATAATAAAGTTTGTGCTTTTGACATTTTCTTTCTTTCCAGCATGTAGATATTTTAACACAAGAATAAGTGAAATGGCTGATTTTTAGTAAAGACCCTAAAATTAGAGAATTGCAAAGACTGTATATCTTTTGCAGTTTGGTCTTAATTTGGAACAATCGCTAAAATCAATGGTGGGGAAAACCACGTCTTTTTTTGTCAGGGTTTTAATATCTAGTGTTAGCAACTCATTAATCCATTTAAGAAGCAGAACGTGAGATTCAAGGGTGAGAATCATTGTTTACAGCCCAGTTTTGTTAGATGGTGTCCCGTGGACCACTGACAAATACCAAAAGAGGCAAGGAAAGATGTTTGGAAAACAACACAAGCTTTTGGATCTTTGTAATTCTGGTTCTACATAGCGTCTGCCAGTCCCACACTCAGCTCGGCAAGCAAACATTTGCGAAGCCCATGGCAGTCCGTATCCCAAACAACAAGCATGGGAAAAACCTCTCTACCTTCACCTTTCTTAGGAGGGCTCTTCAGATGCTCTCTCAGCACTTCAAATACATATAGGCCACCTTCTCCTCCTATTCCTAACTTTTTCCAGCCTCGCTCCCTTGAAAAGAAGTGTCTTGAGGGAATGGACTAGAAGTAGGACAAATAAATCAGGGAGAAAAAAAAGCTATTTCAAGCGTCTTGACCATGGCAGGGTGAAGGTCTTTCTGTTTGTGTGTTCCCAGCTGTGGCATGGAGCATTTTCTGCACTACACAGGTTAGTATCAACCAAGATTGCTAGATTTAGTATTGACTAAAACATATAAAGTGATTTTAAAACAGATAGTGTTCTGCACCCGTTGCTCAGTTGGCCAGGCCGCAGGGACCTGAGCGGTGTGGGGGGCGTTTTGGCCTCCCATTGAGGGCACAAACCCTGTGCAATGAGGGGAGCGTGCCCCGCGGCGCTCTGCGGAGCTCAGACCTTCGCTTATTTAATTCATTTGAGCCATTTGGTTCTGGCTTGAGCAAGGCAGCTTGTTGGGGTTCTGGATCAAAGTTGTTCAATCGGTCCTTACTGATCCCTGATGTTTAACAGAGCGAAACCTCGTTTTGTAAGCCCAGGAAAAATAACTGTCTTTATTGTTGTGACTTCTGTGCACTGTGGAAGCTTTACCATTACTGTAAATGTATATTTTTTAGTAGAAACTTCATTTATCTTAAACAGTAGAGTAAATGATCTGTTTTTATTTGCAGTTTATTATAGTACCTTTTGTTCTGCTGCATAGATATTTATTCAGTTCCTCTTTGTATATAACCATTTGTTGTACTAAAATTAAATGTTAGACCTGTATAAAAATTTAAAATCATTCTGTGCTGGAAACAGCAATTCTGTGACTCCCTTGACAAGTCAGCAACTTGCATGGTTGTGAAATCTTCCCTCTTTTTTCTAGTTATGACCGGGAAGAATTGACATGTTGTGGCTGTTACGAGTCCCAGTTACCTGTTGTTTAGCGAGCTGTGGTTAAGAGCTGCGTGCTAAACCTCGCTTATCGTGTGCTGTGATCTGTATGAGCTGAATTCCCACTTCCACGGCTGTGGGAGTGGAAACGCAAGGCAGTGAAATAAGCTCAGTCCTTCAAGGCTGCTGCCAAGGTGGCTGGTGCAGCAAAGTTCAGGGGGTCCTTCGGCCTTTTGTAGGCACAAACCTTGGGGAAACAAATAAGCGTTGTTAAAGTGACTGCGTCTTTCAGGATTCTTCATCCTTTTTTTCTGTTTTTTGATAAAAGTAGCATCTTTAAAAAAAAAAAAAGCTTTTGACACATTTGACAGGCTTCCACATGATAATTAGATAATAAAAAGGCGTGGGCTGGCAAAGTATTAGGTATGAATGATGTGCAAGTTCGTATGCGTTTTTCTGTAAGCAACATTGTTGCGCTGAAGATGAAGCCCTGTGAGCAGATGGGTGAAGCAAAGGTTTTAGAGCGAGAACGAGTTGTGTCTGAAATAACCAAAGAGAAGCTGGAGCAACCTGATGGCACTCTTGTTTCTAGTTCTGAATAACGCCTTTGTCTGGGTAAGAAGTTTTTAATACAGCATATTATGCATATAATCTTAGAACTGTGTGCATTAGCTTCCAGTTACACCCGGTGTCTTATTTATTCACTTTCAAGTTAACTTTCTGGAATAATAATCTTTTTCTTGCACTATATATTCTGAGAATTACCTTTCCTGCACTTTGCAATCTGTTGAGGGTGCAAGAAAAAACATGTGAAAGAGAAGATGGTTTCTGTAGTTTGTATCAAGGAGGAGGAGGGATGGACAGAGGGAGGGAAGATGAAGCAGGGCCTTGATGCAGCTCTAGCGTATGAATTTGATCAGTAGTCCACAAGAAAATGGATTATGGGGAGATATGCACAAGACAGAAGAAAATACATGGCATTTATTATTCCTGTGGGATTTTGGGACGTCCAACTTAATTTGGCAGGGTATTATCAGCCAGTCAAAGATAGTGGTGGCAGCAGAATTGGGTTCGGGAAGTGGCAGCTGTCCCCTCTCCTTCTGCCGTGTTTGTGGCTGTGTGCTTTGGGGTTTGTGGATGTTCTGGGTGCTGTGCCTATTGGGAACCCAATTCCATGCTGGTGGGAGGCATTCGCCCCAGACCACGACCCCAAACTCAGCTCGCAGAGGTGGCTGCGTCCCTGTGTGTGCTGACTTGAGAGACGGGGCAAGTTCTTCCATAAAGTTTGTAACAGCAACAGCTGCCTGCATTGCAGGGACTTGCCCATGGGCAGTTGGGAGGCAGTTGTGAGGGCCTGGTCCATGGCGCCTCTTTTTAGATACTGTTTTCTCTGCAAATATTTACAGAATCACAGAATCACAGAACCATTTTGATTTCTTAGAGAGACATCAGGCTGAGTTCTGGAGGACTCAGTGCTGTCGGGAGGACCCTTTTCCCACCACACCACTGCTCTGTCACGTTACCAGGCTGTGAGTCTTTCAGAAACCAGATGTGAGCTGCCAAAATAGCAGATGATGTTTCTGCTGTGCTTGCTGTAGTCTCTCATAACACTGGTGTTAATCAATCAGGCTTCGTGTGCAGGTCTCAGCAGCACAACTCAATGTCCTCCAGCCCTTGTCCCACCTGACTGTGTGGTCTTTAGCCCCGCAGAACAGCTAAGGAGACCCTGACTGAGGGCCATGGGGGTAGGGCTGGGTAGATTTTACCTGTGATGGATGCGGGGGACATCTTTCACTAGATCAGGTTCCTTGAAGCCCTGTCCAGGCTGACCTTGAACACTTCTAATGATGAGGCATCCAGAGCTTCTCTGGGAAATCTGTTTCAGTGTCTCACCAGATGCTGAGCAGGGTGAAGAGCAGAAGCCTCCAGAACCTGCACCATGAGAGCATAGTCCCTTGCAGAGTCCATAAGGAAGTGCAGATTTCTTGGGTCTTCTCTTTGCTGTAGGCAGTTATCTATGAAACAAAATATTTTTGTATCTTCTGGTACAGATCCACAGATGCTAATACACTCTCCTTGCTGTTGGTTGTTTCTCTGGATGGAGTAGCAAGCAGATAGAAAGTTCCAACAGATAGAAAGTTCTGGAAAAATTAGGAAAATTACTAAGCTTTCCTTTTTAAGCTCTGGGAAGTTAGAAAATGTTAGAACTAAGGCTGCATAATGAAGCCTAAAACGCAACTGTTTTATTCATGTGGTACAAGATTTTTTAATTACTTCATCAACCCCTATAATTTTTGTTGGAATTCTGCCTCGTTCATTTCACAAGAGAGACTTTCCCTGAGTCCAATAAACCCAGTAGATCTGTTTAATGTAAATTTGAAATCCAGTGAATATAAAGCTGGTAAATTTGATAGCCAGTTCAAAAGCCTCTCTTTTTCCAGCAAGGGGGGCTAGAAAGGCATTTAAGTACTTGCAATACAGTAAAAAATATATATAAAGTTAATGATGTTTTTCTAGGCATTTTTCTTTTATAATCGATAGGGAAGTGGGAACCAGATTGAGTCTCATTTCTCTTCAACTTTTGACTTTGCAAATATGAAATGCTTGGTTTTGGTGAAGAATCAGCATTTGAAAACTGTTTGGCACAAAAAAGACCACTGAGCATGAGGAGCTGGGTCACTGGCCCAGGGAAGCTGTAGCCCTATGGGCGAGACTTCACTGCTGTGGAGAGCGCCTGATGTCTGGGGGTTTTCCTAAAAGGCTGTATTAAATTTTGGGAATATGACCTTCTTATCTGTGTATCTTACCATAAGATTGTTTATTATGTTTTTGTCTTTTATGTAACTAAGTATTTTCATGCTGAAGCTTTTCTATACTAGGCTTTACTCATGTCTGTCTTCTGCTAACCTGAAGGGTATTTTCATAAAGGCATCTCCTGCTTGCCTTATCTGGCTTACAAAATTGACGCGCTGCGAGCAAATACTGTTTCCTGGACTACTTATTTGGTGTAGTAGGGAGAAATGTTTTTCAATCACTTTCAGCCTTTTCCCCACCTCTCATAAATCTAGTGATTTCCAACTTCAGTATGTTGCTTGGCTTACAGCCCGTGGAAATCACTGCTCTGTGCTGTGCTGAGGAGGTTTACTACACCCGGGTGCTGTTTCGGGCAAATCGTATCACTGAAATAATCTTGACATACTTGGAGACCGCTAATCTGTGTTCAGGACTGCTTTTAAAAATGTACCTGTTCGAATCGTAAATAAAGATTGTAGTGTTAAATGGTGTCCTGGCATGTTTTGAATTTGACTTCTGAAGTCGTAGCCTACCAAAAAAAAAAAATCGAAGAGGGAAAGATAAATAAGTAAAAAAAAAAATATTCCAGTTTCACCAGTGAGAACCCTGAAAATATTACATGAATTTTGTTCAAGTGGCTATACTTGCCTTACCTTGCATCTGCACAATTGGATACAGAGGTCTGACTTATGTGAGGTCCACCCATATCCCAAGCTAATAAAGCAGAAGAGAGCTTTTGTCCTAAAGCTGTATGGCCATATTAGCCGTAAAGGTTTGTCTTTGCTGGTAGGGTCCACCTAATTGTGAAGGTTGAAGCTCAGATGCTCAGTAATCATGGAGCAACAAGAGCTGTATCGGCCAGGCTTTCTGCAGGGTTTGTTGGCGCTGGGGCTTCAGCTCGGTGCCATTAGGAGATGGCTTTTAGAAAAGGGTTTGCTCTGCACAGCCTTCACCCATCTAATCTCTCAGGTGAAACTCCTACAGGAGAAGAACTGACTGCCGCCAGAAGGAAATCAGTCTCAAAGTCCTTGAGGGAGAGGAACGGTCGGGAGCCAAGCTCTGCTTGGACCTTGGCCTGGGGCTTGCTCCCAGCCAAGAGCGGATCAGACATCTGCTGGCTCTCTCCCTCTGACTGAGGACTCTCTGTGTAGCCTTGGGGAGATACAATGCTGCATTAGTTGATCAAAGCATATCTGTAAACTTTTTTGACAAACATGAAAGCTATAAAATAGATTATCTCTGTCTCCTCCTTCCTCCCCCTCCTCCATGAAAACCTGAATTTCTTCTAAAACAGGCTGTGTTCGTGTCATTGTAGCATTGCCAAGTGCTGTGGAGGATGGGGCAAACCTTGGAGTGCAACTCCTTCGCTCTCGCAGGGCAGCAGGACCACACTGGTGCAATGTGCTGGGAATGGCAGCGCAGCTGGGTGAAACTTGTGACAATGCTCTGCACCCCACTGTGGTAAAAATAAGAATATGACCTCATGCTAGGGAATCCAGTTAAAAATAAAAAGAATGCAAATTGTCTTCTGTTAGAAGAGCTGCATTTTAAACCAAATGGTTTTTCAGATTATGTATGTTTCTCTGTTTCCTGAAACAAACCTGTAATCATTTTATTTAAGTATTTATTTTTTTTAAGGATAGGCAATAAAGGGATTTTCTTTCTTCTGTGTATCCTGCAAAGCCCTAAAGCAGTCCTCTTCCATCTAACGCTATCAAATGGAATGTCTCTGGCTGTATTTGAGACCCTGGCAAGGGCAGTTTGCTCTTCCTGCATTAAAGTCAGTAAAGATATTTTGCTGGAAAGGGGGAATGTGTGATCTGAAGATTTTAGAATAAAAACAATGTATTACTATGAGTTATATTATTATATTTTATCTGTCAGAATTAAATGAAAGGAAGACTTAACCCTAATTGAAGATGACGATCGACAATATGGGAAAAAAATCCAGTCTGTTGTGGGCATCCTTTGTGCTTTTATCCCTCTCCCATCCAAGCTGTCACTACTTAATTCAAGTACTTCTCACGAGCGTTAGATTAACTGGCAATAATGAAAAAAATAGTACATTACTGTGGAAGACAGTACTGAACAAGACAGGTCTTAAAAGAAGACTTAAAATAGTTTTCTAAATTTGAGATAATTATTTCCTTTAAATATTTAGATTGTGATTTGTCTTTTTGACAACCTGTAATGAAATCTAATGTTGTACTGCATTGACTTCAGAACCTGAAATATTCATGAGGCAGAGCTCTGAAGAAAAGTCAGACCACTGCTGGAAGTGAAGCCATTAGCTGAGAACAAGTAACTAGAGTTTGCAAAAGTGATAAATCTGTTTTTGACATCAATAACACTTTCTGCAGGTGCAGAAGGAATGTTTTGTTCTTTTCATATTATGTCGCTTAGTTTGAGTCTACAGAAAACAATTTTTAGAGCTGATAAGCCCTTAAGAAATGTAAATGCAGAATGTTTAGAGGGTTTTATCTCTTACAAATAAATGCTATTGATTAGAGGCTGAGATTTTCCCATTCTTTATTCTCAAAGGATAGACTTACGAAATAATGCAAAACACAAATTATTTCAAGTTTATAACTATGGGTTTCTTGCTATTGATGTGGTCTCAGTTTTCATAAATCTTGACCTTCTTACATGGAAGAAGTGTTTTATTTGCTTATTCAGGAATTTAATAGTGTTTTCAATTTGTTTTTTAAAACCTTATGCATCTATGATTATAATTTTTATTAAAATGCAGATTATGAGAAATTGTAGGTAAAAAGTTGATGATCCAAGTAAATTGGATTAGTATCAGTTGCCATTCTAATATCTAATATGTACATTAGGAAAGTGAAGAAATGTGTGCTAACTGAAGTAGTTTCTTAAGTGTTTATATAGTGCTACCTCTAATGTAACGTAAAGGCTGCATTTAATTGCAGATCAGCTGGTGGCTGATGTGTCTCAGTGGTTTCCTGCTAGTGTGAATCAGCTTTTCTCTACGCAGATAACTTTATTGAAGTACACAACAAACAAAATAAGATTTCTTTGTAATGCATAAGCAGAGGCTAACACCGGTAACTTTTAAAAGATGCTTTAAATCAGTTTTTCTTGCCTTTTAAATCTGTCCTGACTGCAAGTGAAAGTGCATCTTTCTGCTTTACTTGCATATGGCAGAGCTGAAGAATCCAGTGGAGACGTCAATTTTTTTTTCTTTAGAGGCAGTGAAAACATAAGAAAAGGTTTTGTGTGAACCGATGTGTGGTGTTTATTTGCGCATGGTATAAAACACGTTTAGCAAAAGCAAATCTTGCACCTAAATTGGTTCCTTTTGTCCAACGGTGCTAAACAAAAGCTGAAGACTTGTTAGCGTACCTTGTGTGATGAATTTGAGTTTGTCCATTGCTGGCTTTTGTAGGATGGTAGCTGTGACACGGAGATGAGACTCATCGTAAATGTTCTCCCATGTTCCACAATCTGCTTTGCTTCCCTTGCCCTCAGGGGTGTGTTACAGGCAGATCCTCAGCATGTCGCTGAGAAGGTAAGGTGGTGAAACACTGCCCAGCTCTTATGCCCTGAGGTGCCTCGATTAATTACCCTGCCGGTTCCTTTCTTTGCTAGTTCGTGTTCGGCTGTATCTTCAGCTTCTTAACTCTAGGTAGGTCCCATGGTGTCACTTTTTCAAACTGCTGTCCTTGCAGTAATGTTATGCTACAGAAGGTCGTCTTTATTCTCCTGACTTTTGTTCACAATGTTGGGGTTTTTTTAATGGTGTGGACTGATCCCAGCGTAATGTGGAGGAATGATAATTTGTTAAAACGTTTCCTATTGATTTCTGTGTCTGTTCTGAACTGTAAAGCATTTACATTGATAGCCCTCTTCTGGGGAAAATTCCTCTAATTTATTGATGTGTGAAAAATTTATTCCATCTTCCACTTAAGCATTATTCGGGAAGATCGTTTTTAACTGGTTGATTTCCAAGCTCTTCTACTATCTGCTGGGGGAAAAACCAGTAAGCTGAGGGTTATAGTTTGACAGCTACAGGCAGGTCAAGGGCACATGCTTATAATTTTGCTACAGTAATTGCTGAATAATTAGCCACAAGGAACTTTCTGAGATTTTTCTGTTAAGATCGTTTTCTTCTCTCCCATTTTGTTAATGAATACTGTGCACCCAGCTGTGAGGCTCTGAGTGATGACTACTATTATGGATTTATCCTTTCAAATTCTGCTTCTAATTTTAGGAAGTTGTATTCTTTGTCTTAAGGTTTCTAGTGGTAAAACTGTAAAAGGACAAATTATTCCTCAGCGAATGTTGGGAAATACAGTAAGAGGATTTTATAAATACTGGACTACAATAGCTAGTTATATTAGTGAAGGGAAAATAATACTGTTCACAAAAATAACCATCTGTAGTCCATATATAGTAGATGAACAAATATTTTAATTACAATTTTTTTATTAGAATGTTTTAGCAGTGGTCTGTTCTCACAAGATGATACTTTACATTCCTGTGACTGTGGTCTCTTTTGGATCATCTGTCTCGTAGGTTCCCAGTGCAGTCCCGAGTATGGCACATTAGGCAGATGTGTGGGATAGAGATGTCTTCTTCCCGTTTCCTCCTACACGTACATACCTTGTGAGGACATGGAAAGACTAATCTGGTCTGTTCAGATTACTTACTGCGAGATGTACGTGATTCTACCCAGCTAGGGCATCTCCTTGTAATGCTAATCACTCTTATCTTAAGTACATGCAGGAGAGTAGGGCTTGAGCCGAGAAGTTGTCCTACCTGTTCAGAGACTGTATGCACATGTACATATATAAGCTTATAGATATGTGTGGTATTGTTCCTATAGCTATCAGGTTTAAAGATTAGATGTGATTTCTTGTTCCTCACAATAAAAGCTTTCCAGCTAAAAAAGCATGTATGGTGCCTGCGCTTTTATCCTGTTATATATACTTCTATAACAAGATGCAATTAGAGGATTTGATGTAATAAAGGTGATTCCTTTAGTGTTCAGCTGGCACCAGTTTTGCATTCCAAAGTTTCATGTGAAGCAACTCACTTTTACAGTTTTAAATGTTGTTAAAGATTTCTGTCAGGTTTTCCCCTAACCACACAAAATAACAAGATTGAATAGGATAACATTATTTTGGGCTTTAAATCCACTTGCTTCTCACAGTGGAAAGCTCTAATCTGGTCAAATCAGGGTCTAGCAGACCAGTCCGGTATGTACCAGACTTCGTGATAAGCTGTTGCCCATGTGTTGTCATTGTCCCCAGGAGACAAGCCTGGAAAGCCGCTGCTGTGTTCCAGGTGCGGTGCAATGTTTTGCAATAGAAAAGTGGATGGAGGAAAGATATTTAGTCTGTGAATTACTGTTGACGCTAATCTCAAACAAAGGAGCATGGCCTGGTGTTGTCAAAGGAAGCTAAACCTGCTGTTTCATTTTCCCGTTGTCCTCTTGCACAGAAAGTCTTTTGGTCTGCAGACGACTGCTGATGTTACGCCACAGAAATTGCTACAAGGAGAATGCTTGGTACTTTCGAGATCTGGCATCTAAGCCTGGTAAAGGGTGTCATGGCTGCATTCCCCTGTTCAGGGGCCACAGCGAATTGCTCCTGTTCATTGTGTGAGACGTTTTCATTTTAAACTTGGGTGGTTGTTGCTCTTCCTAATTCTCCTTCTTCTCTCTGTTGCTGTCGGTTCAGACAGACTGTATCTATCAAATAGGTTGGCTGGTTGACTTCTGTGCCCTGGACTCAAAGATGCATGAAATGAACCAAAAAGGGAGGACAGGATTTGGAAGATGCAGGAGATGCTTGCCACAGCGCACTGTTTTTCTGGGCTGTGAGAGGTTCAAGCTGAACAGATGGCATTGAGAGAGGTGAAGCGGGGAGGTCGTTTGAAAGTTAGTGGCAGTGTGACTCCCAGGGAGCCTGAAGAAAATAGTTGAAGTAACTCAATTACTTGCATGAGATCTCAGCGATGATGTGGGCAGGTGAAGGGGAGGCTGCCAAATGTGTACCGAGTGACATGTGCCACATCTGACAGTTTTGCAGAGTTAGTGGAGTCTGAAAAATGTTGGCGTTTATGGGTGGAAAAACGTTTCTGGAAGTGTAGCATAATCAGTGTTCTTACCTGCTTGCTAATATGCTGGGTCAAATCCCATCTATAGTTCTTCCTATCTAAATTCAGCTGCGGGATTGTATTTTTGTTTACTTATTTGTTACTAAATGCTGTTCTTAAGTTTCTCTCCCTTGGTGTCGTGGGCCCTGTCAGCAGGTGCTGTGTCCTGCCGTAGGGCTGGCTGCGTGCTGGCGGTGGAGAGTTCCTTTCTGTCCGTGTGCGGGTTTCCTAAGGCTCTGGTAGCGGTGCTGAAGTTTGTAGTGATTGCCAAGGAGCGTAAATACTAGTACCAATCAATTCCAGGAGAAGTGCAGAGAATTATATACTTACTGATCTCTCTCAGTGATGGAAAGTATTCCTACCAGTTGAGCTCAATTCTGGCTTGTTGGCACAGTCTACGTCTTTATACTAGAAGAAGGGCATTTCTGTGTGCAGGTGATGCTGCCGTTTCCCTGCCATCCTTTGCCATGTTTTCCATCGTATGGGTTATCCTTAATTTTTGCAGCAGACCGCTGCTGGATTTGCCATCCCTAGAAGGTTTAGATTTTCTTTCCTGATGTCCTGCAGAGTGTCTCAATTCAGGGACAGCTCTGGCCAGGACTGTAAGGTGCCACTTTTAATGAGTATTGTAATAGTGTCTAACAACCACACCCCCATAGTGCTAGGTACTTTCCAGACATATAACACACAGAATATATCCTGAAAGTTTTGGAAGTACTTCATGTACAATTTTGTCCTGTTACTTGGTGGTCCAAAGAGTGTAGATTGAATAAGTTCAAATCTGTTTCCCAGTCTTTCCAGAATCAGTACCTAATGTTTCCACTGCCATAGTCTGAGCTAGGCAAGACAACCTCAAAATTAATGTCTACATATGGCAAAGGCAGAATATATTTAATGAAGTAGTTCTTCCGGGGGGAAAATGCCAAGTCTATTTTAATTTTAGCTTTTAAAATTTGTATTTTAGTAGTGTGTGGAAAACAAATGAGTAATACTTATACAACTTACTTAATTTGAAAATTTACAGGCATTAGACAATGCAAAAATAAACACATATAGTTTCCTTTTTGGAGGGGGGAGGGCTGTGTGTGGTCTTCCTCCCCAAGAAAAAAAAAAAAGCTATTAATTCTGACAAGGCCCTTTGATTTCTACACCATTAATTTACAGTTCAGATTTAGGTTTTCCACCAGGTGAAAGCTATAGAAAATAGTATGCATTTTAATATCCTTCCTCCTAACTAATAGTTCAAGTATGTCATCTTGCTTTAGCCTACATACAGTGAAAAAAGATTGAAATCAGTCCTGTAAACAGCGTACACGTCCTGTTGTTGGCTCTGCTTCAGATGTTTCTTCACATTTGGCAAAGTTAAAGTAATAAATTGCTGAAAAACTGGAAGATGCTCTGGAAGCAGATTAATCATCTGACTCAGTATTGTCTTTTAGTTTGCCACAAGAAATCTTTCCAATCTATGAGATCATGGATTAGCTGGTTGGAAAATTTAGAGAGGCATGAAGAACATTCCCTCTTTTTGCTGCCTTCTCTTTGAAACCTGTGGAATGTCAGCAAAGCATAAATGACAAATGACTCTTCTTTCCAAGCTTTACCACAAATATGTATTACGATGAAAATCAGGCATCAGAATTGATACCTCCTCATTTTATCTAATTTTAGACATTGTAGGTGGCATTTATCTCATGAGATGTAGCTTTGCATGTTTGAGACAATGATTTAGACTTGGGTTATAATCCATGAAAAGAAATGAACACTTGAAGAATGTGATTCACTTCAGATTTCTGAAAACAGGTTACATAAATTTTGGTTTCAAAGTCCTTTTCCTTCCCATTGATGAAAAAGGAGGCAATTGTTAGTTCTGACATGCTATCGATGCTACCGATCCAATGCTTCCAGGCGAATTGTTTGGACTTGTAGTCTCCTTCATATGCTTTTCAAGATAGTGAGCATCTGTGGGTTTTGTGCAGGTGATAGTTAGCATCTGTGGGTTTTGTGCAGGTAGATTGCAAAGAGGTCACCAAATCTAAGTATATTGACACTGTTAAAGAGTCATTGAATCACAAAAAGTAACATGTAGTGAAGTAATGATATTCTTAATATATTGTAAAGACGTGCAGTAACAGTTGTGTATTATTGCTGCAAATTTCTATTTATGTGGATTTCTTTTAAAAGCATGTTTTTATTTCCTTGGATTCACCTGAGGTGTTTTGAGGATCTTTACATCGTTACTATAAAGCTCCTGTCTCTCGGTTACAGTAACCACACAACCAAAGCATGCTTGTCACCCCGCTGCGGCGTGAGTGCACGCGTGGACGTGGATGCTGCAAGGGACGCTGCAGCCCTGGGCTGGAACACCCCGAGGTGCGGTGGTCGCTGGCCTCTGGGCACCCCGCAGCCGCCTTCCGCCGAACCCCCCGTGTCCCCCCCAGCCCCCTCTGCGCAGGTTCCTTGAGGACGCGCCTTATCCAGGGGAAGGCCATGGAACTAGGTGCTACAAAATGTGTGGTCACTTCAAATTTAATATTGCCTTGGGAACAGTAATAGTAAGATGGCTCTACTCAGAGTCTAAATTGCATTACAAGTGTGTGCTAAAACTTTCCTCGCAAATGTTCTGTGCTGTGAGGGTGAGCTGTCTCCCGCAGAGGCAGATCACAAGTTGGGCTAACAATATAACTTTTGCTCTTGTTGGCAGAGTAGGTGACATCTGTTGTGACTTTGTTGTTGTTTGGTTAGTTTATATCATTAATTATTTTTTTCTTTTCTGGTACGATACCACTGTGCTTACTTGGTTGTGTTTAAGTTGCAATGTTATTGCTCAATGTACTCGATGCAAAGATCTCAACGGCAAGAACATTCCATCCTCTCCTTGCGTAACAAACAGGTTATGCTTACTTTATAAATGAATTTTGCATTCGTCAGAAAACATAGCTGTATTATATTCTGTGTCTCTTTTCTAGCTTACTGGCCTATGCATGCAAAGGGGAGGCAAAGTGAAGTCTGGCAGGACTCTTGTCTTCAGTTGCAATCTTACTGAAAATTGTTACAAACTTTGTTCTTTTCTGCATCCTTGGAAGGGGGTTGCATCCAGTGTGGTAACCACCATAAAAGAGCAGGTTGTAGACTGCGGCAAGGACGAGGGTTACGTTCACGAGGAGCAGGAAGAACGCTGATGGCGGAAGGCACAGACGCGCGGTGTCCAGAGGAAGGGTTTGCTGCTGCGTGTTGGTCAGCAAGGGTGTGAGGGGCAGAGTCACAGGGACAGCTGGGAGAAGGGGGAAGAAGAAAGAGAGATGTACATCTTAATAGTTATTAGTGGGCGTGGGTTTTTTGTGGGACTGTAAATAAACCAGTGCCACTGATTTACTACTTGAAGATTTATGTTCAAGCAGAAGGACTGTATCTACACACTTAAAAATTGGTGAAATTGATACTTTAATGAGGATGTTTTCTTTTGTAACAAGGGCTAGATCATTTTATCACCAACTGATTTCTCCCTGGGTTTCCTTCTCTGCCCAGAATTTGGGAATTGGCTATTTTTTGTTGACTGCATTCAGAAGAAAACTGTGCTGTGCCGTATAGAGTTTGGCAGAATGGCTGAAGGTTGAATTTGGCTTGTATTGGTTAAATCAAGCTTTTGATGTGGTTGCCTATTGTCCAGTATGCTAATCTAGGTTATTTCCAGCTGAGTTAAAGCGTAAAGTCGTTAGAGCAGCGTGGGCCTTTTGTTTGTACAAGGAAAGGTTAAGTTCTGCAGGCAGCTCATGCTGCTGCCAGCACGGCTGCTCATCCGAGCTGGGGGATTAATTACCTGCAGCAGCTGCAGGACAGAGTCCTGGGCTGGGCAGGGGTCTGCTGAGGCCCAGATTTGGAAAGCTTTGTCGTCAGGAAAGTTTTTCAGCATTTTTCAGGAACTAGAGTTCTGGTTTAGTTTGTCAGAACAGGGTACTTACGTTACCACTGTGTTCAGCCTAAAAATATTCTAACGCTGATATTTGAAATGTGCTCCGAAAATCTTAGAATTAACAAGCAATTTAAACTATATTAACCTGTAGCTATTTATGGACTGTCAATATGATGATAGTCTTTATTTCTGAGCTGTTTCTAATTCAGCTTTTGGTAACCGCGGATAGCTGTTGGGGGAGGGAGGGGTAAAGAAGCAAAACGCAGTTTACGAACAGATTTCGAAAACAATTTCTATTGGAGTGGTTTAGAGATGAATAGAGGGTTTTTTAGTTTTACATGCAATTTTTCCCCAGATCTTTCTGTTTAAAAGTTTGTATATATTAACATTTTTGGACATGTTTTTAAATGTGCTCAGAAGCTATTGTTTTCCTCTTTGAAAATTCAACACTAGTTATTACTGTGCACAAGCCGTTTATTTAACTTTCATTTTGTGCCCTTGTGCAAAAGAAGTGTAAAACTCTGGTTTGGAATGGAAGATAATTAGGTACACAAGAAATGAAAACAAATACCAGCTTCTTCACAAAGAGAGAAGAGCTTTGACAGAAGAAATATGTGCTGTGGGCTCACATTAGGAATGAGGGAGAAGTAAATTACGATTGTAGATAGTTGCATAAATATCAATTTTTGCTAAACTGTAATTTATTAAGTCTTCAGATGAAAACTGTAATCCAATCATCACTTGACTAATGTTACTTAAAATGATCCAGTAAGTTAATAGCCAACTTTCTGTAGGTTTCAAATTCAGCTCGTTAAATAAAACCTTGCAATTCTCTTTAAAAACTGCACAGTTTTTTTTTTTCCTAATAGATACTGACTTTGACATCTTTGGCATTGCTTTTGTCTTCCTTTCTTCTTCTTTTTCCTCACTTAATATTCTAAGAAATTGCAATGTTTCTATTTGATAGGAATTGGAGTGGAAAGAAAGTACTCATTTAGGAAAAATATTACTAGTTTTGGGTGGAAAGCATGTGTAGCCTGCATCGGGGAGTTGCAGGCTTTAAGATTCTGTGGGTTGTTTCCGAATAATGTGTGAGTTGTATGCAGAGTAATGACCCTTTCAAGAACTTGCAGGCTAAGAGTATAATTACTGAGTAATTCTGTATTTATTTAATGTTTCTATTTCAGTCAGAAGGAGTGTTCTCGTAAAGCTGCTGGTATAAATTAGGAGTTAGCAGATGGAGTTAATATCTATTCTTCAGTCTGTGCACAATAACTTGAAAAAGTGTAAGCCTATCTGTTGCTTATATATATATCTAATGTATACATTCTGTCATGTATGTGAGAAGGAAAAATCTGGAAGGGTGTGGAGCACATCAGAATGTATAGCTGTCTACCTGAACACCTGCCAGTGCCAGAAAGTAGTGTTGAGCAGAACAGTGAAAGGTGATGGGTGATCACTCCAGTTCAGACATGTAGAGAGTTGATAATGGGGCCCAGTTAGCACTAAGTAGCCCTGAAGCCAACCTTATTATCACATTTTACTTAGGTACTCATTTATTTTTTTATTTCTGTCACTTCCTTTTAGTCACTTAATAGCTTTCTTCCTCAAGACATCATCAGGTCAGAGCAAAACGGTGGTTTTACCTGCCCCCAGTTATATAAGGTGTCAACCTGATGAAGTTCAACAGGGGCAAGTGCAGGGTCCTGCACCTGGGGAAGAACAACCCCATGCACCAGTACAGGCTGGGGCTGACCTGCTGGAGAGCAGCTCTGCGGAGAGGGACCTGGGTGTGTTAGTGGATGACAGGTTAACCATGAGCCAGCAGTGTGCCCTGGATGCCAAGAAGGACAATGGGATCCTGGGGTGCATTAAGAAGAGTGTGGCCAGCAGGTCGAGGTAGGTTCTCCTTCCCCTCTACTCTGCCCTAGTGAGGCCCCATCTGGAGTACTGCGTCCAGTTCTGGGCTCCCCACTTCAAGAAAGATGAGGAGCTGCTGGAGAGAGTCCAGCGGAGGGGTACAAGGATGGTGAGGGGACTGGAGCATCTCTCCTGTGAGGAGAGGCTGAGGGAACTGGTCTTGTTCAGCCTGAAGAAGAGAAGGCTGAGAGGGGACCTTATAAATGCCTACAAATATCTGAAGGGTGGGTGTCAGGAGGATGGGGCCAAGCTCTTTTCAGTGGTGCCCAG
>Ga0065711_1005885_pt1 | contig 19358 bp, 7 predicted proteins | sample Hoacrofraction12_FD_59098 | JGI IMG/M metagenome (GOLD analysis project Ga0065711, IMG submission 59098) | Hoatzin crop microbial communities from Cojedes, Venezuela - Epithelial fraction 12 v2 (version 2) | ecosystem: Host-associated > Birds > Digestive system > Esophagus > Crop | place...
CCCCAAGCCTGTACTGGTGCATGGGGTTGTTCCTCCCCAGGTGCAGGACCCTGCATTTGCCTTTGTTGAACCTCATCAGATTCCTCTCTGCCCAACTTTCCAGCCTATCCAGGTCATGTTGAATGGCAGCACAGCCTTCTGGTGTATCCATCACACCTCCCAGTTTGGTGTCATCAGCAAACTTGCTGAGAGTACATTCTAACTCTTCATCCAGGTCGTTGATGAAGAAGTTGAACAAGACTGGGCCCAGTACTGACCCCTGGGGGACACCACTAGTTACCGGCCTCCAACTAGACTCAGCACCGCTGACGACGACCCTCTGAGCTCTGCCATTCAGCCAGTTCTCAATCCACTTCACTGACCACTCATCCAGTCCACACTTCCTCAGCTTCCCTAGGAGGATATAATGGGAGACTGTGTCAAAAGCCTTGCTGAAGTCAAGGTAGACAACATCNACGGCTCTCCCTTCGTCTACCCAGCCAGACTTTATTATTAAGAGCTGACTGTGGCTATTTATTCACTGATAACAATGCATCATTGCTGAAGTAATCAGCAGTTCTCCGACTCTTTTTCCAAGCAGGCAGAAAACAAGAATAAATGCCAGAAACTTTGCAAAGTTCAACTCACCGTGTCTCCACCTATCATCTCCAGAGCATGTATAACTGAAATACAGAAAATGCAAATCTCACAGACACACCGAGGAAATAAGAATGTACAAAGCTCCGTGCATCGCCCCTGTCTTAGACAAGTCATTTCCCATTTTCCTCCCCTTAACCTCCTACTCTCTTCTCCCTGGTGATTGTTAGTTCAGCACTTGGCTCTCCTACCTGGGTAGACATCCCATGTCTGCAGAAGATGAACGAAAAGGAGATAATAATAACTGTATTATTTCTCATGAAAAAGTCATCACAAGTTTGCAACCATTCTCCTCCTCTAGTTTTGGAGTTTCAATTTGATAGGGTAAAGAGAAGAACAAACTTTCAAAGCATGGGAGGAATGGGAGAAGGAATTTGTGCTTCACTCTGATATGTTCTTTACTAGTTTTTGCTCTTGTACAACTAAATTAGAGAAGAAGAAACTATTGCAGGGCAATTTTCAGGTAGCTTAAATTCCACCTAAGTTCCAGTGCCTCATTAATGAAAACAGCAAAGTACCTCTCAGAGAAGTGCTTCAGAGTGGCTAAGCAAGGCACTGAGCAGGAATACAAGAGGTACAAGGACTTAGCAGAATTTAAGCCACCTAAATGTAAGGTTAAGAAGCTTACTTTGCCAGGCCCAGTTACTGATCGTAGTTGTAGGCTTGACTGCTGCACTGTTTTGAACATTTACATTGAATGAACTCAACCTAATTTGAATAAAGCAAATTAATTGTCAAAGACTTAAAACTTCCAGATTCCTTTCTCATTGGATATGGTTACTTGATTAAAATATTTACAAGCCACACAGAAGAATGCATATCTTCTAAGGAGTCAGAATTAACTTCAAAGGCTACAGCTTTGAATAGATTTTTGTGGATTTATCACCTCCTACATGTCCTTGTCTGTTTATCTTGTCTTGCTTCTTTGGTGAACTTCTGGTATTTGTGGAAAGAAGAAAGAAAATACAGGCCAGAAGCAGACAAAATGTAGGACAGATGCTATGGAAATTTCCGTATTACGTCTCAGCAAATTATTCCAGACTGAATCTGAACTCTTGTGGTCTAAGCTTATATAATGATTATCAAACTTGTCGCTCAGTAACGATTGTATAATGAGGATAAAATTTACCTGATTGTAGTACAAGGATGGAACAAAGAAATGAATGAAAACAAGTGAATAATCAAGGAAGGAGAAACTGGAAAGCCAGATCATCCATCTTCCTGCCAGTAAAGGGCTGTTTTCTGTAACCATTTCCAGAGTTCAGCTGGCTTAGCTTTACATGTCAAAAGCAATGGAGCTTTCACAAATCTCCTTTAGAACACTACAGTTTCACTTAAAACAAAGATTTACTCACAGTGAAAGGTGATGGCACAGCTACTCCGTTAACACTACCCACTGCTGTACAGAGACTAGGTCTCCTGACATTGTACTGGCCACTCTCATGACTGTGCAGCCTCCTCCAAAAGTCTTGGAGTTTAGAGTCTGAAGGCCAAATCCTGACAAAGATATTCACTGTGAATACTATCTTAATTACCTAAATTATCTGTTTGGGTCATCTTGTCTCCGTTACTCCTAGGGAGTGGTATCTCGCTCTTTGTTTGACCCAGCTGAACAACATAGCATTCAATGCAAATATTAGACCATCAGTGTCCTGCCTTAAACCAACAAGCAGGTTTGGTTTAGATCTTTCTAAACATGTTTAAAGAGGCATGATGTAAATCTGGGTGTAACGTGAGCCCCCGTAAGGTCTCCCCGGTTCCTGTGTCAGGGCTAGCAGATATGATGCTCTGGGCCTGACATGCTGCTCACCAGCTTACACAGCAGAGATGGCAAAGTGCAGGGGAAAATGGTATGACAGAGGCTCCTTTAATGGGTTCCTCCTGAATTAGGAAGGACTCTCGTTTCTTTAAGAACAATTATTTTTATGGGATTCGCTTGGAAGTTACACCTATGTGCAAATCCATATTATAGATAAAAATGGACAACCATAATCCTAAGAGGAAACTGGACCCAGATAGGCAACACTTGCCAACAGCTAATTCTTCAGCTTTTCCAGATATTGTTTAGATAGAGGTGACCTTGTTTCATCAGGCATCAGCCCTGAGAAGAGGACTCATCTGGAGAACCCTGAATGGCCAGTGGGGAGAGATACCCAGTTATGTGGTCCTGGCGCAGACACCGGCAGGCTGCAGAGGGGCTACTGGAGCACCAAGCTTGTCTGGATGGTTAGTTCTAAGCGGTTCCTTTCCAGTGCCTGGGCTTCACAGCTTGCCCCCTTCTCTCTCTGATACAATAGAGGAAGCTGTGACAACTCACTTAGGTGCCCTAAATAATGCCAACAGTGACAGAAATCTTTTCGGCTGTTATAAAAGCTAAGATGGGCTCCCAGAGAGCATTTCCAGTTTGCTGCCATGTTGGTAAGACTATTTGCAGCAGCCAACAACACTAGCAGGATTTCTACACAATCACTGAGTTGAGGGAAGAACCATGACTATTCACTTTGTCCAGGGTATGATTTCATAACACTTCTTTTTGACTAATATCTGTCAAATATCTTCAGTTTTTTACTTGACTGAAATGCTACTCCTGGAAATAACCTGTGCTGTTTTGAGACTATGTAAGGATAGGATAACATCACTGATGTGAAGTCGCATAGTAGTTCCTGGTTAATTGTGGTTATCAGCTGGGTCCTGCTCAGTACAATTTGAAGAAACGGAAATGTAGAAAAACGTTATGTTTCAGAAGCTATGCTGAATAGTTTATTGCCACTGCAAACTGAGCTGGTTGCATGCACAAAGAGAGTATGTAGCTTAATATGAAGACTTGAAGCAAAACAAGCAAGGAAGAATGGCTGAAGATACCACTTAAGAGTTGACAAGAAAACCTCTGGTCAGAACAAAACAAACAATAATAAATAATATTAGAAGGTCATGAGTGATGTAAAAAAAAATTCCCATTCAAGGTGGAAGGGGAGTTTTGCAAGGTAGGTGGGCAGAGAAGACAAATTTATAATGAGGGTGCAGAGACTCAGTGGTGTGTTTAAGGAAGTGCTGTGTTAGCCATGATGTTACCTAGATCACCATCCCAAACTGAGAAACAACATGAATGATATTTGAGGCATGTATATAGGGTTGCTTTTAAATCTTCAAAATTTTGGTCCACTAGTTCAAATAAATGTTACTTTTACTTTAAGATCTCTATATAGGCATTAAAGGTACCACCGATTACAGACAGCTGACAAGGAAAAACAATTCCCAAATTTAGATTTGTTGAGAAAGCACAGGAAATATATATGGGACTGGTCTAAGGGTGGAAACTCAGGGACCATACTGAATTCATAAATCGAACAGAAGTATCATTTATCTTGTACCACTCAGAACAGACAGATGTTGTATGCTTCTGGAAAACGAATGAGCATTTTTTTTAATGGGCACCATTGTATGAATTGTTTTCAGCTCAATTTCTTCCGCTTGTAACAGAGTTGGCAGCATACACAAGCTGTATTTTTTCCCTCTTCACTCTACTGTTTACTGTTCGGTGTACTTGTAGATTTGTCTCTTCTTATTAATTAGAAAGAAACAAAAAGTTCAACAATTATCACTTAAATGCATGTAATAACTATTGAAGAGGAGATTCGAACATTGGCTTTGCTCCTGGTGGCTGCCTGCAAGGACCAGAGCGCCCCAGCCTGGAGAAGGTGACAGCCTTTCCTCCTTTCTATACATAAAATAGGAGATTTGCAGTCAGTAACAAGTACATTTACTTAGGAATGCCCCTGCAGGATAGATCTTAATCACTCTTTCACTGTGAACTCTAGCAGCAAGGATTTAGCCAGGATCTCTGTCAGGGTGCTGCTAGGTATGATAGCCTGTATCTGTACGACCAAGGTGACTATTTTTACGTCTAAGACTTAGCAGTAATGGTTGCTTTTGACAACATTTTTACGCCATGCTGTCTTTATTTAGTTAATTTCTTTCCACTAGAAAGACATTTTTTCACAACCCCATTTCTAAATAATAGAAATAAGTAACTTGACAGCGACATACATTTGCTTGAACCAGAATCATGGGGGGAGTTTTCAGTCTGCGTAATAACGCATGACTGCTGCTACAATTTCAGAGAATGCCCCTGCAAGATAATTTTTTTTTTTTTAATTCTTAGAGGCTTTCCTAGAATACCTATTTACATAGCAAAAAAATCAAGAACAGGACTGCATCGTTGCATCTGTACAGTTTTTGAAATGTTTTGACACATTCTGTGAGATTTACTAGGCAATTTCACATGCTTGTCTGGCAATTTATAATCCATTATTTTGCACTACAAGCTGCATCCTTGAGTTTATTTTATGACATAGACATAAAGTAAACTAAATGACAACAGCCCCTGGCCTCTCCCTTTTATCTATGGCAATGACCTTCAGTAAGCAGAATCCAAGGGATGTTGAGCATGCATTTTGATATATATTTATATTAATGGGAATGTTTCTGAGTAAATGAGGAAGCAAGCCTTGTCTTAGGGTAGAGTAACAATGCAATTATTTAATAAACCATGTGTCACAAGAATCTCTCAGGGTCAGTATCACATCAAAAGGTGCACTGTTTTGGAACCAACTTTGGGCCTCGGTTTTCTAATATGAGCTGCTGAGAAAAATTTGTAAAAATCTGTCTGTCTTCTCTGTGAAGGGTTTCAGCAGTAAAGTTGGGATACGTATGAAACACAGCACAAAACTCCCACACAGTTAAGGGCAGAATTCGTCCCCCAAAATTGAAGATAGATTAGTATTAAAGGAGAGAAGTAATGAAGTATTTTATACCATAATTTTGATGTTAATATGGACATTATACTTTAAGTTCTACTTTCTTTCATCTAATCAGCAAGCAATGAAGCAACTCTGCGTTATAAGCGCTAGAAGTAAAAGGAGAACTGCAGACAGAAAAAATAAAACACACTGGGTAAAAGACTAAGGCTCCAAGGTATATAGCAGATTTACATGGAAAATAACATTTAAAAGCTGGAGGAGGGGAAGAGAGAGGAAGGAAAGGTATGCCTGACCTGCAGTTTAAGATTAATTTGTGCTATAAGGTCAGGAACGTTGGAATTTTAAGGGTTTGTTTTGCCCGGTATTTGGAGTCACTTCATATTTTTGTACTAGAGCTGAACTTCTCCAATGATAAACATGTTTAGCTCCAGGCATTTGGTTTGTCACCAGCTGGGAGCAGGGGGAAAGCCTTGCTTATTCTCCAGAGTAGTGAGAACTCACTTGGAAAGCTGCTATTCCTCCAGTTCCAAGAAACACAGCTAATTTACTCAGCCCTTTTTTTCTGGAAAGGTTATAGCTGGATGATTCTTATTACAGAGTGTTTTTCATTTTGTCCTAAATCTTCTTGTTTTCATTTTGGACATTGGTCTACAGAGCATCATGATGTGTACCAATACAGACAGAAAAAAACCTATTTATTTTATTTTATTGTAGGCCATATTGTAACCTGTCCTCCATATTATTTTAGTAAAATAAGAATACAGAAAACACTGTTATTTAGCAGAAGCAGTGCTCTGGGTTAGGTGGCACAGTGCTACAGTGCCACTACACTAAAAAAGGCCATTTTTCAGCACAAAGAAATATATTTTCTCTCAGAGTAAACCTGAGCTCTGTCCCTTTGGAACTGTCTGTAGTCTCCGGGAATATATGCTGTATGTGGCATGGTATGTGATCTTGCAGGAGCAGGAGAAACTGAGCCAATGTTCCCATTTTAAAAAGAAAAGGAAAATAAAAAAACAAAGTTTGAAGTTCAGGCTAATAAAGTGTGGCCAATCTGAAGTAATACATTTGTCTAATGTACAAGCCTATTATACTTGTACTGTAGGTTTATATTCTTAATTACGTAATTCACATTAATTGTCACTGTATAGCACTCAGTGCAACTCCTTCTCCTCCTGTAACCAACCTCAAATGCTACCACTTATTTAAAACACACTTGGAACAAAAAAGTAGCTTATATTACCTCCATCTCCATGTGTTTTTCTTCCTTGTCATGGGCCTTCAATTCCTTTTCAGAATGATCATCGCAGTCTTCTAAATGACAGATGTGTTGATATTTAGTAAGTTCATGTTTAGCTTGCTTTCCTTGAGAAACATTCCTTCTATGAGGACCATTGAAAAATGCCTCATACAGTGGCAGTTCTGTAAACACATCATCTCTACCATCTGCTTCGTCCTCTTCAGATGAAAGATCTTCTGCTTCTCCTGCCTCGCAAATATGGAGTTTAGTATTGGCTTCATGTGATAAAAATTCGAAATCAGAAAATGTGATAGCACTTGGTTTGTGCTTTATGACTCTGATCTCATGACTCCTTTCTGGTTTCTTGTCTGAATTTTTTCCTGTAAAGACTGGCCATTCTCTGTGGGAGGGAAGGTTTAAAGGATCTTCCTTTGGCTTGTGCCTTGCAGAACAGAGTAATTCTTCACAAAGGTGCTTTGTCTCAGACTGATGGGTAGCACTGACACATCCTGCAGCCATGCCAGATTGCAAGGATGTTTCATTGTGGTCTAATAAGGATGACACAGACAGCAAACTCAACTCAGGTGCCAGTAAAACATTCTGAAATTCAGATGGACTTGCCTGTTGTTCTATCTTTCTTTGGTATGTTTCATCCTTTGCTTCCTTTGGAGTCCCCAGGCACTTGGCAGATGTAAGGTAAGGTGAGCCCTGTTCTTCTTCATAGGTGTTAGTTTCCATTCCAGTGAGTTTCATCCATCAGAGATCAAAATGACTTAATTCTTGATTTTCTTAAGAAACATAACTCTGCATATGTACCCAGGAAAGATCTTCTTATTTTTCAAAAACCATGATCACACAATCATTATTAAAGTCTGGATTCTCATACAAGACACTTGAATTCTCTCTGCTCCTGGAAAAAAAAAAAAACTATTGATAGTGACATGCTTATATTGGAGTGCATCTGCAAAAGTGATCCTGAAACATGAAATTCCCATATTGAATTTACTTATAAGTGTCTTCAAAAATGTTTGATGTATGCAGATTAAATGAACTTAAAACATTAGAACCTTGACTTGTTTAGCTTAGAGACTAGGAAAGAACTGGCAAATGCAGAAATGGTTTTTAAATATTGACTTTGTGTTGGTTATTGACACAATGGTTCAGAATCATTCAAAGTAATGCTAGATATATGCTTTTACCGAAACATGCCTCTGTTCACTATATTTTTATTGTCGGTTAAATCACCGTAAACTTTTACACTGCTCTGATAAAGCTACTAAAATGTCATGGGGAAGAGCAAGGAGCCAAAGTAATTGACAGAAAAGAAAGAAGGTTTCAATATAGGTAGAATTTTCTGTCTCCTGGCTTCTGTGAATTGCCAATGCAGTGCAGCACCTGCCCATTTCCAGTAAATTTGCAAAGCAAAAAGAGCAGGCTAAAAATAACAGAGAGCTTCAGTACTACATCAGAGTTGGCCGTGTCTGGTTTAAATCAGTCTTAACTTCTGTGCTCACATCTAGGCTGTGCCCCCCCGACGCGTGTGAAGAAAGGAGCATCTGAAGAACCAATCCTGCATCACTGAGTAGCTTACCTATATATGTAATTTACTTCTTGTGACAGATTGAATATTGATAGTATTTATTTTAATGATTGTTTCAGTACTCCATCTGTGAGAAAGCAAAGCAGAACAGAAGCTTTTCAAAATAAAAAGAGGAGCTTAAGCCTTTGATGTATGTGGCAAACCTGTCAGTGATGAGGAAGACTTGTCAGAAGGCAGCGCTGTGATTGTCAAAGTGGGAAGCAAGCAAAGTACGATGCTGGCATGTGACATGTCTCTCACTGCATGTGCCATCAACTGAGCAATGCATACCAACTAGGCATAATTCAGTGCTGGTTAGTGTATATTTTAGTGTTATAGACATAACGTTGGGTAATAGAAAGGATATTGTTACACGTACAGGAAATATGGATTTATTATATTACCTTTGTCATTTGAACTGCAGCTGTAAAAGGTGTAATCATGGAGGTGCACACTGGTTAGGTAGACTTCCTCTCAGCTATTGCTAGTTATTTGAAAGTGAGACATTATTGTAAGCTAACTGTCTAGCCTCCTGATGAAGTCAGTGGAGAGAGAAAAATGCTTCCAGCAGGTAAAAGCTCTCATTTATCCTGGGTACTTATTTTGACATGGGATGAGTCTCCCTCCTGGCATGACCACCTTATCCAAAACTATGGAGGAAGTCCAGACAAAAAGCTTACGCCGGTCACCCAACTTTTAGAGGGACAAATAAAGTCAAGAAGAATCTCAGCCCATATCTTTGTTACACAATAATAATAGATTACATTGTCCACATGTGAGTAAGAAATCTGCTTTTGAAGCCACCATTCTCTCAGAAGCTTCAAGTTAGCCATCTGCGTAGAAGTGACTTCACTTTTGGAAGTGCTGAACACCTTTGAACCTTTGAAGGAACACCCTAACATAATGTGAACTAATCGACTGCAATGTTTTTGAAAAAGAAGACACATTCCCACACTGCGGAGAATAATTGGAATAACTAACATTCCACATAATATTTTGTACATTTTGGGCACAGTGGAAAAGCCTCCTGACATTTCAGGTAAATATTGAGTATTATCTGTTCTTCATTATGAGCCATCACATTTGTTTTTCAGACCCTGGCCTCCTCTGCTAGAAGGCGTGCTGTTAGCACCAACGCTCCCACCATGCAGACCCAGGTAGAAGTGAAGAAGATTGACCTAGAAGACTCTCCAAAAGGCAGCAAAAGAGCTTTGGCCTGGCTGCCTACACCAGGGTGAGAGGATGGGTTGTGCTCACCAGCCATTGCTGCTGGTGGCTGCCCTGTTCCTCACCTGTTGGTAGTTTCATCAGGAATAGCAATGCTCAGGTCTCCAGGTCTCCCCCACAGACTCTCTTTCCCAGTTTCACCCTTTCCTATTGTCACTCTTCCTTTTCTGGACAAAATTGTCCATCTTTGGCCTGTTCCCTGGACCCTCTTTAGTTCTGGTAATGCTGCTGAACAGGCTCTGCTGTGATGACATCTGCAGGAATACACCTCTGTTCACAGGAACATCTTTGCTGTAGCAAACCCAAAATACAGCAAAAAATGCTCCAGAAGAAGCTACAGAAATTCTGCAGAAGGCAAGCATGGGATAAGTGAATTACATACATTTTTTTCTTTATTTCTGGTATTTTAGGATGATGCTTTAGACTCCAAAACATGAATTATCCTCCCTGCAAAAATTTATGGTTTTTTGTTACCTCTGGGTATTCTTAGCATCGAAAATCAATACCCAACTTCTTTGAAAATGTTGCTAAGTGCTTTCTCTCAACTGAGTTTTGGTTTTTACAGGATGTGATGTAAAGCTGTCATTTTTGTGGTTTTATTACAAAAGACATGAAAGAGTTTTTCCGTTTGTTAGATTTGCTTACTCCATTGGACTCCTATTTTTCCTGGGATAAGACTGGAACAAAGAAAGTATGCAAAAGCAGGCTGGTTTTGTGCAAGTATGGCAAGAAATCTCTGAAGAGGAAATGGTAAGAAGAGAGAGTGTGAGTTTACCCTTATTCATCCTGTGGAACATATCTCTTTATTCAATCTAGCAGTGACTGGGAAAAAATCCCACCCTTATACAAAATATAAAATTACACATTTTGTAAGGAGTCACACAGAGACATTTGTAGCTCCTAAAAATGGAGCATTTTTAGCAGAGCTGTGGATTTGGAAATCCTGCCCATAGCAAAATGTGTAACTCAGAGAGGTTTGAACATTCAGAGCTAAATCTGTACGTGTTGTAAAAGGCCTGTAATACAGCCCTGCAAAATAAGTTAGTTCTCACCACAGTTCTGAACGTATGCACTTACAAGTTCTGAAAAATAATAATCTTTCTGGAAAAACATCTTCAAGGCGTTATAAATAAGGAAATTATTTTCATATGCATATGTATTTATAAATACATACTGTGGCATTAGCTCTACTGGTAGGCACTAGTGTAGGTAAAGATGACAAATAATAAAAGTCTCTTGGGCATATACATGTTTTTACAACTAAAAAGGGAAATGTAGGGCTACCACAACTAACTGTCCAACCAAAACTGACTCCAAAACAGCTTAAGGAAGAGCACAAAAAAAGCAACACAGGATTTTTTTTTTTAAGCTAAAATGTGAAACGCATATCCGGGTGTAGCAGCTTCAGCTTTTTACACACATAAGTTTAAAACTTACAACCCACATTTTATTTTTTAAGGAAAGCTCCTTACGAATCAGCAATAAATAATACAGATTTGTGAAACAGTTGGTGAAATTCTATGGAAGGAAAGTTCTCATATGGTCTGGCACAAGCAAATGTGTATGTGCAGACTCACGGATAAATTTTTGTGTATCATGCTCCATTGGCTTGATTCCTCTTTGACCAGGCAACGAAAATTTGTATTAAAACTCACCAGGTTTTTCATAAAGATCCCACAAAAAGTACATATTAGGCTTAACCATTCAATAGGAGGATTTTACAGAGACTTTAATGTTCATAGATTCATTTCTATTTTCCTGAGTCAATACAAGGAGAACTTTTTTCTGGGGCAAATGATTATGCTTTATTTCATAGGGTTATTATAACAGCAAGTCATCTAAACTATCTTTTCAAACATTGCTTAAATTAGTGCATTTCAATACCCATTACGTATTTTGGCATTACAGAGCATGTGAATGTGTGGAATTTTCTCACTTCAAATTCAATTTAAACTTGAACTGACATAGTAAACCAGCAAATCAAATCCTCATCTTGGCTGGAACAGTACACCACTCATCTAAAATAACGAGTGTTTACCCCTCAGCCCCTAATGCATTTGTTTCCCTTTCACAATTACTTTGCGTAATATTCCCCATTGACTTAAACAATCTTTCCCTGAAAAATTAAGCAAACAAGCCAAGAGAATGTGAGACATATAGACTAAGAGCAAATTAGGAGATCAGGATTTTTTTTTTCCTGATGATAATTTTACCTGTTTTGCAAGGTAACCCCATATTTTTCAATTCAGTTAACTTCCATAAGCGTAACAACAGGAACTCAGTTAGTAGCCAAAAGATCCTCCAAGCGCTGGGGTAGAACAGAAAAAGAAGTGAGCAGATCCTTAACAAAAGGCATTTCAGCTTGCCTGCTGCAGAAGAACTCTGTCAACAGAAGTATGTGTGAGAATCCCTGGGGCGAAAACAGCCTTCTGCAAGCACTGGCCAAATTATTCACAGAAAAAGACAGAAAAAAAAAGGAAGAAAAAAAAATAAAAAGAGAGAGTGAGAGCATGCTTCACGAACACCAGGCACTTCTAAAAATACAGTGTGACCTCATTCTTCACATTATGCCAGACCTTAACATTGTGCTTTGCTTTATCACCTGGAGCACCTGGAGTCAGGTTCCCACTGCACACACTCGAGTTTGGATGCTGTCAGGTTTTGAAAAGGTGTGCTGTGAAATGCCTTTTGATCTATTATAAAGCCAGTATAAAGGAATACCAAAATTAGCTTTCCATGTCACTTGCAAATTCAAATTATTGTTTGCCTATGTTTCTTCAAGACCTACATTTTCTGCCAAGGCTTCATAAGTCTTCCCTTTTAGTATGTATTAATAGGATCATAGCTTGCAGACAGACTTCTGCATGTGCTGCAAAATGTAGCTACAGTGTAGGTTACTGGACGTGTGAGTTCCTGAGCGCAATTATAAATCAGTTATCTCCAAATCTAGCCTGTAAAGGAAAAGCACAAGTTGCCATTGGAAATATGGGGTGAGAAGACTCTGAGTTATGGTTTAATTTTGGAAGTGTTTTTCTATATTGCTTCTGATTAGAGCAAACAGCAAAAATGGAAAAGCTGCAATACCCTTGTGCTCATGTAATGGATCCTGGATCCTAGTAACAGCAGATGACATTTTTCACCTTAAGACATGCAGGCATGGATATTTAGCACAGATGCTGCCAAATCTGCATCTCTCCTGACTCATTACAGTGAGTGAGGGAGGCAGCACTTAGATGCTGATTTCTCTTGCACCTCATGCACCTGATTGCCTCTGCCGAAGTTAAGCAGTATTCTAGTCAGCAAAGAATTTGGCATATTTATGAGTGAGTCACTCAGCAAATGAAGCCACATCTTGAGGCAACCATTTTACCAGAATTACTGTATATGACAGTTTAGTGAGGCTTGTCTCAACTTACAAGTGTTTATTATCCCAGGACTGCTGAACCACCAAGCCTGTCCTTTAGCTTTGCCATGTCTGTCCCCACCTCCACCGTGGCAGAAGCACATTTTACATTGCCAAGGAAAGTAAAATATCTTCTCAAATGCAATAAACTACAATGATAAAGTGACACTTTGCTAATTTAACTGTGCTTGCATTCATGTTTTTCTTAGATACAACTGTTGGTCATGGATGTGCTGTTTTCCAACCACTGTCTTAACTAATGCAGCTATGTCAGCAATTTATTTACAGCTGGACCTACTTGCAATGTATAGGAGGGAAAGACTTGGCTCCAGGAGGGATCATTGACACATTTTCTGCTACTAGCTGGGCCTGAGGTTGAGTTTAATCCAGCCGAGGTGCTAACATCCTGCCAGTGTGCTGACTCAATTGTGTTTTGGTCTAAAACAGCATTCTCAACAGCACTGTCATTGTCACCTCACAACCATGCAGGAACAGTGGTTTAATTGCAAATAAGGTGAGAAAATACCCTCTGTAATGCAGCTGTTGCCATACCTAGGAAGTTAGATCCATGGGCAGTGTTTAGTCTTAGTTATTTTTTTTAGTCCTAGTTAGTTAACCTTATGTTAAAGTGGTCCTTGACTTTGCAAATTATTGTGCTCTGTGCAGCCCACGAATAGTGTGGTTACAATCCCGAGCAAAATCAGGCAGCAGGAATATGTGAGCCCCAGTAAAGTGAAGGACTAGACATGGCTCTTCACACTTGGAAAAGTCTCATACCTCTTCCATACCTGATTACATCCTCTCAAAAGAAGGTACCAAAAAGGTGTTGGGTATGAATGGGGAACTGAGGGCATATGTCTTTCAGCACGTCTCTGAGAACATGATGAAAGATCTTTAAAGAATAAGATCTGTCTTTCCTTCTGCCATTAGGCTGCTTTTAGCATTACATTCAATGCATTGCTTTTGTATTCCCTCTTCTGCCTCATGTATTTTGTCTTTCACCTATGAAATGCAACATCAGCCTATGAAATACTCCTGATGAGGTATTGGCCTGAGATTGTTTGACTATATGCTTTTAGAAGGCAATTTTGAGTGATTTAAGATTACAGTATGAACTACTGGAGAAATTAAACCTGATGTGAAGTTGCTGAAAATCCCAATACTTGTGGAAAATAAAGGGTGAAAGGTGTGTGTGTGTGCATATACATTTATCTAATATCTGTGGTATTAAATAAAAATCAGAATTTTTAAATATATTGCCCTAGAATACTTTAGCTTTGCTTCTATATGAACGTTGCAATCAACATGAAACAGGAAGAGCAGCCAGTCATACACAGACACTGTTCATAAACGGAGGCCCCAAAAAGAACCAACACCTAATAAATATTTTTAAAATAACACTGGATAAACCACACAGGGGGGAAAAAGAAAGTCTGTCTCCCTTTAGTTTGAGGATCTTGGCATTGGTGAGATCCTAGCTCTTCATCTAAGCAGCCAGTCCAAACCAAACTCAGGAAACAGTCTTTCTGCAAGCAAAGACACAAAAGTATGAGGTGCTTCTCCCTCCAGTTTAAATACCACCACTGTTTCTTCAGCCTGTAAAGTGAATTCCATTACATATGTTCATGGGATGCTCAATGGACTGGTTGGAAATTAATCTCCATTTTGCACAAGAGGAAAGAGGGTGGAAGAACGAATTTTCTCATATTGGAGGACATCTATATTAAGATGGAAGGCTTAAGGATCATATTCACATCTTTACTTTTTTTTAAGCTGATGAAAGAGAAATGACATAAGACAACCACTTCTCACTTTACAAGTTAGGTAAATAACAAGCAGCTTGATTTTGTTTTTTCTGTTTAGCTTTTGTCTATTGAAAGTTGTATATCAGCACAAAATAATCCTTTACAATAGCCTGCAAGTGGATACACTTTGGGTAGCTTCTAAAATTGTCTGTATGCCTCTGAGAAATCTCTGCTGAACCTATGACAACCACCAGCAGCTAAAGACACTGGAGACTGGCAGTTATTTTTGTACTTCGTAGGTGCAGAGGCTGGTATGATCTGTGTTTATTGTTTGGTTCACAATTACTTAAAAATCATAGAAAAATGAAAGAAATTAAATTAGAATCATAGAATCATATAATGGTTTGGGTTGGAAGGGGCCTCAAAGATCATCTAGTTCCACCCCCCATGCCGTGGGCAGGGACACCTTCCACTAGACCAGGTTGCTCAAAGCCCCAACCAACCTGGACTTCAACACTTCCAGGGAGGGGGCATCCAGAGCTTTTCTGGGCAACCTGTTCCAGTGCCTCACCACCCTCAGAGTAAAGAATTTCTTCCTAATATCTAACCTATATCTACCCTCTGTCAGTTTAAAACAGTTATCCCTTGTCCTATCACTACACTCCTTGATAAAGAGTCCCTCCCCACCTTTTCTGTAGGCCTCCTGTAAGTACTGAAAGGCTGCTACAAGGTGTCCCCACAGCCTTCTCTTCTCCAGGTTAAACAACCCTAACTCTCTCAGCCTGTTCTCAGAGGGGAGCTGCTCCAGCCACCTGATCATCTTCGTGGCCCTCCTCTGGACCCACTCAAGCAGGTCCATGTCTTTCTTATGCTGGGGCCCCCAGGACTGGATGCAAGACTCCAGGTGAGGTCTCACCAGAGCAGAGTAGAGGCACAGAATTACCTGCCTTTACCTGCTCGCCACACTTCTTTTTATGCAGACCAGGATATGGTTGGCCTTCTGGGCTGTGAGCCCATGTTGCTGGGTCATGTTGAGCTTCTCATCAACCAACAATCCCCGAGCCCTTCTCTGCAGGGCTGCCCTCAATCCGCTCATTGCCCAGCCTGTATCCATGTTTGGGATTGCCCTGACCCATGTGCAGGACCTTGCACTTGGCCTTGTTGAACTTCATGAGGTTCACATAGGCCCACCTCTGTAGTCTGTCAGCGTTCCTCTGGATGGCATCTCTTCCCTCTAGAGTATCAACTGCACCACTCAGCTTGGTGTCATCTGCAAACTTGCTGAGAGTGCGCTCAATCACACAGTCCGTATCGCTGACAAAGATGTTAAATAATACTGGTCCCAATCTGGACCCCTGAGGGATACCACACATCACTAGTCTCCACCTGGACATCGAGCTGTTGACCACAACTCTTTGAGCGTGATCATCCAGCCAATTCCTTTTCCACTGAGTGCTCCACCTGTCAGTTCTTTCAAGTTATTTCCTTATTTGAAGAAGGAAAACATATCACTGCCTTGGGTGCCTTCATGAGAATGTATCAATTTATATTACTTTCATTTATAATCATAATGATGATCTACCATCTGAATATAAGAAATTGGAAGCTTGCATCTACTGTGACCTCACAGACAGTAGAAGTGATGTAAACAGGAATTAAAGGTTCTTTATCACTAAAGCCATGTCTTAATGACATCTCACCTTCCATCTATAAAAATTATTTTGTTTGATTTGCTAATTGTCGTGATTGAATTTATGTAAAGAACATAAGAGACAGAGGTTTCAACAGGCATCATGACTGAAGGTCAGCACTTACTTTAATAGGCTGAACTTGTCTTGCTAATTTTATTTATAGGGAAGAGTTGCATTTCATTAGAAATGTCCACCCTTTTTCCCCTGAACTGGGTGCTCTTAAATAGGGATAAACCAATGGCCTTAACCAACATCCCCCCCCCGCCCCGCAAGCCCTTGCTTTTCCCAGAATCTTAAATTCCCCCAACACCTCCAACAACCTTCAGTAACTCTTTAGTGCCCTGCTTTTGCTTCAAGCTTCCCTCACACTAGCAAGTAACATTTTTTGTCTTGATCCTACTCTTTGAAGTCCTTTCCATGCCTGGACTCTTGCTTCAGCTCTCTCTGTCCTTGCAATCTGTGGCTGTGCCCACCGCAAGGGTGAAAGCCTGGCACGGGGGTAGAGGCTTCCCAGCAGCTGCCAAGATCTGCTGTGCTCAGCTCATGAGAAACCACAATAAATATACATCTCTCTGGCTGTTTTCTGAGCAAAGTATGAACAGAAAAATAGCTCACAGGACACTGGTGTTTGGGATAAGAACAGGCTCAGGCCTCTGCAGAAATTCCCAGCTAGACCAAAACCAGCCAGCCTGGGGAGCTGGAAGCAGTCGAACCGTGGTAGCTACTGAACCCTGCACAAGTTTATTAATTCTGCTTACAGCACTGGGCTGTTTCTGATACCTAAGCCAGCTCACTGAATACCTGAAGGAAAAATAGGCAAAAATTCAATTGCTTAAACATAGGCTTCTAGTGGCCTTTGAGACATCCTAGACTATCCCACCCAGCCTTCAGCTGCCAGCTCAGAGGTGTGAATCTCCTCCAACTCCTTTGACATATCTGCTGTGTGGATGTCCTAGGTTGGCAGGGTATCTCAAAGGGCACTGCTAGGCACCCACAGGCAGGCACTTGTTTAGGCAAATGAATTGTACTTTCAGTTTACTTAGTAGGTTATTCAAAGAATTTAACTTCAGGCACCTAATTTTGGTGACTAATTTAGGTGACTCTTAGGTAATAGCCTCACCTTCTCCTTTGCCTATAAAAAAAGCCTATGTTCTTAATGTATACCCCTTAATTCAGCTGGCAGTACTGTATTGCTTCCAAAAAAAAGAGAAAAGGTATGTATGGGTCTCCTGGTTAAGCAAAGAAGCTCCTGTAGGAAGCCAGATTGATCAAAATTGTCAGCAGCTCTCTGCTGTATCTGTGCTGCAGTACATTATCATGGAAAGTTTCAAGGCTGAATCAGAACATATTCAGAAAACAAACATGAACAAGTGCTTTAGTGCCATGTGTATTAAATCAGTGTGCAGCATTTCGACTCCCCAGGTTTGCAGTCCTATCAGTCTTACAAAGTTTATGCAGTGTTTTGGCAACACACTACATTTCTCGGTTGAAATATGCTGCTTAATGCAAGACTGGTAAACAGCTTGAATAGGCAGGGCTTTGATTTATGAACTGCATCAATATGGTAATGAGGATGTTGGCTGGGCAATTAGTTTTAAATTGTATAAGCTCACACTAGCTCTTGTTACGATGAGTACAAAGGTTTGTCAGAACACCTCTGAGTTCAGTATTTCAGAATCCTCTGGTGTCTTTATACCTATTAGACCTGAACTGCAGCGAATTAAAGCCTCTGCTACACCTTCTGAATCTAATATCACTCAACCATTTGCATGAAAATATTAGCAGTAAATAGATGCATCCATTTAAAATGCTACTTAGCATGCACTTATTTTTTCAGTCCAAGATGGGCTTTGGACTCCAGCAATGTCTTTATCACCTTCTCTAATCAGTGTCTGTAATGAATGCTAAAGAAATGGTGACCCCCCCGCAATAAATGCCTATTACTACAACGGCGGTGCTGGAGGGCAGGCTCCTCCTCTCAAGAGCTGCTGGGTGCAGGAGATATAAATGGCAGCAAGGGAGGACTGTGTCAGCCGCGATGAGAGAAGTTATTTCAGAGGGAGGAACAGTTATTTTGGAGGAACCTCCTGTGATGCCCATCTGTATGTGCAATAAGGCCAAGGTGAATCCTGCTCAATCAGTTTTGGTCAAGCCATATTTTTTGGTGAAAGAAGTCTTCTCTCAAAACCAACATATTTTTCATAGATGACCCAATGCATTTTTGTTTAACATGAAAAAAAAAGAAATTCATTTATATTGGGGAATATTTACTCTTTTTGATTAATCTATTTAATTTTTCAGCGCTTTCAGAAGAAAGAAATGTTAAAATACAAAGTGCTCAGATGAGTACCTCAGTATTTTCAACCTTTCTATCTCTTGCTTCCCCATGTGATTTTTTTTGTGTTATTAAGTATTCAGCTAGTTTGACAGAAACTCACAGTTCTTTTGAATTCTTTTTTAGGGGTAAGTTTATGGGGTTTTTTTTCCCAGATATACCAGGCAAAGTCAACACACCAGCAACACTTTATGACAGCTGCTATAGAGGTGTCCAAAGTGTTATTTATGTACAGAAGGAAGTGTTTCTTAAGCCAAGGTGCATATTTGAAGCCTGAATAGTTATTTTGAACAAATTCCCTGTTTGCCTTTCTGCTTTTCTGTTATTTCTTCTCCTCCCTTTTGAGATCACCCAATAATTAGTTACAGTCATCTGTTTTCCAGTTTCAGTTCTTAAATTTCAGATTTCTGCTTAGTGAGATTTCGTGTTGTGTTTGCTAAATTAAAGAGATTTATGATATCAGATGATCTTTTCCACATAGAAGGGGTCTTTCTAGATATTTTATCAAATAACAGATCTCCTTTCTGGATAAACTGAAACAACTACAGATTTCAAATAGTTTAACAAATGTAGTCTAAAATTATCTAAACTAGCTCTAAGCTTCCTAGCTTAGGTCTCACAGAATCACAGAATTACAGAATCACAGAATGGTAGGGGTTGGAAGGGACCTCTGTGAGTCATCTAGTCCGACCCTCCTGCCAAAGCAGGGTCACCTACAGCAGGGTGCACAGGACCTTGTCCA
>Ga0065711_1037904_pt1 | contig 19358 bp, 16 predicted proteins | sample Hoacrofraction12_FD_59098 | JGI IMG/M metagenome (GOLD analysis project Ga0065711, IMG submission 59098) | Hoatzin crop microbial communities from Cojedes, Venezuela - Epithelial fraction 12 v2 (version 2) | ecosystem: Host-associated > Birds > Digestive system > Esophagus > Crop | place...
GCAATAATTATATTATTGCCCTGTGACTACCTCCCAAACCAGACAAAATCCACAGTTCCAGTTTCACGCTGGTAACAGCAGGGTTTCAGCATAGCCCTTACAAAGCACCTCTTACCCTGCGCACTCTTCTCCACGAAGTTCTCAGGACTGCTCTGAACTGCGGTGCTGACAGCAGCTTGCTGAGTGACAGCAGTCCCTGGAAGCTGCTGGATAGCTGCAGTGGAGTGGGCAGCGTGTTTGGAAGGAGATTTTTGATTTGCTACTGTAGGCTTGCTGGATGAGTAGAAGGAACTTAGAGTCTGTGGTTTGTGAGTTTGACTCTCTCTGTCCAGGAGTTTGTCTAAAATCTTTAACAGCAAGAAAAAAGAGAAAAAAAGAGAAGAGCTTAGCAGAAGGGTGAGAGAACAGGCATTACACTAAGACATAGAGGGAAAGTATCAATTCACCTTCCTGGTGGGCTATAAATTCCATTTGTTTCAGAAAAAGAGAAAATGCTTATTCTCTAGAAAGTAGGCATCGTCTTCCCGCAACAAACAGTTGAGAGCCATGTTGTCTCTATTACTGAGGAAGCAAAGATTCATTCCTACTCAGTAATAGCCCCATTTTCACTTCAAATAGCCACTAGCTTTACTTGAAAAGCACCCAAAACTCACAATAAAGAATTAATTCTGGTACATCGAGGACAGAATGGAGGACCCTGTATTTAGTTCTGCCAGTCATCAGATGTTCTTGTTTAAGTCACCGAAATTCTGTGCTCGCCATTCAAAAAAATCCTGTCACACCATTACTGAGAAACTGGTAAAGCCACAAGAGAAGCTGCCTTCTACCAGCCTACAATAACACTTTCTTGTCCTTGTTAATTATGTAACTGGGGAACACTGCATGACCACATTTTCTGGATTTGTCCAATTCAACTGTTCATTCTCCACACAAAATGAACACCACGAGTGTGACAGAGGACTAATTTGCAGATGACTGATATTACAGTGTCTCTGTAATACCCTGGAGAAAAGCACAGCAAAAGCGCTTCTCCTTTAGGAGACAGAAGGACACTACTAATATTCTTGCTGGGTAGAAGTCTTTCCGAATACAAAAGATTAATAAAGCCCTTCCTGAAGCTTCAGCAGTTTTCGAGATTTTTTTTTATCTCCTTTGGGGTGGAGGGGTAAAGTTTTACTCTTTCTCTTACATGGGAAATTAAGGCACAGGTGGACTGAACTAGTCTATCAAAGAGGTGAGAGGTTAAGAAACAAAGGCTTTGTTAGACATACTGTTCTGCAAGCCAACATCCCTGCAGCAAAACAGAATCAGTCCCCAGACCACACACGCTGTGGACACTGAAGACTCCTGGGACAAAGGACTTGCCTTAGCAGGTAAGCAAAAGCACTAAAAGCAGTGAGAACCCATCTCCCTACTGGACCTTAAGAAACCTAGGGAAAGAGTGCCTCTTCCAGGGCAACACATACTGCACAATCAGACTTTGTGTCAGCGGAAGAATGTAAATACCACAGCATAGCTTGTAAACCATCAGCACACGACACAGCAACGTACGCTCACTGACAAAACTATCAAATCCATCAAAACCCAAACAAGGTTTGCTCTGCATCTCCCTCTCCCCTTTGCAAGGGAAACTCACCTTCTTCAGCTTAGACTGATCATCCTTGTAAGTAATCATCAGGGCGAGGGCCAGATCCCCTTTCTCCCTCCGGGTGCCTTCACACAACAGAGGATGTTCTGCTTCACTGACAGTTGTTTTCATGCCTGTAGGCCAGAAAAGAGGGAGCAAAGAGACAAGTGAGCCCACGGGACTACACCACATCCTGAGCACTATCTACACCTCAGACTATTTCATTCACCTCAGTGTCATAGGCAAAAGAAGATTTTTGTTTCTTTCCCTATTTTTCTGTTAACTTCATAAATACATCCTGAATAAACAGGAGCTGCTGTCTGTCCCCAGAATATTAAGCTTGCTACAACTGTCAGAACAACCAGATCCTAATACGCCCTGGGAAAAGAGTCCAGGCAAGCCTGCAACTCCATCTTGAAACAAACTCTTCCAGTTCCTGCAGAATCTACAAGCCAGCATTCCCACACCATAAAGAACTCGTCCTCCTCCTTTCAGAGATGAGCCAGCCGAGGACAGGCCTTGTTTAATCCCTTTTACTCCTTTTTGCATGCTGCTTTAGAATGGGCATATGGTATTGTCAACGTAATATATATAATCACTGCTTTGTTGCTGAAGCTGATAAATGAGGCAAGAATCCAGTACTACGCTAAGATCCTGAATTATATGATAATGCTTGAGAGTACTTCTGCTAGTCTTTTATTAACGTTGTCTAAACTCTTCTGAAATGATTGCCTTTTGTTCTCTGGAACTGTCCATCTCCATTAAAGCCCAAGCAATACATCTTCCATGACAAAAGAGCATGAAGAAAGCCAAAATTCATGTTACTACTTTGACACTCAGTTGCTGTCCCGTATCCCCCTTCCATTTTTCACTGCTTTGCAAAGGCACCTCAACCCTGGTTCTGACAAACCATGCAAACACTTTCATTTCTGCACCAAACTAACTCCCACCATCCAAAATAAGGCAGGATGCAGAACATGGATGAAGAAAGACTTTTCTTGTAAAAGATTCTTACCAAGAGCAGCAACAGCTGCCTCAAAACCAAGCTCTTCATCTCCAGGCATTTCATTATTCCAATTACGGCTTGGGGGTCTAGAGCCTGTAGGAGAAACCACTGAAAGAAGACAACAGAATTAGCGCTCAGCTTTCGAAACTAGGACCTCAAGGCAAAAGCCATTTCTGAGAGCTTTCTGTGGTCCTATTCCTAACCTTGCCCCAGTTTCACGACCACAGCACTGTCTTGGGATTTTTTCCCTTTCTCTCTCTAAACTCAGACGGCTCCAAACCAGGCAGATATATTGCCAAGTCAGTCTTCTAATCCCTGGTTGCTGTGTTCTTTTTTAAGCACTAGATTTTTATTAGCTTCCTCTGAACATAACCAGCATAAGAGCAGAAAAGTCAGTCATTTATAACTATTTTACAAACCCACTCAGAGTGGTACGTTTCCAGTTGTTTTCAAATGTAAGCAGAAGGAAAGATAGTTCCACTGGGGCACAAAGTGTCTTTAAAGCAACATGGAGAGAAGTGCAAGCAACAGCGTATGAAGAGTCAAGATCAGGCTGTTCTTAAACAGCAGTTTCTTTGTGAAAACCCCTCAAGACCGGGCATTTCGGAACATGTCCTGTGCACACCCCAGCCAATGCAGACAGTAGCAGGCTGGTGGTGAAGGGTTGACGCTTGGACTTCATGATCTTACAACCATTAAGGTTGGAAAAGACTTCTGTGATTCTGTGAGTACCTGGAGTGCACAGGACATCAAATATAAAGCTAGCCAACATCAGAGGCAGGACAGGACGGTAATCGCACAACGTCCCTTCTCGCAGTTCTTCAGCTCTTCCTCGAATAGTGTTCATCTCGTTAGTGCCCAAGGGAATCTTCTTCAAGAGGGCTACAATCTCAGACTCCTGATATGCCAGCTTCACCTGGTAGCATCCACAAGGAAACAGAAGAAGCTGTCATCAGCACAGGCCCTTTGGGCAGTGGATTATTTTTCCCTCTACGTAAAGTACAGCAACAGTTTTTATTGGATCATTAAATTATAGCAGCTCTTAGCACCTTAGCCACCTTTACCATTCTTTCCATACTGAACAGAGATTTTCAAAGCTAGTAAAAGTCTTGCCTCATATTTATACACAATTTTTTTTGCTGAAGTCATCATTCTTGAGCTACATACAGAAAAAAACACGTCAGCTTTCATAAGGACATCAGGAGACGCGTTTGACTGGATACATCAGTGGAAAAGGTGATTATACCCATTCAAGACAACAGAGACTGACTAGCAGAAGAATGGGCAGGGGTGGCAGCATGCGTGCCACCAGGATGAGGACCATTACATTTCAGCACTCTGTGCCATTCCTGCATTCTCTCCATTCTTAACATGTGACAGTGATTCTTTTCTTGTAGGTAGCAAGCGACTGCCAATCTCACGATCTTCTAATCAGACCACTAGAAGTACAGATAAGTAGTGCAACAAGTGTAGCTGGTGGATACCTAGCAACGATACACACCCCCAGGGACTGCACAACCCTGCAGTGAGAAGCAAGGTGGCTGCAAGTCACACAGACAAGGTTTTAATTGGACACTTTGAAACAGGAAGCCTAATACTCATCACGGGGTGTCCAAAATAATATCCCTGCACAGTGCATGTATTCACTTGCCAGCAAATGAGATATCAGCAACAGCAACAATTTTCAAACATGTAACAACTGCACCAATTCACCCTAAGGAATAAGTTTCAAACCATTTCACCAATCAAATGTGGGCAATTCCATTTACAAATGGCTTTCTTTTCCCCAGATTAGCCCAGCAAACTGGAAACATATTTAAGATTAGAAGTAAGCAAGCTGCTCTAATTGAAATAATGTACTCATAAAAGATTTTGCACTTATTTACATATTTTCAAGCCTGTAGCTTCATGTGAAATTAAAGGCCTGCTGGCACATGAGGTCTGAGCTTCCTATCAATGAAGGTAACAGCAGATGAAGTGATATTTCTCGCCATTTTTCCGGCAGATCACTGTGTGCTAATGGGACGTGCACACAATCCATTTGGTCCCACCGCAACCAATTTTAAAGAGACACATAAAACCATAACCAAACTTCAGGAGTTGAAATGTAAACCACACAAGCAAAAACACTCAAGCAGCACAATGTTGCTTATGGCTGCTGCCTTTTTAAGATGTTTCCTACCTCCAGAGCCTTTGTAGAGGCAGGTGGTCTCTGCAGCTCCAGAGCAAACATTCCTATCCGGAAGGCCAGGTTGTGGTACTCCAGCCGCTCACTCAACACAGTCAGCAAGAAAGCAGCTTTAGACAAGGTGTTGGTTGCCATCCACGTCTGCTTGCTGGTTGAGACCTTGTTCTTTTTGCCCTGTTTGAGGAGGAATTTGTCACAGGACACTTTCCTAAGCATCCTAAATGATTCTATGCTTGTCCTCCTACCCTTGGCAATAATCAGTAGACAGAAGAACGAATAAAACACATTTAAATTTTATTCCCTTTGATGCGGAATCACAAGTCCCAGTGGCTACTGATGAACATCATTACCTCCCCTATCTCACCCCAGCACAGCACAGTGGAAGAGCTGGGCTGTTGATAAGACATATGTCCACTACCGGACTGACGCTGTGCAGGCAGATGCTGCATGCCTGTCCCTTCCAAGGGAACCCTTCCATACAACTTACACTGCTTTGTGCCACTACAAGCGGTTTTCCAGAAGTTTATGCTTATTTCGTTCCTCTCCAACCTTCTATCCTGAAACAGCAAAACTTCTAACATTTCCAGTGGTGCACATTATGCATTAGGAGACTAAGGTTTTGGAGAGAATCACAAGAAACAGGGTCACCTGCACAGAGCTGCACAAAAATCAAGACTTCTTATGGCTGCTGTATAACCTCATAGCACACAGTAGCAGATCTCTCTTAAACAAAACATCCTTTGAAGCTGATGTTAAATAGGGTGGTTTATACAACTGATTTAAAATAGATTCCTGAAGGAGCTGCAGCTTTTAACAGACAAACCAAGCTTCTCTCTGAAGCATAAGGACAAGCAAAGAAGGTTTTAACTAAACTCGAGTTTCTGAAGACTCTGATGGCCTCTAATTTTCTTTCTCCCTTTTATTCACACCTACACACAGAGTGATCAGGCACATTAATGACATCAGAGAAGTTCAATCCAGGCGAAGCATCAGTGAAGGGTTCTGAATCACAACAAATGAGAAATTCCTAGGAATGCTGTTGTATCCATCCTGCATATTCCTTCTAACATACCTTCTACCCCCAAAACTAAACAAGCTCTCTCTATACCTTGGTTGGTGGCTGCTCCACTTTGAGATCTGGAGGGTTGGCCAGTAGGTCCCTGGCAAGCTCTACGGTTAAGCGGCATGCTTCATTACTGTATCCATGTGCATAGAGGGCCTCTGCACAGGCAAAAAGGATCTGCAAGAAAGAACATATGGTCATATTCAAACCACACTCCCCCAGGCTGGAGCTAGCCTGCTCAAACCACTTGTCACAAAGACTCTGCAAACACAATTCACAATTAACTTCAGCCACAGGTGTTCTCAGTGTCCTCCTTGACTGGACCTTCACCACCATCCCTTTAAGCACTCCTCTAAAAAGCCTTTTCTTCCATGATTAAGTTCCACCCTTCCTTCAAGGGCTAAAAGAGATCAGAGAACAACTCAAAAAAACCTAAAACCCAAACTGACTGACTGTAACTATTTCCATGCATCTCCTTTTCATCTGCTTGCTCATATGGGTGCAAGCTCTAAACATCTTTTGAGGTTATTACAAGAACATGACACAGTCTATTTAGATTGCCTCTGGCTTTCCAGAGAAATTCTGCTTATATGGTTGGATTTCATTTTTCCTGCTGGGCATGTCTGGGTTTTACCTATTTTTAATTTCAGCTCGATTTTGCCATTTCCAAGAGTGAGAATAGGTAAAAAGTTTTACCTACATTTGTAAATCCTGGAGTGCAAGATGAGATGGGACCAGCTAAAACTGGGACATGCTTGAAGTTAGCACAGAAATAGGGAGTCAAGCTTGTGGGAAACTGATGTGCGATACCACTGCCTTAACACTGCAGATACCTTATGATACAATGACAACATTATAATTAAGCACTTGATTTAACAACTTACTAGGTTAAGTGTGAGAGCTGGAAGGGTGGTGAGACCATGATGTATATGATACATAAAACTGCAAAACAGTGTTTTGAACTAGATTCAGCTCACCTCCATCCGGTTCTCCTGCTCCAGGGGCTTTATGCCAGCAAATACATCCTGCTCCTCTTCATTTCCCCCTTCAGCTTTGTCATCGTCTTCCTTGGCTACCTCTTGTGGATTCAGATAGTAAACCTGGTAATCGTCTTCCTCTTCTCCATCATCCCCTCCCCCTGCTGCACCATTCTCTCCCACTTCTTCTGGCTTCAGGCTCACGCCACCGCTGTTCTCATCTGCGGAAGGCAGGTCATCATCCCCACTACCCACTTCCCCCACGGGATCCTTGGGCGATTTCTTGGCCATCAAACTGCTCCTGACACTGGGCTCAGGTCCCTCAGAGAAGTACACCCCGCCATCCTCCTCAAAGGCATCCCTGTAGCTCCTGCTCAGCGGGCTTTCTGTAAAACTAAAGGTGTTGCTGGCTTCTGCCCCCAGGGCCAAGCTGCTGTCATCCAGGCTCATCTCTGCCAAGTCCGGCTCCAGAGAGCTGTCTTCACTGCTCATGCGGCGTTTCCCACTATGTTTGCTGGTCAAGCCTTTGCTCACTGGCAACTTTGCTTTGCCCACTGCAGTCTTATACACAGCTTTATCCCCTTCTGCTGAAAGTCGTCTCAGAACCCTCTGCGGTGTTTCAGAGACAACTTTCCGCTTTCCAGTAAGTTCCTTCGGACGAACTGCTGGCTCCTGGGGAGAGGGACGCAGCCTGTCCCCAGGCTGCAGACATGGTCCCCCGTGCTCCTGTCCGTGGGTTCTACCAGCCTCACAGGCAGTTTCCGCACACTGCAACCGGCAGCTCCTCACCTGGATGGCCTTTACCCAGCAGAATGAGTTCTTCTTGTCAGTGCTGCTATATGTGATCCCAGGAATGGGATAAGCTTCCTCCCAGTTGAAGTAACAGGCCTCTACAGCTGGCTTGAAACCCTGGAAGAGCTTCTCCAGTGATTTCTTGTGCTGACCCCTCTTAACGTTATCTATGACTTTGAGCTGCCACTGTCTGAGCTGTGAGCAAAGGTCCCTGCGCCTAAGAGAAGAAGTAAAAGGACAGGTTAGATAGCAGAAACAAAACACACCCGCGACAAACTACTTCTTAGCCCACGGAACACCTCCTCCTTTTGGTTAGAAACATCTTCTGCTGAATTAAGCATAGACACCATTAGCAAGAAGGCAGGCCGAAAAAAGGAAACAGGTATATTAACAACCAAGCCCTAGACAGGCCCACGATATAGAAACGAAATGTGAACAGTACCAACGTGACAACCCGATACATACTGGGAGTTTCACAGCGAAACACTGTCTGTCCTGTTTGCTTGTCTGCCCTGAATAAGGTCTGAGTGATGCCAGCCTCAGCAGAGTGAGACCAGCGAGTGCCATGGGGAACTGCTATCGGAAACATGGACAAAACAGTTTGCAGCAGCTGTGAAACTGCCCTGTGAACAACTCCAGCCAAGACATTCGAAGTACAATCTAAACTGCCTACCCAGTGAAGCACAATGCCAGACAGGACCACCTAGTCTACCTCCCAGGCACACACCTCTTTACCCTGATTTGCCTGTCTAGAGCCCAACAGTTTAATGTGGGCTTTAGCAGGCTGTCCTTGGGCGACTAAACTGTTGCAAGCCATAGGCATAGAGCAAGCAAGACAAAAATAACTGATGTTCAAATAACTCCAAGGAAGAAACAAGCTGGCAGGGTTATCTAGACTTAAATTCCACAGCAGTTAGTCTCATGCCCCGTATTACCATGGGGAATAAAAAAGCATTTCTGCATCTCCCAGCTCCAAATATCGCACAGGGCCTAAGCATATGAGCAAGATTACACATCTGAGGGATCTAATTCTAGCAGAGGAAAAGACATTTCTAGAAACTGCACCAAGTGTCTCAATCGACTGACATCTTGTTTCTTCCACAGATTTCAGAGATCTGAGGTACAAGCCCAACACTTCACTCCTCTCAGATTTCCTATCGCAAGCAAAAGAGCAAAAAATCAAATGGAAACGTGGTGACCCAATTTAGGTGCAAAGGGTACTAGGACACAAGGGGCTAAACAAAATGGACTGCTACTATTTGTCCACTACAGACGGGGCTCTGAGCAACCTGATCCAGTTGAAGAAGTCCCTGCTCACTGCAGGGGGGGCTGGGCCTTTAAAGGTTCCTTCCAACCCAAACCATTGTATAATTCTATGATTCACCAGAAAGAACAGCAAGGACGGGTAAAAGAGGTTCTTCCTGGTGACTATTCAAATGCCAAGAGAACAGGTAATCACACAGGAGCATTGAAATGATTCATGAGCTCAGGTAGGAGATCTGAGCAAATTTGAACTGCACCAAATCACTCCAATGTGAATACACATAGCACAACTTCATACTTTATTAAAAGCCAAAATCTTTTATGGCTTTCCTGTGTGATCCGATTGATGTTTCTGTTTATTTTAAGCCTCATTCCCAGTTTCCTACAGCTTTTACTTTGTCTTCATCTGCTGTATTTAGCTGCTTCATATTGCAAACCGTACAGGACAGAACCTGCATCCATTTTAGTGTCCCTGATGCACCTTACATAGATTGGGCATTTTATTAATATTACACAACAATTCACAGAAAGCAAATCCTGCTAATGTGTAATTGTACTGAAAATGCCATCTTGTTTTCATTTGTTCTGAAAATCTTTTTCTGAGCATTTATTGCACATTAAACTAATTCAGTACATTTTACACTTCACATTTTGTAGACTCGATGTACAAAAATTATTATGATGTCAGCCACAGTATCTCAACACGAGCCCTCAGTACCTCCACTGCTATTCAACTAGTGCTAAATAAAGATGGCAGCGATTTACCAAGGCACAGTATGGTTTAGAAACCTGCAGAAGCCTCGCAGGTTTTCCTCAGATAATTGAAAACACTGACTGAAAGTCATATACTGGTGACACTGTTTACCAATACACTGCAGAGAATAAACTCCCTAAGAGCACAGAAAGAAAGAAACGGTTCATCTTGAAATAGACAACAGTGAACGATTGGGCTAAACAGAAATCCATTAAACTGCTGAATAGTTAAATTTAGAAAGCATTAATATTTATTGGTAGCCGAAATTTAGAAAGCATTAAAATTTATTGGTAGCCGGTGTTACCATTCAAAGAAATGTTCTCCATTGGGACACTGAAATGCAGAACTACACTCATACATAAAAGAGAACTCTCAGAAAACAAATTATTCACACTACATGACATTGCTAAAAGTGAGCAGCGATAGCAATTGAAGTTTAAAGTAATTATAGTGCTCTTGAAGCTTATACAGCACATAGTCCAGAGGGACTAATAGTTGAACAGGTAATGAGGTAATGATACAAACACAAGAAATCTACCCGAGGAAACTCTTGAGTGTGCTTGAATGTCACAGAAACAAAAGCGAGACTGGATCTGGTTCTGGTGCTCACCTCTGTGGACTAATTGTTGGGTCAAGGACAGCCAGCCTCCAAAGAACCACCATCTCGTCACACATACTTGCACAAGCATGAGCAGCTACTTCTGACTGGCCATTGCTGCGCCCCGTGTGCCCGCTAGCACTGCTGTGTGACGCCGACGTTCGCACACTGTACCACCAGCCGGTTATCTGCAGAAGACAATGTTCAGTGGAGCTGTGTTGTGGCCAATGTCTCATCATCTGCTCTCACTTGACCTCATAACCACAAGGAAATGGGATCTGTAGCTAGTACCTTGTTTTCATTTGACTCCAAATTAACTATGAGCATTAGAGCAGTATTGGTTTGTGAGAACTAAGGGCCTCTCAAAATTTCTCTGGTTAGAAGGCACATGGCCACAGAACAAAACACTCACAGGAGGTTCTCTTACTAGAGGCCTTCACACTTGGAGGGAAAAAGTAAACAAATGTGATGAACGAAGCGTTTCCATTCACCTGCTCAAAGCTGAGATATGTGACAGAGCAATAATGAAACTTACACTGCAATTTATATTACAGAGTGAGATCAGTGTCCTGAATTGTCAAAGGAAATCTTTTTCTTAATAGTATTATTAAAAATATTAAAAAATGTATTACTTAAATCCATCAAAATATATCTTCTACAAAACCAACAAAAGAATCTGAGATTCTACCACTCAACATATATCTTTAGTTTTTATCAAAATAAATAGCTCATATGTGATGTACTTTGTTTAGAAAAAAACACATTAAAACAAATCACCTTGGCTGGGCAGAAATAAATGTGCAGAACTTCAGACTCTATGTGTTCATGTTAAAAGGACTGAAGTATTTTTGGGACATAGTGTTACCAGGACATGACTAAATCAGCACAAGAGCAAACTGTAATGTCATTTTAGCGTGGAGAAGTACATGCCCACAACGCATACAGACTGTTCAAAAAAAATTTATTCAGCCATGGATTGTCCAGGCACATGGCACCAGGCACTGGCTCAGTCTGGTTCCCCAGGATTTCCCCACGCACACAGCAGAGAGATTTAAACACCTGCTCGTAGTTGAGACACTGGTCAGTCAAAATCTCCAGCAAAGGAGCCGCATTGCTGTCCCGTCTCTTAAACATCTCCCGCACAATGGAAAGCAGGTTCCAGATTCCTTCAGGCTCTCTTCCTCGCAGGGGACGCAGGAGACAGGCCCACTCAGCAGCAGCTGGTGGCTCCGTGGAAGAGAGATACATTGAATTCACATCACTATAGATAAAACAGAAGAGCAGGGATGAGAAAAAAAATAAATCAAGCACAGCCATACAAAACCCTGAGTATATTCTACATCCAGAAATATACATGCACCTTAAATGGGACAGACACGCACAACCTGAGAGGATGCATAATGAGACTGAGAACACCACACAGATAAAATACTGTGCAAATATAGAGTGCTCTACTGAAACAACATTGGACAAGCTATGCAAAAATAGAGTCCAGAAGAGTGACCGCAAAACTAGGCATCATGTAAGGGTACAGGCTACGCAGTGAAGGAGCTTACAGGTTACACGAATATCCTACTTTCCCTTCAATGGGAAACAGTTTACCTGAAAACAACAGGAGAGGGTCCACAGAATTTATGAAGGGTTTTCTTTATGTTGTCACTCAGAGTAGATTCATCTAAGTACCAGGTGCTTTGATCAGATGCAGAGGGTCCAGCAGTGGGATCTGGACAAAAAACCAACACATACACAGTCTTCAGGCTTTGAAGGTATTTTCCTCTGTGTGCCCAACCACAGAGATTATAGGGAGCACACAGGCAGTGTCACTCAGTTTATTTTGCCCTTTGCAGAACTCGCTATTCAGAACTATCTCAAAATGCTACCGTAACATTACCTTAACCACTGACAACACTAAATCAGGAGACGGGGCTGGCATGCTGAATGGTAGCACTACAGCCAGCGGGGCCAGGAGAAATTCAAGGACTGTGCCAACAGAAACGTCATGAAATTCATTGAGGAAAATCGTAAACTTCTGTAGCTGGGACAGAAAACCTCACGCATCAGTACAGACTGAAAACCAAATGGCTGAACACCTGATAGGGTTTGGTGATTACGGTAGATGCCAAGCTGAACACAAAACCAATGGCAAACTCTCACTGAAAACACACAACAAAAAAAAAAACAACCTGCAAACTGGGCTATATCAAGGAAAGCACAGCTAGCAGATTTAAGCAACTTCTATTATCCCCTCTACCTGGCACTGGTGAAATTACACCTGGAATAGTGTATCCAGTTCTGGATCCTCCAGACCAGGAACAATACTGGGAAACCAGAGAGGATATAATGGAGGGCTACCAAGATAGTTGGGGGCACAGAGCACATGACCTATGACGTGAGATTAAGGAAGATGGGCTAATTTAATCTAAAAAGGAGAGGGTGAGAGGTGATCGTTAACAGCCTACAACTACTTGGAATCACAAACACAACACAGACAAACTCTTCTTGGTAGTAGAAAATTATACGAATGGGTACACATATTGGACATCAGGAAAAAATTCTTGACCAAAAGGGTAATGCAGCACTAAAACAGGAACACTCTGTAACATCTCTGGTAACAAAGACTTGGCTAAGCTAGCCCAAGCCACAGCTAACCCCACCTAGTGTTGCAAACAGTCCTGTTTCACATAGGAGGTAAGAGAGGTCCCCTCCAATCAACATTTCCCAGAGTCTATAATTAATACCAACTTTAAAAGAAAAATCATTTGCCAGAAGGGTGCATTGCCTGATGCTCCCTTCCCCTGCACACACTCTGAGGCGTCCATTACACCAGCAAGCGCCTGTTCCCGTACCAAATATACATGCAAGCACCTGTACTTATCCCTTTTACGTGACTACCAAGCTGCAGCCGCAGCTACAGAGTAACAGACCAACTGAGAAATGCAAAGCAATGGAAATACATCCGCTTCCTACCTGTGACACAGATTACTGAAACCAGATACATCAGCGTTACCTGGGGCTCCGCACACTGTGTTGATGGCAGTAGACTGGGAAGATAACAGCTCATCCAGCAAGCGCTGAGCGGTTGGAAGAATCTGAAAACATGAAGCAAGCTTTCAATACACACAGTATTACTTATCCTGAAACACCCAGCCAAAGATCTGCCTGAATTTTCATGACTAAAGCACTCCCATAATTTCAGAAGTATCAAATACACAGTCACGTTTTCACAAACGACGACAGAGGGTGCTAATGATTGTACAATAGCAAAGCAGCTGCTACGCCCTCGCCTCTCCTTTCTCAAAGCAACCGTCTATCCAAGGCTGACTTCCTCCATTCATACCCTAAGAAGCAAACACAAGCATCATGGGTTATTAGTTCCCTTCTCATTTCTTAGCAGTAGGAGCCCACAGAGAGGGGTACCACAGCTAATTTTGAGAAAGATGGACGTGACTGCAGTCAAGGTCACCATTTCCCCACACTTCAATGTTCTTTGTTTCTGGGTCCCAAATCAGTTCTCTAAAACCCAAGCAAATGGGAACAGAGAAGTATAAATTACATCCCTGCATAACTTTTTGGTCAGACCATAGCTTATTTACCATCCTGTTAGTAAAGAGACCATATAGGTATTAACTCAGACTCAACAGTAAACTAGTGCAATTTCAGCATTAAACTGCTGCGATCATAGCTTCTGGACAGTTCGGAGCATAAGCAGAGAAGGCTTACACCCAACTGCAAAATCCTAAGGAGATATGTCTTTAACGTGCTCTTTTTGAAAGAAAAATGCATAGTAGAAAGTGTTTTTTTCCCTAAACTAAGTCTGGGCTGAAACCGTAGATCCATTTAACCTCTAGCACGCACTCTTACAACAGGTTAGGCATACAGGTAGTATTTAAATGACTTGCAAGAGAACATCTGATCTCCCCCACCTCTCTCTGTGCAACAGCTGAGGTTAAAGATCACACTTACTGCAAAGCACCGCATATACAGTGCACCTATACTTGCAAATAATACGGACCCATCTCAAACAGATGGAAGGAGAACAATGCTTCAGAAGGCTACTTTGCATTTGAGTCACCTGAAGAAACAAATTCAGCATTCAGCTATTCTTGTACCTTTTCCCACTACTACATATTTTAATTCACCATGAAGCAGAAAAGTCACAGGTCTAGGCAATGTCACACCTTAAGGTTGAAGCATCAGGAATCTGTAGTGACGCTCCTTCAGGCATTTTTGTCAAGATATTCGTATTTAATTGGAATAGGAGTATTGGCTTCATGAAGGGAAATAACTCTTGGGAGAAGAACAAATTCCAGCTGCTCAGAATCACTGACATTTTCACAGACATGGAAAACATTTCCTACAGAGATTTTGAAAACATCTCCTTATCTACCTGCATTCCTACAGACCACCATCCCTTTACACGTGAAAGTAATTCAGCACTATATTAGCGTACCAGAGTGTAATTATTAAGCTGGAAACAAGCTTATTTACGTGTACAGCCTACTCTAATTCTATGTCATGTAGTCAAAACATGGGGTCCCAAGGTACCAGAGTGTCTGCCTCCGTGCAGAAATCTTGAAGACTGGGAACGAGACTGTTGGAAGAATTTGGGACATGCTTTGCCTTTTTCAAGGGAACTACACAACGCAGGTTAAGATGCATCTGCCCATAAACCCCAAATGTTTCTGTTTCTTCTCTTTGCCCATAAACCCCAAATGTTTCTGTTTCTTCTCTTTTTCAGCACCCATCAGACAATCTGGCAAGACAGTCATAATGAAATTAAATAATCCAGATGTTCCTGGGTGCACAGCTGGTACACATGACCAAAGGAGAAATAAACCCTGCAAAAAGGAGCAGACATGGAATATTTGAAGTAAATAACTCGCATGCCGTTCAGGAAACAGCTACCACCACGGCTAGCCTCTCAAAATCCTCCTTTAGTCAGCAGCAGAACTATGTGACATAAAGCTCCCAGTCCGTAAGGGAGATGAAAAGCTTCGTTATGTGACGCAGCACAAAGCACACACTACTGGTGCTGAACTCTCAGCAACAGAAAAGCAGCATTTTTATATGACTTTCATATTATATGATTCCTCTATTTCCTCTCATAAGAAGATTAGTATTTCTGTAGGAAATTTAGAGGACGTTTTAGCAATAGACTTAGTGTCCCAAGCACAGCACCATAATATGAAATTTAGGCACATGCTGACAGTAGCCTAACTCCTACTTGTAAGACGTTATGCACGCACTACTGTAATGTGACAGATACCCATGCAGGTCAGTTTTTCTCAACCTCCTTTGGCTGAACCAGCATAAAAATGGTGCCAAGCCCTTATATTTTTAAAGCAAACATTTCACAGTCACTGAGGTATTCTTGTGTACTTTGTGCAAGCATTTTAGGCAGATGATATAAATGACCCGACCTTGAACAACACAGATATTTAAGGAATAAGAGAACAGATTTTGCCTTTGACCAACTAAATGTCATGTCTATTACTTTCCATAACCGAAATGATCCTCATGAATCACCAATAAGCTATACTGGGGAAAGTCAAAGTGTCACCAGCTGGGTGCATTAGAAAGCACCCACCTAAGGCACACACTACACATCCCCTGGGTAGTCCTCTCCCCTTAACTACGCAAATACACAAAAAAGAAGCCACCTGATTTGTTCTGACCAAAGTTTTTCACCACCATGCATTTATTTTATTGCGTTTGATCTTCCACCAGCTAAGCGCATATTCACGCTACTATGAATAGCCACCACTCTTCTTTCTCCTTTTAACACACTTCTAATCTTTTACTCGGCAACAGACAATTGTCAAATAATAGAATGGCAAACCTGAAAAGGGCAAAAAAGTGAAAGCCTTCCCAGCAACTCACAATCAAATAGCATAACTGGTTATCTGGCAACAAAAGATGCCATATAAATTGACCCAAAATTAGAATTTAACAAAAAGTCAGTCCTCCCGACTGTCCCCATTTACCTGTTGTGGAAGTTCACTGATTAGGTACTGAGCAAATTTTTGCAGTTGATCTCTTTGTAGCCGAGACAAGGACTCAGAAACAGGTGCTCGTAAGCATACCGCAGATGCCTGAAGGAAGAAAAGGAGATACAAACTGACATTAACAGGTCAGACTTCAAGAAGCTGTGTCCACTGAATGGAATGCAGTGTCATGAACAGTAGCTATGCTGATCCATATCATGCTTGGTCTTGATGGACAACTTTTTTTTCTGTAATTATGTGGTGTGTTGCAGATAGGATGCAAATAAGCTGTCTAGGCTTTATAAAAACTGTTTTTAATAGTTTCTTTTCAATGAAACTGCTTTAACAGCTGTGCTTAAGATCTGTTGTTGCTAGCAATTGCACAAATACTGGCAGGGATTTCACAAACAAACCTCTAAAATAGGACACTATTCTTTAAGCTTCTGGCAAACCAACCAGCTCTGCGGGGGGCTGTTTCACAGAATCACAACCACCTCATTTATCTCATTAGAGGTTTTTTCTTCAATCTTAAAATCAGTCTCTTTCCATGTCTTAGAACAACTGAGATGATAAAAAAACCCCACCACTGGTTTCTTAACCTTCTTCACTCTACAGAATAAAAAATGCCAAAATGGCACCTACCTAAAAATTAACCTGGAAACAGGCAAGAGGATTTCAATAATAAAGGTGCTTCTGATATTGATTTGTCTACATAGAGCAATACAGCTTGGTTTGTAACTTGCTAGTGTCAGCAGTCAGTACATACAAACATGAAAACCCTTTTACTGTCATTTTTCAGGTACAAGAAAGGATTGGAGGGAAAAGAATGTTTTTGTCTTACACAGGGTCCAAACTCTCCGAGTATAAACAATACAAATGAAAATTTGTTTCCTATCCACGTTGCCCATACTCACCTTCTAAAACTGGAACTAATAATTCAAAGCAGAACCCATTTTTTTGCTAAAGTACAGAAAGTATACTGATATTCCAATGATTTCACAAGAGTATCAGTTTAACCCTATTACAATTGTCCATTATGAAATCCTAACAACCTTCAGCAAGTTATTAGCACTTCTTTAAGAATCTGGACTTGATCGTAACCACGTTAACTATAAAATGTTCTGTGACAGCAGAAAATCTTCTGTTCCTTTCAGTCGTCCAAGCTTAATCCTTCCTTCAGATGTGTTTTTCAGCTTCCCAAAGACTGAGGGAATCAATCTGTATGCAAGACTGAACCCTCAACTAGTGCATTTCATGTTGATTCTACACATTTTCACCTGGAGTTCACTGGGATGAGAAACAGCTACTTTTCACTCTATACAAGGCCACACAGAACACAAGCTGTCAAATAAAAACATAAACTTCACTGGCTGTTTGAAATGTACAAGTCAAAATGACACTTAGCTGCCTCAGCGTGTGTTCAAATGAACTGGTGAACACAAAGGCCAACAGCGATAAAAATTACGTTCCTTCTGCACTCTGAATGATCAAACCACCAAAAGAAAGAGCTTTCAAACCCCATATTTACAAAGACGTTTAATAAAAGACTAACTATTGGTGACCTTTCACTCCTCGCAGAACTGAAGAAAGAACGAGTAATTGTAGCATTTAAACGAGAAACAGGAAGGGGCCAGAAAGGACTCTGGATCTACCCGTAGCAATCTGCACGTTATCAAAGGACATGCTGCAGTTCAGAGCCTCAGACAATTCACTCAGCAGACTGCAACTGTGAGCATGCATTTGCACAATCTGTAACCAAAACGGAGTGCCAAGAACAATTTCCCTAAAGAGAGTGCGTGTTGCATAAAACCGCAACGAGGAGAGGCTCCGAGAAGGTGCCTCGGGGGGAGCAGCATGGCGTTTGAAGGCCTACATTGTGGATCCGGAAGAGGCAGAGCGCCACGACGTGAGCACACCACTTGGCCCCAGCTCCGCAGGTACAGCTGCACGACGTGATCCTGCACCGGTCAAACATCACCGCCACGTTGTACGCGCCCTTGGGCGGCACCATCTGCGGGGGTACCACAGTGGCACTCAGATGGAAACCTGTTAACAGTCAAAAGTCCAGAGTTACCCTTCTGGTGCTTGGGAGACAGATTTAGCTAGATGGCAATTTCCGTATGCACCATCTGAACAGCGAAACAACATCCGTATAGGAATGGACACAGATCTAGAGTGTCCAGCACTTGGTTTCTTCCCAATCAGCTACAGCAGAATATTAGCAGAGAGACATAACATGTTATAAGGGATTCAAAAATCTCAGCTTTTAATACATTAATTTATTTACATATTTATTTCTACTAATATTTAACAAAGAAAAGCAGAACTGGATAAAGCCATCACTGAAAAGTGTGGGTTTTGATCACAGGGTCAAAGCTAGACTACGCATATTTTAGGCATGATTTCGCTGATAATTAACTGTGGCAACAGTGCAGGACAGGCTAGGTGACTTCTTCAGAATTATTTCCAAGTCAGTCGACTTTCACAATTCTACAGTGAACTAAAGAATGCAGCACTTGCACCTGAACACTTACTTTCACTTTGTGAAATTAGGTACCTCCTTGCAATTTTGTGAATATCCCATTTTTATAAACCATGTACGCAGAAAACAAAAATCCCCTCTTGCTTAGACTAAAATCAATGGAAAAGGGAAAATTCAGCAATAATACTTGAATGAATCCAGCGCCATTAATCTGTGATCAAAATAAATAAATTATGACTCTCATGTCAGGCAGGATGACAAAGAACATTAATGAGGCTTGGCTTTGTGTAAACTCATGTACAATGCATACCAGTTCTGCTCATAACGCAGCTTCCTCTACAGATAACGGTTATCCAGAGGCACACCTATTATGAGCAGGAAAAGGCCATCAGGAAAATGAATCTTGTCTCGAAGGTCCCCGCCACCAGTTAATAATCCTTTACAGCAACGAGTATCAGCCTCAGAGTCTTTCTGCTAGTCTCAGATTCAGTTTTACACTGAAGCCTGGGAAGTTCCGTCTGAACATGAGGAAGAACTTCTTCCCTCTGAGGGTGACGGAGCCCTGGCCCAGGCTGCCCAGGGAGGTTGTGGAGTCTCCTTCTCTGGAGATATTCCAGACCCGCC
>Ga0065711_1037905_pt1 | contig 19358 bp, 14 predicted proteins | sample Hoacrofraction12_FD_59098 | JGI IMG/M metagenome (GOLD analysis project Ga0065711, IMG submission 59098) | Hoatzin crop microbial communities from Cojedes, Venezuela - Epithelial fraction 12 v2 (version 2) | ecosystem: Host-associated > Birds > Digestive system > Esophagus > Crop | place...
GTGGGAAATGGGGGGGGAGAGAAATGGGGGGGGGACACAAGTGGTACCAGCTTCCCCATTTCTCAAGGCAAGGCTGCTGAAAACGTTCTGGGTCACAGAGGGAGGGTTGGCACTTTTAACATACAAATAAAGACATGTCAGTTTAATCACTGGGGGGGGGGAATGAAATAATGCCCACAAGCATTTCCGAGACCCACGGCGGAACGAGGAGGTGACAGGCATTAAAACTGTGATTCCAAAAGCAGGGGGCAAGTAGATTAGAAAAGTCCAGTCACGTTTTACACAATCGCAGCGAACTGGTGGGATGAGCCGAGTTGTGCAAACCCCTGCAAGTCTGCTGGCTTTAGAGCTTTAAAATCGCTAGTTTTACAGGATAAACCACTTCCAGCAAATTGTAAAATAAAGGTGTCGAGTTATTCAGTTTAATCGGAAACAGAGCCCAGAGCAGTCGCCACGCAAAAGTTCCCCTCCCAGCACAGTCAAAAGTTCTGCAGTAGGAAAACACTTTAAATCAAGCAATATTATTTTAATACCTCGATTCCACGTCCTAAGCAAATCACCAAGCACAACAAGTGTAGCATCTCCTCGCGCTGAGGGATGAGGCAGCTGCTGGCGAGCGCTGCGTGCCGACGCAGCCAGCCTGCGAGGGAATTACAGCTATACCACGAAACCAGTTTGCATCTCTTGGTGACGGCGGACCGGGGCAGCTCTCTGGTGCGAGAGTCCAACACAAGCTGTCGAACTGTGCGCACCACCAGTCAGCATCCTCCGCCGCTCAACGGCCGGCAAGATGGAGCGCTGCTCTGGAAAGGGCTGACAAAAGGGATCGCCGACGCTCTCTGCCTGTACCAGGCACCGGCGTGATAAGATACACCGCGAGGAGAGGTTTAAGGTAGATGGGGAAACAAAGTTGCTATGAGATCATGAGCTTAATTTAGAACAAAGGCAATGTTTCTCTGACAAATACGATGCACACTTACCCTGCCAAATTCGCTCATACTCGTCTAATCCGCAGCAATCAGAACATCAGTGTTGACATCTAATGGTACCTACAAGCATCTCTCTGCCTTTCCACACGGCGTAAGCCCGCTCCGCTAACGCACTTTCAAATCTTTCAACCATACTGTTCAACCCAAACATCTATAAAGCTACACAGCGTGTTACCCATCTATGCCGCGTGTGCAACCTCCCCCAGCAAAAATAAAAAGTTTACTTAACATGCTGATATCAAAATCAATAAATCACACGACCAAGCAGCAGTTCAAAAGTTCAAAGACATGATGGCCAGTTCACTACGTCGTAGCACTCAACCAATAATAACTTGACTCCATCACTCCTCATAGTATAGACAATTTCATAGCATCATTTTCATTAGCCTGTCTCACTGAAAATTGCTAGCTATTTACGTATACGCTAAAATAAATTAGCCATTTCATCGAGCACTGTGATTCTTATAAAATACATTAACACAATACTCAATTTTCCAGTTGGAGTAAATAAATAAATCAATAAATTCAATACAGAGTAGTTTTTATTTTTTTTTATTGTGGAGCTTCAGCTCTCAGCATAAGTGTTTTTATTGGGTTTATTTGTTTCAATAAAAATTGAAATGGGCCAGTGATCTTAGCAGTAAGATCTAGGGAAAAAGAAGAACCCAGCCCCATCTAATATTAAGAAAGTATACTGCGCAGTTCAGCCAACTGGCAATACAGAATTTTTGGTCAAAAATAATTTTCGTTACAGTTATTAAACAGCCACTCAGTTCTGAAGGGTTCTTCTCTTCCCTCATGAACCTTCCTTGAGAGGGGCTGTATTCTGCAGCCCAGTGAGAAGCCCCTGGGAGGGGGCCCAGGTCCTGCCAAGCCCCATCCTGCTGGACTGGGGGGAACCCCGTACCGCTTTGGTTCTTCCACAGAGAAAGCGGGTGTGGAAAAGTTACCAGCACTCAAGTTCACTATTTTTAAGCACTCACAGCGTATTATATTCAGTGTGGCTGCAGGTAGGTGCATTTGATATCAGAGGTAAGATGGCAGGAAGTGAGAACGTGGGAGAAGAGTTCATGGACACGCCAAGAACTTGATCCTTAAAGAGGGCTGTTGTCTTTGGCTCTTTCGGTCTGTGTGGCCCAGTAATACATGGCCAGCAGGTTTTGTGGCTCAGCACATCACAGGCGATTTGGTGATGACATCCTACGGTGCAGCTTAGTGCATCCTTTGGGGACCTCAATGTGGCTTACGGCAGCTCATGCTCTACAGAGAAGCGCCTTACTGTACTAGTAGTCCCTCTGCCGTGGGTAAAATGCATCACCGTTAGAGGCTGGGAAACAGGATGATTCAGAATTGGGCCCAGCAAAATGCTCACATGTGGACAAGAACTTGGACCACCTCAGTCCTCCTGCTACCATAACCTCAGACCGATAGAGGCAACCCACCAACCCCTCCAAGTCTCATAATACCGGTAACATAGCACTTCTCTGCAAATCTAACACTTCCAGCACAAACCACAGGCTTTACCTGCTTCATGACGAGGACAAGAACCTGCAAGGGATCAGGAAGAAATAAAATACACCCTTTGTGACATGAATCAGTGTTGAATCCAGCCTCAGCAGTGAAAAAGCAAATATATTAACTAACACATACCATTTAAGCCCATAATGGTTTAACATAATTCCTTTAAAAAGGCTGCACATGAATAGCACAGTTTGTAAACTGCTAGGTGGTAACAGGAGGGCACTTTTTGTTCATATTCACTCTTTAACCTAATCAGAGGAAAAGTAAATATCAGGTCTCAATTTTTATGACTGACTATAAATAAAAGCTTTTACCCAAAATGCACAGTTTGCAAAGATAACGATTTTAAGTATGATGTCACTACTGACCTACTGAACTACATGGCACATGTCAGACAGACGTCTGTTTCTTAAATTGCAGTAATAAATTAGTAGCCACAGAATCTGTTCTGTCAAGAAAACGTGAAGCTTTCCTATTCAGATAAAAGTTTAATGACTGTTTCAGTGTAGGTGTGCAAGTTAAGATTACTACTGACTGGGGGGATCGACAGCAGGGCCGGCTGCTCCGTGCGGTAAATACTGCACGCTGACAAATGGAGGCTCCTCAGCCATGGCCATGCACTGCTGAGCCTCGCTGGCTTAGCACGAACACGCCGGCTGCAAAACCAACGCGTGCAGCTGCAAGTTTCCACAGCGGCTTTTGCTCGTGTCCACAAAATTCCCTCTCCTCTACTGCTGATCTGGTCCTTCTGACCTGACCGCACAATGAAACCGGCAGGAGCAGGAGGCATTTCTTCCATACCTTAGAGGCATCGTGGGGCCAAACTGAAGGACTTCATGCTCGCTTGGGAGCGAGCAACGAGGTGCATCCCATGGGAGCGCAAAAGCTTCTGCTTCATCTTCCTCCAAGCCCTGTGCAGTATTACTTCACCCCAACAGGATCCAAGCCTCTGACACACATGGAAGGCTTTCCTCTAACTTTACACTGCTTAAAATATTAGTATTTTAAAATATGAAATATGCGTACTTCTACAGAGCCTCCTGGCACCGCGCACATGCATGCACACATACAGTATCCTGTAGGGGTGACCACTAAAACCGCCCAATGTAACACATTCCACCTTACAACCTCATTTTCAGTTACTAGTAAATTTGCCAGATTTTCACCATTTGCACTGAACTCTTCCTTGCTGGGCATTCTGACACAGGCCAAATCTTGGCAAAAAGCTTAACCCGGAACTGCAGAGACACTCCTCAAAACAGAGACAGAGAACATCACTATCTACCATAGTGAGCAACCCTGATCACCCCTTCTTCAAGAAGCCACCAAGCTCCCACACATTGGAGCACAGACATGAAAACAAGCAGGTAAGAGACTTCAGTGGGAGGTAGGTGTGTGGCACCGTTCCCCACCTACTGCCTCCTCCTCCTCCTGTCTGACCCCCCACCGGCAGGCAGGGGCAGAGGAAGCCACCAGATTTGAATAGCGAGGAGACATCACCAACTCAGGAAGCAGGAAAACGAGCAGACCGGGACAAGGAGGCCAGAGAGAGAAATCAACTGTGACTGCCTGAGCATGTCACCTACCTTGTGGCTGGGGTTGCATACATTTTTTGCCCATTACAGTGGAACCAGAAGGTTTAGTCCAGTTTGGGACACTTTTGGAGACTGGTAGCTTGGCCAGCCTGAGATCAAGTTGTGCAGATTATGTCCAAAGCAAAACCCCTGACTTCACTGTGACCTCCCTGCCCATTTCCACATTTTAGCCCCAAAACATGGAAAATCCTAATTCTTCTTGGCTAAGCAGTCTTAAGTGTGTTATTGCACAGCCAGGGCAGCATTCATTTCTCTAATACTTTTCTGAGAAACAGCTGCAAGGTCTTTGTGGAAAGTTCTGGATGCAGCAAACTTCAGCCTAATGGGGTTGGCATTCAGTCGTACTGGGAACACCAGGGCTTTTCAACAGGCGGTGTGCGTCACTCTAGAAGTCTTTTTTTTTTTTTTAATTAAATAGGAATAACATTGGTCTCTTTTTCTTGGTGTCAGTAAAGCTAGAAATTACTTTTTTTTTTTTTAATGCTATGTTGCTGGTTCCCTGTGAAACATCAACTTTGTTTTCTTGTATTCTGTCCTATGCACAGAACGGGTAAAAAGCTTTATGCAAAAAACCCAAACACAATATTCAATAGAACTAAGTAAGGAGCCCCATACAGGAGGCAGTAATTTATTGCTAAGGTTTTTCACATCTGATTAATAGATCCAGGCCCTTCAGCAAACAAAGGCATACTGCATTCCCTTCTTCCAGCCCCTCTAAACAACGAAACCCAAAAGCAATCCCCCTTGCCCCTGTTGCCTCAGCTGACCTGCCCACTCCCCAGGAGGATGCAGGCAATGCCTGGCACACAGCAGAAGGGTCTCTCCAAAATCAGTGCGTCCCACCGGGGAGGGGACGGGACGGGCACAGCCCCATGGCACTGCCAGGCCGTGCGGAGGCTCTCTGCTCCAACACTTGCAAAGATTTCTCATTGCGTAGAGCTCCAAAGCAGCTTGAGCTTATGATAAGCAACGGCATACTTAACAGTTACATATTACTGTTCATGATAATGCAGTATTTCATTTGGGTGATTTAGAAGTCCCTCTTGACCAACTTACAGTGAGACACCAAACGCTTCATCAATCACAACCATTTTTATTCACAATCCAGTGCAAAAACTACAGGGAGAGTTGAATTTTCAGCAACTCATTGGGGAGGGTATTGCTACTAGCACTGAAAATCCTCCTATCTCACCAATTTTTATGTTAGATTCAAATATATTTTCTTTCTAAGCAGCATTCCATTTTCCTGCCTCTCTCTGCTGCGCTTCTTATCGTGGCAGGGTGAAAGAGTATCCAATTTAATATCTGTTTTGCAGGACAGGAGATTTTTTCATATCTTATGCACTAAGGAAAGCTGCAGGGGACGGCTTAGCAGGCTGAGCATCAGCTTTTAAATACCTAGACTCCCTGGAACCACAGATCCCATCAGGTCGACTGAGCCCTTCATGTTTCTGGGGTAGATAAATTAAGTGTCATACTGTTTACTTTGTCAGGATCTTTCCGAAGAGACCTCTGTGGTGAAGGTCCTGTCTGTTCTGCATGGAGTTGAAGGTTAAAGTCTCGTGGTTAAGGCACAGCACCGGCTGCCACCTTGATCTCACTAATACTAATGGCAATTGTGCCATTTCTGTTGAGAGACATTCCAGGGATCTGCTCCCAAAACTTACTACAATGTTATTGGATGACTGACTGAAAATTATGCAATGGCTTATCTGCCTCAGTTCTGGTGACTGTTAAAAGGAAAAATACATATACACCTCCCAGATGTTTAATTCATAAGTTATACAAAACTGTCAGATCTATGGATGACAGAAGAGAGATATTAATCATTTTTACAGCCTGATTTCTGTGGTTGGAGGTAACTCTGTTTCTGCAAAGTCATACCCTCTGCACCGTATGGATGCCATGGCCAAGCCCACTGACATTGATGGTTCACAACAGAAGTGCATTTCTTTCTTTTAGAAATTAGATTTCTTTTAGAAAGAAATCCCTGGGGAGAAGTAGTGCGAAATAATCCCGAAAGACAAAATGTTACTAATAATCGCAAAAGTCACAGTTTTGACAGACATGTGCACAGGTGTACACCCATATTCACACACACAAAAACCTTCTCAATCTTGGACATTTCAGAGACGTCCCTCCATCTACAAAATGTCCGATTCATGGAGAACAGACTTAGTGTTGAAGAAAACGGGATGCTTTCAGGAGGGCAGCTGTAGACATGCACTTGGAACCTATTCCTGGCCTTACTCTTTCCTTCCAAGCTACCATTATTTCAATGGATTTAGATACACAAAAGATTCTGGGAAAGGAGGATGAAGGGAAATAAAAATGTAACAATAGAAAAAAATTAATTCTTCAAAATAATTTCCATTTTTAGTAGAAAATAAGCAGAAAACATAGTTCCTTTTGTGCTGGTTAGGGAAAGGACTGTGTTTTGATTTGTTTCCACAACAGCTGACAGTACACATTCCCCGCTTAGGGTACCCGAAATAATTAACACTACTAAAATGTTGTGTGTTACAATGACATACCAAAGGTTACAAATGTGGCTGTTGGCTGTACTGGCAGCAATTCCTTCTCAGGTGGCTTCGTGCACCTCCCATATTTTCCTCTCGAACTACCCGAGGACCTGCTGGAGCTCCAGCATGGCACCGTGTCAGCCTATGGGCCTTACTGGGATGTGGTAGAAGAAACAAGAACAGTCCTTCAGCTCAATTTACACAGCTACATTAAAACTGCTTTTTTAATGTTTTTTGGCGAACCAGCAGACATGGTATCAAAACTATTTTTTTAAAACATCCTGTATTCAACCTAAAAAAGGCAGAACAAGATATTCTGTGTCAAACCTATGCAAACCAAACCAGCAGAATCTGCTACCAAGAACAAGGACGTTCCCCAAAATCCATCTGTTGATGCTGGAGTCTCAGTGTCCCTAAGTTAGGCACTCCAAAACTGCTCAGCAGTTTTAAATGTCTTGTCTAAGGATGTAAAGATCTGTCCTACATACTCCAGCTGTGGCAGAGGACAGCGCTAAAGCAGAAAACACAAGGCAGGTCAAGGGTTGCTGTGTAGCAAAACTAAAACCACTACAAAGGAGCTTCTCTTCCAAAACTGCTTTGAAACAATTACTACAGCACCTCGTTAGGTCGCTCTTTAAAGTAAGTTGGACAAGGACATAAACAAACTCCCGATAAAATTACTGTCCACCATGAAGCCCTTGCAAAGCAGCTGGCTTGCAGGTGTGTCTCCAAATTCAGAACATCACAAAACCTTTAAGGGGTGTGAGCAAGAAAATGGAGGGGCATTGCTCTCCCACACATACATCTCTTGGCCCTAGGGACACAGAATGAGCGTTGCAGCTCAGCCCTTCCATCTTTCTTGGCTCAGTCTAACGAGATGCCCTTCATATTCCCATCTGTCCTCTTTTTACTCTTTGCCGAGGAAAACACAACCAGCCCAAAGTATTGCTGGCTGCCGCAGGCACTGGCAGCTCTTTTAGCAAAGAGGCAAATCCTTCATGTCCAGCACGTCCCCAAATGCACTGAACCGCATTCAGATAGCCTGGCTACAGGTCCCAGCTCAGGCAGAGCGAAACAGGAAAGAAAACCATCAGCCTTGGCTCTAAGCTCCTGTTTCAGTGCTTCAAGTCACTAGTGGTCAGCAAGAAGACTTTCGGACACGCCGGTGTGCTCAGAAGGAAAAGGCAGAAATAAAAAGCAAGAGTCAGGTTTGTGCCTCCCGCTATCCCGAGGGTGAGCCAGAATACCCTCCCTGGCAGTGGGATCCCTACGCTCTGATGGTTGGTCACACCCGCTACTTCAAATCAACAAGCAAACCAAAGTGAAAAATGGAAAGGACAAGCTAGATTTCAGACGAAAGCAAAATATCCGTCCTCTCTATCAGGTCTGAGCAGTAAAGGACGAAACTGGATGGAACTGGTTTTGCTTTAAAGCTGCAAAGGAATCACAGGGCGAGAGCACTTACAGAGAAATGTATTTCCATGTAAACTTTTATGCACTCATCCCTTGTAACTGGACATCAGGGAAGATGTTAATAAACATCAGGGTGAGAAAAACACAGTAAAAAAAAATATCAGACTACAAACTCATCTCTTCCAAGACCTTAGAAACAGCTCTGGAGCTATATACTGCAGGGAGCCGAGCACACTCAAATAGAAGTTTGCATCTTAAACGTAAGCACACATACATACAAACAAGGTTTTGCAGATACTTGTTAGCTGTACTACAAGATTTTCCAGGGTCGGTGCTGCAGCTTATGTTATAGTGCTTGTAATCTAGCTGCAGATCAGCCCCCCAAGACGGGGCCTTGGAAAGAAGCTGAAATAGCAACAGTTTCTGTTGCTGGGGATATTTCTGAGACACAGTTGCTGTTTACTGTGTTTCTATTTCCAATCAAGCTGCAAAGTCCACCCATAAAACATGAGGAGGCATTTCTTTGGGTGTGGGACAGTGCAACACGCACACAAGGAGGACCGGCCCTTCAGCTGCTACGCCTGGGCAGAGCTGCACTGAAATACTTAGCCTGATCTACAACAGAGTATTTGTCCCACGAAGAAGAAAACTATATTCCAAATCCCCAGTTATGAGGCTTCTCTCAGTATATATTTATGCACAAAGCTCAAATAATTTAATACCACGCCTCACTAATCATGGGAGTGAACAATTTTTTCAGGGGCAAATGGTTCTTCTTGTGCATTTATATTGTGCACTTCTTGCTCCTGGCTTAGAAAAGGTGCCTCAGAAACTTACTGGCACTTCTGAAGGTGGCATCTATCTATGTATGCCATAGACAATCCAACACAATTGATCGCAGGCTCCCTAGGAGAGATTAACCTACTCTACAAGGAGTCAAAAACTACTCACAACAATGGCAAATCACAGCATATGGCCAACTGGACAACTTCATTCCACTTCTCAGGGAAATTAAGTAATACACTCTGGGGTATGTTCTCCTCTTGTTACACTCGAAGATCCCTATTAATGCTAATGACTGCACAAAGTGTAAGAAAAATGCTACAAACACATAAAACAAAGCAAGATTAGTCAAGAATCTCCAAAAGCATATGTGAAGGGATCTAGAGTATGTAAATGTAACAATTTCCTTCCTTCTTCCTTTCTTTTCTTAAAAGCAAGAGGCATGCAGTATTACAGAAACCTACAACTCGCCAACGAATGTACAAACTACAGCTCATGAAAAACAGTGAAATAGAGATCCAAAATTCAAGGCCAGTACAAGTTCATCATCTTCACTGGTGATTGAAAATTGGCTCCTAAAGTAAAAAAAGAACATCAACTCCATTTTTTCCTAAGAAAACCATTTCCTACCAACTCTGAAAACAAGAATGCCTACAGTGATCTGACCGGACTCTCTGTGATGGTTTTGGCTCGGCTCCCTCACCCGTCCTCAGCTACATGGCTAAACGTGAGCCTAACCACGGGGTTCAGAGGGTTCTCTTCTTATTAACCTCCCACTTCATGCTTCCAATTTTAGACAGGAGTAAAACTGCCTTTCAGAAATTTCACTTATTCTTAGTTACTTCTGAGGTGAGAGTTCACATTTCTGTCCGCATCCGTGATGCCACACTACTGCAGAGGCACAATACTGAGTTAATACACTGGACAACACAGAGTTAATATATTATGGTTTGGCCTTCCTTAAATAAATAAAAAAATATTCCAACAAAATTAGAACCATCACAAGAGCAGTCCAATGGCTCCAAAAGAGCCATAAACTCTCACATAAATTTTGATGCATAAACACAAAGCGAAATATGGAGTTGATCTCTTGGATGCAAGATTTGTGATGGCAACCTGCAACCATCCGCTGTGGTGGGGCAGCACTATGACTAGTTAGTACCTTCGTTAAATGCCCAGTGCCAAGACCATACTGTCACCATGGCCCACTAACACCTGCATGTGAGTATGAAGTGAGATGGGGTGAGGACTGAAAGCGCCTTAACTGCTCCTGAGAACCTGCCCTCCTTCCAACCAGCCGCTCTTCCAAGGCACAGGACATTTTCCAGCATGGTTATGAGCACCACCTCGGTCAGGGCTGTTCAAGATGAATCTTGTCTTCGAGCAAGCAAGGAAAATTCACAAGGGAAAAAATCAGATTTGGAAACTAAATGTTTTGTAATCTCCTGCCACACAATTTGGTTTTCAGGCAAACTTCCAACCCTTTCAATAGCAAAAAAACAGATAAATATGCTGTCTTCTACCATCTCCCGGTGTATTACAACCAGAGTGTGATATGATACCACACACGTTTAAGCAGCTGTGCAAGCGGAAGGGAGTGACACACCCATACACGGTGGTAGACAGAAAACATACCACACGAAATAAAATGGAGCCAAAATAACCACTTCTGTTACAACAAATATATCTTCTCATTTTCCCCTATGGAATTCGGCATGGCTTTCCTGGCACCAGGAGCACCTGGGCAATCTGCAGTGCTGCTGCTAACCAAGATGACTCTCTGCAGCAGGAGAGCCTGCCTCATCCATGCTTTGGCCATAGAAAGGGCACGAGACAAGGAGAGAAGAAACACTGGCAAAGTCGACCAGCAGCACTGAGCTCGACGACATGTTCTCAGATACGACTGGGCTATTGCACTGCTCTTATCAGCAGATACAAGGTCAAGGTCAGCCTTGATGCACTTACTGAAAACTGACACTGCCCATGTCCTGCAGTCAGCACAACTTCAAATCAAGGCTCCCACTTATTAGTAGTAATTTTGTTTATTACTGCAGGGCCTCAGGACAAATGAAAAAGGAGCCCCATTGTGCTCAGTGCTGCACAAAAATGCTTAATTAGCCTCTTCATAGGTTGTTCCCTTGAGCTTCTTTTAAACATTACATTTTTAAATAAAAATAAATTCAATTTACAGAATTCCAGAAATCAGCTTCCTGAAATTTGTTTCTGTAAACAATTAATGCAACTTTGCCTTTCCAAATTTCAACTGTACACCAAATACTTAACTTTTGTTTACTTTAAGAAAAATTTGTACTGTAAAATTTTGGTCTTTGGGACGTAAATAGATTTTTTCCATTCATTTAAGCTAGGATTTGAACCCAAATTTTCTCTGAACTATGTGAAAGTTGCAAAATATTTTTATATCAATGATATATATCACAAATGTACAGGAATATTCACAAATTGGAAAAACAAATTAAGAGTTGAGTTTTAAAATTACACAAACCGGTCTACGAAATTTGAAGCCATAGTAAGATCTCATGAGTTCAGCAGGATAATGAAAGCAGTGCATACCTAGATAAGAGTAATACTGAGAATGTTACAGTAGCAAACGCAGGAAAACATGAACAAAAATTTTGGAAGCAAAGAAAAACCTCAGGCTTTTTCCACTTTCTCTGGACGCATCTGGTCACGTACATTATTAGGGATGCTGAAGTAGCTGTACCACTGGTCCAATCTCCCATAACAGCACTTGTATACTGTTCTTAACACTTGCTAAATTCAAAAGGTGAAAGGAAAAAGTGGCACACAAGGCAAGAGGAAAACAGCCCATCCTCGTGAGTCACTCACCCACAGTATCAAATCTCCCCAACTTGTCAGCAGATGGATCCCGAGGACCTGACCATCACTTGAAAGCATTTTATGACCATTTTCACATGCAAATACTTTCCACCAAGTCTCCACCTCACTCAGACTTGTACCAACAATTTAGAGGTCACCAGCTACTACATCCTATTATCTAACTCTTCAGACTTTTTGCTTTTTTTTTTTTCTTTTTACTGCTAATGTTCACTGATGTTTCCATTCATGTCTGGATCCATTTAGCTGGATTTTTAGACCACACTTTGGATTACATTTTCCCCAAGCTTAAGCCAGCAATTTGTTGGCAATAAATGATATTTGGACACCCCACATCATATATTGATTGGTGTTATTTCCATTGCCATAGTCTAAACCAGTGAGGTTCTAAGAGCAATTTAAAGAACTTGCTTCTACACTCTGGTCCTTCAGAGGAAGGACGCAACTATTCTCCGTAACAAGGAAGATGCTGACACAGAATCAAGTGCGTGCCCTAAAAATGGTTATTTCTCTGGCACGGTTAAATAAAGAAAATATAGTAAACTACTTTGTATGCAGAGGATAAAATCAATACATTTTCCATTCAGGTAACAAAAATTATAGCATATTGCTTTACATATACAGACATTCTTCATTTAAGGTGGCGTTTCCACAGTTCCCATCTGAATACCCTGCTCTGCAGTCTACACCTCTCTATTGCACTGAGCAATCTCTGTCTGACATTAGTACTAAACAATATTCATTAAGAGCACAACACTAAAGTGCAACATGTAAGTAAATCAAACCCTCAGTGCTCTATTTTACAAATTTCATGGGCCACTGGGGATAATTAAAAGGGTAATTATATAAAGTTGGTGCAGTTTTGAGACTCAAATGACATTTTCTGCTTTAAAGCACTTGATAATCCGGTATTTTTCTCCTAAGACACTCTTTTGGTACTTTAGGGTGAAAAAGCATAAACAAACAAGAACTGTTTTTTAAGGTATTTCAATTCTTTTTTTTATCTCTCTCCCCCCCCCGTTGTTTTTCTTGATCAATACCACTCACTAGTTATTCCTAGAAGTCCTATATTAAGATCTCAAGAAAAGCAAGGCCTTAAAAAAAAAAGAATCACTGATCACCATAAAATGATACTGAGCCTCAAGCATGGTTTAAACTGTAGCTCTGAACAAAAATGGTATTGCTTTGGGTGTTTACAGCGCTGAAGCGCTGTTTGGTTTGTCACTGTGTTTAACCACTGCTCTAAAGCTAGCAAAGTACATTACTGGTAGTAACAGCTCATGAAAAATACAGCGAAGAAACTGCTAGTGGCAGAAGCATTTAACTTTCTTGTTAGCAGCCTCCCCCATGTGGCACTTTAGCACCAGCAAGTTGTTTATTATGTTCTGTGCCAGGCAAAACTGATTAAATGGGGCTCTTAAGAATCAAAGCGTTATAAATTCATGGAAATACAGCAAGCAATAAATTCCATGGAATTAAAAGCTTACTAGTGCTATTAGCATTTCAGGGTGTTTGCATTGTTAATAGTGATGTGCAAAAACGATGTTCCTATAAGACAAGGCAAACCAACAGAACGTATGTTTTAGCTGCTACATTTTTACACTGTGTCATCATTACTTGTAAATTTCCCCCCCCCAAAAAAAACCTAAAGCACTCATTAATGTTTTAAAGAAAAACCTGAACCAAAGGTTTGTATACCAAAGATTTACATCCCCAGTAAAAGAAAAGTACTATACATGAAACATAACGCTGTTACGACTCTATGAAAGAGCTGGAGATGGATACCCCAAAGCAGAGGTCTGCCCTGGCTTTCAGGAGGAGGGAGCGGGATAAGGCAGGGTGACATTATGGGGACACATTACAACACAACAACTTGCTAACAATTTAGTAAGTAAACTCGATGCACAGTAATTCTTAATACCAAAAACAAATGGCAATCTAGTCTGACCTGGTGGTCAGGAAATCTGACAATAGCTCTCCAAAGAGACATCTTTACTCCGGGTTGCTCTACCGTCATTCCATGGGAATGACTCTGGTGGCAGGTGACGAACTTCTTCATTACCGTAGAGCTCCCTGTGAAACACTAACATCAAGCTGGTATTAGGCCTTCCCTTAATGCCTCTCTGTTTGTGGGTGGCTGATAACTTTGTAAATGGAATTCCTTTCAATTCCAAGGTCCTGTGCAACCTGCTCTCGGTGATCCTGCTTCAGCAGGGGGGCTGGACTAGATGATCCACACAGGTCCCTTCCAACTCCTACCATTCTGTGATTCTGTGTGATTCAAGCGGAAATTTGGTAAAGGAGACACCTGAGGTAGGTGGATGGGCAGAAGAGGAATAGGACACACTTTCCAAAACTGCAGAAAAATCAGGCCTCACAAAGTTTGTTTGTTTTGTTGGGGGTTTTGTTTATTTGTTGTTTTTTTTAAAAAAAGGAACAATTCGTACCTTTCCGAGCGGCTTGAACACACAGCAGCCAGATAACCTAACCTGCAATGTCCTTTTGGGGAGTGGGGGGCAAATCTGGCTCTTGTTGCAGCCAAGAAAATCAAATCACAGCTTTGTTGCCACAGTTACGGTTTGACATAGGATAGAGAGTACATCTGGGATGGTACATCATGCACAGCTGGCAACACAAAGTCAAGAAAAAACAAGAAAGTTTTATCCAGAACAAACAGTACCCATGCCACAGAGTGAGTCAGCTGCAGAGGTAGGCAACGAACCCCAGATCCTGACTCGCGGGCTCAGGCTCTGCGCAAAGCACAGGTTAACAGCAAAAACCCTCTTCCCAAGATTTAGGGGGTTGACATTTTGTTTGCCTCGAGCAAAACGAAACAAAGCAGTAGGTTTTAAACTGCTCAGAGGCACGTTGTCTTTTTGATGTATGCATGTCCTGGCAGTCACACATCTGCATCAGGAGAAAAATAGCCCAGGTTTTTTGGCAGGTTAGTCCTTTTCATCTGAAAGTTGAAAATACACCGCCATTGAACCTTTGCAGCTTCAGGTTCTGCATATAAAAAGCAGCTGCTGAATACACACAGGGAGCAAGGACTTTTTCTTAATGTTTGAACAGTTCCAAGTTCAAACCCATTTAAGTCCAGGTCACACTGGGATCATGTCACTATTAATGCATCCAGCTACACGCTGAGGGAAACCCAATCTAAAACTATGATAAACTCCAGTTCTCCCACAGAGATATACCCAATCTTACCCAAATGATACCACAGATAGCTCTTCATGGGCAGTGACCAGACCCGATGTCAATGTCAGAGAACAAAACCTGGGAGAGTCTCTCTACAGTTGTTTTTAAAGAGAAGGTCGCCTCAAATGTCCACAAAGCTTATATGGACCTTCTCTCTGCCTCCTCTTGGGCAAAACACATCTTGGGCCACCGATGCTGTCTCCTACACATCACAGGTTCCCACACAATCTCCTACCACATCACCAGCAACCCATGCTTCCATCGCACTTCATGAAGGCACTGAGGCCAAGCACGATGAAGGCCCCTAACTCCATCCTCCTCTGTCTGGGGGCAGATCCTGCTTGCAAATGGGCAAGGTCCCACTCATTCTTGCCAGACTTCAAGCCTGGCCAACTACATGCTGCCCCTGGAAGGACAGCAGCAGGGAAGCAGACGTGGGACAGGCCAGCTACTGCCCGACCACGCATTGAGGCACTCTGGGCTCTGTCCTCTGCAGATACCTGGTATCTCATAATACAGTTGGTAACAGCCCTAGTCTTGCTAAGAGGGAAGACAGAGTCACAGGAGAGGAGACACATGGAGTTGGGAGGAACTGATGGTATGTGGCCTTAGGACAGCAGAGCATACAAGGTTTTGCGGGAGCACTCAGGGTTTCCCCTTGCGGTGTCCAACCAAATGGTACAATGGTGCCGGGGGAATACAGCAGGAAACAGAGGGAAGGAGCTGGGAAGGCACAGATTAACTTCAAGGGACAAACAGCTTTTCCTTTTTCTAGATAAACTCAACATCTCAACAAAAACCTACCAACTGCCAATATTCCCAAGCAACATACTGACCAGAAAGTTTGCTCCCCTATAACAGTCCACCAGGTGCCTGGGTTGGACAGCTCTAGGCACACCTACCCCTTTGATGTAAGAAGCAGGTAAGATTAGATGGCCTAGGGCAAAGGAGATCTCATGGCCCACACCAAACACCTATGGGACCAGAGATAACCTCAATGTGCAAGGCAGATGTGTGCTGGCATGGCAACACATGAGACACCACAGAGTGTGCCCACCATGTTTGCCAATCACTGTCCATGACAAACCCTCTGCAGCACAGGAACCTTTCATTCCAAACCAGCAGTAACTGAGGATCCTGAAAGGTCTAGTACTCACTCAACAAAACCTGTGCTCTAGATACAGAGCAAGAATGGATGTTTCTTCTGAAGGGTGGTCTCCAGACTCACTGAGTGTGCTCACACCACTTCTAAAAGCCTTCCCCTCCAGCAGCTTCTGGCAAGGCAACTTCAAAAAGTTCCTCAAGTGGTGGAGTGTAAGTGACACTGGCATGCAGGCAATGTAGCACAGCACCACAACACTGCCTTGTCCTACCCAGCTGGGAATCACTGTAGGAGTTTAACCCGAGTTTCAAACACTGCCGCCTCTAATAAAACCCACTATTTACCCAGCTTCTCTCTGAGCTTTCCACCCTGACAGTGCTGGGAAAGGAGGAAAAGGACTTTACTGGATTTCTTTGACCTTATCAAGTATCTAGAAAATGCTACGGTTGATCTGGATGTATTTCAAACTGAGTTAACCATGGCAGCTTACAGAGCGGTAATGCTCCAGCTGGCCTGCGTATCACAAACATGCGACATGCTAATTACACAAACTTTGAGAGAATTAGCGAGCACACACTATACACGTGGGATTTACAATATGCACATGTTGGATTTGCACTATTCTTCACGCAATTTTATGAAACTTACTACAGGGTTAATACACTGAAAAAATCATGACTGGTCTCAGATTCAAGATGTATCATTTTTTTAAAAGAACAACTCCAATACTGAAATTCAAAATATCTAAAAAAACATTGCCTCCTGCACTTGAGTCTCCTCAAGGAGAAATTTTAAAAAGTCAGTCTGCATTTTTAAACAGTATTATTTCAGTTAGACAACTTTCAAAAGAAGAACAGGCCAGGCTTTCTTTTCAACTACACGAATACAAACCTAGATAATTCTTGCAGTTTTAAATAATATTTTGTCTAATTAATATCTTTTTTCCCCCCTCCAAAGCATATATTTATCTGCTGTGAAATCAAAGGCAGAAATGAATTGTTTTAAAGATAGCAGAGAGTAAATAACAAGTTTGGAACCTTGCAGCCCTACCCTGGCAATTTCTCTCACATAATTGACTCAGCAGACATGCTTACAATTTCTTACAACTTTTACAAGACCTCCCGTGGGCTTAAAGTTCTCCAAAACTGAGCTCAGAGCTTTGAATGCCCTAAGCAAGTAGCACCAAAAGCAATCATCTCTCCCTCCTCAAAACAAAAGTAAACAAACAATAAAAGCTCACTTTTTTTCCCCTCACTGGACATCAGACCTTCAAGAGGAATGAACGCACAGAAGAATTTGCACTTTTTCAGAAATAATTTTTCTTCTCCAATAATAACATTTTTAACAATGTTTCATTTGCATTCAATAAAGCTTTAAAAGCAAAACTTTCCCAATAAAATTATCTTTGCCAATTACTGGAAAAAAATTTAAATGGAGAAGGATGACAGCAATAAAGCAAACAAACTGCAAAAATAACTGCATGATGTTTTTCCAACTAAAAGGGAGTTAAAAAAAACCCTCCCCCCCCCAAAGGAAATGGTCTCATTGCCTATATTATTGATTTATGCTCTTGTTGGCTTTTAAATGTAGCACTTTCTATTTCTAAGATCTTTACAGACAATTACTAATGTCATGACTGCGCACCGCTGTTCCATTGGTGGAAGTGCCCCAGTAGCAGGAAATGCTGTGCCCTTCCACAGACGTTTCCTTCCATCAGTGGGATCCACTAACCCTTAACATGTCAGGGGATTAAATGTAACAAATGTATTACAACTAATAAGGATAAACACAGGGGCTATCAAAAATAACAAAAAGGGTATGACAGCAGAATGAAGTAGACCTATTACTCAAAAGATGTCTTTTTTTTTTTTTAAGAAGGGATAACAATTCTCCTTTTTTTAAACCAACAAAGTAGAAAGACATCACCATATTTCAAGAGAAATCTATTTTGAAAAGCCATATTATAAACTACGGCTATTAATGGTTTGCAATGGAAATGACGCCAGAGTCTTAGTTACAAATGTCCAAATGTTTGTGCTACCATACTAAAAAAAAATAAACAATGAGCTCAGGGTCAGAAATTACGCTTTCGAGCAATTAAGCAGTATTATGCAAAACACACCGAAAAGTACATGGTCAGTAATGGTGGGAGAGCCTCAAATTAAAATTCACAGATTGCACTGGGAGAAACCCTTAGCAATTAAACATCTTGGAGGTGGTGTCTGAAGTTGCTGCCATTAGCAGCAGTGAAAAATGCTTTCATATGCTGCAATGAGAAATACGGGCAGAAAAGCAGGGCCAAAAACGTACTTTTTTTTTTAAAAACGCCTTGGTTTTAGTACGAGCTACCAAATAAAAAGGGCGGCCTCCCATAATGCCCACTGACATCACCAGTCTTGTAACACTACTGCTGTAAAATATGGTTGCTGCCGCTGTAGGACAATACTTCCATATGCTGGAAGCTACACTTCTGGTGTGGTAGAAGGCAACAGGAAGCAACTTCAGAGATGACCAAATAAAATATGAAATATGCAATAAGAATCTATTTCTGGTGTCATTTTCTCACATCTCTATATTATATAACATGGGTGCATGCACCATCTCTGTGACATGGGTTTTCTAAAGGCAGGTTTCAAGCCTGCAAATCTGCAAGAGGTTCTTGCCCTTGTGCTGAGATGCAGGCACGGCTGTGAGATGCTAACAGTCGGCAGTGCCATGTATTAACGCCCATCAGCCTACCTGCACTAGATCACCATGGCATCCAGTGGCCCAGCAGCCTAACTTGCACAAGGGCAAGTTTCAGCACAACTTTTGAATTAAGAGTTATTTGCCTGCTTCAGAAGGAAACCTTGAAACTGGATCTTTCCATTCCATTTGGTTTTGTGTTTGAGAGTGAGCATGAGCTCAGGCTATCTGACCTATAGCCCACGCCGGGGTTCTGGAGTAATGAGGACCAATGCCATTCCTACCTATGTCATTCCCAATTCTTTCCTCGCCCAAGCCATGATAAAAAGCAGAACGTCCTGACATACTAGCCAGCTTGGTCTTGAAGAACCAGGCTGGAAATTGCATAGTCTGCATTGCACGGTATCTTATAAGCTGTTTCCTTTGTGTATCTGTAGTTAGGCAAAGTTAAAAGATGAACACAGTGATGTACCCGCTGAACACAGTCATAGCAAAGCTACAATTAGTACGAGAGAGGGGAGGCTATTCATGGACCACTGATGGCACAAGAACAGGCTCCAACTTTCTGAACACTGCTTTTACAGCACCCTTTCCCAAAATCTCAGGATGACGAGTCCAGCCAGCTTCAACAGCACAACCCATCACTGCAACAAAAAAAAAAAAAAAAAAAAAAAAAAAGGAAAAAAAAAAA
>Ga0065711_1006054_pt1 | contig 19357 bp, 31 predicted proteins | sample Hoacrofraction12_FD_59098 | JGI IMG/M metagenome (GOLD analysis project Ga0065711, IMG submission 59098) | Hoatzin crop microbial communities from Cojedes, Venezuela - Epithelial fraction 12 v2 (version 2) | ecosystem: Host-associated > Birds > Digestive system > Esophagus > Crop | place...
CCCCCCCCCATGTGGCATTTCAGGAACACTGTGGAACCTGTCCTCTCATGACTCTATCAAGATGGCCATTGTGGATCATGCACTACATGCCCTGACCGATGAAGTTGTCATTCCCCACTCGGGCTGGGAGCGGGAACCAAATGAGGACTCTAAACCCCGCCATATCGAGTGGGAGGTGGTGCTCACCAACACTGCTGGCTGCCTTAGGTATGAGAGAGGGGCTGCCAACTGCTGGCAGAGAGTTGGTGTAAGTTGGGACTGCTGTAATGCTCCTTCGTGGCTGCTCCTGTTAGCTTTCTGGGACTGACAGGGGAGGTCTGCAGAGGAGCTGCTCTCCTCAGACAGCTACTGGTGATGCAGTCCTTGATTTTGGAGGTGTTTCTGTAGTGGCGGGGAGTTATGGGAGTCTTTCTCTGGCTTTAGCTCTGCTGGGCGTGGGCTGTTCCTCGCCTGCCCTCAGCTGTCTCTCCCATGATGGTTGTCCCCTGTCTGCCAGGAACGTGAGCTCAGAGCGGAGCGAGGCCCGTCGGAAGCTGCGGGAATGTGATGGGCTGGTGGATGCCCTGATCTACGTTGTCCAGTCTGAGATCGGCCAGAAGGATTTGGACAGCAAGGTACCACAGCGGGGGTATTGTTGGGGCATGTGTAGAGCTCTGCCCTTGACAGCCAGCTCTAGCAGTGTGCTGCTGTTCGTGGTGGCTGAAGCTGGGTTCATCCCAAGACGAATGAAGAACGAATCGGGGGATCTTCAGCAGGGAGAGATTTGATCTGACAGGATGTTGTGGTTTAACCCAGCAGGCAGCTAAACACAACACGGCCATTCGCTCACTCCCCCTCAGTGGGTTTGGGGAGAGAATTGGGGGGGGTGGGGTGGTGGTGTAAAACTTGTAGGTTGAGATAAAGACAATTTAATAGGACAGAAAAGGAATGGAAAATAATAATAATAATAATGATAAAAGAATATGCAAAACAAGTGATGCACAATGTAATTGCTCACCACCTGCTGACCAATGCCCAGTCAGTCCCTGAGCAGTGGCTGCCATCCCCCGGGCAGTTCCCCCTGTTCTTTTTATTCAAGGTGATGTCATATGGTGTGGGATGTCCCTTTGGCCAGTTGGGGTCAGCTGACCTGGCCGTGTCCCCTCCCAGCTTCCCGTGCACCCCCAGCCTCCTTACTGGCAGGGCAGTATGAGAGGCTGAAAAGTCCTTCATTTAGTGTAAGGACTGCTCAGCAACAAAAAAAACCCCAACATGTTATAGACATTATTCTAGTCCTAAATCCCAAACGGAGCACTACACCAGCTACTAGGAAGAAAATTAACTGTCCCAGCTGAAACCAGGACACCAGTGTACCTTGGGAAAACCCAGTCAGGCTCATGCCTCTCCACGATCTCTGCTTCGGAAGAGAGCCTGCATGGGGTGTGACCTGGATGCTGTCTGACCAAGAGGTGTCTGGCACTCGGCTGGCAGTTTGCAGTAGGAATGGTGGCCCTCTGACAGGGTCTGGTGGAGTCACTCATTCCCATGCTGGTGTCACCTGGCTTGAGGCTCCCTGATATGCCTTGGCAAGGTGTTGGCTTGAATTTTCCTTGGGACTTTCCTTGGACCTTTCATGCTTATGGCAGAGTCTTTTGGCCCAGCAGAGTATGAACTCATGCCAGCAGAGCTGGCCATGCCTGCTTTGGGATGGGGGTATGCTCCAGCTCCGTCTGAGATGGAGCTGCATGTGCCCATTGGCCTGGCTCAGGGTTGCAGGCTGTGATGGGGCCCTTGCTCAGACACAGGATGGGTATGTGCTGCTCCAGGTCAAACTGTCTGGCTTTCTCTCTAGCTGGTGGAGAACTGTGTGTGCCTGCTGAGAAACTTGTCCTACCAAGTCCACCGTGAGATCCCCCATGCCGAGCGCTACCAGGAGACACCTCTGGCCCCTGCCAACAGTGCTGGGCCCCATGCTGCGAGCTGCTTTGGTGCCAAGAAGGGCAAAGGTTTGTTGGGTGGCAGCAGCAAGGAGGGAGGTGGGAAGAAGGCAGGTCTACTGCAGTGGAGCTTTAAGGTGGTCTGGGGTCTTTGCGCTCTTACTCTGGTGTCTCTTGTGTGAAGGCTAAAGTGCAGCTTTCTCTGGAGACACAGTGGTCTGTGTCTCCCCTGGCTTTGGGAGCTGCTGCTTGGCTTTCTCAAAGCACTTGGCACAAGCTAGTGGTGGGTTTCTGTGGTGGTGGGATGGTGATGGATAGATGTCCGCTAACTCCACACCTTTCCTTTTCTCCTGTGTTGTCCATTCCCCTTCCCTTCGCTTTCTTGCCAAATGATCTGCCCCACGATGCTGTCGGCACTTCTCTCCTCCTGCCTCCCCTCTCTCCTGTCCTTTACTCCGCTTCGCCAATAGACGAGTGGTTCTCCAGAGGTGAGTGTGCTCTTGGTTTTAATTTTTCCATGGTTCAATCGGGTGCTTTCTCTAGCTATATGTTCCCCCACCAGCTGGGCACATACTGCCTGCAGTGTGGCCAATGCCCTTGACATGCCCTCCTTGGATATGCTGGTAGCTTAGCTTCAGCTCACCTCTGGGCTTGTTCTTCTAGCAAGTGGCAAAGAGCTGTTGGGCTGAGATGGGGAGAGGCGGTGTCTTATGCCTCTCTGCTTGCCCTTTGAAGGTAAAAAGGTCCCAGAAGACCCCGGTGCCGATACAGTGGATTTTCCCAAAAGAACAACTCCAGCCAAAGGTATGTTCCTCAGTGTGTTTGTGCAGGCCTTGGGTGTGCAGGGGTGCTTCTCCACAAGCAGTCCAGGAGAGGAGTGGGTAGAATTGATTTCCCACTGAAGTTAGCCTCCCAAACGGGCAGAGGTTTGTTTTGAAGGATGTATGTTCCCGGTTGCCCAGGTGCCTGTTAAAACACTAGCTCTGCCACAGATGGTTGTGAGGATGCTTGTTGTGCCTGGAGGAGGTCAGTACTGCCTCAAGACAGGCTTCCTGGCAATGTGGGGGGGACTGTTGCCCTGGGGACTGAGGAACAGCATGATGACACAGCCCTAGGAAGGGTAGCTCTCTGTGGTGATCTCAGACTTGTCAGTGCAGTTGCCCTCTTGCCTGCTCTTCTCCCCTGGGTGTGAAGAACAAGCAGGATTTAAAGCCAAAAACCCTGCCTTAGTGTTCTCCAGCATGAGGAGGGATAATTCTAAGAAGCCTCTGGGAACAAGTATCTTGCCGCCTAGAGAGCTGTGAATCACAGCCCCTCTCTGGCTGGCCCAGCAATGGGCATTAGCCCAGGGCTTGAGTTCAGCTCTTTCTGCCCCAGTATACCTTGTGGTTCTGGGGAGGACCCTGGTGCTCCTGGGGGTGTGGACAGTCAAGCTAGAAGAGTCACAAGGAAACTCAGGGCAGACCTGACCTTGTGAGCAGCTCGGATATGTGGTGGTGACTCCTTGGGCTGACCTGGGCTGTGAGAAGAGTCATTACCCATCTCTGGTGGGAGCCTGAGAAGCCACCTCCTCTGTCTGTGGGGGCTGGGGACATAGCTCACCAGAGCTGAGGGCAAAGAGCAGGATGGAAAACCTGGGTTTGCAACGTAGACTGCAATCTCATGGCTGCTTCAGAAGTCTCTGCTGTGTATATGTTTTCATGGAAAAGAGTTAATACTTAAAGGCCTGATCCCTGCCTGCCTGCTTGCTAGGGTAGTGGAGGGCTGGAGACCCAGTGCCTTGAGTCCCTGAAGATGAGCTGAATGCAAGCTCTTTTCACCGTGGTGTTGGTGGCCGCTTGCTTAGGGTATTTTCCCCTTCCTCCTGCTGAGAGTGTGGCTGAGCCTTTTGCTACAGCACCCAGCTGCCAAGTTTGCTCCCCCACCATGTGCCCTTGTGTGGGCTGGGTGCTGCTCAGCCAGGTGTTGTACTGAAATTGAAGTCTCCTTGCTGATAGCATCAGTGCTGTGGCTCAGCCCAAACCCCTCCTGAGCTGCAGTGGTGTGTTGGGGACTGTGGGCAGCAGCCCCATCCTTGATCAGGGCTGGTGCTGGGGGCTGGGGTTTTTTGTACTGTGGGGCAGCCTGACGTCCTCTGTACCATGGATCCACTATCCAGGGAGCAGTGAGCCTGAGTAAAAGTTTCCAGGCTCTTCTGCCCAGCAGTGCTCCTTTGAATGTGTCAGATGCTAGCAGACCCCTTGAGTAAGTCTTTCTTACCTGTGTTCTTCTGGCAGGCTATGAGCTCCTCTTCCAGCCAGAAGTGGTCCGGATATACATCTCCCTTCTAAAGGAAAGCAAGACTCCAGCCATCCTAGAGGCTTCGGCAGGAGCCATTCAGAACCTGTGTGCTGGCAGCTGGACGGTGAGTGCCTCGTGGAGCTGAGAAGGGGGACCTTGGGGAGCAGGGAGCATCACCCTTGGGGTACCAGCAGAGCTCTGGGTGGCCTGGGCTCTGCAGTTTCAGGCTGTTTGCTTTGCACATGGCTTGCTGCCCAGGAAGATACTGTTTGGCAGCACCGTTCAGGTGTGGACCAGGTCTCACTTGTGCTGTCAAGGACTCCGTGCTCCCTGCCAGCCGTGTGTTCCCGAGGGCTGCCTGTCTGTGTCCCTGCCTGCAGCTGGCTCCCTGCTGTTCCTTCCCTTCTGTAGGCTGAGGGCAGGGGATGAAGGTTTGGGGCTGCTCTACAGCCCCTTGACCTGCGTTCTCTTGCTGTATATGGAAAGACCATCTGGAAGATCTTGCTTGCCAGGCCTGCAGGGGTGCTTTGGGGCAGGAGTGGGACCCTTGCAGTCTGTCTCAGCATGGGTGAAGCCAAGACCCGCAGTTCCCAGAATGAGGGTGGGTGGCAAGGCTCCCACTGGTGCCCCCAGCCCCAGGAGCAGGAAGAGACTGTGCCTGCCCAGGTTACACCGTGGTGCTCTGCTTCTCGCCTGCAGTATGGCCGGTACATCCGCTCGGCACTGCGCCAGGAGAAGGGACTCTCCGCCATTGCCGACCTCCTGACCCACGACAGCGAGCGAGTGGTGAAAGCAGCGTCTGGAGCCCTGCGCAACCTGGCTGTTGACTTGCGTAACAAAGAGCTGATAGGTGAGGACTGCAGCAGAGAGGACATCATGCTCTCTGTATCCACATGGGTTAAGCTGATATTGGCAGCTGAGGAAGTGTGTGGGCATGGCATCAGCCCAGCATCTGTCTACTGCTTGTCTCCCAGGGTACCATGTGCTGAGCTCCACTGAGAGGGACATCAATGTTGGTCACCTGTCTCTGGTCCTCCGGCAGTAATTCCCCACCCCCCCTCTTGCTGTCCTTTTGCTTGCTTGCTCATTCCTAGCTCTTTCCTCTTCCCAGGTAAACATGCCATCCCCAACCTAGTGAAGAACCTGCCTGGAGGCCAGCAGACCCCAGCCAAAAACCTCTCTGAGGACACAGTAGTGTCAATCGTCAACACCATCAATGAAGTAATTGTAGACAACCTCGAGGCTGCCAAGAAGCTGCGGGAAACACAGGGGATTGAGAAGTTGGTGCTGATCAACAAATCTGGGTAGGCTTTGCTGGAAGGAAGAATGCAAGAGTTGATGAGGGGCTTCTTGGTGAGCTTCCTCAAGGCCGTGGGTATTTCCAAACATCTCTTCCTTCACCTCTTTCCAGGAACCGCTCAGAGAGAGAAGTCCGAGCAGCTGCCCTCGTCTTGCAGACAGTCTGGGGGTATAAAGAGCTGCGGAAGCCGCTGGAGAAAGAAGGCTGGAAGAAGTCAGATTTCCAAGTATGGGACTGTGGCAATGGGGATACCCTGTTGTGGCTGGGGCAGTAGGTAGGGTCCTGCAGCAGGGAGAAGGGTGTTCCTGGAGCTCAACAGTACTGGATTTCAGCTCTTGCCTTCAAGGGTCTCCAACCCCACCAGCAGGGTGTCCCCTCTGCCACTTCTCTGTGGATGGCCGGCAGGAAGTTTCTGCTAAGGAAGAAATACTCTAAAAAGCTTTAAGCCCTGTGTCCCCATGCAGATCTGCAGGCAGGACAGTTTGCAGCTCTGAAAGCCACCATGGCAATGCTGAAGAACAAGGTTTTCCAGGGCTTAGTTTCTTTCCCAAAAGTTGGGACTGTCCTGGCCTCTTATGGGCTGGGTGCTGCCCCAAGCCAGTGCAGGCAGGCTGCCTCCACGCCCTGATGTGGGTGCAGCCATGGGCTCTGGAGCATGCTGCGGTTGCTCATGGGCTGTGGGAGAGTCTGTCCTGATGTTGGGGGTGGAGGGGTGGGATGTGTAGCTGGGGAAAGAGTGTCTGGGTCAGGGTGTGAGTGGTAACTGTCTGATGCTCCAGGTGAACCTGAGCAATACCTCTCGGACCCAGGGAGGCAACTCGTTTGATGACAGCACCTTGCCTCTCATCGACAGGAACCAAAAAACAGGTATGTGCCTTCCTTTCAGCCTTTGTCCCCTCCCTGCTATTCAGCGCTGCCTTTCCTGACAGCCACAGCTGCTCACACAAGACCTTTAGGCTTTAGATGGCTTCTTGGGGCTAGAAATGATGCGTGCAGTTAACATAGGTCTTGCAGCATCCTTAGGTCAGCAGTGCTGTGGCTGCAGCTGGGCTTTTCCAGCTGGGATGGGTAGTGGTTCCTCTGCTACTCGTGGCTGCAGGGGCTCTGTCTGATGTGCTGCTCTCCCATGCTTGTAGACAAGAAATCCTCCCGGGAGGAGATCCAGATGAGCAACATGGGACCAGGTAGGAGAGGGACTGGAGGGGGGGCATCTTGACTCCTTGGTGTGCTGGGAGGGGGCAGAGCTCACATCTCCTGTGGGGACGATGCTGCCTCCCATGGAGGTGATGGAAGTGAGTGACTGTCCCCTCTCCTGCTCCAGACAACTATTCCACACTCAACGAGAGGGACCACAGCAGGACGCTGGACCGATCTGGTGACCTTGGAGATACGGAGCTGGTGAAGGCAGCACCGCTGATGGTGAGCAGCTCTTCCTAGTGAGGGAAGTGTGAGCGGGACTGGGGTGCAGGAGATGACACATCGCTGTCCTGGCTGGCAGGTGGAAGGGAGAGCTGGGCTTCCACAACTAACACCCCCCTCCACCCCACCTCATCGCCGCTACTAACCCCCATGTGTCTGCAGCAGGAGGAGGGGCAAGAATCGCAGCCTGAGGTAGAGGAGGCAGAGGATGCTGCTGCTGTGTGTTCCCCTGTGTCGGTATGTCCTGCAGTGTCCTGCCCAATCTGAACAGTGGTGACAGATCCTGCTGCACTGTTAGGGGTGCTTTGGCCAGCCAAATTCTGCTATGATTGCTGCTGCCTGATCCGTCGGGGCCATGATCATGCCTCCACTGCTCACTCGCTCTCTGGCATGCTAACGTTTCTCCCTCTTTTTCCACAGCAGAAGATCTAGCTGCCATCCCCGCCTCCACTCAGTCTGGGTTGATAATATATTATATATATAAATATATCTAACTCTTCATGGTGGAATGGACCGACTTTTACCTTGTCTTATTTTTGGATTTTTTTGCTGGACTGTTTGTGCCAACTAGCCAGCCAAATGACTGGGCCTGGTCCCCCAGGGCAGCCTGGGCCCCTCTGCCTCCTCTAGATTGCTGCATCTCCCTGTTCTGGGACACCTTGACCGATTACTCTTCCTTCCTGTCCTTCACCACCTCCTTCCTCCAGAGAGTAAAACCCTCCTGCCTGACTCTGCTGGATCAACCAGCATGGATGCTGCAAAAGGGCTCTGGATCTCTGCCTTGACCAGGAACTGTCTACTCTCCCAAGCCTTCCCTCTGCTTGGAGACGTCTACAGGGACGGAGACTGGGACCTCACTTGCCACCTTTTTTTATGGGTGGTGGCTTTTCGTTTGTTTTGTTGCCTATAGGATATATATTTTTGTGTGGGATCACTCTTCAGGCAGGGCTATGGGGACAATGGGAGCATCCCTCCCTGGCGGTGGCAGGACCAGTGTGAAGGGGGCTGGAGTCATGGGGCGGTGAGGGGAAGGAAAAACAGCAATAACTTCTCTTGCTTTGCTCCTAGATGAGGCTTTGGGGACATGGGAAGGGAGATCTGGCTCTGGATCCTGCAGAGGGATCTGGATGTGGTGCTGGCCCCCACCTGGTGGCTGTGTGAGGAGGGATCCTTATGTGGGGATGATGGTCAGTGCGGGGGGTGATGGGTCCCTGGGGAAGGAGGAGATGCAGCAGGGCTTTTGGGGAGGGGCAGGCTTCTCAGGGCATGCTGTGTGCCTGGGGTGAAGCACAGGCGCTGGCATAGCTGCAAGTGGGTAAAGCCAGGATCCCCTCTCACCCCCACGCACCAGCTGCCTGTGGCGCTGCCCCTTGGGCTTTCTCTTGACATGTGCCTTTCTTTTGCCACTGTGAAATAGCTCTTTGAATTGTACTGTCTGGCTTCTTTGCTGGGGAAGGGGTGTTTCCCAGGCTTCTGGCAGGGCTGAGCTCCCTTCCCTGCTGGGAGCCTTAACTGTCCGCAGTGGGGCTGGAAGCCTGTTTTGGGGGGCATCCCAGCCCCCCTGCCCTCACTGATGGGGTGCAGGGCTCTCATCTGTGTCCTGTCCTGGGGAGACTGGGCTGCCACAGGAGCTAGGACATATGCATCCTCCTCTCTGCTGTGGTGGTGGGGGGCTCATCTAAGTGCTGTGATGTTCTGGGGAGCCCTTGGGCTCCCTCTGCAACTGGAAGCCTCTGTAGGAGGCTGCAAACTGGAGCAGGAGCCCTCCCCTGCCTAGGGCTTCCCCTGAACTGTGGGCACCCATGGGGAGCGGGGAGCCTGCAGCTGGCAGAGCTGGTGCCTTGCTCCTGCCTGCTCCCAGCTCTGGCTGAGCCCTCCCTTGCTCCAGCCCCACCTCGCCTCAGCTGGGTTTTGTTCTGGGGTCTAACTCTTCTCTTTTCCTTTACATTTGTAAAACACTAATTCCTCTTTTAATTTTTAATTCCAAATGAACCAAAAAAACCTTCCCCCTGCTCTCATCCGCTGCCCTACTGGGGAGTGGGGTTAGGGAAGAGGGGAGTGGGAAGCAAGCAGCAGTTCCTTGTCTGATTCCTGTGCACACTCTTGTAACGCTTTTAAAAGAAAATGATTTTTTTATATAAATAAAGTTTTTAAAGTGTGTCTATGTGCCTTCTACCTATGACTGCTACCTTGGTGTTTTTGGTTTCGCAGTTGGGACCAAGTGCCTTTTGTAGGGCTAGGGCTGTGCTCTTGAGCGTGGCTCTGAAAGATGCCACTGCTTGACAGCCCCTCTCTTGGGCTGGAGTAGTGTTTCCTCCTCTTTCTAGCGAAAGATTGGAGGAAGAATGAGAAGCACAAGACTTTGCTTTGTACTGAGCTGCTAACCATTTTTGCAGGGTGCGTGGGGCTGCTCCCGTGATCCCTGCCTTGCTGTCAAGAGTAGTAGGACTTCCTGCTGGGAAGCCTTTCCCTAAATTTTCCCCTCTCCTCTGGTGGCTGCTAGACTTTGCACAAATGAAGAAATAACCTAATTTTTCTAGGGCTGGGTGCATCCTTAAAAAACCTGGCTGGGGGAGCCCTCTGGCACAAGGGCTGCCGCTGCAGAGCGGGGCCAGGCTCCAAACGTGCTCGTTCCCCTCCTGGGGAATACTGAAGCCAGGCTCAAACACTGTGTTAACTCACTTTGCTTTTACCCCTGCGTGCATGTGAAGAGAAAGACAGAAAGAAATTCTCTATGTTTGTGGAAACACCTTTTTGGAAGCAGTTTTCTGGCTTTTTACCGAGGCTGTGTTGCTGTTGGAAAGATCTCAGTGGGGTGCCAAGCAGCGCTTTCTGCCGTGGGGTAGTGGAACGCAGGGGTGCAGGGCTGGGGCTGCTGTCCTCTGGGTTACAGGGGAAAGGCAGCTGGGGCAGAGCCACCCCCAGTGGTGGCACGGTAGGAGACGGGATGCAGTGCTCCAGTAGGAAGCACTGGTGGGTTCACCTGGCTGGGGAGGCTCCAGTCCTCCCACCTTGCCTTGCACCCTTGTCCATGACGACACCAGCGAGCAGAGCAAAGTCAGGGCCAGGTGTTTTATTGCTTCAGGTGGAGGGGACAATGCCAGGAATGTCTTGTGGGGAGGAGGACAAGGGATGATGCCTGGGCTGTCTGGCTGGGCAGAGACAATGCTGGGACATTTGGCTCAGCAGGAGCAATGCTGGGGACATTGGTGGGAGGGACAATACAAGGGGATGTTTGGCTCGGCAGGGAGGACGCCAGGGGTGCCTGGCCTGGCAGGGAAGGTGCTGGGGCTGTTGATAGTGGGAAGGATAGCAGGGCTGGCCAGCCAGCCAGGAAGGGTGGCTGTGTGCTGGCGGGGCAGCCGGGGCTCAGAGGAAGAGCTTGTCGTGGCAGGCCTGGCAGTACATCTTGTCGCCGCGCTCACGGAAGGTGCCTTTCTGCAGCTGGCCCAGGCAGTAGGCGCAGATGAAGTGCTCGGGGTGGTACTTGCGCCCCGCGGCTGTGACGCAGTGGCCAGTCACGGGGCGGCTGCAGCCGTGGCAGATGCTGCCTTGCCGCTGGTGGAAGTGCAGCTCGCAGTAGGGCTGACCCTCCAGCTCGAAGAAGGAGCCACTGGCAAAGCCGCTTAGGCACTCCTGGGGGGACAGAGACAGGGAAGGCTGACATGGGCTCGAGGACACGCTCGTTGCTGCGTCCCCACCGGCCCGCGGCCTGCTCACCGTGCAGACGAAGCACTCGGGGTGCCAGACGCCCTGCAGCGCTGACAGGTAATTGTCCGTCACGGGGCGGTCGCAGCCTTGGCATTTGGGGGCAAACATGGCCAGGAAGTCCTGGCGGCAGTACGGCTTCCCGCTCCGCTCATGGAAACCTGCGGGGAGAGTGTCGGGGTGGGCACACACCGGGCGGAGGCTCGCAGCAGGGCACAGCCATGGCAGTGCCCGGGACAGGAGGCAAAGGCAAGGCCGTAAGGGGGATGTGGGATGGGGCAAGGGGTTCGAGGGCTGAGCTGTGGGGCGGATACTGGGGTGGGGGTAGTGGAGACAGGACCCCCACCTCTGTACCCCGGGACTTACCGTCGTCTCCGAACGCCTTCCCACAGTGGGCGCAGAAGAAGTGCTCGGGGTGCCACGTCTGGTCCAGGGCCGTGAGGACTTTCTGCAAGAAGAGGCAAGGTGAGGTGCTGGGGGTGGCTGGGGGTGGCTGGGGGACCAGGGGTCTTACCTCGCGGACCGGGCCAGCACAGTAGGCGCAGCGCGGGGAGAAGGCCTGGTGGTAGTCCTCCTCGCAGTATGCCCGCCCGCCTCGCTCAAAGAAGGGCTGGCCGCCCAGCTCCTCCCCGCAGCGGGCACAGGCAAAGTGTTCGGGGTGCCAGGTCTTGCCCAGGGCCGTGAGCACCTGCGAGGAGGCGGGGGCCGGTGAGAGCAGCTCCAGGGGATGCCGAGAGGAGGGGGGCTAGCATGGCAGCACAGGGCTCACCTTGCCAGCAATGGGCTTGCGGCAGGCAGCGCAGGTGCCAGTGGGGACAGCTGTGATGCCCAGCTCCTGCAGGTCCCGGGTGAGGCTGCCCAGCATGGTGTCCAGCGAGGGCTCGGGCTCCGCTGGCACCCTGGCTTCGTGCCCCGCAGCCGCCAGCTGCTGGGAAGGAGGACGGTGAGGGATGGGTGAGGGCCAGGCCCCCGACCTCCCTTCCCCAAGGGACAAGGCTCACCTTGTTCTGCAGGTGGCCTAGGTTGGCCAGGAGCTCGTCCAGCTGCTGGGCAGCTGCTGTGGGTGGGGACGAGGGAAGCAGCGGCTGCGGGGCTGGTATGGGGCTGATGGGTATGGCAGAGAGTGAGAGATGCTGCGGCTCCCACCCCAAGGCTAGAGGGTGCCCGGGACTGAGATCCCTCCACCCCTGTGAGACGCTACCCTTTCCCCACAGACCACAGCAGGGGACAGGGGACATCCCTGGAGACGTGCTGGCATGGGGGAGGCACATGTGGCAGGGAGGGGGCTGCTGGGAGCCCAGCCCTCACCCCAGCCGTGCTGCAGGGATGCAGGATACAACCCCCCTGCCCCAGCTCATGGAAGGACCATTTTTTGTGAGGCATGTGTAGGAGGCCAGGTGCTGCCGGAGGACGTGTCCCAGGTGACCCTGGAAGGGCACTCCTGGGTGGCTTTGCCCTCCCACGGCCATGTTTTACCTGTACACAGTCTTCAAAGCCTCTCCCAGAACCTGAGCCCGAGGTGATGGCTGCACCTGGAAGGACAAACCCTTGTGGCTGACCCCCCAGGATGCTTCCCTGGCACTCTCTGCTGCCTGCTTGGTACCACCACCCCTGTCACGAGCTGAGCAGGTCTCAGCTGCCAGCCCCACCATGTTGAGGTGTTACCTTCAGTGTGGCCGAGGGAGGTGGCTCACGGCCCTGGGCAGCTGGGGGCCTGGCTGTGGCTGGGTCCTGCTTGCAGGAGCTTGGAGCCTGCAGCACGTGGTCCTCAGAGGCCGGGCGAGAGCTCTGCTCCAGTTCTGCCAGCAAAGCATCTGCATGGAGAGACCCAGGTTAGGCACCCCAGCCACCGTTTGCTCTCCCTGCCTGTGCACCCCCAAGCAGTCTTTTGCCACTCCTGAAATCTCAGGAGCAGAAGTAGCATCACAGCAGCTGCTGCCAGCCAGGTGCCAGGGCCCCAGCAGGCTGCGGTGGCCCTGAGCACCCTCCCCCGGAGCCCCATCTCCAATGTGGCATGCACCCCGTGTGCTGTGCAGCCTTCTAGAAGAGTGGGGGGGCCACTAGCAACAAGGGTCCTGCTCCCCCCCACACCATCTCTGGCTTACAGAAAAACATCGACCCACACTTAAATTCATCCCAGCACGAGCCCTGGCACAGCAGAGCTAAACCTTGTTGCTTTCTGTGCACCCAGAGCAAGCGGCACTTCCCATGGGGAAGACAAAGCGGTTCCTCTCTCTGCTTTTACCTCGCTACCTTGGCCGTCCCTTGGCACCTCCCTGCCCTCATGATGGGAAGCGGGGGGATGCCCCCCCCAGCGTCGCTGCTTCCCCCACCCTGGGCCAGGGATGACTCCAGCACCCATGGACGTTGTGCCGCACCCTTGGGCTACTCGGCCCTGCTGCGTGCAGCTGGGATTGCATTGCTGCCGCAACCCGTTTCCTGCCGTCAAACACTCTCCATTTTTGGCCAAGCTCGGCCGCCTGGGCCCTGTTCGTCCCCTGCGATGGGGGGGCCTGGTAGGGAGTGTGGCTCCATCGCTGCCCCCTCTGCAGCATCCCCACCTAACCCTGAGGGAGAGGACAGACAAGGCTCCCCTGAGTCGCCGAAGGCGCAACCCTGCATCAAGCCTGGGTGTGGGACTGGCTCCGGAGGGGCCCGGCTTACCTAAATCCTCCATCCTGCCTCGGCATGGGGTCCTGGCGGCCGGAGGCCAGGGCTGCGCCTGTGGGGCGGTGAGCTGGCAGGCTGAGCTACATCGGCTTTCAGTTCCGCTCTCCCGCTTCACCCCCGCTCCCCCAGCCAGCGCTGGGGTTTGTCGCTCAGGGTTTTTCCTTTGTGGGTTGTGCGCTGTGCACCACGTGTGACAGGCAGCATGCAGAAAGCGGTGGCAGAGGCTGGGGCAGGAGGAGCCGAGAGCAGCCCTGGGTTGGGGCTGGAGAGGGAAGGAACCAGCCATCAGGTTGTCCAGGGAGCTCCTGGCTCATAAAAACATCTGAGCTCTTTGGGCTTCTCGGATGGAAGCTGGAGCGCGAGTGTCTTGCAGACCTAGGCCCTTTCCAGAAGCCACCAGCTGCATGTGATGAGGGACAGCATGCCTGCACGAGGTGGAAATACATCTGTGATGGTGTGATGGAGGCAGGCACAGGACCCACAGTGCCAGCATACTCCAACATAGCCTTGCCTTTGGGAGATGCTTTTGGAGCCCCATCTTGGATTTCCAGGTAACGGCAAATCCCTTTGCATTACTGAGAGTCAGCGTGAGGACTTGGCTCACTGCAGCAGTGCAGGCGGTGGTGGCACTGCCGAAGCTGGTGGCAGTGCTACACTCTCCCTGTGTTAATGCTTTGGGCCACTTAAAAGTTTCCCAGAGGTGCCATGCATGTGGCTGCCAGGCATGGCTCAGCCCTGATGCTACAGGCATTGGGATACACCCGCTTAGCACGTCACTGTCGGCCAGGCACAACTCCCAGCAGCAGACCAGAGCAGTGATCTGTGCTGGTACTTCGAGCGATTTACCCACCATTGGGACTTTTCTGCTTCTCCCGAGCCAGGGTGCTTCAGTCTCTTGGGCACCTCATGCAGCCACTTTGGGCGTTAAACCCACGAGCACCCAAATGTCTGTCTTGAGGCAGGAGCAGTGGTGGTACCTCTGGCAGAGACACAGGTTGAGGCTGCGGTCTGCTTGCCCCCGAGATGCAGGCACGGGTCCCTCGCTGTTCAGGACCCTTTGGGAAGGCAGACCCACAGGTATGACTATTATCCCTGGGGCCTCCACCAAGGCCCAGGTCCTGTGAGGCTGATCGAGTGATATTTACAGCTTGGCTTTTCAGCAGAGAAACCTTTTGGCACCACTGAGAGCAGCCCGTGAATGCTGGAACAGCTCCAAGGGACTGGTTTCTAATATGGGGTGCGGGGATGAAGTGGAGGCTGCTGCAGCAGACAGAGGTAAATAACTGGCATATTCATTGCACCGGTGGACACGGGAACAGCGGGAGATGGCAGTGCAACGATGCCTGCAATCAAAACATGCCCCAGACCTAAGGTGCAGACATCTGGGATGACATGGCAGGGCAGCATCGCACCAAGATGCTCCCCCTTCCCACCACAACCCTCCGGATCCAGTTTCTCCCCCAGAGCTGCTTTTCTACCCTGCTGTGAAGTGAGTTTCCTCCAGGCTGCTGCTGCTCTCCCCCAGCACCCCTGCCCCAGTCTCGTTAGAGCTGCATGTGGTGATTAACCCTAGATGGCGCGTGCAGGGGAGGCTGCATGTGGCTTGACATGTCTTTTGTGCTCTTGCTTTGGTTTCTGGAGGAGGCATCACTTTGTAGGTGCGTGGATAACATCTCGGACACCTTGGCTACCGGCCCCACACAAGCCTGCAAGCTTCCGTGTCCTTGCTAGGCTCCTTCTGAGTTTTGGGCTACCTGGGGGGTTTCAAGGATGCTATGAAAGCCTTGGGAGCAAAAGTTACAAGCCATGCAGCCAGAGCCCCTGTCTCCCTGCTGCTTCTCCTGCGGATGTGCGACACTTCTTGCAATGTCTCACCTCTGCCACACCTCCCTCGCTGTGGGTATCTCTTTGATCTCACTCCCACTCTCTGGCTTTGCCTCTGTCCTGCCAACCTTCCGTTTCATCTCCAGGGAAGAGGCTCATTCAGAAAAAATACCTGTTCCAGATAAAGCCAATTAAGCATCAGTTTTTTCCCACCATTGCCAGGTGAGAGGAGCCCCAGTTCTGTGCACAGCTTCACTGTGGCAGCTTTATGCCTCATCGGGAGAGCTGTCAGGAGATCCTCAGACAGGGTTGCAATCAAGCACTGCACCGCCTCCAGATGTGTGATTTGCCACAAAGTGGCCCAGAAACACAAGATGTGGCTCCTTCAGAAGTATTACTGACCCTGGGGAAAGAGAGGTTCACCTCAAGGCCAGATAACAGCAAGCGGGTCCCTGTGGCAGCAGCCCAGCAGGACGCAGCCATCCGCCGGCTCCTGGAGGAGGGTCTGCAGTCAGGACCTGAAGCATGCTCACGGGCAGCCGGGGGCTCTGTCGACGCTGGGCTGAGCCTGCTGCTTCCAGTCTGTCCTCTCCAGGGGTTCGCTAAGCTTCCGGGCAGCGGGAGCTGCAGCACCCCGAACCGCTGAGGAATGAAGGATTGCTGCACAGGCCAGGCTAATGTCGTGTTGGCCACCTGCTGTCACACATTGCTGATCCCAGCTGCGCCATCAGAGTGGAGCAGGTTTCAATTAAGCCCCTTTGTACCAAGCGGGCGTGCCAAGGTTCGCTTAATTACTGACACTCCATGCTGGTGACAGCTCATTTGTTACCTGCTCACAGCAGGGACATCCAGCCAGGCACCCTCTTGGGAAAAGCCACGTGGGACACGGAACTGTGAGTACCAAGGCACATTTCAGGACAAGCAATACTGAGAGCTACCCAAAAGACAAGACAAGGCACTGCTTGTATCGCTCTCTTACGGCTACTTTGAGCCAGGATCGTTGTGTCAGCTACTTCCCCTTCTGCAAATAACAGAACCTTCTTGTCTGCAGAAGGTTTCGGGTTATTTTTAGACTTCTCAGTGATTTACTCTCCCCCTCCAGTGATAATGTGAGCCCTAGGGTAAACAAGTATCTGGAGCTGTACCTTTGTATTATAAAATTTCCCGTTACAAAACACAAGCCCAACAGATGCAAAGCGCTGAGCTGTGTCCTGATCTGAGCTGTACTTCTGTGCAATGGTTTAGCCAACCTATTTTAACAAGAATTAAGCGACACCATGCCTTGCCTGCAAAGGAGAAATCAATCACAACAGCCACTCAAGAGTAACTTCCCCCATCAAGACTCTCTAGTTTGAGATAAAATTGATTTTATTTAAGAATAAATACAAAATCATTTCATAGCAGAGAGGATGGGTTAACTGCAGCAGAACAGTTAGTCTGGAAAGTGATGTCAATCAGTTTTCAAGCTAGACAAGTCCTTGGGGAGAAAAAGAATATTTTCAGCCACTTAGAATACAAACAGCAGTAGCAGACATTACTTAAATTCTTGCTGAGATTTCCTTCTTGAGAAGAGAGAGAAACATTTCAACTGAAAGAAAACTAACAGATTGACATCGGACTGACAAAACGCAAGAGCCAGCCAAACTGTCTCTGTGCTGACAATGATGAGCCTCAAACCACTCAGGTAACCAACTCTGGAGGTTTGTACATTGCCTTTAAAAACCACCCACCGCTGCTGAGAAAGCACGCTGCCACAGCTTCTGAAGGAGGCAGCCACTTGCCTTGTTCTGCAAGGGACAGGAGGAATCCCTGTACAAGTATCTCGAGCTCTTCTGGTTCTTTAACTTTCATGTTAGTATGTACTCTTCCTCCCCACGGCCCAGTGTCTTTGCCAAGAGGAATCGGACCGTACACAGTTCTCCATAGTAAGATGGTTTATTAGAGCACTCTCAGGAACTAAGGAATGGAGATTTGGACACACTTTTGTTTTCTAGTCATACATAATAAGGCTTAGGACTTGAAACGCAAAAGCAGGAGGAAATGAAAGGCAGACCAAGTCATCTCACTGGTGGGTATTAGTCTGCCAAACATTATTTACCAACTAAATGCCTTGGGCTCTTTGAATTCCTTGTTGCTGTCTGTAGAGGGGGGGATGAAGAGCACCTTGTTCTGCTACTGTGGTGGGGCACCCTTCCCAGAAAGGCACTGCACACCCTTGAAACAGTGGGTGTGAAAGCCAGCTTATGTAGAGAAGCTTTCCCCTTCCAGCCCTGCTGCAGGGGGCCGAGGGGCAGCTCAGCGACCTGAGGAAGCACATTTTGGCCTGCCTTTCTTTGGCTGTTTGTAAAGTAGCTCCTACCTGTTCCCCAAAGAGATTCTCCCCTGCGTAGGGTAAGTTCTCGAGTTTTGTTTGGACCTCCTCGTGGAAGCTGGAGGCTTGCAGCCAAGCAGACCACCATGGATCCAGCCCCGAGGCAGCAGCTCTCATCACCATATCCCCTGCATCAAAGGCTGCTAGCACCCGATGCCTGGCCAGGTCTGTGCCCTAGAGAACAACAGCCTGGAATGCCTGGCACTGGTCCTGAGGAAGACATTTTGCTAGCACAGAAACTTTCTTCCAGAGCTCAATTTGCCCTCTGCCCATGTAGACTTGATAGTCCACAACACAAAGGGCTACAGCTGCAGACTAGTAAACCCTCTGGCCAAATGAATCCAGGCATTGCAGTTCTGGGTTTTGGGGTGCAGTACCATGCTCCCAGCCCGCCTTCTCCATTGCCATCGCTGCCTCGATGGCCACGCTCTCGTGTGCAGGCTGAGAGATGTAACTGACCGCATCCTCAGGAAGGGTGCATTTTCTCTCGATTTCCTTTGACACAGGAGGAACGGTGTGGGGTGTCTGCCATACTTTCTTTACCAGCTTGTCCACGATAGGATGCAAGGGCATGGCAACTCTATTGCAGGAGGGCTTTTGATGTAGATACCAATCAGTGAGAATCCCTCTTGACTCCTGGAATGGAATTAAGTTGAAACCCAACCAGTTTAGCGAATCTTTTCGTGAACTGGGGGAGATGGATTTTCTGATCTGGAAGTATTACCATCTTGTTCTTCTGTTCTAAAACAGTAGGTAAGGTCTGCCAAATCATCCTCTCCAGAAGAATCAAAGCAACAGCCCTCATCCCTGAAAGCAAGCCCTGGCTTCCAGCTGGAGGACTTACAACCCACTGCTGGCTAGGTGAGGTTGAGGGGATGCTCTTTCACGGGGGGATGATGAGGGGGCATTTGACTTGAGGTAACTGCTTCATCCAGTGAAAGAGACAGTTCTCGAGAGCTGGAGGACATCCTTTGTTCCAAAAAGCATCCCGGCTGCACTAGAGCTCACCAAAGGCTCTGCGGCAAGTTCTGGAGGTGGCTCTCTGGGTCTTGAGGCAGTCTCAGCAATTAGGAGGACAGATCTGGTCAGCTCTGAGAGCGTACCCAGCCACTGAGAACCCCCTGACAGCGGTTCCAGTCCTGACACTGGGTGGAGGGGAAGGAGTGGACAGTGGGACACAGAACTGCTTGAAGGTGGTGGCTTCAGTGTTCGTGGGCTTGTAGCTTTTGAGTTCTGTTTGGTTCTTACAGGACAGTACTGCTTCTGCAGGGAGCGCATGTTGGCGGGTACTGCAGAAGTTTTGCTTTGGGGAGACAACTCAGCTTTTGGAGACGAGAACAGCGGGTCCCTGAGCAGAGCCACCTTCCCCTGCGCTGCTGGAAGGCACAGCAGGGTCGCCAGCGGCGGAGCTGGGACGGAGCCCTGGCTGCTGGCAGGGACGGTGAGCCCACGCCGGCGCTTGGTGGATTTCCCATGGCTGCCCCGCAGCTCGCCTGCCGAGGGTGCAGGCCAGGCCGGGCCTGCGCCAGGCCGCGGAGGTGCGCCCGCCGCAGGCGGGCAGCACAGGGAGCCATGTCGGCACAGGCCCCGCAGCCGTCCGTGACGGCTGCGCTCATCAGCCACGGAAATGCCGCGGGCGCCGGGGTACTCCAGGCCCCGGCCCGCGGAAGGAGCGGCCCCGCGGCCTCCAGAACTACATCTCCCGGCAGGCGGCGCGCATGCGCGGCGGCTGCGCGGAAGTGGGCGGAGCGCCGGCCGCCAACCCCGCCCCCCTTGCGCCGGCCGCCATTTTGTCACCGACTTTCACCCGCCGCCGGACGGGGCGTTGTTTTTTTTTTTTTCTTAAAGGAGAAGCGACAGCCAAAAGCG
>Ga0065711_1037906_pt1 | contig 19357 bp, 21 predicted proteins | sample Hoacrofraction12_FD_59098 | JGI IMG/M metagenome (GOLD analysis project Ga0065711, IMG submission 59098) | Hoatzin crop microbial communities from Cojedes, Venezuela - Epithelial fraction 12 v2 (version 2) | ecosystem: Host-associated > Birds > Digestive system > Esophagus > Crop | place...
TGGACCAGGCTGCCCAGGGAGGTTGTGGAGTCTCCTTCTCTGGAGATATTCAAGCCCCACCTGGACAAGGTCCTGTGCAGCCTGCTCTGGGTGACCCTGCTTCGGCAGGGGGGTTGGACTAGATGACCCACAGAGGTCCCTTCCAACCCCTACCGTTCTGTGATTCAGAAGTGGAGGGGGGGTTCACGGGGGCCGAGTTGTGAGTGCGTCGTAGCCCTGGGTCGTGCCCTGCTGCGCAGCCCCTCCAAAGTGCCGACAGGCCGGGCTCGGGCGACTTCGCCGGTTTATACGCTGCGGAGAGGGCACGTACAGTGATGTAGCGTCCCGGCATTTCCAGCCTGTTTTGGAGCTCTTACTCTGCAGAACGGGGATTTCTGCAGCTCAGTGGATCAGCCGGGGCTACCAGGAAGGGCACCCCTGGATGAACGAGAGGGCTGGGAGAGTTCCCAGGTGGGCCTGGGGATGCTGGGGATTCCAGACCGATATTACTTCAGCAACGGGAGCAGTAACAGGACCCCAGCTTTCAGCTGGTTGTAGAAGCAAAAACAAAGCTCTTCTGTGTAACTCGGTGGAGGTGTTTGGCAGTGGCACACTTTATCTCACCTTTGCTCTTCCATTTTAAAAGAGTAAGGGAACCCTAAAGAAGATGTTTACTGTAACCTCTAGAAATAATTGTCCTGTGGTACGGGGTAGTTGTGTACGGAGCAGCTGGTGCAGGGGGGAGGCTGCGTCCCCAGAGGGGCTGGCAGAGGCTGGGCACATCTGCTAGACGTAGTGAGCAAAGCTGAGCTTTCCTTCAGACAGGCTGATGCCGAGGGTTCCTCCCACCCCCCCAGCTGTTACACTTACTGCTCCGAGCACCACTTGGGTCTTCTGTGGAGAAGACCAGCTTGCAGCTGCAGTTAGCTCATCTCAGAGGTGATTTGGGACGCAAGGCGCGTGTCCTGGTGTTAAAAGTGGGTTAACTAGCTTGGCCAGAAGTTACTGATTGATCCTAAGTCAAATACTGAGGATGCTGTAAGTTTCAATAAAATGACTTTTCGTTCTGCCCACTCATAAAAGAAGTGTTGCTATGTTGAGTTGTTGGTAGGTGAGAGTAGAAAAATAAAAGGAAATCTCTGCCACGTACAGCCGTTTGGTCTAGCCCAAGGCAGTGGAAGGATAGAACCAATTATTGTTGCATACGAAGCAAGAAGAAAAAAACCCCTGACTACTACATATAGTTTGACAAGTTAACAAGGAGCAAAATGAAATATCACTCTGACAGACTGAGAATTGATCAGTGGGGCTAAGAACAGTACCTGTCATTTCCCGCTCCTGTGTCCAGCGTTGGGTGAACAGCTAGGCGCATCACACAGCAGACTCCTCCAAAGCAGGAGCTACTGCCAGAGGCTAATGCAGAACCTGACAAAATGCTTTTATGGGGCGCTTTGAACTACTGAGTGGCAGTCCCACTTCCACTGGAGAGTTGTGGAAGCAAAGTAGGTCGGTAGTAAGACAGGTTTGGTGTAAGGTAGTTTGCTTTGAGCAGCTCAGCCTGGACTAATTCAGAACTACTAGATGGCCATGAAAGGCTTGGATCTTAAACCATCTCTTGGGCTCTGAGCAGCCTGATCTAGCTGAAGATGTCCCTGCTCATTGCAGGGAGGTTGGACTAGATGGCCTTTAAAGGTCACTTCCAACTCAAACCATTCCATAATTCTATGATTCTGAAGAAAAGCAAAACTAATAATGGCAAGACTGGCTTCCAAGATGCTGTGGGGGACATTTTTAGCAAGCTCTGCAAGGAATGAACAGTAACCAGTCCCATTCTTGTGTCCTTAGTGTCTGTTGCTCAAGCAGTAGAGTGTCGTTTGCCTTTGCAGCAGAATTTCAAAGAAATCCGATGATGGCCCTTCCACATTTAGCTGGAGAAGGCAAAGTATTGAGCAGTATACCTGTCGCCGGCTCCTGAGACGTTGACTATCTCCTCCCTGCTGCTGTGGATGGCGGGGTAGTGGGTGGCACAGAGGCTGGCAGTCTGCAGGGTAAGAGAAGGGAAGGTAATGAGGTAGTGGCAGTCGCCCAAGCTGTCAAGGCCTGGTGTGGCCGATGCCATCCAGACCGGCACTGATGCCAAAAAAAGAAAAGGAAGAGGAAAAAAAAAGGCAACAACCTTTTTTCCCACTTTGAAAGAGCTCGGCGGTATAAATGAAGCTCCCTGAAAATGAAGCTTGCACTTATGAATATTCAGAGTAAGCACATTTAAAACTAGCTGCCAGTAAACGCTGCTGCGAGGAGCCAGCAGTATACGGACAGACGACTTGGTTATCTTTCAGAGCTGTGTATTCCACCCCCCAGACACGAGCATCTGCCAGCAGTGATGCCAGGTTCCTGGCGCTGCTGCCATGCCACCAGAAATAGCAACGGTGCTGTGTGGGCCCAAAAAACAGCAACTGAGAGCTCAGAGTTTGCTTTCCATGCCCTTACCTGTTCGCGGGCTCCTGGATGAAGCGAGACGCTCCCTCCCAGGCTCTTGCCGCACAGGAGGATGCCGTGAGCGCCAAGGGTGACCACCACACAGTGCAGGTGGGCCAGCAAAGGGCGGGCCAGGGCCATGGCAGTCTGGACAACGTCCTCCAACCTGGACGGCAGCTCTTCCGACAGCGGGGAGGAAAAACTGTGATATAACTTTAAAGGTCCTCGACTGGGCTTTTTATGGGCTGGCAGGCTATGTATGAGCATTACCACTAATATTTATGAGCACTTCTGAAATGTGGTTGATACAATTTTTTTTCTTTAAATCAAGGGAAACAAGGAATTCTCCAACGTTAGACTTCCATATCGTACCTCTATCCTATGCTGAGCAAACCACCCCTCATGGGACTAAACATGTGTCTGTAGAGATCAAAAAACTGTCCTGAAGCATGACTTCCTTGTCTTAATGCTGTTGGATTTCCACCTGCATGTGGTGGGGTATTTCATTTCTGCAAAGGGTGGTACTGTTGGGACAGTTGCCCTCAGAGCATCACGCTTCAGAGACTTGTTTACAAAGCAGAGATTGTTCCTCATTAGCTGATGAAGTGAGGCAAATGGGATCTCTGCTTTTGGCCAAGGAGCCGTCCCAGACCTACTGTGCTCTTTGACAGATGATCTGCCCGGCCTGGGCCATACAACCCACGCAGAGGTGGCTGTAAGGTGGAAGACACCAAGAGTGCTTGTGAATCCCCACTGTGTTATAACCCAAATTGCCTGAAATGGGGGCTGGAGCAGAAAATGCTCTTCTTCAGGATCTAGGTCATCTAAAAGTGTGTCTGACCCTGCTGAGTGTTCAATACCTGCTGGCAGAGGGTTCCCGAGGGTCCGATTTATTGCTCTGAGCTCTTGCAGGTTGGGGGAAATGTATGTGAGGGCTTTCCAGCTGTCTGAGAGGAACGGCTTAGAGGCCTTGTTCTCATCTGTTGGCTCATAGCACACTTCAAAACAACATTGCAATTGGTTAGTTAATGCATTAATTAGTGGTTCATCTCTACATCAGAGCCAGGATGCAGTGCAGAGGGCTTAGTGTGATCTGCCCAACTGGGGTGATGTGCCCTCTATTAGATACTGAGATACTATTTCCCCCACGCTTGGGATAAGGTCTCCCAGAGTTTCCTTTCCAGTGCTCAGCCATGACGCCGCTGCTTCTGCCTCTGGAGTGACATAATCAGACTTCAGGTTCGTTGCTCCTCTTAGCTGGTTGTGGAACCTCTTCCAGGTTTTAAGAACATTGCCTCCTACATTGCCTCCTTCAGGATTTGCCTTTAAAAATGAAGGTGTAACTCCAAAGGCTTAGGAAGCCTTGTGAAGGGTCCCCAGCATACCAGGTGAGGAGGGTATGTATTTTACAGGAAGAGGGAGAGAAATCCTCTCAAAAGCTGCTTTAGCACTTATTCTGAGAAGCAAACTATGTTGCTGCTCAAACTGGTAGAAGCACATCTATTTGCCCTTGCCTGGAGATTAAAGGCAAAGAGAGCAGCTTTCCCCGGCTTCCTGGCAGCGCCCAAGGGCTACGGCAGCGACGCTACGGGCAGTGTGCTTCAGCTGCAGAATGACAAAAACTCAGAGAAAGCAGAATTGTTTCATCCGTTGGAAACGGCGTAGCAGAGCACAGACAGGAGTGCTGAGTAACACCGGGTATCTCCAGCAAGCAGCAGCGGCGAGCGCGCTGGGCGTGCGGCGCGTCTTGGCACAGACGCTGCTAGGAGCTACAGGGCCAGGGCCGGGCGAGTTCTCCTTACCTGCGAGCTGCCACTCTCTGGCTAGTTGGCAGACGTACTGGATAGTGGGAAGAGGCACATTTCCGTCGATGCAAATTAGCGGGGCCTGGCACAGGTTCTCCTTGAACTGGGACACCTAGGGAAAATCCAGGACACAGAGCAGAGACAGCCTGAGTCGTTGCAGAGGGACAAAATGATTGCTGGTCAGACTTGGAATGTAGGATTTTCACTTCTAGTGCAGCCCTTACGTGCAAGCACAAACCTGAAAGAGTGGTTCCTAAGGAAAACGGATTTTCCCATCTGCCTCATCTCCTCTCCTTCTTCTCCTTCCCCTGCTCCCTGCCATCTCAAGCCGGACTCAGCTGGCAGGGCCCCCCCAGCACAGAGAGACAGTTGCTGGTCCTCACTAGACCACGCTGGTACCCATGGGTCAGTCCGAAACCCAGAGGGCAAGGGAATGCTGCTATTTAGTGCCTGTGTAGGATCCCCCATGCCATGCCCGGCTTCACTACGCCTTTGCATGCTGTGCAGGTCATTTGGATGTCCTCTGTGCACAGTGCCTCCTAAGACAGGCTGTTCATCGGAGTGTTTTACTCCTGGGTCCTGCTGAACCGCGTAGAGAAGGAGGACAGTGGAGCAGTGGAGTGGGGAGCCGCCGCTCGCTCCTTTGGCTCTCTGAAGCTGCAGATCACTGCCTGAACGCCAGGCCAGGGCCACGGGCACTCGTGCAGCATCCCTCCCACATCTCAGCTAATCCTGGCGGAAGGAAGGGCTGCCAGAATGCACTTTGCAGCAGAAGACTGGTTCAGAGTTTCCACTGGCCACAGCTGTTTCATAAAGCTCAGGTGAATTACTCTGTCAGGTAACGGCTTTCTGTGCCAAGACTTGGGAGGGGCAGGGTGGGGAGGGAAGCGGGAGCAATGACCATATTTTTCCCTAGGATGTCTCCACCTCCTGGGGATCCCACTGGTAAGTGAATTGCACTTAACTTCCATGTCACTGTCAGTCATGAAGCACGGGCTTTTGTTCTGTGGACAAAAGAACGAGGAGGGAAGGAGGGTGCAGTGGTGGGGCTTTCACCGAATCAGTCCCTAATCACTGTTTCCATTAGCCCTGAGGTTTCGAAGGTTTGGATGTGCCGAGTGCCTGTCGACACAACTCAGCCTGTAGAAACAACAGGGGTGGTGGGGAGGGGATGGAACTGGAAAACTTGCTTTAACCAGTGGTCTGTCCACTTTTTTTTTTTTGTTTTTCCCGAAAGGGAAAAATACCATTTCTGCAGGTGGACTGGATTTATTGCTGGCTTTAAGGTGCCGAGAATCATAGGTTAGCTGGGGCTAGTTAATGAAGAGGATTCTGGACTACATGTCATGGATGATAGTAGTGGAGATGCTGCGTGGAGCAGAAACAGATAGCAGCTCCATCTGGGTCAGCAGCAACAGGGCGCTCGGGCAGCTTGCCGTGCCGCTATCTCAGCGGGCAGCATCTGGGGTTAACGTTTGGATTTCCCATGTTCCCTCTGCACACCCACCCCCTCCCTGTACAGCTTCACCGGCTGCCTGCTGTCACGTGTCCAGGCTCCTTCGGATCAGAAACAGCTTACGAAGCAGACGGTACGCGTACGTATTGCTCTGTTATCTGGCGGTGGATGTCCATGTCTCCCAAGCCGACGCTGAGCTCCCCGGCACCAGTGATGACAGCACAGTAAGTGGCTGTGCTCTTCCCCTCCAGCTGCAGGACGGCGCTCATGTCCTACAACAGGGAGGACTGTTACACACGGAGCAGGTTTCTCTCCCCTGCCACACTCAGCTCGTTCTTAATCTGTGCCCGGCTGGTCGGTAGCCCAGCTTGCTGTTCTCCCTTCAACCTCCCTTCTCCCTCGAGGTAAGCAACATTTCAGAGGTGTCTCGGTCTAGACAGTGCTGGTAGATGGCTATTTTATATTTGCAACACAACAAATGCCACAGGTTAAAGAAAGAAACTCGGTAAATGACAGCGACAGATCTCTGCCATGCAGTTCCATGGGTTGTGTCTGTCATACCAGAAGAGCCATCTGCAGCCCTGCCTGCTCCAGCCATCCGTTCCCATAGCTCGTGTGACACTTTGAGGGCCTGCCGACACGCTGGTGTGTCTTGGTGGCACCCTCCAGCTAGCAGCTATGTCGGCCACCTCACTGACTGCGCAACCTGATTTTGGGGCCAGCCTTGGAGCCAGTTTTACAGCAGTGTCGGAGACTGTGTCCTTCTTCTGTGGGTCTTGTGAATGACCTGCTCAGAGAACTCAGGGCATTTCTTGGAACACACATGTGGATGGAGAAATGCATCTGCCTCAGTAGTTCACAGGGAAGCTGGAGGTTTTAAGGAAAGGGTCCTCTCCAGCGCTGGTGGGAATGTGTTTTTTTTCAGGCAAGGATTGCTTGGGGGCTGGCCAGTAAGTCCATCTCCCTTTGGGAGACTGCTCACTTCAATGGCACAAACCTGTGCTGGGTAGAGGAACGAGTATAGACCTGCGGCTACAAAACATTTATAAACCAAAAAAAGAGTTTGTGTTCTTATTGCTTCATTTACTGAGTTGCTCAGGTAGCCAGAACTAAGGCTCCATGTGCTCTGTTGGGATAGGAGGGCCCTGAAGGCACTAACAGGCCTTGATGGTCCTGACCAGCCTCACCTGGGGTCTCCACCCAGACCCCTGGCTTGTCTTCTTCCCTGCCCCTTCACCCTGGAGGTGCCTTATGCTCTGAGTTAGGGTTGCCTTCCTGGCTTTCTCTGTTTCCTGCTGCTCCTGGACCTTGGGGGACAAGCTGCTGCTGAAGCCAGGTATTCTTCTGGTGCACAGTTAAGGGTGTGTGCAGCTATGTGGAGGACCCTACTCCTCTGAATCTGGGAGGTGTTCAGCCTGGGGTCCCGGTTCCAGGTTTTATCTGTCTTATGCTTTATCCAAACCAGGCTCATTTTGGCATTGCTTTGTCTATCCTCGGGGGTCAGTGTTTATGTATTTCTGGCTGTACTTAGACCTTACTAGAACTTTTCGTGGTTCCTCCTGATTCACCTCTCTTTCTCCTTCAAGCACCGCTCCCTGGAGCTGAATTCAGACCCCACGGTTCAGACTCCAAATGGTACATACACCTAGGCTGTGTTTTTGGGGGTGGCTCCTTGCCTTCTGATGGTCTGTAACTAGAGGAGCATTGAATTGTTCGTGCTCTTAGGCTCCTGGAAGGTGGCTCTTATGTCTGCCAGGGATGAGAAGACTTTTCCCTCTATATAATTCCATCGCTTCAGTGCTTCTGAGGTGCTGCTACTGTGCAACATACCATGTGGTGACAGTAGTGCAGGACAGATTCTGAATGTTCATCCTTCCCCACGGCTGATAAAAAGAGAGGAGTTTGTCCAAGGCGGCTTAAGCAGTCTAAAAAGCAAAGGGAAACAAAACATATTAATAAATCCATCAGAGTATTGTGAACGCAGTGACAGCCTGTGCAGGATGAGTTACTGTAGGAAAGCCCTCTCCTGGAAAACTTAGTGCCTGTCAGTCCTTGTCTAGAAAGATGTTCAAGCAGAAACTCAGCCACAGCTGCTGCAAATGACTGGCTGGGGTTGAGTGGGGTGATCTACGTCTGCCTGCTGCACTGGCACTCTGCACTCTGGATTTTTTTGGAACATCTGGGAGTGGAGGAAAAGAGAAGAAGGGGGAAGAAACTTCTGCGCTTCCCTGGCATCACCCTCTGTACCCTCACACTGCTGCTGTGGCCAGCCTCTCCTGCTGCTGGCCTTCCCACACTGCTGTTCCCACCGTGCTATCTTACTAGAACCTCTGAATCTGAACGGATTCACAGGAAACCCTTCCTCCTCAAAAATTATACTTCAATGGGTGGCTTTTTTTTTTTTCCCCCTCAAGCTTCTCCATTTGTGATATGAAGTGATGGTAGATTTGTGTTGGGAAGATTTGGGAAAGGTCAGAAAGCTGCAATAATCCTAGAATTGTTTTGTAATCTGCCCCTGCTCATTTCAAGGCCCAAACACTGGTCTGCTGCTGCTTGTGGTGGAGCACCAGGCACAGCGCGATCCTTTCTTGTTGCCAAGGTCTGTAGCCCTTTCTCTTCTACAGTAATTCCTGTGCCCCAGGTCCTCTTGTCCATGGTGCATGGAGATCATCTTTGAATAAGCTTATTCCTTTCAAATTCTTGCTCAAAACGTACTTCTGTTGCTACTATAACCTGGCATGGATTCAGTGCTGAGGGCCAGGCTGTTTAGGAGTCAGTGGAGATCACTGATGCTTATTTAACTTTGATTTGGGATCACTGTGCTTGCTGTATGCTAGTTAACTTCATATTTGCGGACCTTTCTTCTCCTGATCTCAACTGCCTCCCCTATTCTTTCTTCGAACGGCCCCTGCCTTTTCCAGGCAGCCTGCCCACTGGTATATTGCCTAACGTGTCCCAGATCTTCACAGTATTCAAGAGCCCCTGATGCTGAAGGAGTACCAAAGGACAAATCGCAGCTGGCATGCACTCGCAGGCAAACCCAAGCACCAGGCACCTGCCAAGTTTCTTCCAACGCCACCAAAGGTTCGTCTCACTCTTCCGGCATTTGTTTGCCCACTGCCCTGGAAGAACAAATTGTTAATTGGCAAAACTGGGAGGGCTGCTTGGCATAGGTGCTATGTCTGTATTAACACGTGAAGTGAGGCTGATGTTGCTGAAACATGTCAGCAATTAGAGGGAGCAGGAGGCATCTAGCTACCAGACTGAGGGCAATACAAACCTCTACAGCCATCTACAGACTTCAACCTTGACGACAAATGCCCACTTCCTTGGAGGGGAGATCCGCTTGATCTCCCCATGGATTTCTATTTGGTCTTACTTGCTAAGACCTCTTGGAACAATGTTGAACAACATTTCAGTCAATACGATCAGCCCTCTGAATTCACCTCCTCCCAGCAGACTCCAGAGCCGCTGCGCCAGACCTGATGGGCTCTGCAGCTGCCTTCCGGGCCACTTAGCTCCCCCTTTAAGCAGTTTGGGGTTTGGTTTTTTGTTTGGTTAGTTTTTCTAATGTATTTATTTTCCTCTTTGAAGGTAAAATGAGATTTGTTACCTTTGCCTGCACTGCTTCTGTACTTTACTCATGGAAGGATCTGTTTCAGTGTCTGAATTCTTTTTCATTCACTGTTCTCTTCCCAAATATCTCCCTCATCAAAAATATCCTTCTTCTCCACTTGTGTGGTTATCAGCTTCGCTCTTCTCTTGCCTCTGCCTTCCACTCCTCTGTCCGCCTGTCAGTCTGTCACAAACGGCCAGATTGTCAGAACACAGTCAATCCCTCGCCCATCTCCTCCTCCTTCTAATTCTTCTGCCAGAAGAATCACATCAGTAAGTGCTCAGATCAGTTTGGGCTTCATCTGACTATCAAGTGGTTTTAAAGCCCTTGTTTAATAAAATCCTGAAACATACTTTCCATTTCTGAACACAGCTTGCCACTGGTGGTCATAATGATCTTCACAGTTCTGTATCATTTGGAGCTTTCAAGAGTATGTTGAGCATTTGGGTGGCAAGCGCTGAAGTGTGCGCATGCGCGTGCACAGCAGCTCCTGGCCCAGACTCTCTCTGCCCCATGTTAGCCCAGGTGCACCACAATACCCCTGCACATACACGTTTTTCTTGTTTATAAACACCACTATCTATCCTAGACAAGTAAGTGTATTGCCATCTCACAGTAACAAAAAGTCTGCCTCCAAGCTGTCGCTGTTCTTGGGTGTTGTCAAAACTCATACTGAACCTCTCCAAGGAGCCTTCATCCTCCCCAGTGCAAAGCTGTACATCTCCTTTGCACACAATGCCTTCTTCTGCATCCAGCTCTACGGCTGTAAGAGGCTGCTCTCCCATCTAAATATGCTCTTTTATTGCTCCCTTCTGACCTCCAGGCTGTACTTGTTTGCCCTCACTCTCCCCAGTTCTGTAGTCTGTAAGACTTGGTGCTAATTCTTGACGCCTCTGCTTTTCTGTCTGGCAGTTCTCCGAGACCTGAACTGCTCAGACCAGCTGAGCAGAACTGCCTGTATATAAGCAACCTATGGCCTCTGTCCATCTTTCCACTGCTTGTCGCTCCCTGTTAACCTAAATGCCACTCTGTCACATTTGCTCCTGCTCCCTGGGAATTGCCACTGGTACTGCCAGGAATGAGGATGTTTCCATCTGCAACTGTCTCCTGTTAAGCGTGGCAGATTTCAAAAGCATTGAGCTTGGCAATTTTAACTCTGAAGCTCAGTATCACTATAGGAAAAAAAAAAAATCCTCCTCCAAAGTAAAAAGCAAGGATACTTGTTTAAGCAAGTCAAACAAAATAGCTTTGAACACTGGCCTCTAATTCAATATTAAAAAAGGGTACTAACTGCCACTGGTAATGAGCACAAACTCTATTTTATGCAGTCTCACTATCTGCTTTTCAAAACTGATGCCTACAGGAATGTTGACAATATTCATGAGTTCCTTTCATTGTCTGGCATGCTGATCTTCTCTTTTAGTCCCCTGCACATCCCAAAGGCAGTTTCAGGTTTTTAATGCCAAGCCTTGCCCTAACAGCAGATGTACCAGCCTCCAGCCCAGGGATCCAGCTGTGGGTGAACCTCTGCTGTTGTACAACGCCACAGGGCCTAAAAGATATGAAGATGCTAAATCTCTCTTTAAAGTAGCAGGTGGGTGCAGTGGGAAACTAGCAGCCTTCTTTTGAAGAAAAAGAAATTAGTGGCTCTCGTCACACCGTGCTCTTCTCAGCGCTCAGCTGATAGCTCCAAGTTTGAGCGGTATTCAGGTACATCTTCTGTGCTGTCTTGAGGTGGGGCTGGTTGAGGTGACAGAACTTAGATGAAAATGGTCTTGCTGAGGTGATTCAAAATAAGACCAGGCTGATGCTTTCTGGCAATGTTTCAGAGAACAGAGTGTCTCTGGGACCTTCTTCCATGTCCCAGGAGGTTTGAATTCCTAATGTAAACATGAGAAGACTCTGCTCAACTTCTGGGTATCCTGAGAGAGTTATAATGCTTCTTCCAGCACCTTTCTCTGAGCAGGACCATGCATCCTTCTCTGCAAGTCAGATAGTTACTTATAAAGAACTTTGCTTCTGGATAGCCTTGAAAGCCATGTGGGAATTCATAGCTAATGCCAGAGGGCAGCTTACGGACCTTAAGGACAGCTTCACCAGCACGTCTTTCCCGTTCTGACTGGGAGGTCTTCACAGACTGCCCCACCTGATGGCAGGAGCTTCCTGCCTCAGCAATCAGCATAGAGTAATTTGAGACACCAAACAACTTTTGAGCAAGCTTCACCACCTCAATCAGTAGCACTTCTTATAGCTCAACAAAAATTGTACAGGCAATGCAAATAGCTCTCATTTGCATGGGGAAGTCCCAGGTCTGTTCCACTTCAGCTTCTTGGTTGTCTCTCAGTCAAACAAATTGGGAGGGAGAGGGTCTGGTAACATTTAAAATGTTCTGTTTTTTTAATGCCATCTTTTTGTGTGTGTGTGTGTGACTCAAATCCTTTATGACTGAGGAATTTGTCTCTCTAGTTTAGCTGTAACTGTGTCAGTGCTACTTTTCTGAAAGGTTTCTTACCACTGTGGGTACTCTGCACAGAGACTTTTGCTCATATTCATGCTACTTTCCATAGCTAAGACAGTCCCAGGTAGCCAGAGCTGGCTCTTACCTGGGGAAGAGCCAAAAGAGTTCTTTGGTCTTACAGCATCAGAAAATAGCCCCAAAGCACGTTAACGTAGAGTCCAGAGTCACACGTGGCGATTGTAAGGATGGTACATTACTCTGTCCCTGTCTTGAGTGGCAGGGATAGTGACTTTCAGCATGGGAACAGAGTAGGTCAGTGTGTATCAGTCCATTACCCACCTACCCAATACCAAACTATGCAGCACTACAGTTCCCAAGCTTGTGCATGAGTGTGCATACAGACATGTGGATATCATGCACGGATATCCCCTTTCCCCTCCTGCCCCTCTTTGGCTTGGCACTCCTGAAAAGTAGCTGGAAATGGCAGTGGTGCTAAGAAAACTGCTACAGATACAGTACCAGGATAACAGGGTTCAGCGCCTTGGCTATAAAGTCAACGTTGATACCTCCAATCACCACCTTTAAGAGGGAAGAAAGAGGTAAGAAGTGGTTGGAAGGACTTGAGGAAAAAGTTTTCCAGTCTTTGCTTTTCCCAGTTACTTCTCCCACCATCTTGAATGCTATTTAACTCACAGTGCGAAGGCCTGTGCTTATTTCGGATGGCTAGGCACAGGTGTGTACAATCCCGATTAGAATCGAAATCTCTTTTATATGTTGCTTTCTGAATTCTGCTTGCTCACAGCCAGCCCCAGCGTGGCGGGTGGGACGTTACTGTCTACACATCTGGGTGCTGGCAGTTTCTCTGTGTGGTGATAGAGCAATCTAAGAAGTGGCATGGGTCTGGCCATGTCAGTGCCCTTGAAGCCATCTCTCTTGGGACAATTTCTGACATACCAAACCTCAGAAACATTCAAGCGCTGCCGTGTAAAACAGCAAAGGAAATGGGGAAAAAGTGGGCCAAAAACATGCCGTCATTTCTCACAAGCTCCCAAGAGAAATTGCCGTACCCAGCGACACTTTATGGATCACTGTCTTATTGTCCTCCAAAGCCTGAAAAAGTAGTACAGCTCCGCAGGCAGGAAGTTCCCAGATTCTTTGGGGACGTACAGCTGTTTTTTCTCATTCCACCAAATGCAGGGTTATTGCCTCTGGAGTCACTGCCCTCTTTCATGTTGACAAATCCTATTGCAAGTGGGTTTTAGAAAATTTTTCAGCTCTCTCAAGACTACCTAAAATAGACTTTCTGTAAATTGTGTGTCGCACAAAATCCACGATAGTGAATCGCGTATTAGGGTTATAATGGATCTTGTCTGGGATATGCTGTACCTCTTGTAATTTTAGCAGTCGTGAGCAGGAGGCCAGCAAAAAGAGATATTTATAAAACGCGTATGGCTCAGCAGCTCAAAATATCTCCTTCCACCCTCTTCCAGGTCTACTCCTGTAGTCACAAGTTCCCTGGCACTGAAAGCAGTGCAGTTAGGTTGTAAGTAAGGGCACAGTAAAAGGTGAAAAGGTGATTAAAGTTTTAATGGATTTGATGGTCTAAGACTTAATGGGATTAGGCCCCCCGTCAGTGTTAATTCCCTGTAAATGTGGATGGGGGAGGAGGAGAGGATATTTCTCTCTTCAGTGTTTTTTATTCTTCTCAGATAATGTCTGCCAGCATGAAGCAGAAATACTGGTCTCTGGCTCAGTCACCTTTTACTTTTGGAAGCAGATACAAATTTATCCTGTGCTGTCAGCAGAGAGACATTACATGGGGGGCAGCAGGAGACTCACTGGCTGAGGTGGGGTTGTGTCCTCTCGATGAGGCAGGTTCCCCTTCCTTCTGGCTTTCTGTAGTTTGCTCAGGGCTACTGCAATGCGGCTGCCCACTCTGGCATTGTTGTGGATCAGAGCAAGGTCTGTTTGGCATTTCTTTGAGGAAAAGAAAAAATAGCAGCAAGATTGACCTGTCAGAAGCCTATGTAAGAACTGCCCAGAGGGAGAAAGCAGAAAACACGTGCTGTGAGATCTGATAGATTTGATCCCCCTATACCATAATCCTTTGGGGGCACTTATACTGGGTTACAATACTGCATGAACACCCTGAATTTTTAAATTTTTTCACCTTCGTCCTTCTGTGTCCACAGAGAGGAAACCTGTCATCTCCATTTGACAGATAGGGAACAGAAGCAAAAGCTTCACAGAGAAAAGACAAGGTGAAGTGCTTAAACCAGAGCCAAGACTCTAAAAACCTCAGAGGATCCTGGCCAGCTTTTCCAGAAGGAGATGCCTACTGAGATTTTTGCCAAGTCTCTATAAGCAATTTTTTTAGCAGTGTCACTGGGAGCAGAGTATCAGAGGCTTTGCAAAGCCCTATGTTGTGGCTGCATACAGGTCTAATATCCAAAAATGCCTTTACCAATCAGCCCTGACTGACCACGTCTCCTACAGGGCTGGCAGCAAGAGCCTGGATGTGAACCTGGCTCTCCCAGATCCTACACTGCCATCCCAGCCAGCAGATCTGCTTTTCTCTTGCCTGTGCAAGGATTCCTGCTCACCCAGGGGTGTTTTCCTTCAAAGTTTCTCTTACTCTGCACCCACACGCCAAGTTAGCTAAAGCAGTGCAATGTACAGCACAGTGCTCTGGGAAGCCCAGGTACCTTCCGTTGTGCAACCCCACCACAGACAACAGCATCCTGAGGCTCCACCACGAAGCAGGCAAGCTTGAGGATCAGATGTGAGGGTCTCTTTGGGCTCTGGACCACCTGCTGTCTCTGCTGGCCTCCAATTTTTAATGCAAAAGTGGATGAGGACAGTAAGGGTGCTCCTGAAAAAGCAGGATGCGGCTGCTATGCTCTCATCTGTTTGCAGATACTGAAGTGTTTGCCCCTTGCTAGACTGTTAGTAAAGTGACAGCGTTTTCGACCAAGCATTATCAGAAGAGATATGAAGTACACTGGAGCACTTTTTTTCCCCCTCATGCAGTAAAAGGATACTGGAGTCCAGCGATTTTCCATCAGTTAATTCACTGATCTTCTGTAACATAAAAGGAGTCAGTTCTTTGCCTGTGATCCCTTTGGACCTGCAAATGTAAAGCAAATGCCTGCAGATGAGAAGGACAGAGCTGAAACAGCATCAGAGGAGAAGCACTGCTGCTAGCAGATAATTTATCTCCATAACCATAAAAAGTCCTGTAAACAAGCTTCAGGTTAGATAAGACTACGGCTGAAAGCATGTTGTGGGCTCACCCGTGCCCAAAGACACTGCAGCAGTGTCCCTGAAGCTGTTTACTTCCCCAAGCCCACTGGTTGAGCAAAGGAGAGGGCTTAGGTTGCTTCTCACCTGGCTTCGCCGAGAGCTTGCTGGATGGCCTCTTCGATGACCTGGCCTGAGGCAGCTCGCTCCTGGGGACAAGGGACTGCTATCAGCACCCCGCTGCTCAGGCCTAGCCCCAGAGCACTGGCTGGGAGAGGACAGGCAGAGCGTTAGTGTTCTCCTTGGATAAATCAAATGCTGAAGGAAAAGGACAGAGGAGAGCGGGCGCAGGGTGAAGGAACCCACAGAGCAGGAGCTCCTGTTCTTAGCTGACCAACGGACAGGGCCTTTTCCAGCTACTTATCAATTTACATCTGCCTATTTCTTTTGAGTCTGTCTGTACAATAAAAGGAACAAAGAATTTTTTTAAGAAAACTGATTCCAATTCTGAAGGCCCAGAAGCTGTTTTTGTAAGCATGTTGACATATGTGTTCCCTCCACTTCACCAGTGTGAACAAGACATGTATGAGCATGCCAAGGTGGCTGCAGCTAGCTAAAAAACTTGCTGTAAAGACTGAATTTTCCTGCTACTTTATTTTGAAAGCACTGAGGCAGGAATGGGGGAGGTGGGATGGCTTGTTTTTCAGGACAAACTCTTCTCCAAATTTAAAAGAGAAAGTGCCTCATCCAAGGTGATTTTTGTGTCCCTCTTTCCCAGGGCCCTACATGGGCCTTTCCCTTCTGAAACGCACCAATGAGTTCAGCTGTCTCCTCTTCATCCCGGACGTGATACGGTGCCTGGAAGCCACTCTGGCGCGAGAAGAAGGCTGGGAACTCCCTTGACTCTCCAAAGGCAGCCACGCAGACTCCCTGAGTCTCCTGGGGCAGTGGAGGCAAGACAAGCAGGTAATCACTGGGGGGAAAGGGGACCCACCAAAAGAATGGGACTTCTTCCTTCTACCCCGCTAGAAAATGCCTTTCTTTAGCACAGGGTCTGGTTATGTTGATACATCCCGTTCTATTCCATTCTATCAATCACCAACGTTTTTTAAAGCAAAGTGCCAGACCTGGTAACTGGTTAGATAGAATCTGGCTTACTGAGACGCAGGAGACGTGCATGCCCTTTGCTTGCGCTTGGAGCTGACCAAAAGCCACGCAGCTGTCACTAGCGCAATACTGAGTCTGAGGTAACAACCTGTTACCTGAAGATACCTTGTGAGCTGACAGGAATCTAAATGAGTTCTGTTTGCTATGGAGAAGTATTGACACTGGCTGTCACCTGAAGTGCTGGCCCTGGCAACACGCCAAACTTTAAAAAGTCACTCTACTGAAAATCACCTTGATTCCCATTTTAAATCTGATTTTATTTTAGTATTTGATGGATCTAGCTTGCCTGACCCATCAATTCTGGAGCATTGTCCCAGAAAAGCAAGTGTAAGGCCAGAGAAAGATAGCATGGCTAGTGCTGCCTTTGACCTCAGCTGGAACAGCTGCTGGAACAGCCCCTTGAGCATGGACAGATTTACATTAGGGAGCAGCCTGCTACTTGTGTAGCCCCATGCCTAGAGAACTGTAAGTATGGCTTCACGTCCTCTCGATAGTAATCTCTAAAAATCTTAGGCTTAATACCTACCCCAACACCACTGGGCATTCTGTACACAAAGTACAACATTACCTGCTTTCAGGTTCAGCAGCCCGTGCTACCTACTAGATATTCCAGGGTCCTGCCAATGTCAAGGATAGACTTGACTCCTGCAGATACAACAGCAACTGGAGTTCGTCCTAGCTCTGTCAGGTCAGCGCTCACGTCCAGAGCTGTCAAGGCACAAGCAGCCATTGTGTCAGTGATTGCGTTGTACTCCAAGCCGACGTGATCTGCCCTCTTAAAAAGCCGTGTCTGCCTGGGATGCCACTGCCTGCTTTTGTAACCACTTAGATCCACAAACAAACATTACAGGTTTAGATCATGCCTTTGGGTGTCGAGGTTGAAAGAGATGTTGACAAAAAGAAGTCACGTGGCTTAGGGCAGAGGTGTCTCTCGGCTCTTTGATCACATCGATAAACAGCATGCACAAATTCGTTGGAAAAGAAAGAAGCAGTGTTATACAGCAAGGACAAAGTTCAAGGGGATGGAATATAATTTAACTATAATTTGATTTTGGTATTGACATCACTGTCAAAAAAAAAGCGCCACGGGAGCTTTGCTGACCTCGGGAAACTGCCTGGCCTGGAATTTATGTCACATCTGAAAGGGATGGCATCCAGCAGGGCAGTGCACTTAGACTATGCTAAGAATATATATGGGTAAGAGAGAGAATGTACTTAAAGGTCACAAACTACACTGCCAAGGCTGGGCTGTTTTCCAGAGAGGAGCACAGATCTCCAACACGGACCAGGGCCTAAATCTCCTTTGTGGCGAGACCTTCCTTCTCCTCAGCTGAGAGAGAGTCGATTACAACACTGTGCTGGGTGGCCAGTATCAGGTTCCCCAGCCATTAGAAAGTGGGAGAGGCCCCGTCGGCTCCCGTTGCACCAGCAAACAATACCCATATCACCCCGTGTAACCAAAGGATAAAGAGAAGCTCCCACCCTCTTCACAGCTGGCCAGTGCTCAGGAGGAATATTTAGAAGCTTCTGGAAAGGAGACACAGGGGAGAAAACAACCATAGTATGGTCAAGAACAATGACAACTTTACTCTTCTGAACAGACAGCTACTGCAGGACAGAGTGGGGAAAAGATGGAATTAAATAAAACACTAGCAAGATGGAGAAAAGTAGAATGTATTGATTTTCTTACTGTTCTCTCCTCCCCGATGGACGCCTCCTATGCCGCCCGTCACGAACACGGGGATACCTGCTTTGTGTGCAGCAATCATTGTTCCGGACACGGTAGTACCACCCGACAAGCCCTGTCAGGGGACAACCAGTCACAGTCAGCACACAGGGTGACACGGAGAATACCGCGTGCAGGCAGCTATGGTTGTGGTCTGACACGCAGCAATGTCACAACAGCCCACTGTCACCAGCTGACAAGTGAAATTCTGATAGAAATATTCTATTAGGCAAAACCACAGAGGAATCATTGTCCCTGCTACGCAAGCCATTCTCGCCCTGATGATAGCAAAGGCCTTTGTTCTCCAGGGCTTTCCAACCAGAAGGCTTCATGGGCAGCTAGTGTCACCTTAAGCTGTCACCTTAACCTCGGGATGGGCTGCGTGTCACATAGTTTACATGTAACGTGATGATGCCTTATCATGCCAATAAGAATATTCTTAGCCAAGCGCTCGTGGCTTGCCAGCCAATCCAGAATGACTTTCCAGGAGCCCTGTTTCGTGGCTGCTGTTCCCTTACTCTGTTGTATTTTGACTCTAGATAGAACCACGTTTGAGCTTACCAATAAGGTACCACTTTATGTGATATTTTCAAGAGGTTTAAAAGCCACCTGGCTTGAATCTGGAGAGCACTATACTATTGCTGTATAGAAGACACCACAATAGAAAGTCTGTATACTATACCTGGCTGAGGACGAAAGGAAGATCTCTCCGAGACACTTTAACTACATTTTTATTGCTTGCCAAGAACTCAAGTTCCTCATCTGTGAGTCCCACGTGGATTCGACCCCTTAAAATACCTACAGTGGCTGGCACTGCTCCATTTGTTGTTACAATTTCTTCCACCTCTCTGGCCATGCTAGAATAAGGTAAACAAGACAACAGTCACAAAATTAGTGAGGTGAATTATCAGACAAGGAAACTGCCATGTTTGATGGCCATCACTCTCAGTTTCCAGTTTTATACGGTTCTTGTGATTTCAGTGAAGTCCAGTTCCTCTTCTGGATCCTACTAATGGCAGAAGTCTTTCCACTTGAATTTGCAGAAGTGCAGAGCTCCCATTTTCAGGACAGCAATGTCCAAGCTCTGTGCTTCATTTTTGAGAAAAAAAACACTTGGTTTACAGGCAAATCTGGTTGTACAATAGACTACTGCAAAGAGGGATCTTCTCAAAATAGGACCTTTCTGTATCTTTCTAAGCTTTGCAGGTTTTATGCTTGATTATGGATACGCTATCCCTTTTTAAGAGCAGCTGATTCTCCCTTTTTGACCTAGCTGTACATATGCTAGGCAATCTTTAACTACTGAGACTACCTTCTCTCCAAAACTGAGTTTTAGAGCTTCGTTCTAAGACACAATGGCAGGCAGAATAATGGCCAGGTAAAAAGCAAGATGGAAAATCAATACCAAAACCTTCCTGTGCTTTCTGGAAGC
>Ga0065711_1037907_pt1 | contig 19356 bp, 15 predicted proteins | sample Hoacrofraction12_FD_59098 | JGI IMG/M metagenome (GOLD analysis project Ga0065711, IMG submission 59098) | Hoatzin crop microbial communities from Cojedes, Venezuela - Epithelial fraction 12 v2 (version 2) | ecosystem: Host-associated > Birds > Digestive system > Esophagus > Crop | place...
CTTCTCTGGAGATATTCCAGCCCCGCCTGGACGCGGTGCTGTGCAGCCTGCTCTGGGTGACCCTGCTTGGGCAGGGGGTTGGGCTGGGGGACCCCCAGAGGGCCCTGCCAACCCCGAACATTCTGGGATTCTGTAATTCTTCACTTAGATGGCGACACGGCCCTTTCCAAAGAGATTTCAGGGCTGAAAGGAAGTAAATGGGGACACGATGTTACGTTAGTGGCAAGCATCACAAAAGCTGAAACGTGGGCTCCCAGAACTGACATTTTCGAAATTCTTTGATGATCGCCTCAGCCCCGTTTCAGTCGCAGATGATTTTTGTCCTAAGCGACCCCTGAGACAAGTCCCTCACTGTCTGCCGGGGCAGAAACATTTTACGAAATACATAGCCTTTAAATTCTACTGGTGTTTCACTGCGCATGGGGAAGAACAACTGGTACATTTAAAAGAATAAAATGACTGTTGCTCAGGCCAGGAAAGGTGACCACAAACCAAACTTGCCCTGGTCCCACTTCCATGACACGCTAGAGCAGGGAGATAGTTGCTCGGCTCACAAGTCAGTGAGAAAGATGATGTCTGGCAGTTCTCAGCATCATCTGGACCGATGCAGCAACCCACATAAAAGGAACAAAAAAGCCTGCTGATCAGATCGGTGTGACAGAGGCTCATGAGAGACATGCACATTTTCAACCTTAACGACAGCTTGAGGGATCTATATTACTAATTATCGACGAATATTGCCAGAGTTCCCAGGCTGGCTTCAAAGGTTCTCGCAAAGTGCCCCAAGCACAGGGTTTTTCATCTAATCATAAGGCTTTCTCCTTTGTCCCTGCTACTTGGATTGCTCCACACTGGGCTCCCTCGGCGTAAATCAGCTTGCACATGATGAGCTTTGCAGCAATGAAATTCGTTACCTCAACCACAAAAAACCAGAAACATTTGCTGCAACTGTTAGAACGCTTTTGCACCTAATTTCAAAAAAAATGGTGGTTTCCTCTCTTCCTCCCCCCCCTCCTCCCCGCCTACTCCTAATCCCATGCTAACACCTTTCTGGAGGCTGGGGGGAGCGGCTTTGGAACTGAAAGAGCAGGGAAGGGGGGGGAGATACCACATCTCCAGACAATGAAATCAAGCAGCTATCTCTCACATCCTGCGAGCAGGCTGAGGTCATGAGTTAAACAGGCCATCAGAATAGGTGATGTAATTTGCTTATTTAGGATCAGAGCACTCAGTGAAGTGAAAGAGACAACCTATTTGAGTTTGCAGATAATCCGACGATCAATGCAGGGCTGTTCAGCTGCAGAAACTCCAGCTGGAGCCTGAGGGGGGTTTTTTCCAAGCACATTTATTTTTGCAGGGGATATAATTGCAACCATCTTTCCTTGCACGAAAGCCTTTAAACCTCACCTGGGATCAGCCTCCCATGGCGCTAGGTATTGTTCAAAGAGGGTCCCTGCTCCGGACAGTGTCAGGGCTAAAGGGTCCCCTCAAACAGAGGGTGGGAAAGTGAAGCGAGCCCGAAGGAGGCAAGGAGGTGGCACAGCCACACCACGGGTCCCAGGACCCCCAGGACCCCCAGCCCACTCCCTCCCTTTGCACAGTAGCAAAGCTTCAGACTCAAAACTGAGCGGAGCAGCAGCCACGCTGTCAGATAAAGCACAGCTCAGCTTTTCTGACAACGGACAGGCCCTCCTGGCTCCAAATCTGTCTGCAGAGCCTCCAACCAGCAAGGATTTAAACAGCAGAGTTTTAAACCTTTAACAACGAGGTTCTTCTATAACAGTGGTAATTTATCGGCGATCCTGTAGAACACTGAACACGCTCTTCTCCCTTCAAACCGTTGTGACAAACACTTGTGATATAAAGATTTAAAGCTAACAACTTGCACTGTTTATCTCCTCAGTTTATCACCATTCAAGCTGCAATCCCACCCTCTCAGTGCCGCGCAGAGCAGCATTACTCACAACCGAGGGCTGCCAGCCCCTTTCCTGAATTTACCTTCTTCGACACAAGTGTTTTTTCACTGACAAGCAGTCGGCTAGGCCAGACACCACACCTTAGCCGAAGGAAGCCAAACGTCCTGGGTACCTCCAGCTCACGGAGCAAGCGAGCAGCAAAGGACGAGGCGTTGCGTGCGCTGTCAGGGCAGCAGACCTGCTGCAGATGGAGCTTCAACCAGACAGCGCAGAAGAGCAAGACGGAAAAAGCCAAGCCAGTCATCCAGGTAATATCTGCCAAATCGTTTTAATTTTCAAGAGTTTCTTTACGAGACTGGCACGGAGCCCAGGGCCTCCTGCTGCCCCGGCAGCCGCGGGCAGGCATGGCCCGTGCACGGACACCACGCCGGAGCGAGGCCGGCTGCGGCGGGCCAGGGGATAGCCTCCTCCTTGAACCGACCCACCTGCGGGAGAAGCCAAATTTCAACCCCCCTGTAAAACGACCTAGCTGTCAGAGGTTCGCATCCGCAACCGGAGCCTTCCAGTAGGCCACTTGCTTCCGTAGGTTTTGTTTTTTTCTTTCTTAAATACAAGTTGTGTGTTAGAACTTTCCCCACGTTGCCGAGGGCAGAGGATCCCGGATCTTCCGCTCAAGCCAGTTCGGCAGCTGACCCGCAGGCTGCTCACACCAGCCCCTGACAACTCCACACGGACCCCGCTGACTACTGCCAGGGACCAATGTGCCGAGTTTATCATGTAAGGACACCCTCCAGCACGCTTTCCACACCATCCCTTTCTGAGGGAGCTACTTTTGGATATCTGAAAGGAAGAAAAGCTGTATACAAGATCTTCAGATGTGTGCAGAGGTGACAGACAAAAGACATTTTCATTTCAAACAGTGGGAATGGGCTTATTTCAGAGATTTTAAGGCTTGGAAATGCATGACTTCTTGAGAGAGGATGGATTCACCAGATCATCTTCTTTTCACTCAGCCCCCCCGTAAATGTTCCTCACCGAAGGCATCACCAGCCCTGGCTAAAGCCTCTCCACGACCATCACAGGCTCCTTAAGACGCCACACGCGATGGGAAGCTCATTCCTGGGAGGCCACAACTGGCGCAGGCAGCAGCAGTCGCCATTTCTGGAGCCTTCACCCAGAGCAGCCAAGCCGGAGCGCAGCACAGCTGACCGCAGAAATGCCAAGCAGCCCACGGGGGAAACTCTCCGAGCCCTTGCTGCTCGAGCTCAGACAGAGGTAACCGGTATTTGCCATTTTCTTAACAGAAAAATGCAGTGTTTTGGCAGGGTTACAAAGCAAGCCCATTCTTTATATCTGCAAAAGAGTGACTGCCCATCCCTGCCGAGGGAGCCGACAGAGGAAACCTTGGGCAGCACATTGAATTGAGACCTATTTTTACCATGTGCTCTGCAGTACACGCATTAATTGCTACAGCAACAACATTTGCTGACATATTGACTCAAATCATTTACAGAATAGAAGCCCAAGAGACAAACCAAGCCGCTGCTCCACGGGACAGAGACAGGCAGGCAGGATGCCGCATTGCTTCCTGCACACGCAGCAAACGCTTATCCGCGGGGGATGCTCGCAGCCGATAACCCATCTCCAGCGCTCCGGCAAGCTCGGCGGGGCTCTCCTTCACCATCGGGCCCGCAGTTCGGACACCGGCCGGCCGAGCTCTGAGTGGCCTGGGTGATGGATACTACCCGGCCTCCTCCTCCTCCTCCGAGCACGCAGGCAGCAGCGCTGGGGTGTTTCTGGAGGCCTGGGCTCGCACGAAGCAGCGCGGAGCTACAGGGACAGCCCAAACCCTCCATCCCCCTCCGCAATCCACACTTCTGCAGGGAGGTGCCAGACCTCAAAGCAGCTGGCAAGCCCTGAGGGCTGTAACCCGGTTAAAGACCAGAGCAGGCAGCATGGAAGGCACAGCTCAGCAGTTTAAGGGTGTAGGCTCCATCCTAATTAAGCCCAATTAGGTCTGCAGAGAATTAGGATGTTTTAGAAGGAACTCACAACCCAAGTGCTGAGGTCTCTGTTGGCCACAGTGGCCCCAGAGAAGCAGAAATTTGCCCTTTTTTTCGTGGGCAGCCAATACTCTGCAGTCACAGAGGCTGATCCTTCTCACCCTGCCACCCCCGCTGCCCCCGCACACTGGCCTGCGGAGAGTGGCACCCCGGGCGAAGCAGCCGGACACGCACGGCTCTGGGAGCTTGGATTCTCCTCGAGAGCAGCAACAACATACTTGTGAAGCTCACACAGTTTGTAGAGGACAGCTGAACAAAATCAGCCCCAAAATGCCAGAGCCTTAAATGTAGGTAAATACACGATTCAGACCGCAGCGCAACTTGACAAGCGCTAGCATCTTCCCATGCCTCGCGGTATCAGAGACGCAGCTGTTCCACCACCACAACTTACAGGGAAGGGATTTCTCCTGGAAGTAAGAGAACACTTAGTATATATTCCTAGCCAGACTGATTACCCCTATTTATATTGTAAACTAAGACAGCACGTACTAAAAAGCCATGGAGTTAAACAGTTCCAGACTCCAGATCATGGACAAGGGGTCAGTTTCGTATCGCATGCTGCAGCCTTCTGCATTTCTTACCGATATCACCGCTCTCTGCAGCATGGTTTTTTATGTGTGCTTATTCCTGTGGTATTTCAACGACCATCAGAAAGAACATCGCTATTTTATGGGATCCCAGGGAATCGGCGAATCCACAAGGTTTTTTTAAGGCTTTTTTAAAATAGCAAAGAAGGCTGCACGCCACTACATAACAACTGCAATCTGTCCTCGGAACAGCAAAACCGCAAGACCGAACGCAGTATCTTGTATCGGAAGATATATTAAATTTATCCTGATTTATCCTGAAGGAAGATCAACGCATACGTCGGCCCAATCTGCATGGCGTTACCTCATTCTCCTCTCCCAGACAACCCGCAGAGCTGGACAACTCTCCCTTGCTCTCTAAGTTACAGACACAGCTTCAGCCACCGACACCAGACACAAGCAGAGGCCCAGCAAACACTCTCTGGTGCGTCTGCTCCGAAGCCATCGCTGCTCCTGCACCGCTTGCGCAGTCCCACCAGGCCAGGAGACCCCGCGAGCTCGACCACAAGGCACGGAGCCAGACTTCACTGAAGCGTTCAGCTGGCGTGTCCATTCCTAAGAGAAAGCTCCTTTTCTAGCCAGATTTACAGTTTCTTCTTTTTCTTTCTTTAAACACTGATAAGATGAGAGATGTTGGAAGTCGCAAGTTGGTTTATATTACAGTTTTTGAAGGGATAGGTTTCAGCGTGTTACTGTAACAAACACAACAGTGAAATTGGAAGAGATGGAGATTTGAGCTAACGCAATTAAAATTTCTTCTTAAAAACAATTCACAGATATCCAGTGCCAAACACAATCTGGAGTCATCAACTAGCATGGACATGAAATAACCTAACAGCTCCTGAAAAAAAATACGGTCCTAAAAAAAAACAATCCTCCCATTAAAGTAATTAAGTGTTATCAGAATCAAAGAGCCGTAATTAAACTTGGTTTATAATTAAAACAGCATGTGTCCTAGACAGAGAACGCAGCAACACAGAGAGCATAACTGCGACAGCCAATGCCAAAACACATGCCAAGTACCAAAAATCAGAAAAACAGCGGAGTTTCCACCAAGCTGCAGATGCAGTGCCTCCGCTCTCCTGACTTAGTCATCAACACTTCTGACGGATGTTAGCACACTCCGAATGCCTCACAGCCTTGCAAGATGCTGCCAAAGTTCAAGCAGAAATCTTGGGAACCAAGTACAAGACACTGAGCGCGAGACCAACAAGCTGAAGCAGGGCCTGCTGTGCACGGAACGGCGAGCGAGCATGAACGGTAACTCAAACAAGCCTTGTCCTACCTGGCAGCGGCTGAAGATATCTGCCAGGGAGACCTGGACGTTGAAGTGCTTCAGAACCTGCAGGGCCTGTTCTTTTGCCTTTTCTGAGCAGTTCACAGAGAAACACCTTCCTTCTCCGACCTGGGACTGCAGCTGCACAAGATAAGTCATAAACCGAAAAGACAACAAATGAGGCACTCCATGCATCACGATCTGTGGGTTTTCTCCTAATACACTTGGTTTGGTTTTAATTACAAATAACATTTGGAGTTAGTATGTGTTTACAGTCTAAATTTTGATCTAACCAGCACAATTGGTAATTTAACACTTCGCCACTGCTGCAATAGCTCTGAGACTGCTGAAGCACCGCAGCATTTCACACATCTATATGAAACATGATTGCCCAAGTCCCCTTGAACTTGTAATTCAGTGGTGTGGTGCTGACAGGGGTAGCAAGAGGAAACTGAGTTTAATCACAGCGTTCACATGAAAGCTGGCCAGAACACACAGTATGCAAAAGCACAACGATGGAGGTGGTGTCCGACGACAGTTTTGCCGCTTCAACCCTCCCAGTTTATACAGCTCATCACCCGGAGGTCACTGGTGGCCAGTGTGTTTAAAGGTGTTGCTGCGGACCCTCCCTCGCTGTTTGTTCCACACTTAGCAGAGATATGTATCTGGAAACAAGCACTGGGAAGCTCCAGACACATCTTTATGAGCATGAAGAGGACCCATAGTGAGGTGGGATCAGCCACCTGCAAGTAAAGGTGCCCAGGAGAGCCATCCCGTCCTCGCGTAGGGCACAGAAAGGCAAAGGAACAACGGGAACCAGAGATTTCCCAGGACAGTACTGTACACTGGGAAGCAGTTATTTTCCTTTTGCAATTCCTGCGCAGTACTTTGAAGTGAAAGCTTTGCCAAATAAGATTATGCTGGGTGCTGAATTACCTATTACATCAGCTGTAGGCTCCAGGAACCACAGTCTGGATAAGGAAGCTGTACCGCGGCACAGCTACACTTGCCTCACTCTGTCTCATCATGGGGGGAGTTTTCTTCAGTGCTCAGCTATTATGTAGGAAGTCAGCAATCTACATTCTACAAACACTCCAACTAGCTGTTCGAGCAGTTGGGAGTTTTTATACTGACAGTTTGTAACAACCAAGTCCTGCACTCTGGCTCATGTGTGTAATCGAGAATAGTTTCACTCTTCCAAATGAAGTTTTGGGCAATAACAAAGTGCAAAGGACCTGCCTCAGGCATTGATTCGTAACATTGCAACCACTGACTTGACAGGTGCCGTACATTCCCACCAACACCCCGTTTTGAAGCGTCTCATGAAGGGCTCTGAACATCTGGTGCTGAGGGTAGGGCTGGGATTTGCTTTGGGTTTTTTGTGTATCTGTAGGAACACAAAACCTCTACAGCTTCCATCGGGACCCATGCTTGGTGGCTTCCATCCCCTCCCTTCCAAGCCTGAAGAAATGTTTTAAGTGTTGAAACTATGTCAGTGTGGAGCCAGTCAGTAAACAAGAATCTCTGTGATAAAAAGCATGGGAATCGAGCTGCCTTTCACCTGCCAGTGAGGCCAACAGAAACACTTTGTTCTGGATTGCTTGGCTGGATTTCCACCCCCCGCCCCCAGTGGAGAGCAATCGCTCTCCCTAATGATGCAGTACTGAGGACAAAAGAAATCTCACCCCGAGCTCTGGTCATCCAGAACAGCAAACCTCTCAAGACCCTTAATGTAGTTTTTAGTGCAGAAAACATGAAAAAGCCAAGCCAGCTGTTGCTTTCACATCTGACTTTTCCTCTTCGCTACACTGTGCATCCCAGACCACGCAATGATACAATGCCAGAAAAATGCCAGAAGCTCTGAACACTTACAGTCTGGTACGGGAGTCCAGAGGTTAAAATGACTCTTCCTTCCTGTCGGGCAATCTGGAAAAAACAGTAAAAATCCTCATGAACATGAGCTGAAGTTACCACGGGATTCAAGCTCGCCTTTCAGTCAAAGCAGAGTGAACACGCGCGGGCGGTACCGAGTCTTTCTCCCCGGTGTTGACACACACACACGGCCCAGAGTATCTGGGTCTGGTTCGGCAACAGGCTCTCGACAGCAACAGCAGCTCCAGGTATCGCTCGCTGGCTCCACGGCCCCTCTCTGCCAGCACCCGCCTGGCCTCACGTGTGCTGGAACAAGCTGCTTGCGCATCTGCGCTGCAGATGGCCCAGGAAACTGATCTACCTTTAAATAATCCGACCAAAAACCTTCCTTTTCTTTTTTTCCCCCCGTTAACCCAGACTATTTCTATTTCCCCATTCTGGTTCACAAAGAAGCAAGCAGTTCTGCTTGCACAGCAATGCACAGGGGAGAAAGGAAAAGATAACCTAAGCAGGTAATTCCAGCAAAAAAATGTACCATTAAATGTGTCTGCAAACTTCACAGGCATTAACAGCTCACTCCGCTCCTTAAAGATAAGACGGTGTTATTCTCCCAGCAGCCCAAGAGCAGACATACAGAAATTGTGCACCCTTTCCAGGCTGCAGAGAATGTCTCCATTCGAGTTTATCACCTCCCGACTCGCAATCCTGTGCTTTTATCAGAGGCCTTGTCCTTCAAGGGAAAGGTCTGCGCTGAATTATCAGGGGACTCGCTCCCCGCACTTCTGACCTTCGCAACAGAGTAAGAGACACTTCCAAACGGTTCAGTGCCAAAAGGAGATACTAAATCTGGAACTGCAATTCTTCACGAGGATGAAAGTGTGACTGATCTTCCTATGATTAAATGTCACCCCTCCCTCCCTGCCATCCCTTCAGCCTCTCCCGCAGGAGGGAACCAGGTTCACGGCCGTAGCGACAGGAGGATTCCCACATGTGAACCAGCACTTCAGCTCTGCCAGTGCTGACGAGAGACCGGCACTTCGAGGTAGGCACGAGGTTATTCCTCTTCTCCAGCTTGGATTGGCCCTCTCATTAGTCACTGTTTCCAGATGTGCGTCACGGAGGTCTCTCATCCAGATCAGAGTTTCAGAAGCTCTCTCTGGATCTCTGTAACCCTGGCAGGAGGACATGTTTGGGATCAGAGTCCTGCTGCACCTCCCAGACAGTCTGACACCACCAAGCACAGCCAAGGAACGCCAAAAAAACCAAACCACCATTCCTAAACTCTGTCTTGGACAGCTATTCTCCTAAGACCCACTGGACCTCTGGCAACACGAAACAAGGGGCAGAAGGCTCTAAAGGCACAAACTCCCCTTGCAGTCTGCTAAGCAACCATTTTTCTCCTATCTTGACCTTTCAGGTAGCCGCTTTTCTCTCTTTTTCCTGCAGTCCCTCTTTGGCTGCCAGTTCTGTGCTGAGAAAGCAACTGGCAACGACCTCTAAAGCATCTTCCTACAGGCAAAATTACTGGATTTCTATCAAAATCAACCCTCCCTCTCAACAACGGAAAAAAAATCTCCAAGAATAGGAACCCTGAAGCGGCAGCAGAGACACCCTGTGCTGCATGCAACCCTACTACATGCAGTTTGGGTTACTGAACAGCCCTGCCAACAAACCACCCTCACGGCCCATCAGCGAGAGCAGCCCAGCAAGGCCACAGCAAAAGTTCACCCCCGTGATCTGCCAACAGGGGAAGAGAGATGAGAAATTCCTTCAGACCCACGTGCGCTTCAGGGTAAGGCTAAGGCTTTCACAGCTGGAACACTCCATTCTGACTTCCTGCATCCAGGGTTAATTAGTTCAAGCTTGATAAATCCCCTTATCTAAATGGCTCTGCAGAGACAGGCAAAGAACATCAAATAAAAAGGAGAAAAGCAATAACTCTTCCAGCATGTTTTTCCGCCTCTGGAACAACGACTGGGAGAAGCACGCCGAGCCAGAAAAGCCGTGTGATAGCACACATCTGACTGAAACCACGGAGGATACGGGCTGAAGAAAAGGGCACAATTCCTTCTTTTCCTCCAAAAGAAATAACGGAAGGCAGTTCTGGGACCACCCGGGACATGTGTGCTCGGAGATGCAAATCAAAGGAAAAGAACGGTCAGAGTAGTGTGTTGGGGTGGGTGTCAGGGACTTGTGCTCCATCTCCAGTGCTGCCGAGAGGGCACTGGCCTCAGTTTCACAATCTATTAAAAAGATAATATCAACTTCCTCTGGAAAAGGCTAAGGCCTTCTGGAGAGAAAGCACTCCCTAATAACCTGGTATTATTATTTAGCCCTTAACGTGTCTGTCTGTTCAGCCAACTCTCATATTGCAGAGAGGAACGAACTCAAATGAATTACTACAAGAGAGACCGGGAAGGGCAACGACTGCTGAGAGGGGGCAGAGAGACCTCCTGTGTTTCGACGCCAGCACCAGCAGCAGAATGATTCGTGACAACCTAGAGCATCCTGAATTAAGGCCAAAGAAACAGCAGCACAAGGCTGCAGATTTGTAGTTTAAAATTTGCCAAGCCCGTACATGACACACCATGGGCAATGCTACGCGTCCGGGGAGAGGCAAAGCGCAGCGCTCCCCCGGCAAGGCAGCACCCCGGGAAAAGCTGTGAGCCCCTCGCAGGGCAGAGGCGAAGCCGCCATCCTGAGCCCCACAGCAAGGGCCCAGCGCAGACAAAGAGGGAGCGGACAGAAAGCATCTGCTCCAGGATGTGTGCTGGAAATCACACGGAGAAGGATCTACTGGGGAAGTGGATCACAAACCTCAATCCATCCCGGAAGCCCCTACCTGTTATCTCAGAGCCTTTTAAAACAGACAGTAAATGAAGGGCTTAATAGCTAAGAACACACTTGGTCCAGCCCTGCAGTGCACTTGCTGTACTGCTGGTATTTTGACCCTTGACTTCTCTTCAGCATTCCCCAAAACCATAAATTGCACAGAATTATTGCATGATTTCGTAATGTGGCCTTAAGTATGGGACCAAAACCACTGACCCAATTTTGTTTCTTCATGTAGACCCATTTGTATCCAGGTCTCCAATGCAAGACATTCTCCTCCTGCTGACCAAACACCAAAAGCCAAGTTTTGATCTTCAAGGCAGAACAGTTTTTCAGCTGTCCTCTGCAAATTTACTCTGCAGACTGACGGGGAGGTAAAAAGACTAGCAAACCTGAAGAACGTCATTTACACTAAAAATAAGGAAAAGCACATTCAAAGCTGAGACGAGATCTGACTCCCCCATTGCACGAAGCTCTGCTTTCTGAAGTATTAGAAGTCCCCTTTGTGTCCCACGGCTCCAAACCAGTCCAGGGCAATTTAGGTCCAGGTGCACATTGGTCTGACTGGCTCCGGAGATCCATCCAAGCTTGGCCCTCCTCTCCAACACGCTGATTCACCTGGAGTTGGGGGGAGTAGGTGTAACCTTGCCAGGGAACCTTCTGCACCATGGGCTGCAAGCAGCCAGTTGTACCAGCCTCCTGGATATTATCACACTTCAGAAGATACCAGGATTGCCTTAGTGTGCAAATCATTCTTAGAGATGAGGATGATTCTGAAGACCTAGAGCACAGTGCGTCAAAAAACAAAATAAACCAACCCACAACTCAACTGAAGGGGCTTTGAGACTCCACCAAGTCTCTTCTGAGAATTCAGCGACCTAAGCAACCACCAAAACTTTCTCATAAGCTTCTGCTCCACTCCTGAAGCACAACATTGCAAGTCCTACTATAATCACTTCAGGCTGGTGGGTGATCCTCTCAGGTTAGTAGGAGAAGCTCCCCACTGCTCTACTTGACTCTGCAAAATTGCAGAGAGAAGAGGAACATCCACTGAAACTTTCCCACCTCCTCCCAGTTATCCATCTGGAAGGCCCAAAAGATAGGTTTAAGACCCTCCACAAAGAGGAGTTTGCAGAAGACAAGGTGGAAGACCTGACTAGAAACACAACAGGCATAGGACGTGATTTAAGTAAAGAAAAAAGCATTAACTGGAAATAACATGTTGCTTATAGGAATAAGCACAAATGCAAAGGGCGGCTGCAAAACGCAAATGGCAGCTGCACACACAGAAGGATGCTGCCTAAGGGAGATCAAATCTCCGCATTATTTACCAGACCAAGTCCTTCTTTGCCTTTGGCTGGCGTCAGAAGCCCCTGCTGAGGATGGCTGGATGCACGCAGCCCTGCTCAGGAGAGGCCCCCCTGTTCTGTCACACCGCAGGGAGCCAGGCTTGGGCCAGCCTGGGCCACTGCCCACAGCCCCGCAGAGGGCCTTCTCCCGAGGCGCAGGACCGCAGCAGTGCTGCCAGGCACGGACGTGTTCCAGGGAAAGCAGAAGGCGAATCCCCCGGCTCTCAGTTCACAGGCTGCTCTCAGGCAGGTAAAGGAGCTCGTCCAGCACATCTGGTACAGATTTCATCCCCCAGCTGCACACCCGCTCTGCCCAACACTGGCGTGCATCGCGCTACAGCAGCTAGGGTCTAAGCACAACGCAGTAAAAATGTTACTGCCACCCCGCCGAATGAGCAGCCTCGGAAAACGACACGGCACCCGGACTTGGACGCAAAGCTGCTCTTCCCAGAGAGGCTCCTGCTCACGAACAGAGGCGAAAATGTTTTTGTACGGACGGACTGTGAGCTCTTTGCCTTCAGCATGAGGACAGACTTAACCAGAGAAATTCGCAGTATGAATTTCTACTATTTTTCCATTTTTAAAGATTTTCTGTGTCTGCGCTTATGACAGATCACTTCTAACCAGGCCCTTCTCCAGTCAAGTCCTAACTAAATGGCACCATTAAATACGCAGAATGCAAACTGGTGTCATCTCACGGCAGCTAAATATGGGCAAACGGGGGAACGCGCTGGCTTGTGGTGTTAGAGGTCCTGCTCTCATGGGCTGGCAGATCCGAGATTGCAGATCTGACATGATAAACTTACCAACTGCTGTCCAAGACAAAACATTTAGCCAATAAGAGCAGCACAACACACAGCAGTACACGGGACACAGAGCTCAAGTTTAGCCTGGGAAGGGGGTTTCTCAAACCAATTAATGCCACACGCATTAGTCTAAAAGAAAAAACAAAAAATATCCATAGCTGCCCAAGCACAACCTACAAAGCTCTCAGGCTTTTAAGGCTGATCTCAAATAACAGAGGGTGAAGAAGACGACCCATCTGCCTACCAATATTTGAAGTCACTTTAACAAGCAATAGGAATGAGAACAACAAGGAGCAAATGCCAGGTGATTCAGGAGTTCTTGGCACAAGGAGATGTGTAATCTGACTGATAAATCATTTTAGGGAAATGACTTTAACGAAGAACAAACACTAACTCTGTACACACTCACGTGCTCCTGGTGACGTTGGTTTGAGACTGTGTTGGGACAACACCTGAACTGTCCATCTTATATGAAGTGACCAGGGTCCAAACCTTCTCCTTGCCTTCACAATAGCCTTTACAAGTGTTCGGGTGTAGGGTCATCAACATTCAACTTTTATTAAATCAGGACTAGCCAGATACAAAGCCCGGTGGGAGGAGTCTATTTTTATCTTCGATTATCCAAGCACAGATCAAGGGCTCTGCAGTACAGTAACACTCCAAGGGCTTCTGATAGTGAAAGGATGTTTGTCCGGTCACCATAGAGAAAGCAATGTAAAACATCCTGTCCACAGCACGATAAGGTATCAGGACGAGAAGCGGAGACGGGGCTCTGGGGGGAGGCAGTGAGAACTTGTTTGTTTAAATGACTTGTGCAAGTTTGGCAGAGATGAGATATTAATTATTTCTGCAGAAGTTAGAGCCTGCCCAGGATTCAGGCCAAGCAGACATCTGAAGAGGAAACATCCTGTGCACCAGGCCGGGTGCTCAGCGCACATTTGATAGCAACACACTGTGTGGGCTGGATATCTCCATTTCTGGCGCAGTAGAAGTATGTCTGAAATGTAGAAGCATGAGTCCCTCCCCTGAAAGGCAGGGGGTCAAAGTTGTTATGGGAGTCCAGATCAATGTTCGTTGTCCCCATGTAGGTCAGCGACTCTTCCTTTCCCAAATATTCCACTGTAAGTTGTGGCTGATCACCTCTGAGTCATCTCACAAGGTGGCAGCCAGCTAGGACATTGTAAGGTTATTTATTATGGACATTCTTTTCATATTGAACAGCCATCTTCTGATTATGGCTCTGCTTGACTGACCCAGGCACAAGACAGGCAAATACCTTCCCTGCAAGCCCAAACTGGAATCCATTAGGAACCAAAGCGAATTTGGGTTCCCTTCTCTGATTTGTGTCTTGTTGCAAATCTACCACCACCTCCCCGCCAAAGACACTTGAGACTGCAGGTCACATCTTTACGCTCCGCCTGTGTTCTTCTAATGACTTGAAACATCCCAGGTGTCAATGACACGCACATACAGACACAAATAAGGCTGAGATCACAGCGCTCCCTGCTCACCTCCCAGCTCCTGGGAATGGAGAAGCAAACTCACACGGTGTAGGGACTAGCTGATACCAGCTGCCACGTGGCACAGCTTCTTGGCCTGGACCAGAGAACTGGGTCTCAGCAGGGCCACCGGAGGAGGAATGCACTGGGCAGCCCCTGCCCGCCCGCTGCCTGTTTGGCACCAGTGACTAACCAGCGCGGTTACTCAGGGGTGCAGACGGGAGCTATGACCGCACACACACAAATGACTGACCTCAGCAGCTTTCCTATGGTCATCCTCGTTCTCCAGCATCTGGACATCTACACCAAGGCAGCGAAGATAGCGCCCGAGGCCTTGCAGCATGTTATCGCAGACCACGCTGAACTCCTTCGCCGAGATGGGAGCAGGGGGACACGAGTTCTCCTTATCAGATCCTTTGCGTTGCTACAGAAAGGCAAGAGACCCGTAAGCAGCAGAACAGAAGGCTGATGTGCAGCACGTTTGCGTTTTGCCTCCCTGCATCCACCCGCTATGACTACCCCATCTGTTCTCTGCCACCTGTATTAGTTTCCCCCATGCTCTGCAACACCTCTAGCTCCTCCTTCACGTCCTTCTGCATCGCCCACCTACCACTTGGGCAGGAGGCAGCACGTGATGGGGCTCATACTGCACGAGCCGTTCACTCACTGGCCAGCCAAAGCGGGGATCTGCAGCCTTTCCCTGGAGAAATGCCAACCTGGCCTGCCATGCTCTGCACGGTCACTGATTTTCCTGAAGTCGCAGAAACACATCTTCAAGACTGCTCTTCCCCTATCGAATCAGACTGCAATTATCATACACGTGCCAAAGTTATGGTTTGGGAAGGGGATCTGACAGACAGAGGGAGAAACAGGTAGACAAAGCAACCACGTCAGCTTTGTTATCTTCGGAAGTTTAAAAATAGGCCCTGCCTGAATTCTGTTTATTTTATTTCAAATGTCTGCTGCTGGGGGAGTTCCTGCAGTTGGAGACTTTTGTCGTTGGGAGGCTCCCAGAAGTACAATAGCTAAATTCAGGGAGAAGGGAAGTTATTAAGGAACCTCCAACGGTCAGCTTTGCCTCCAGGAACCTGAATCAGCTGGGATGACTGAAGGACACAGCCATCACCCGTGCAGGGCTACACCGTCTTTGGGACCCAAGAGTTACTGCAGCGTTGCAGCTTCGTTGTGCAGGAGTTAACTCGGGCCTGGAAATGCTGTGGCACACCACGCACCTACACCTGGGCCGACCGTGTGAACCAGCTGAGCTCCGAGCGCTCAGGCTGTGTGATGCTGCACCTCCCAGCAGCCGGTACACGCACTCAGAGCTCTGCAGCACTGGGTAGACTGGACTGTCACCAGCTCCTGCAAGGACCTTGGTGGATGCAGCTGTGCCCTGAGACATCAGAGTGCTGTGATAACGGAGCGAGCTGAGCCCTCAGTGTTGAGGTAGTTGGAAGACGCTAACCCTGTGCTGCTGCTTCTGGTCAAACAGATGTGAAGGAGCAGCAGCTGGCTCTTAGCTAGTGTTTATTCAATGGCCAGCAATGTCATACGTAGCTTTTTTTCTCACGTTTCATGCCAGTAGAGAGCAAAAAGCTTATGAAGGAGAATAGTGTCATTAGCCCCACTTCAGACAGCGGACGAGGAAACACTCGGCAAGAGAGCTTCAAGCCATGCAGGACGCAGAGACAGGAGAAGTCTGCTTTTTTGAGTCCCAGTCCAGGTTTTACCAACTACCTCTTGGTTAATGAATCTGACTGTAAAGAACACAAAGATGACCCGTGAGTTCACAAGGTAATTCAAGCCTGAAGTACTTACTCTTCCCATCTCTGCAGCAGCCAGTCAGCTCTGTTGTAAGATGCCATATTCCCATGAACACAGAGTGTGTAGGAAACTGCCGAGCAGCTTTGTGTTTTACTGCCTGACTCAGACTAATGGATATTGCACATTTACACACACTTGATAAGGAGGATCCTGAAAAGGTGGCCATGATCAACAGCATCTCAGTCCCGCCATGGAAGGTAGTATTTACTTCAGCAGCTAAATATGTGCTTGGGACCACTCAGAAGGACACACAGCCAGAGTGAGTCTTCTCAGCTAACGAACACCACTGTTGTTCTGCTGATGTTCTCACAGGTGCATAAACAACAGGATGGCTGTATTTTAAAAGTAGAACTCGATCACTGAGAGAGAGGCGCCAGCCACATTCCAATATGTTTAGGCAGAGTCACACAGCTCCAAGTTACGGCCAGCGGAGTTCTAAGGCTCTGCCACGCCACACATCGCCAAGCACGGAGTATGGGGTGGTGGGCAGGCAGACAGAGACAAGCCATCAGCAGAAAGACATCGACTGTTTGTTTTGAACTTTGCTGGCTTCTACTCAGACACAATAAAGGCGGCATTCCAAATGTGAAACCAAAGTGTAGAAGCTCAGTTAAAAGCAAAAGTAAGGAAGTTTGAAACCTCACTGATGCAACACCTAAGCCACGGAATTCAAACCCACCCCACTGAGGAAACATGGAAGAAGCATTGCTACCAGCAAGTTTAGCTAGACTCTGCCACACAGATCTGCACCGACATTTTGTGAAGACGAACCTAAAACTGCAGTGAAAGCTGAACCAAGGCACGCAAAGGAGAAAGCACATCTTACCAGTAAAGGGGAGGAGCGAGGGAGATGTTTCTGCAATAGTCCTGAGAACGGACTGCAAACAGGCATGCCATGCATAGCTAATAGCATGACTGAGAGACAAGGCAACATATGATTTGCAGGGGTCTTGAGCAACATGCAGCTCTTTGAAGGTGTTTACAAACCTGTCCAGAAGGTGACGGTACTTCTTGTTTATTCAGCTGCTTCTTTGCCCTGGGTTTTATGCCTGGTTTTCCCACCAGACTCTCAGTCAGGTCTGAACTGAGACCAAAGCTTGCTGGATCCTTACAGAGTTTCTCGTAGATCTCCAGCAAACAGTATGCATCCGAAGCTGAAAAAAAGGGAATATGAGCCTCAGCTGGTTTCATTCAACGGTAAAACAAAGGCTTTCCTGATGCAAGGAAGAGCCCTCACCTTTGTAAATGCCACTGAATGCAAACAACCTGTGAAGCTCCAGCTTACTCCTATCATACCCTGCACTCTCTCACTGATTCAGTGAGCAGCACATGCTCACCAGGAGTCAGGGCAGAGGAGCTCAAGGGAGCTCCTGTCTCTCAGAGGAGCTGCTGTCTCCGACTCCAACGTAATGCAGATGTAGCGCGCTGTTCAACCCACCATGTAAGACAGCTTCAGCCAACCGATTTTACATTCCATTGTTACTGAGCAGCGGCTTGCCCACGGTTTATTACCACATCTCAGCTATGGGAAGGTAACTTACCCATTAGATGTAGTATCTTAAAAACTAATAACCGAGTCGTTTGCAACCACCTGCCCACACGCACTGCCATGCGGCTTCTGCTCCTTGCAACGGGAACTAAGTCTCCAAGCCAGTTTTACAAGTCCTAGTGATTAACTTTTGTGGGAACTGCGTCAGCTTCAAGGATACTTGAATTTAACAAAGGGCTGGTTCACTCCAGCAGACTGTCCTTTGATGCCCCAGGAAAAGATTTAGACCCAGACTTCTGACTCTGGGGTAATCAGCAATAAACTCCCCTGGTCCCTCACAGTTCCAATTCTGTGCTGCAGTCTCTGACACCACATCTACCCATTTTTAACCCTGCTCTAATGAGCACTTCACTATGACAAACGAACAATGTGCTTGTTCCCCAGAAAGGCGGTGAAATGAGGCAGAAGGAAGAGGACTTTCTTCCTTTCAGTTACTGAGAGGAGTTTCCGCTGAGGTGATGTTTCATCAGACAAAATCTGCAAAGCACAGGAATTCTTTCATAATGGAAATAATGGATCACTGGACAGTTTAAACTTCAACCATTAAAGCCATGTCCGCAAAAGGACAAACACAGCATGTGCTGGCTTCTCTGAACAGGAGCTCATCTGCAAAGCCATTTTCTTCATTTGCTACTTTACAACTTTCCTGGCGACAGACAAACACAGCTTGTAACAGACAATCTGTAGCACCTTGCCACAGAGTCGGTGACCAGACCTGCATAGAGGATCTGTTCCTCCCGGAGAGGCCGTTTCTCCCAGTTAGATAGCTGCTCTGTTTTATCTAGAGGTTTCCCCAGCACATGTTGCACCAAGAGGCTGAGTCCTTTCTCCAGCTGCCTGAACCCTCTATCCTCATAGCTCTGCTCCGGGGACAGTACATCGACTTTCCGGCCACCCTTCTTCCAGTCAATGGAGCTCTTCTGCAGCTGATGGAAAGAAAAAGACATAAAACACATGGTTATAAAATAAATTCTGCAACACCTCCCATTCCAGTGGGTGGGGCCACAGAGGAACCCTATCATTTTATCTCTTGCCTGGCACATTGAATCCCACTGGCTCAGACAAGGGCCGCGCTGGCATTAGATATATACGGCATCTGGGTATTTGTTTAACAAACACACTTGCTGGAAAGAAATCCATTTCATAGGGAAGGAAAAACAATGCTTCGTCATCCAGCATCGCAGCAGAGCGCTGGGGCTGTGACTGTGACTTCTCTTGAGGTCTGCAGGGTGCTCAGCCGTGCTGGAGGCTGTCAGCAAAGGAACAGCAGTGGTAGTTCAGCACATTTCTCCTCCTGGTTCCAGTGAGAAAAGGCTCTCCTGTACCACAGTGGGCAACAACCTTTCTGCAGGTGCCATTTCTCAGATAAAACTGAAGCAATAGAATTATAGAATGGTTTGGGTCAGAAGGGACCTTCAGAAGCCATCCAGCCCAACCCCCTGCAGTGAGCAGGGACATCTTCAGCCAGACCAGGCTGCTCAGAGCCCCGTCCAACCCAGCCTGGAATGTTCCCAGGGATGGGGCATCTCCCACCTCTCTGGGCAGCCTGTGCCAGGGTTTCACCACCCTCAGCGTAAAACATTTCTTCCTCATATCCAGTCTGAATCTGCCCTCTCTTAGTTTAAAGCCATCACCCCCTGTCCTACCACTCCATGCCCTTGTCAACAAGTCCCTCTCGACCTTTCCCACAAGCCCCTTTCAGCCCTGGCAGGCCGCAGTCAGGTCTCCCCGCAGCCTTCTCCTCCCCAGGCTGAGCAGCCCCAGCTCTCCCAGCCTTTCCTCC
>Ga0065711_1037908_pt1 | contig 19355 bp, 20 predicted proteins | sample Hoacrofraction12_FD_59098 | JGI IMG/M metagenome (GOLD analysis project Ga0065711, IMG submission 59098) | Hoatzin crop microbial communities from Cojedes, Venezuela - Epithelial fraction 12 v2 (version 2) | ecosystem: Host-associated > Birds > Digestive system > Esophagus > Crop | place...
CAAGATGCCAAGCAATGTCAAGGCTGAGACAGTTAATGACCCTTCGCGTCGCCTTGGCCCCACCATCAAGCGTCTGTGGCACAATGTAAGATACCGCAGGGGAGTGCTGGCGCAGTTCTTCTATGTCGGCGCCCAGATTACCTGCTGGACCTTCATCATCCAGTACGGCACCCATGTCTTCATGGCAGAAGGCATGGAAGAGCAAGCAGCCGAGATTCTCTCGCAGAAGCTCAACATCGTGGCGATGTTCCTCTTCTGCGCAATGCGCTTCGTCTGCACCTGGCTGATGAAATATGTCAAGGCCGAGAAACTCCTGACCATCTTCGCCGCATGCGGAGCAGCCCTCCTGCTGGTGGTCATCTTCATCGGCGGCAGAATCGGCGTCTACAGCCTCGTCGGTGTCTCCGCCTTCATGTCCCTGATGTTCCCGACCATCTACGGAATCGCCCTTGGCGACGTCCAGAATGACGCCGAAATCGCCTCCGCAGGCCAAATAATGGCCATCCTCGGCGGCTCCGTCCTACCACCCGTCCAAGCCCTAATGATTGACAAACCCGCCATCCTCGGCCTCCCAGGAGTCTACGTCTCATTCATCGTCCCCCTCATCTGCTTTATCGTAGTGGGCTGGTATGGGGTGAAGGCTTCTAAAATATCGAAGGAACATTGGGGATAAAAGTGCTCTAAAAGGCCGAGTGTACAAAGTCAAGTATCAAGAAACTTGAGAAAAATATGACAACAATTAAAAATCCAACCATAAGAGCTCTTTCATTGCTAAAGGAGTCTGAAAACCATGTTGAGTTTAAGGAAGCCAAAAATGACTTTAATTATAACGGAGGCTCTCATCGTGACCCTAGAGATAGGAGGCGTTGTATTCTAGGGTATGTTGTTGCCTTAGCCAACGAGGGTGGTGGTCAACTTGTTTTCGGAATGGCAGACCAATGGCCACATCAGGTTGTGGGGACTTCTTTTGAGGTTGGGAATATAGGAGCTCTGGAAGATGCAATATATAAGGACTTAAGCATTAGAGTTCATATTAATGAATTGTACGAGGGCGCGGAAGGTGATATTAATGGTCGAGTTCTGGTTTTCGAAGTTCCTAGTAGGCCAATAGGCAAAATGCTGAAGTTTGAAGGCGTACCCTTAATGAGAACAGGGGAAAGTCTTAGGGAAATGTCAGATGAAGAAATGTTTAAGATTTTATCTGAGCAAGAACCAGATTACTCCGCCAAGATATGTGCAGGAATTACAATGGAAGACTTGGATCCTGATGCAGTAAAGCAGATGAAGAGGAAGTATGCCGAGAAAAATTTAAATCCAGAATTTGAAAGTCTCCCTGATGAGCAAGCGCTTCGTGACCTTGATTTATTAGTGGACGGAAATCTTAATTATGCTGCGCTGGTTCTACTTGGAAAATCAGAGGCAATTCATAAATATATGCCTCAAAATAATGTAGTGATAGAATATAGGAACGACCCCGCGAGTATTCAATATGATGATAGGGTTGAATTTCAGCAACCACTTTTCCTTGCAATAGATAATATATGGTCATATATTAATCAGCCAATGCTTAATCCGCAAGTGCATATTAGCGAAAAAGCTTATATTTTTGATATTAAACGTTTTAATAGTGAGACAATAAGGGAGGCTGTGCTGAATGCAATCACCCATCGGTCGATGACGGTTCAAAATGATGTCGTGATTAAGTTAAGTCCAAAGGAACTCACTATTACAAATGCGGGTGGTTTCCCTATAGGTGTTGATAAGACAAATGTCTTAACAGTGAATAGTACACCTAGGAGCAAAAGATTAGCAGATGTCCTGCAAAAGACGGGACTTGTTGAAAAATCTGGACAAGGTGTAGATAAGATGTTTGTGAACTGCATTATGGAAGGCAAGCCTTTACCTGATTTCTCTGCGACTGACAATTATCAGGTAAGTCTGACCTTTCGCACTGAAATTCGAGATATACCATTTATAGTATATATTCGAAATGAACAATCATCTCGTGAATATAAATTAAATGTTTTTCAACTTATAGCACTTTATGAACTTTGTTTTTCTGAACATAGTTATTACAACTCCCAGGTGCTAGAGCAATTGGTGCAAGAAAAAGTTATTTCACGAAGTAGAGCGGGTAAATTCTCAATGCCCAAGAAATATATTGAAATATATAATGAAATATATTCTACGCAAGATATTGATTGGGTAGGAGCGTTGATGGCATGTGCTGCTGATCAAGGATTCATTACTCGTAAAACATATATGGATTATTTGCCTAGTAAGGTATCAAGCGATAAAGTGAGATATGCACTTTCAAAAATGGAGACTCTTGGTTGGATTGTTCGCGAAGGAAAAGGTAAGGGCACAAAGTATTTAATTGCCAACATTCCCGATAATGCAGAATTGTAAATTCCCCCAAAAAACACGAAAATTCCCCAAAAAACGAGGAACTTTGATGGGTATTAATGTTGCCTAATCGGTTGATATTTAATGTTTTATATATTATATGCGAATTCCCCAAAAAAAATGATAAAACAACCTTGGGTAAACTTAAGAAACGCACAATCTTTGTTGGCCTAAACGACTTTGCCAAGGAGAACATTGTCATCGCCTTTAAGAGAAGGATAATGAGTGGTTAGAAACAGATTGCCAAAAACGAAAATGCCAAGTTGGAAGAAGAAAACAAGAAGATAATCGTTGGACAAAATCATGAAATACTTATACCTATTCACACGCAAGGTCAGCGGCAGTTTGAGGAACCTTAAGCGTAAGGTTTCGGACAAGTCTCTTAAGGCTTATTGCCTACATAGGGGCGCGCAATTCGCTGATATTCAATCAACTAGATTGGGGGGGGTGATTAACCTTGCGCCCGATTCTGAGGTTAAGATTGGCTCTAACTTTGTCGTAAACTCTAGCCCGTCCATGAGCTTTGACAACGGCTACTGCGCAAAGATAGTCGTAGGCTCTAAAGCCAAGCTCAGCATCGGTGATTACAGTGGAATCAGCAACACCCTCATTTACTGCAAGAACTCCATCACTATTGGAGACCATGTAAACATCGGAGGCGGCTGCATGATAATGGACTCCAACTTCCACTCAACGGATTGGCGAGACAGGGCCGACAGAAGCCAAGACGTCAAGAACGCCAGAACGGCTCCCATAGTAATAGGTGACTACGCCTTCATCGGAGCCCGTTCCATTATCTGCAAAGGCGTAACAATAGGGGAGAAATCAATGATTGCCGCTGGCAGTGTGGTGGTAAAGGATATTCCGGCCAATTGCATCGCAGGCGGAAATCCTTGCAAGGTAATTAAGATGTTGGAAGATAATAATTTGCATTAATTTGAGAAAAAGTCTCAAATTTGTGAGATTTATTGTATCTTTGCATAAAATATTGAATTATGCTAATAGAATTTACAGTCCAGAATTTTGCATCAATATATGAGCGTAAGACCCTTTCCATGCAGGCCCAAGGCCTTGCAGAAGGGCCTGAAAGCAATGTGGCAAAAGTCGGTAGGTTCAAGCTGCTGAAGATGGCGGCCATTTACGGCGCTAACTCTAGCGGCAAAACTAATCTGCTTGCCGCTATGGATGCAATGCGCTATTTGGTGATTAATTCTGTGCGTGTAAATGACAAAGAACCCTTGTATGCAAATCCATTTATCCTAATCGAGGGAGCAAAAGACGAACCAACTCTCTTTGAGGTTCTCTTTCTTATTAAGGATGAATGCTTTAGGTACGGATTTGAATACAACAAGGAGCGCATCCTCTCCGAGTGGCTGTTCATGCAAAAAACAAGGTCGGAGACATCCTATTTCGTTAGGGATAACGACGGAATTGCCGTCAACGAAAAAATCTTCCCAGAAGGAAAAGACCTGGAATCCAGGGTGAACGACAATAGATTGTTCCTATCCCTCTGCGCCCAATTGGGAGGAGAAATCTCCAAGAAAATAATTAACTGGTTCACAGAGGAGTGCAAGGTGATATCTGGTCTGGAGAATGACAACTACAGAGAATACTCCAAGTCTGTCTTTCTGGAAAAGACCAAGGAGAGCAAAGAGGCTCTCAAGTTCTTCAAGAGGCTACAACTTGGCTTCGATGACATTTTTGTGAAGAAGGTACAAAACGCAGCCAAAGGAGATGAATCGGAGAGCCTTGTAGTATTTTCAAAGCATAATGTATATAACAAGGCAGGAAAGACAATAAAGGCCGTTAATCTAAACTTTGACTTTAGGGAATCCGAAGGCACAAGGAAGATGTTTGACCTTTCTGGCCCGATTTTCAACACCTTGCTGTTGGGGACAACTATTGTCATAGATGAACTTGACGCCAAGATGCATCCAATCCTGGCTCAGGAGATTGTGCGCCTATTCAGCAACCCAGAGACCAACCCAAACAATGCCCAGTTGATATTCTCGACTCACGATACGCACCTTCTGTCCATCCATCTTCTTAGAAGGGACCAAATATGGTTCACAGAGAAGGACGATTGCGAGCAAACCGACCTCTACCGGCTTATGGACATTGTGCTACCCGATGGCAGCAAGCCAAGGAACGACACAAACTACGAGAAGAACTACATCGAAGGCAGATACGGCGCAATCCCTTATTTTGTAAATGATTAGCCATGGGGAAGAAGAAGGTATATACGGATGAGTATGCGTCGCGCTTCACCCGACAAAGCGTTAAGCCGAGGCAAAGACTTATCGGCGTCCGCTTTCTGGTAGTGAGTGAAGGGGAGAAGACCGAGCCTAGTTACCTGAAGGCCTTTCAAAACAAAGAAAGGGGAGTCTATGTTAGAGTCGTCGGTACCGGCACCAATACTCGCCAGGTAGTTGATGAGGCAATAAAGTTGAAGAACGCCATCCCTGGCTCATACGATATGGTCTGGGCCGTTTTTGATAAAGACAGTTTCAGCGACGCAGACTTCAATGCTGCCATCCAAAAGGCCGATAGCAATGGCATAGGCGCAGCATGGAGCAACGAAGCCTTTGAGTTATGGTACTTGTACCATTTCCAGAACAGGGTAACGGCAATGTCGCGCGAGAACTACAAAAAAGCAATCAGCAATGCCGTTAATGCCTCGCCGAAATTCAAGTCAAAGAAGCCGTACGTCTACAAGAAGAACGCAGATGACAACTTCGAAATAATGAATGAATATGGCTCATTGAAAAACGCCATCGCCTGGTCCGAAGCCAAAAGCAAAGAGTACACCGACCGCCGTTACGCAACCCAAAACCCTTGCACCATGGTGTATAAGCTGGTGAGGCAGTTGTTAAGAGAAGATGTAGAATTTGAAAAGGCTCTCAGCAGGAAGATATGAACGCCTATTTTACAAGTAGGGGGCAGAATGATAAAAACCAATTAAGAAACTGCAAAGATTAGCTAAGTGCTTGATTTATAAGGACTTGAAATCGGTGTGCGGTGAAAACCTTTGTAACTGACTTATTTTCAGTGTTTTACAAGGATCTTTGTGAGTTTTTAGTGGACAGTTAAGGAAGGCTATAAATAGTAAACGATATGAAAATGTTTTACAATAACGAGGAAATCAACATAGTGGCAGGAGACTATGTGATGTTTAAGGATTTAACTAGAGCTAAGCGCTTGGCATTGTCGCTTCTACATTCAGTTAATATATTTCAAGTAGAGTCATTCGAAGGTAATATGGTGAAATTAAGATGTGTAGATAAACTTGTGCCACAGAATGAACTTGCTCCAATCCCAGTTGATGGGGTGCATGATGCTAGGATATATTTTGACCCGATAATTGCTGCTTCTTATGTTCCTTGCGGCGCAGAAATTCCCGTCCATAAGACAGACTATACCTATTATATGGATAGAATTAAGGAAGATGAGAATCTTCTAAAAAGAATATCTGGCTGTAACTATGTCCACCAAATTCAGCATGAATTCAGGAAATATAGCACTTACGCAAACTCTCTCAAAGTGGATGTGTTAGATTATTGATATCATCATGCGATTCAAATCGTAAAAAGTAAAAACACAGATAACTTATTAATTCATAATAATTTATAAAGGAGTGTTACCTCATTAATGCATTACAGATGTTTTATAAGATAACTTGTGATTTTTTAGAGAATAGAAATATTTAGATATGGCAGATTATGAAAAAGAGGAAAATTTCTCATCCCTTTGGCGGACGACCTTAGGCTTGCTTAGTGTGAGGGGATACGGCGATGTATGTGATAAAATAAAGAATGCTACTATCAGTGTCAAAAATACGTATTATGATAGTTGGAATAATGGTATATATGTGTATACTGTCTATATAGACATGTCAATAAATGAATACTCTAAGATTTCAGCAGAAGAAAAAGGAATCATAGAAAATATTATCTCTAGCACATTGAATGAGATTGTGAATAATGAAGAAGGTACATCCTTTGAGACCTCGCTAACTGTAACTTGGAAGAATTCAGATATTGATTGGAACTTAGTTGGAGGTCTTACTGGGAAAAAGTCCTTAGAATCAGATATCTACAAGTTGAAAAGTATCATGGTGAATGTTGCTACAGGAAAGTTCAAGATACAGGAAAAAGAGGCTGAGTATGTTCCGTTAAACAATGATATTAAACAAAAATGTAAAAAGTTGAGTATACCTTACTCAATTGATTTTCAATCACTTTGGGATTGGTATAACAAATGGAGAAAAGATTTCCCACATTATCAAGACCGTAGAGAATATCTTGATAATTTATTTAAAGACACGCTGGATTGTTTTACAGACAAGGATGACTCAATTGTAGACCGAGTTCCAGTGATTGTGAATTTGGAAGGGTGGGACAAGATTGAACGAGAGGTGAAAAAAATATATTCAAATAGTGCGCAGGCTAGTTCGGAAGAAGATTTCCAAACCGTAGGGTTGTTATGTAGAGATGTGATAATTACTTTAGCTCAAGAAGTGTACAACAAAGAACTTCATGGTGAACTCTCAGACGATGGAAAAGAAATTGGTAAATCGGATGCTGTGAGAATGCTGGAGCGCTATATTGGATATAAATTGTCAGGGAGGGATAATAAAGAACTTAGGGCATTTGGCAAGAACTCAAATGATTTAGCAAACCAGTTAACTCATAAAAGAAGTGCAGATAGAAAAGATATGCTTTTAGTCGTTAATGCGACAATAGCATTGATTAATTTTGTTGGGATTTTGGAAGGAAAGTAAAATTTATTTTACCGCGGACAATATGAGCGACTCGAGCGAATTAATATCTGAAAGCATTTCGGCTGCATTCTGTGGGGCATTATCTACATTGTCAAATGATGTCGCTTTTGTGGCATTATCTTCGGCTGTGCAGCCAGTATTAGCAAAGATGATAAAGGTGCCATTAGACATTGTAGTGCGTTATAAAGATTTTTGGTCTTCCAGAGAGAAGCGGAGATTTGTTAGTGCTAGTAACTCAATGCTGAAAATATTAAACGATAATAGTTCGAAAGTTGGAGCAATAAAGAATGATTTATTTCTTGACCAAAACCAAATGGAGCATGAAGGCCTTGATTCTGCGGTAGAAGCCATTTTTCAGAATATAATCTCAGATTCAGAAACAAAGAAATCTAAATTATATGGTAATTTCCTGGGAAATATACCCTATCAAGTCGGATTAGATTCTAGCATGATTCTACATATAAATAGACTTGTCAGGAATTTGACTTATGAACAACTATGTGTCCTGAAATGGGTGCAAAGCCACGGTAAGATACAGGGAGAAAAATTAAAAGTTAATTATTCTTCAGAGGCTCTTGCTGCAGTTTTATTTTACGAATTAAAAGATTTGAAGCAGACAGGATTACTAAGTCCTGTAACCCCATTTGCAGTTGGCGCTGAGGTGGATAATGTAGAACTTAGTGTTATTGGTAAAACCATTTACGAGTTGCTTGATCTTGAGAGTGTTGATGATGACATGATTTCTCGTTTTGACAAATATGATGTTAGTTATACTGGAAAGGTAGGACTTATGTAGTATCGATAATAATGGTATTCATCGTAAAATGACTTGTAATAAGAATGAACCCCATTTGCGCATTAGGATGCGGTTTAAATCGCATAAAGTCAATAACATACATAACTTATTGTTTTATAATAATTTATGAAGAAGCGTAACAACATCATTAATGCATCACTAGTGATATGGGAACATTGATATTTGATAAGGGGGACGAAATTGTTATTGGGAATATAATGAATGATGTGGAAAATGTGGCCCCAAAAGTATACCTTGCTGAATTTCATGCAAAAGCAGTATATCCTGAGATAACGTTTTTCTTACAATCAAAAGGGATATATGATGAAGCATTATGCGCATCATGTGTTAATGAGATTGTTGCAGCGGGAATTAGTGAATGTGAATCACAGGAAATCCCGGAAAACATTAAAAAAGTTTTGAAGGAAGAGCATACAAAGAAAGAGCAAGTTGCGTTATTGCAAAGTGTTGAATTAAGCAAAGAGCAACTAGGCGCAATTTTTCTATTCGCAGGAAAATTGGGATATTCTTTTAGTCACTATAGGCACGACAAAGAAGAAAAACGTTATGGTAACGTTCCACCGTTCATATATTTAAAAGATGACAATTCGGTAGAGTCTGTGGGTTCAACTCAATTGTCGGACGGACAACTAAAGGATATTGTATTATCCTCTAATTTTATCGTTGCCAGAATATTAGATAATGGGACACATTGGCATTCGTTTTTTCAAACTCGTCGAGGCGTTATGGGAAAGGAATCGGGTAAGTACGGAACGCAGTCGCATTTACATTATATTTCGGATGCGTTTGGAATTTCACGTGAGGATTTTGTTAAAGAGATTAAATCTGGGCATTATCGCAGTACACCTGTGCACATAGTGTTGACAGATGATAACCAATCAAATGATGTTTAACATTTTACGAATACAAAATAACAACTAAATAAAAATGCAAGCAATAATACTAGCAGCAGGAATGGGCAAGAGGCTCAAGGACCTGACAAAAGACAACACAAAGTGCATGGTTGAGGTGAATGGAGTTAAACTCATTGACCGTACCATCAACCAACTAGCAAAGTTAAACCTAAATCGTCTCGTGATTGTGGTCGGTTACGAGGGGCAGAAACTTATCGACTATATAGGTCATCGCTATGACGATGTCCTCAAGATAGAGTATGTCAATAACCCTATCTATGACAAGACCAATAATATTTACTCGCTAGCACTGGCCAAGGACAAGATGATGGAGGATGACACACTCCTTTTGGAGTCTGACCTCATTTTCGATGAGGAGATGCTCCATATTCTCGTAAACCATCCCGACCCCAATCTGGCACTAGTAGCCAAGTACGAGAGTTGGATGGACGGAACAATGGTACGCATTGACGAGGAACGCAATATTGTGAACTTTGTTCCTAAAAAGGCGTTCCGTTTTGAAGATATTCCCGTTTATTACAAGACGGTGAACATCTACAAGTTCAGCAAGGAGTTTTCCCAGAATGAGTATGTGCCTTTCCTTGACGCCTATTGCAAGACGATGGGTAATAACGAGTACTACGAGCAGGTTCTCCGCGTTATTACCCTTGTGGACAGTTCCAACCTTAAAGCCCTGCCTGTTGGTTCGCTGAAGTGGTATGAGATAGATGACGTTCAGGACTTGGATATCGCATCTGCCATCTTCTCCGACGGAACCGTAAGGTGGGAGGAATACCACAAGCGCTATGGTGGATACTGGCGTTTCCCGCAGTTACTTGACTACTGCTATCTGGTAAATCCATTCTTCCCCACAAAGAAACTTAAGGATGAGATGAAGGCCAGCTTTGAGGACCTTCTAACTAACTATCCTTCGGGAATGTATGTTAACTCACTGCTTGCTGGCAAGTACTTTGGTATCAAGCAGGACTATGTCTGTGTGGGCAACGGTGCCGCTGAACTTATCAAGGTCATGATGGAACAGCACGTAAAGGGTAAAATCGGCATTATGTTCCCGACCTTCGACGAGTACCCCAACCGCTTGGCTAAGGAGAAGATTGTGCCCTTCATGGCGCAGAATGACAACTACAGTTATACAGTAAAAGACCTTGAAGAGTTCTACGATGGTAAGGATGTAGAGATGATACTTCTCATCAATCCAGATAACCCGTCTGGCAACTTCATTCCTAAGTCCGATGTGCTTGCTTTTGCGAAGTGGTGCAACGAGAGAAATATCAAACTCCTTCTGGATGAGTCTTTCGTTGACTTCAGCGAGGGAAGTTACAATAATACTCTGTTGGATAATAGCATCCTTGAGGCTAACCCTAATTTGATGGTTATGAAGAGCATCAGTAAGTCATACGGTGTTCCTGGCTTAAGGCTTGGTGTGCTTGCGACATCCGATAAGGACATGATTGCAAGGATGAAGAAGGAAGTTCCTATTTGGAACATCAATGCCTTCGGCGAGTTCTACCTTCAGATTTTCAGCAAGTACGAGTCTGATTACAAGAAGGCTTGTGGCAAGTTTATAGCTGAGCGCGACAGGTTCTACAAGGACTTGCAACAGATTGACTTCCTGCGAGTTATTCCTTCTCAGGCCAACTATTTCCTTTGCGAAGTGACCAAGAAGTACACCGCTACCGAGCTGGTACACAAGCTGTTGGATGATATGGTACTTGTTAGTAACTGCAGCCTCAAGAACAATATGAAGGGCAAGGAACTTATTAGGATTGCTGTTCGTAGTAGGGAAGACAATGAGAAACTTATGAGTATACTTAAATCATACTAGTATGAGGTACATTACTAACGAAGAAATAAAGAGTCTAAATATCTCTCCCAAACAATGTGTTGATTGGGTACGGGAGTCGTTTTCTCTCAAATATAGGAGCCAACTGCCACCTAAGATAAGTCTTCACCCTCAAGGAGAGGATTTTATCAATACGATGCCGTGCCTATTACCTGAGGAATATCATAAGTTCGCAGTCAAGGTGGTTTCAAGGTTTGAAGGCAGAAAGCCTTCTCTAAGTAGTAGAATCTTGCTTCAAGATGCTAAATACCTGAATGATAGTAAATTAGGGGGGGGGTAATACTAGATGGTGATTGGATAACCGATATGAGGACTGGCGCGGTTGCAGCATTATCGGTGGAATACTTCATGAAGGAAGATGCCAAGGTCATTTCAATGATGGGCCTTGGGCAGATTGCAAAGGCTACCTTTAAATGCTTGATGAGTTTGGACGCCCTTGCTAACCATCCATTGAAGATAAGGCTCTTGCGATATAAAGACCAAGCAGAAAGATTTGCTCAAGAATTTGAGAACTACAGCAATGTGGAATTTGAGATCGTGCAGACACCACAAGAACTGGTCGATGGCGCTGATGTGATAATCTCCGCTGTAACATACGCCCAGGAACTTATATGTCCCCAAAATGAACTATATAAAAAAGGTGTAACTCTAATTCCAGTTCATACGAGAGGCTTCCAGAATTGCGACCTTTTCTTTGACAAAGTCTTTGTGGATGATATAGGTCATGTAAAAGGCTTTAAATATTTTAACCAGTTTAAGCAGGTCGAAGAATTCAGCAATGTCATTCTTGCTAATGCAAGAGGAAGAGAATCGAATGAAGAGCGCGTCTTGTGTTACAACATTGGCTTAGGCTTACACGATGCTTATTATGCGACTAGAATTTTTGAAATTTTAACTGAATGAAAATTTGTATTTGTGGAGGTGGCAACCTCGGACATACACTGGCAGGAGTCTTTGCGCAAAAGGCAGACGTTTGCCTTTTGACAAGGCATCCGGAAAAATGGTCAAATGAAATTACCGTATACGATAGCACAAAGACTATCGTTGGAAAGTTGGGAGAAATAACTGACAATCCGAATATTGTTTCTTCATGTGATATGGTAATTCTCTGCTTGCCCGGATTCGCCATTAGGGAAGAGTTGCTCAAGATTAAGCCTTACCTGAAACCCGAAACAACTGTGGGGACTGTCGTGAGTAGTACCGGCTTCTTCTTCGAGGCGATGGAAGTCCTACCAGATACCACCCCGCTTTTTGGATTCCAGAGGGTCCCTTATATTGCCCGCGTAAGGGAATATGGTAAGTCTGTAGATTTACTTGGACATAAGGATTCGTTGAATTTGGCAGTGGAGCATAGCAACGACAAAGACAAGGAAAATATAAGGCAAGTCCTTGAAAATCTGACAGATACACCAACCAAATTGCTAAAGAACTATCTGGAAGCAAGCTTGACAAACAGCAACCCATTGCTGCACACATCAAGGATGTATGCCATGTGGCATGATTGGAAACCTGGCATTGCATATCCAGAGCAAAATCTCTTTTACGAAGATTGGGACATTTCATCTGCCGAGTTGCTGATAGCGATGGATAACGAGTTTCAAGAACTGCTGAAAGTACTGCCTGTTACACCAGGTTGCATCCCTTCAATCTTGGAATACTATGAAAGTTCTGATGCTGAATCGTTAGCAAGGAAAATCCGCAGCATATCTGCTTTCAAAGGAATAAAGTCTCCGATGGTGCAAACGGATAAGGGTTGGATTCCTGATATCACAAGCCGTTATTTTACCGAAGATTTTATGTTTGGATTATCGCGTATAGTTAAACTTATCCAAGAGAAAAACATTGATTCCGAGAATATTGACAAAGTTTACGAATGGGGTAATAGAATGATTCAAACTGATGAAAAATAAAATCGTATTGTGCTTAATCTCAGCACTATTTGTTATCTGTTCTTGTAATAAGTCGGAACCTGATAATATTGAACAAAAATCTTATGTGGATTCCCTGTACCAAACTATCGGTAAACGGGATTCTTTGTTTACGTTCATACATTTGTCTGATACACATGGGACATTGACAACCATAAAACCCGCAAATGAATATGCGAAAGCACATCCATATTGTGATTTTGTGGCTCTTACTGGGGATGTCTTGCCTACAGAGTCCATGACAAAAACCATAACATCTGCCAATGTTTCATATCTCGTGATTCCAGGGAACCATGACTCTTGGGCCGAAGGTCTCGGCCAATGGGCTTTCAGGTCGGATTTCCTAAATCAATTGGGGAATGATGTTGTTTTTGGCAACAACACATCAAATTATTGGTATCGTGATGTCTACAATGGGGATTGTACTCTGCGTGTGATAGGTCTAGACCAGTTTGAACTTCAGGATTTTGATACTCCTTCTGGCTTACGCGCTATTATGACTCAAGGTCAAGTAGATTGGTTCATAGAAACACTTAAAGACTCTTATGATGTTGATGGCATAGTGATCCTAATACACATGGGCTTTGGAAATTCTAGTAAGGGCAATAGAGATATAACAAATGAAACTAAATTTGTATCCTCTTTAGCCAAGAATTATAATAACTCTTATGATTTTTATGGCCCCGATGACCCCTATATGATTCCAGAAATAGTCAATGCTTACATCACAGGAGAAAATATTAGCAAAACTTATGTAAAAGGAACTGCCTATGAAAAGATCGTGGAAACAAATTTTGAAGGCGCTCATAGTAATTTTGTGGCATATTTCGGTGGCCATCTTCATTGGGATGAAATTGAATATCTAAATGATTTTCCAAACCAGCTTCAATGTTTGGTTGCTTATGCTGGTAATGGGACTGGATCATCATACAATGATTTGGTTAAAACATCTTCTGGGGAACAGTCATATAACTTTAATGTTAATAGTATCAACTTAAGAACAAGAGAATTGTTGATTGAACGGGTTGGAGCTCGAAGAACGGTATCCGAAACAATAAGAGATACAATTTCCTTCAAATTCTAGAACGTTGGTAGATTGATGATTTTTCCTTATTTTTGTAGACTTAGTATTTGAACTTTAAATCGTATCAGTTATAATATGCGTAAAATTGAGACTCGAGAAGAATTAAGACAAGTTCAACTTGGTATTCTTGATTATATTGATGCTTTCTGTAAGAAGAATGGCTTGCAGTATTATTTGTGCGCAGGCACTTTAATTGGAGCTGTTAGGCATAAAGGATACATCCCTTGGGACGATGACATCGATATTATGATGTTAAGAAGCGATTATGAAAAATTGTATGAACTGTTTAACAGGGATAACGATTCTGAATATGAATTGTATAGCTATCGCAACAGAGATGACTATTTTTATCCATTCATGAAAGTGGTGAATACGAGGACGTCAACGAAATTATATCTTTCTAAAAATGCGGGAGTGGATATTGATATTTTCCCAATTGATGACATGCCAGATGATGAAAAGAAGATAAACAGGCTGCGTGCTAGAAGCAAAAGATTGAGAAGATTTATCCGATTTAAGGCCTCGGCGATAGACGGAAAAAAGACATTTAGACGTTTTGTAAAAAGTGTTTTGAAGATTTGTGTCCCTATTTCATCAAAGCAGCTTGCTAGAAAGATGGACAAAAATGCATCGCAATACAATAATGATCCATCCAGCAAGTCAAAGGCAACAATGGCTTGGTCTGCTGGCTTTTCAGAATCCGTGATGCCTAACGAGGTTTATCAAAGTGTGACATATTTGCCCTTTGAAGGGAGAATGTGTCCTGCTCCTTCAGGATGGGATACTTATCTTTCAATGGTGTTTGGGGATTATATGCAACTTCCCCCAGAAGATAAGCGTGGCGGACACGATGCTTTTACATACTATTGGAAGGACTAATTGTAAGATACATGACAATCGCAATAATAATAGCAGGAGGGGCTGGTCACAGGATGGGCCAAGACATCCCCAAACAATTCATAAACGTGTATGATAAGCCGGTGCTGATTTACACGTTGGAAGGTTTTCAGAAGCATCCCCAGATTGATGCCATTGAGCTGGTGTGCATTGATGGCTGGCATGACTTGGTTTGGGCTTACGCCAAGCAGTTCAACATTGACAAACTTAAGTGGATTGTCTCAGGTGGCGCAACTGGTCAGGAATCCATCCGCAATGGGGTTTACAACCTTGAAGGTAAGTGCAACGATGATGACATCATTATCGTCCACGATGGCATTCGTCCCCTTGTAGACGCTACCGTACTTTCTGATGTAATAGCAAAATGCCAGAAATACGGCAATGCTGTTACCTCAATGCCGTACAACGAGCAGATATTTGTGGTGGACGATGAGATATCAACCACCAAGTACATCCCCAGAGAGACTCTCCGCAGGGTGTCAACTCCACAAGCTTACAAGTTCGGCAAGTTGGATTGGGCGTACCATGAGGCGTTCGAGAAAGAGATTGGCATCTATGGCTCGGCGTACACAAACACTATGATGGTCGAACTAGGAGAGAGGCTATACTTTGCCGCAGGCTCCGACAAGAACATAAAGCTTACTACAAAGGATGACCTGGAGATGTTCAAGGCCTATCTGAAGTCTGACAAGGATAACTGGTTAAAGTAATGATAGATAATGCATTATATCTCGAGGATGTAAAGCGTGTTGCATCTCTAGACTTGCCATGGGATAAACTCAAGGGCAAGAGCATTCTCATAACCGGAGCCACGGGACTTCTGGGAAGTTTCCTTGTTGATGTTCTCATGGAACGCAACACGAAAGGTCAAAACCTAACTATCATCGCCGTTGGCCGAAGCGAATCCAAGGCAAGAGCAAAGTTTGGTGACTACCTCAACTCACAGAACTTCCGGTTTGTCTCTCACGATATCAATACGCCTTTAAATGATGCTGACTTCGACAAAGTGGATTTCCTACTGCATCTTGCTAGTAATACTCACCCTGTTGCGTATGCGACCGATCCTGTAGGAACAATAACTGCAAATATCATCGGTACCTACAACCTGCTGGAGTTTGCAGTAAAGCATAATACTGAACGCTGTGCCTTCGCTTCATCAAACGAGGTTTACGGCGAGAATAGGGGAGATGTCGAGCTCTTTGACGAAGACTACTGCGGCTATATCAACTGCAACACCATGCGTGCGGGTTATCCTGAAAGCAAGCGTTGTGGTGAAGCTTTGTGCCAGGCATACATAAGGCAGCATAATCTTGACATTTTAATCCCTCGTTTTACAAGGTCGTACGGCCCAACAATGTTAATGTCTGATACTAAGGCCATCTCCCAGTTCATTCGTAAAGGAATCGCAGGTGAGGACATAGTACTCAAGAGCGCAGGAACCCAGTATTACTCATACACTTATATGGCAGATGCTATCTCAGGATTGCTAACCATTTTGCTGAAAGGTGAATGTGGCGAAGCATACAACGTTGCTGATGAGAAATCTGACATCATGCTCAAGGACTTGGCCGCATTGATTGCCGCCTATAAGGGCAAACAGGTTGTGTTTGAGATTCCCGACGAGGTGGAGAGCGCTGGTTACAGCAAGGCCACAAAGGCAAGACTGGATGGTAGTAAACTGAAGGCACTTGGCTGGGAGCCGAGATATGATATTGAGGAAGGGATTAAAAGGACAATGACAATTTTAGCGCAATGAGGGAAATAAACACAGAAGAACTCAAGTCAATTCAACTTGATATTTTAAGATTCGTTGATAAGTTCTGCAAGGAAAAAGGGATTAAGTATTTTCTTTGCGGAGGGACGTTGATTGGTGCAGTTCGTCATCATGGCTACATCCCTTGGGATGATGATATCGATATTATGATGCTTAGGCCGGACTACGAAAGATTCGTTAAAGAATTTTCTGAATCAAATACATCATACTACAAAATTTTCTCACATGTAATTGACAAAGATGTCTTATTCCCATTTTCAAAGGTTGGTGATACTCGCACAAAGTTGATAGAAAATATAAGGGCAATTAAAGACAATAGTGTAAATATTGATGTTTTCCCTATTGATTACCTTCCCGACGATAAAATGGCTAGAGAAAGGTTAGTAAGAAAGAACTACCGTAGATTTATCACGTTACGAAGAATGTTAACAAAATGTACAAGCGATAGAACTATGATTCAAAATTTATTACTTGTACCATTTCATATATTTAGATATGTATATAAACCGTCGAAACTTATATCTATAATAACGCGAGACGCTATTTCTGCGCGTCCATCAGATACAAGGTATTGTGGGATTATTGTTTGGGGGTATGGATTACGAGAAATTAATAATGTCTCAAATTTTAAATCTACCTCTAAAGCGGAATTTGAGGGAGAATATTTTGATATTCCTGTTGGTTATGATTTATATTTAAAGACAGTGTATGGAGATTACATGAAACTTCCGCCAGAAGAAAAAAGAGTCACCCATCATCACTTTAAAGCATATTGGAGCGATTGAATATATTAAATCGTTTATGATAGAAAAGAAGATATTATTTGTACTCCATCTTCCACCACCAGTTCACGGGGCGGCGATGATGGGGCAATACATAAAAGACAGCACTGTAATCAATAGTGAATTCGAGTGCCGCTACATCAATATTACCACAGCCTCGGATTTGAAAGAGAAAAAGTCTGGTAAAGTTCGCAAGCTTGGTAAACTGTTTAAACTGTTTCGTGAAGTTCGTCGTGGTGTGAAGGAGTTTGAACCAGACCTGGTATATGTTACACCTAATGCGAAGGGAGCATCTTTCTTGTTTAAGGAATTCCCGATTGTGCAGATGGTGAAGCGGATGGGTCGCAAGGTAATTGTTCATTACCATAACAAGGGGGTTTCGAAATGGCAGGATAATCCCATCTTTAATTTAATATACAAGCGTTTCTTTAAAGGCATCAAGGTTATTTTGCTATCGGAACTACTTTACCCAGATATTAGTAAGTATGTTAAACGCGAAGACGTGTTTATATGCCCGAATGGTATCCCGGATGCAAAAACACCTGTAAAAGTAGAGCGAAATAACGAGGTCCCTCGTTTGTTGTTCTTGTCGAATCTTTTGGAGAGTAAAGGCGTGTTGGTTTTGTTGGATGCATGTAAAATCCTAAAAGAGAAAGGTTATAAGTTCGTTTGTGATTTTGTTGGAGCGGAGACGACTGAAATCAATGCAACTAGATTCAACAATGAAATAGCCGATAGGGGATTGAGCGATTGTGTATTATACTTAGGAAAGAAGTATGGACGTGAGAAGGAAGATATCCTTAACAAAGACGACATTTTCGTGTTCCCTACGTTCTATTCCAATGAATGTTTTCCTCTAGTGGTAGAGGAGGCAATGCAGCATGGAATGCCAATAATTTCAACTATGGAAGGAGCTATCTCCGATATGGTTGTCAATAATTATAATGGTTATATAGTTCCAGCTAAAAGCGCTAAAGAATTATCAGAAGCTATCTTGAAATTATTGAACGATGTTGAATTACGCATTAGTATGGGGCGGAATAGTATTGAACTCTATGAACGAAAGTATAGACTCGCAATATTTGAAACTAATATGCTTAAATGTCTAAAAGGAGGTTTATAATGAGAAAGATTTGTAAGCATATTAATTTGATTATCGCATTGCCTAAAACAATTTTCTGGAATTTTTATTTCTTCGGTTTTTTAAGAGGTGTAAAACTTCCTATGTTATTGGCAATGAATGCCCATGTGCGCCATTGTGGTGGTAAAATAGTTCTTCTGGGGGGGGGTAAATTCGGAACCATAAGAGTAGGCTTTCATGAAAATCCAGAATGCGATAATCGCTCTTCCCGTACTTATCTTGATGTCGATAAAGGAGGAAGGTTGATTTTTAAAGATGATGCACATATTGGCAGAGGTGCCATAATTCATGTTGCATCTGGAGCACAACTGGAACTAGGAGAGAATTTTGCAATTTCTGGCAGTACTAAAATTATTTGTTCAAAGAGAATTATTATTGGTGATAATGTCCAATTTGCATGGAATAGTTTAGTCCTGGATTCTGATGCTCATGCGATTTTTAGTGATACCGGAGAACGCATAAACAAAGATAAAATGGTGATATTAGGAAATAATATATGGGTGGGGTGCGATTGTATCATATTAAAAGGCACAGAAATAAAGGATAATACCGTTGTAGGTGCAGGCTCCAAGTTGTCGAAAAGGTATGATGAGGGGGATTGTATAATAACTGGGAATCCAGCAGTAGTGGTTAAGAAGATTGGATATTGGAGGATTTAAAGATCCAGACTTTTCCTGTGATTTTTTGGCATCTTTATGAAAAAGCGTGATGCGTAGCTTGTTTAATGTGGTCACAACACTCCTCTGAGAAGGCTTTCGGGAACCCGAACTAACTGAAATAAGTGATGATATTGTTCAACTTTGACTTTAAGTCTAAATTTTAGTTTTTGAGAATTTTATTGGACACTAGTGAGAAAATACCTATATTTGTTTATTACTACTGATGCGTTAATTTTTGTTTAAAAGTTTAATAAAAGTTCTTTGTCATTTTGATTTTCAGTTGAAGGCTCATTTTGAGGGCTCAGGAGTTCTCGGAGGTCGGCCTTGGAG
>Ga0065711_1037909_pt1 | contig 19354 bp, 9 predicted proteins | sample Hoacrofraction12_FD_59098 | JGI IMG/M metagenome (GOLD analysis project Ga0065711, IMG submission 59098) | Hoatzin crop microbial communities from Cojedes, Venezuela - Epithelial fraction 12 v2 (version 2) | ecosystem: Host-associated > Birds > Digestive system > Esophagus > Crop | place...
GCATGGCGCTTTTGTTGCCGGCGGCAGCCGAAACTAAGACACAGTATTGAAATTAAAACCTGAACCCAGCTACAGTATCAGAAGATAAAATTAGGGTATGGTCCTGGTTGTTAGGATTAGAGATGGGTTGAATTAAAGCCCTCAACAAACAAAGATCTCTGCCTTCCTCAATTTTTTTCATGTTGAAGGCATCTGGAGACTTAATCTTGAAATTCAGTTCAAATATATCTTCAGGCGTAATGGGTTTCAACAAAGTTATCTTCATCTCAAATAGTGTTGCAAACACCTCAAATTTACAATTTGAAGTGCATTGCTGTTTTTCATGTGTTTTAGCTAATCTGTACATTTTGTTACAGATAAACTGCCAAATAGAAATCTATCAGGAGGAGAATATTCTCTTTATATTAAGCAATGGCCTCAGGACTTTGTACTGGAATTTATGGTTACACGCTGTGAAGAAAGTACAGACTTCTTGGTGCTATTAACATGAAAAAACAGTCCAGCAAAGAATAAAAAAAAGGAACCAGATGGGAAGAAGAAAATGAATGACCTAGGAAATATTTGGAGCCAAGTAGCCCACTGTAGTATTTTTTGTCCCCAAGCAATGTGTTACCCTTGTAGGGTGATGATATCATCTTTATCATTAATAATAAAAACAAAACTATAGGAACAAAATTAGTATTCCTGATACTTGGGGATTTATTTTTTGACTAGATTAACATAGGAACAATAGCCTTTAGGAAAAGGGGGACTGATGGGATTGCACAGTCACCCTCAGACTGAGCCACGTGGTGCGGACTCAGATGCACAGGATGTGTTTGGGAGGAAAGTAAAAATTCTGCTCTCATCTAAGCCCAAATCCTGTAAGACTCATTCAAAATGAAATCCTTCAAGTGTATCCATTTAATCTGTGAGACCAGATACAAGATTAATTTGAATATACTGCTAATCTATAGATCTCCAGACACCGGAGTTTCCCATAGGGGTTGCCCGAGATGCTGCCTGACATGGTGATGCTCACACAGCTCGTTGTCTGAAAAGGCTTGAGCATCCACGCTCTGTGTATCTGCCTTGCCCAGAGGCTCAAAAGTGCTTTAAATTTATTTTAGACTCAGAGTGCACAGCATGAGTGCCTGAACATACTTTTAACTTTTATCTTTGGACTCCCTGTGAGCAGGTAAAGCAGGAGAGCCAGCCTAGTGTCCTCGTGTAGCTACTGTCTTCTGTTAGGTAGAAATCAAAATCATTGCTGTCAGAAGGAAAGATCTGTTATTCAACTTCCTGAAAATTTTCAGCTTATCAGCCAGAACCTCCAGCTTCCTTAAGTAAATCTATAGCTCGTTAGGAAGTAAGACTTCAAGGGAAGCAGAACAACCCCTCCCTGAATGTGCAGTTTGATAGGATCAAGCTTAGAAGAGTAGATGCGTATTTGGATTCCCTGACACCACTTATATTTATATGAAAAACCCAAACCACTACGAAAATTGAATTATACTTTCTGGTTTTCTGGGAGAAAAATATTCTGCTCTTGGCCAGCCCAGAACAGGCTTCTTCCCCTATCATTTTCACATCTTATGTTTGTGTTTTTACATTCTTGTAAAATTCAGCTACATTTTTGAAACAGAATGCTCACTCAGTGTCTTCAACAAAGTATTTTCTGGATGGAGTTCAGATGAGGGTTGCAAGCAAATACAGCAGCTTCACCCAGGAACTGGGTGAAGACTGCAGGTCTCCAAACCAAAATGAAATAAAATGAGTATTTGCAATTCCACCACCTTGTGGGGGGGAAGTTAATGACACTTTGCTTTGGTCTTACCCTTTAGTATTTTACTTATAAAATCTGTGCTCAAAAGAAATGAAGTAATTTCTCCCTGAACACAGAGAACCCCAGACTTAGTGTCGAAGGGCAGCAAGGGTACCTCGTAGCCCAGCCACTGCACAGCTGATCTCCAGGCCCTGCATGTCATGAGAACAGATATAATTGACTTTGCTCATTGGCAAGTCATCTTTTGAGATTGCCTTGAGTGAATGGCTTGTCACTAAGGACAAGTACCTCCCAGATGTTATACGGACCTGATCATCTGTTTATGTGTGTGTATATATATATTCTTTGCCTTGCATTTGGTTAGGCATCTTTGGCTTCCCAGACTTTCAGATTGGAATGAGACCATAACTTAAGGTTTACCACTTTCTTCCTTTGTACCTTACCACCCTTTTCCACTGTAAGTCATCTCTGTACTAAATAAAACTAGTCTGTATGTTAAGTATATCATAAAACCTGCTGGTGCAACCATAATTTGTGCATCCAACCACAGACTGTGTTATAAATAATTGTCCTTTACTAGACTGTTTTCAGCAGTCAGCCTGTAGCTATATCTTTCCTTAGGAATTGTTCACCACATTAAAAATTACCACATGGTTAACTAATGTTCTGTTTAGCATTTTCGCAAAGAATAATTGACATAGATGCACAATCAATGCTGTCTATACTAACTTAAATTTAGCTGCTTCAGCTCTCATTAATGCAAAAAATTGCATGAAATGCTATATTCTGATGGTGAAAAATTTAATAAATGAAGCACAGTTCTGCTTTTCTGTCTTTTGTGTTATGCAAAATAAGCGAGGATTTGTTCTTTTGGGGTAGTGAGGTGTTCTTTGAGGGGGGAGGTGCTGTTAAAGCAAGCTTTGGATGGGCCAAATACATGACCAAATTTTCAATGAACCTCTCAGGATTTCTTTCTATTTAATACCACATAGTAGTGAAATTTGAATCCTATTCCTTGATTTTAATGGTTAGTCTGTTTTAAAACTATAGAAGCTTAATTGTGACATAAGAAAGTCCTTATTTAGGGTAGATTTTTAATTTGATTGCTGTCTGCCCTGCTGTGTAAATAGTCTCTTGGGTATGGATTTTTAAGAGTGTGTGTTCTCCTTTACATTTTACTGTGTAACAATTCCTCTTTACCCATCCTCTCCATCCTCTGAGCAAGCCAAGAGCAGACAATAGATACATACTAATGGAGCTGTGTACTTGCCATCTGTAAGAGCAGCTGCTCTCCTGCATCTGTACAATATGTTGGAACTGAGAGCTTCACTAATCTGCATAATAAGGAGAAGGCTTATCCCACTCTAGCTAATAATCGCAAGCAATCGATGCACTTCATTCCCTCACTGTAGAACAGAACAAAGTTTCAATATGTTTACATATTCTCCAGATATACAGAGGTCAAGCAAAAGAATGGACTGCTCATTCTGCCTCAAGCAAACAAAAGAAATTCCACTCTCTATCATTTGTGAGACCACTATCAACAAAACCCCATTACTGTATTCTTATTTTGCAATTCAAATAGAAAATTAGAAACCTTAAGAACTGAATTAAAATATCAGTACATCCAGTCAAGCATAGCTTTTAAGCTGTCTGTAGTATTGAGCATTTTGGTTTTGTACTATGACCCCTCTCTCTAACCCTAACCCCTAAGAAAACTTTAAATTATCTGTCATGTGATTTCATCACCCTATATCCTATGGAGTATAATCCACATAGAGTAGTGATACTAATTAATTTCTTTTGGTCTTAATTCATTACAGAAAAACACTTGCGGATAATTGCACAAATGTCCTTTTCGTAACTGTTGTGCACATATAGGATGAATTTGAAATTCACAGCCATTTTAGAATGGAAATTCAGTACATGACTCCCATACAGGCAGAAATGGCTGTAATGCTATATTACTCTGAGGAGCAACAGAACAAGGAAGAAAACGGGCCAAGAGCAAGCGATAAGCAGTATTTATTTTCATTTCATTTATGACACCAGGATGAGATATATATCTTGTCTCTACCAGCCTCCTGTAGGCAGCAAAATGAGAACAGAAAAATGATGAGAAATATTCCATGAAGGAAATAGAGGGGTAAAATTTGAAGGTAAAGGAATATCTGCATTCCTGTTACAAGAACATAAAAAATAAAAGCTGTTCTTGGATTTTTTTGGGAACTGGTTGCAATTGAATGTTTTCTAATATTGACAATTTACCCTAGATGAAGTGTAAGAGACAATGCTGAAAGAAAACTAAGTGTGACAGCACTACAGTGTTGAATTAACGTGCAGTCACTCGGTTCCTAGCTTGTTATCCAGGCAGCAGCAGGAGCCCAAGGAAGGTGGGCAAACAGTTCTTTGCTCCCTCCTCGAGGAGGATGCCGACAGTGCCCATGGTGACTCCCTGAAACCTTCCCGGTTATTCATATGTGTTTATAGAGCATAGTGATAACAGCTGGCTCAAGAACAGTGCCTGCAATCATCTGTGAACTTGTCATGGCTAGCAAAGCTTGTAGGCCACAAGCTAATTCTGAAATCCTTTTGGTCTACTATCGTAGAGCTAAAAGCAAAGCGAACAAATCTTCCTGGGTAACGTGTGTTGGTACAGTGTGTGGTAGGCAAACAGCTCCACTGCCTGTCAGGTGTGACCCTGAGCAATGTCCGCTACAATAAACACTGAACTGCAGTATGATCAGTGTCACGTTATTTTTTAGATACTGTTCTGAAAAATGCTTGACCAGTATCAAGGTAAAGAAAAGCCTTTTCCTTACATATCTTGTGAACTATGAGTGGTAGGAAAGAAAAGATTTTTAAAATCTTAATGACAGAATCTCTAAGCATGGAGCCATCTGGCAAACCACTTGGAAAATGTGAAAAATTTGTATGCATGTGTGCTATATAAACCTACCCAAGTAACTTTTCAACTCCAACAGACTCATATTTTTATGATCAGGCACAGCCATAATTATGTTTAGAAGCAGCAATCAGTTTGCTCTAGCCTCAGCAAACCATGTTTTTGGTGGGTGAAGGCCATGTGCCCTCAGAACCAGAAGGGCTGAGCACCACAGAGTGGTGCAGAGTGGTGCAGAGTCCCCCATGCATCAGAGCACACCTCGAGTGGCTTCATGTCGTGCCTGTCCTCACCTCTCAGCACAGGGGTGTCCTTGTGGCAGCATTTGCCGCTTCTCTTGAGCAGGATGCATAAATCTGGGTATCTTCGAAGCAGAAAATGCTGGGAGTTGGCAGTGATTATTTTACTTCTCATGATATTAGTGTGGCTTTTTTTCTTGCACATCAGTAGCTGGAATCAGATAACTATCTCTGAATTTTAGTTTTCAGACTAAGAGGCTTATCTTGGAAACATAAACCAAATATGCTTCAAATAAGCTAGAAGTTCTTACGCTAAAATCAATCTGTTACTATTTTTAGTTGTCCCAAAAGTCATGGTTTAAACATGAATATTTGGTAACACAGTGTTGGTGATTCCAGAGACCATACTTGTGAGAAGTTGTTTGTGAGTGTGCGGACTGTAGATACACAGGCAGAAGGGGAGGTAAGGCCAAATCGCTTGTGACGAAACGGGGATTTTTCTGAAGAGGATTAATGAATATTCTGGCTCTTGTTCTGGAGCCCAGGCAGACAGCCTTGGCGTTCCCCATCTGCGTCTGTGGGTGTGCAACAACTGGCAAAACAGAATTTAGGGGAACACATTACATTATGTGATTTTTCCCAGATCTGGGGTTTTGTGATGTCCTGGACACACGGGAGGTACTTCAGTTTGGCTGTTATGTTACCACTTAGTATTGCTATTCATTCTGCAAAGGAGCACTAGGATTGAGCTTTTTATGTTTCATGCAGTTTTCATACTCTGAGCTCTACCAAGTGGCAGGAAGCTTGGGAGAAAACTCAGACCCGGAGGATTTGGAGGTAGTGTCACATACGCCATCCTCCTTCACGCTACAGGCAGCCAGGCTCTTTGCTCACATCGTGCTTAAAAAGGAAACAGTAGTTCTAATGGGGGAAAATCAACAAAACCCAGTGCCGCCCCCAGATGTCCACCCTCCATTCAGTGACTGACGAATGTGCAGCAGATGGTGCAAGTGCTCCCGGATGTATGTTCGGATCAATGTATAAGTACGTAAACAAATAACCAGCAGCAAATGCAAGCTACCTACCTTACTGCTGGTGCCTTGGTGGCACTAATGAGACTGACCTGACTGGAAACATGGAGGAAATGAAAATTTGCTTGAAGTCACCTGTGCTAACATATGGAAGGGAAACAGTAGATTCCCTGTCGTGCTTCACTTACAAGCTCAAGCCCCTTTTGTTCCTATGGAGAAATTCAGAGACAGTTAAGTGTGCTAGTATTACTGCTACCACATCCTCCACAGGTGCAGTGATCCTACCTCAGTTTAAGGTAGGATCTGACTTTTTCCACCCTCCATATGTACGGAAATATTGAGCAATGTGCAGTCTCGCCAGACCCCATGGGGCTGATGTGGAAATCAGTTTGTTTTCTCTGCAACAAGTTCTGCTTTTCAAGAGATGGTAGAAGAAGGAGAAAGTATGTTTGCCTTTTTATTTCTCCATACAGCTGCATCAGCGGTTCACTGAAGTGCCGGCAGCATGGACCCTGTGGATGTCCCTGGGGCGGCTGCCTGGGTAAGGGACCCAGCCCCGCTCACCGCATCTCACCAGGCTCTGCACGGGGTGGCGGGGCTTTGCTAAAGAAAAGAGGGAGTGCTGATTTATCAAGTCAAGGAGTTTTACATGTTTCATGGTTTAGAGAAGGTTTGTTATCCCCTAAGACTAATCAAACAGGAAAAAGAAAAAAATCAGTAAAACATTTTCCAGTGGTATTCCTTTAATAGCTGTAATTATGACATGCCTTGTAAACATATATGGGCACAGCATGCCTGCCGCTGAAAGACCTCGTAGTTTAAATAAGCGTTCTCCTTGTAGCTTCCAGGTTGGCAGAAATAGCCCCGGTGTTCCCCGGCTTGCCTTAAAAGCAAAGCAGCCTCACTCACTTGCCCCTCTGTTGCCTCCTTGGCTTTAGGTGCTGAAGTTAGTCAAGTCTCCTCCAAAAACAATCACATACAAGCTCGTATATGTGAGTAATAAACTTATTTCTTGTGAGATGGCTCACATCTGTGGAACACTTCAGTAAAGGCTGTTAGAAAAATTATTCTCTGGAAAATCTGGGTTAAAATTTTTGCCCAGTGAAGTCAATGACAGCAACCTACTCAGACAAAAAAAGTATGTCTAGATGTGGGAATGCTTTGACATCCCATAGCTACTGGCTAACCACTTGGAGCATTTCCGAAATAGTCTTCCCGAATAAGCATTTGTTAATTCAGCCATTTTTTCCATTTAGAAATATTTCTGTAGCTAGGTAAAACTGGGACACTGTAACTTTCCCAGTTTCTCTGAATTGGAAGCTGTTCTGTGATTCTGAAGTACCTGTGCAGGAAGAGATTACTGGACTACCTAATTTTAGCACTTGTATTTTAGTGTTGATGTAATGGCAAATTTAGCCTACTATTGTAGCACTGAGTTGAATATTTGTTTGACCTGAGAACCTTCCAGAGCTGCTTTCAGGCTTCACCTAGGATGTTTCCCGAGCTGGAGAAATCATTACTGAGCATAGGAGTTTGATTCATTATCCTCACTGTTAAAAATTAGCACCATTTGTCTGTTTTAAAATTGTTTGCCTTTAAATTCCAACTCTTGTCTAGTTCTTAATAACACCAACACAATAAATTCTATATAGTTACAAAAATATTGATTTTCAACATGTTTTGAAGTAATGAATGCTCTTAAGAATACAGCCATGCAGAAACAAACAGCTCTTGAGGCAAATTGACTCAGTGGAGTTTTTGCACTCAACTTCGGTGAGTCCAGGATTATCCTCTCTTGCTTGCTGGTGTTAGGAGATTAAACCTTTGTTAGGTAGTTATGATTCTTCCTCTGATTAATATATTGGTTGGAAAACTCACTTTTTACGAACTTGTTTGCACATTTTATATTTTGTATTGCATGGAATAAAGATTTAGACCCAGACTCTGAAATCTAAACAGAATCCAAGTGACAGTCAGGCAGTACTAAACCAGGGAGTCTGACACGGGGACAACAACATTCAAAGGAAAAAAGAGAGAGGGCAGTGACCAAACACTGAATCTGTAGGATCAGCGACTGGAAGGCTCAAACGCCTTCTTTTTTTCTTGTATGGCCTTTTTTTCTTAAGCTCTCTCTGAAGCAATTGGCATCAACAACTGGATGGTGTTTACTAAATGAACCTTTCTCTTCTTGCAGTTGTTTGGTTTCAAAGTTTAAAGCACAATGTATCCTTTACCACAGAGTCTTTCTGTTTGGCTTGCTGCTGGCTGAAGTCTGTAGTGCACTCTTGCATGCATGCACAGGGTTTTTTTTTGTGTGTCTGTGTTGGAAGTCATTATGTCTTCCATGTGTTTTAGCTGGGAAAACCAAAATGGAGATGTCCACCGAAATTGGAGAAATGACACTGCTTTTGGAAAAAGGAAATCCTAATTTTTAATTTAGAGTTTACCACTAATTCTCTGTGGCCCTATGCATCTAAAGGCATAATTGCAACTCAAGAAATTATACCCAAACAATAATGTTTATGCAAGGTCCTGGGTGTAAGTTGCAGCTTCTGTGGCAGAGCGCCTTGTTCCTGGGAGCAGCCCTTGCTGGTGCAAGCAGCAGCCATGTAACTACGTTATAGCTATAGACTTAGTGATCATGAGTAACCAAATTTGTGGCTCTGTTTCAATTTATGCATTTGTCAAATGAGAATATTGACGCTTTCGTCACAGAGTTAGATCGGAGTTAAAGACTGAAGTGATGCAGTGCTCTGAATTTATGGAGTGCCAAACCATGCCAATTACTGTTATTAGTACAAGCCTGTATTTGTAAAAAACCCCTAATTTTTACAAAGATTAGTTTCCTGTAAATGATGCATTTTGTATAGGGCCACAGAAGGGCTCCTTGGGAAATGTAGGTAGTGTTAAAACCCCTCTACAGGTTCAATAGGAATTATTTTCAAAAAGAGAAATTGATATGGGCCATATTATCATATGGCTATATATCTATATATCCAGCTATCTGGATGTAATTGTCATGCTCCAATTCCTGTTTTATTTTTCTTTTGCCTTCCAATAAACATCAGAAGCTGTCACAGTATCTATTATCAACAGTACTGATGTTATACCTCCTACAGAGTACATGTCAGATTTAAAGAAGTTTCTCTGTGTCCAGACATGAAGGTGTCCCTGACTGAACATCCAGATCACATGCAGAACAGCGAACAGTATTCAACAGGGAACAGAAGTTGAGTTTTAGGGGAAAGAGCAATGTGCCAACAGGACATAGCAGCCAGGCTGAGTTCCTTTGCCCTGGGCTCCTGGCAACCCAATCTAGACAGCAACAGGTAGTTCAAAGCCAGCTCAACTAACTTTACATAGTAATGGAGTAAATATGTCACCTGTTACTGTCCCTGTGCTGAAAAAATAGCTCCAGAAGTCCTGACAATTTTTTGAACAAAAGCCTACTTACTTGGGCTGTGTATAAGAAAATAGGATTTGGTTTTCAATGATGTTCTTAAAACATAGGAAAGGAAACAAATACAATTGCATGTCAAAAATAAGTCGGCCATTGCCAGCATTAAATACCTAGTGAAAAGGAAACTCATGCTTTTCAGTATAGTTTGAAAGGAGCAGCTTTGAAATACAGCTGCTTCTGTGCACCTTTAAAGTTATTTAGCTTTCCTTTATCTGTGTGTTATAATGATTTGTTCTGTTTGAAAAACATGCAGCAAGGGAATATATTTTCAGTTCTATGATAAGCGGCATGTGCTTACCAGCAGGAATACAGGCAAATGTCTGCATTGGTGCTGGAGGAGGTTTGCACTCAAAAGACCAGGGAAAATTCTTGGTTTAAGAAATGTTAACACTGCTACTAACAGCAAAAAAACTCAGACATTCTGACTCTTAACTTGGAGTAAGGGAAAAAATACAGAAGCTGAGAATGACTTAAAGATATTGAATAATTGGTGAAGTCAAATTAGATTTTAAATGCATTGGGTCTTGTGCCTATAAATGCAACGGACCATTTTTTCCTCTCGTTTGCATCATTACCATGCTGGCTGAAATAAATGATGTTCCCCCTTTTTAGTCTATGACATTGTAGTGATACCATTTCACACATCTAAGTGGGAGCAGATTTTGCTTGAATAAGCCTATTAAAAAAATTCCTTGTTTTTGTTGTACCAGTGTACGCTGCGTGTGACAGCACAGCAGGTGGCTGCATTGAGGTGAACTCTAATTAATTCAAATCAAAAAGTGAGAGACCCAGATAACAAGCTCTACAATTAGCAAATTACACCAAGTGTATGCAAGTATCTATCAGCAAGTAGCTGCCTGGCCACCGCTGTCCTAGTGGCAAATCTTGCCAATGTATTATTCATGATGGGAGCGAGCGCTTATCCGGGCGGTGAAGCAAGGGGGGCTGCCTGGGTGATTTCCCGTTGCTGCCACCGCCGCCCGGCCGGACCCCGAGAGCATTTCTGTTGCAGAGGGGCTGGGTGCCTGCCGTGGTGGACAGCTGGGGCTCTGACCTGGGTTGCACCAAGCGGTGGTCCACGGAGTTGTTGTGACCACCCATTTTATTAGGAAATAAAATAGCGAATAATAATAGGAAATACAATGGGTGGTCTTCTTACTTCCTTGTTATTAGAGAGCCCTAAGCTGTACAACATATTTATGAATAGTGCAGCCTTACACCTACTTTTAAAAGCTGTGCTGCGAGTATTTCACTGCGCTTTTCAAAGTAGCTATAAAACATAGAAAGGGCTTAGGGGGAAAAGATTCTGCTCCCACCGTAAATCAAAAGTGAGCAGACAAAGGTCAAAATACCAAAAGCCACAAGAACATTAACACTTAGGATATAAAGATTTCCTAAGAAACTAATGCTTGCTCTTTCCCCAGATAAAGCAGACACCTTATCTTTGGGAGTTTACAAAATGGAGCCAAGCTATACAAGTAACCACTTAACTAAACCAAGGCCTGGATCTTTTAGCAGTCTGCAGTCATTAAAGCTCTCAGAAAGTCTCCCAGGAGCCAATACGCTTGCCTAAGTATATGCTGTAAAAGGTCCCTGAGATTTACAAGGAACTGCTCCATGCTAAGCTAGGCACCATCTGATAAACAAGCAATTCTAGCTTCAGGCTAAATGATGCTCTTTGAGGCTTTGATTTACAATGCTGCAGATGATATATTTGTAGTTCTAGGATAGGTTCTGCTGTGGACCTGCTGTGATTACTCATCCATGAACTAAGTTAGGGCTCAGATCTTCAACTAGGAGGTCAGAAAATTGTCAGCGGAGCAAGAAATGTTTGATAAGGTTTACTTAGATGCTAACCACATTAAAAAAAATATTAAATTAAGCAAACGGGTGAACCATTCTTAAGCTTTCTAGGGACCAAGCCTGTTTTAATTTTTTTGGTAGCTTAAATGTATTTTGAGTGTAAAAGATTTGAAAGTCCCAAATTGACTTTCCCTACTAATTTTACTTTCATTAGACTATCTTTTGGAAAGAGGAATGCGCTTAGTTTAACGTCTTAAAATAGAAAATACTAACTTAGAGTTTATGAAATTTCTCAATGCTGTCATACTTCTCTCAGGTATCTGAAAATCACCTTGGAAATAAACAACACGAGAGAAATCATATAAACTTCAGAAATTTAGATTAAAAACCCAGCCAGCCTTCGGGGAAAGAAAGCAAGAAAGAAACCAAGAAGAACTTAGCATTTCAGGAATTCATTGCTTTCATAATTTTTTCACTGATCCAGGACCTGTGGGCCCAATCCTGCACACTGCTGAGTGTCTCCTGAAAAGTGGTGAGTGGTCTCAACTGCTACTAGAAGCAGGGATTTTTTAGATGTTCCTCTAACTTTGCTGTCACGAGTAAGCAATTAATGGATTAAAAAAAACAAAGCAATGTTAACCTTACCACTACATATATTTGGATTTTTTTTTTTCTTCAGAAAAGAACTAGTTACACAGATCAAGCATTGTTAAAAGCAAATGAAACACAAAGTTTTAGATCAGGAAAAAAACCACATTAATTTATTGCTTTTAAATAGAACTTATGTGTTTTGAAATTTTGAAATTCTTTGCTGTAACACTAACTGTTGATCTTGCCTAATTAAGATGTCACTGGAAAAGCCTGGAAAATGTTTTTGTTATCACAAAATCTGTAGACAAATTTTAAATGTATATCTAAATTTTTGCTTATTTTTCTAGGTGGTTTTTAAACATAAAGCTTAAACTTTGAGAACTATGGATCTGAAGATTTTCAAAGGTGCTTTGCTTTTAAAGTCTAGTTTGCAAAGACACTTTTGAATACATAATTTTGTTTCACTTTTAAACCTGTCTGTCCGTGGCTCCTACAAATACTTAGTCCAAGAAGCCCTTTGCTTTGGAAGTGTAGCATGCCCTTAATTCCCACCACCTTGGCTTCTTGTAAAGTTGAACTGAATTTATATTCAAGTTTATGAAATCATTATGATTTCATAATGCAAAGAAGACATTTATCACATGAGCATATGACTGAGGCCAAACAAAACATGTGTCAGACAGCCTCTGGGACTCGACAACTGCAGAAGGGGATGCAGCCAGCTGTACTGGTGCTTTCCTATTGGGGGAAATATGTAACAAGATGTTTTCATTTTTATCAAATACTGTGGAAAGTGTGCATATGGCAGTTGAGATACTCAGGCAGTATAATCCGGTGTGTATTATATGACATCAATTAAATTCAGAGATGTGGCACTTTTTAAAATATCAGTGAAGGATTATATTCAGTGTTTGGAAATTGTTAAGAACTACAACTGCCATCACATTAGTAGCAATAGCCGGACTTAAGGCTCCAGAACGGTATCATAAACCACTATCTGTACTCATTTTCTGCAGCTCACCTTTTTCACATTCAAATTTAGAGTACAATGTTGGAATCTCTGAGTACAGTTAAATCTGGCTTGTGAACTGAAGAACCAATGTGTTTTTCTTGAATGTCAGCTAGTGGATGCCATCCCTTAAGTAAGAAGGCAGTACCCTGACTTCTGTCCTGTTCATAATCTAGATGCAAGTAATTAAGTCCTGCATTTTCTGCAGATATTGCATGTGATGATATAAAAAAATTGCAGCAGGAGTCTGATAATGCAGATGTCTCACAGGAGGATTCTACTTTATGAAGCTCCCTATTAAAGTTTTAAAGACTTCAGGAAAACAACTTTTAATTGATACAACTCAGATGCTGTGCTCTGGACACCTTCCAGAGGATGTGCTTATGTCATTCCTAATGATATGAATGGGACTTCCAGATTTGCAAGTAAGAGGTCGATACATACATATATATATATATATGTTAAATATATAATATATGTGAAATATGATATCAAGGTTCAGTTAGCAACGTAAAGGTCACTTAAGCTTAACTTATGAAGTAGTGCATAAGAGCAGTAATGGTGTTCTTTTTTTTGTTTTCAAGGCTTTACATAATATTAAAGAGTATTTCTTTAATGACAGAAATGCTAGTAGGAAAATAAGCAACTTATAGACAACTTTTACTATCTTAGTTTTTTATCTGTCCCTTTACTGAGCGAGACCCCATGGAAAGAGGTTTTCTAAGAGTATATTAAGTCAGAGGTGAGTTCCTCCGTTATAAAGGTAAAACCAGTAAAGGCTTGCGAGGACATGCTGTCACGCAGAGCAAGCCAGGTACAAGCAGTTGAACAGAGGTGGAGGCAGGCTTTGTTAGCAGCCTTGCTGCTCAGCTGGGGTTTTCAACTGCTTTAAAGCCAGTCCCTCAAGGACCAGTGAAGCCAGCAGAAAGAAGTCAAACCAGGCTGACAGCGTCCACCCTGGAGTGAATATAGAAATGATTAGACTTGGCTGTTAGTATCCTAGCTATGAGCATCCTCTATCTCAGCAGATAAGCCTAGGTGAGAGCAGGTCTCACAGGTGAAGACTCAAATTGTTGTCTTCTGGTCAGAGGAGCTCATAATGGGTCCTCTAAGTGATGAAGAGGGGTGGGAGTCCTCCAGTCCTTGCCTGTCCCCCTCTTGCCATAAGTCTGCTGCCCTGTGGGTGGGTAGACAGCATCTTGGCCTCCGTTGCCCAGTGATCAATCTCAGGATTGACTCACTGCCCTCTCTTCAGATGCCTGCCCTCTCCACAGGCTGCATGGACAGGGGACTAGTAGAAGTGGTTTACTCCTTCTTTTATTCTGGATCATTGTTGCTGCCAGGCTGTTTATGTTGTTTTTTCATCGCTGAAAGCCTCTCCATCCAATGTCAGAGTATTGGGCTGGGAAACCAAGAGTGTGAGGTTTCCTCCCTGCTCCTGGGGTTTTCTGACCCATGAAGTTTGTTCTTTGAGACCCTCTGGCCTCATTTCAGCTGTCAAGGTCAGATGAGTGTGGAATCTGAATCCTCATGAATATCATTATGCCCCAGAATTTTCCCAAATTCTGCATGCTGGGGCCTTTTCAGATCCTTTGCAAGCCTACTCATCTTGAAAAATAAAATAAATTGGTAAATCTCCATTCCAATTGCAGAAGATAGAATCTAGGCAGCTCACAAAAATGTGAAAATATGCAAAGTAAACAGATTGTTTCTGACAGTAACAACCCTGCGATTGCATAAAGCATCATCAAATTGCAACATGCCTGTATTAAGCTTTGAGAACAACTGAATTCACCATGACACTTTCTCAGCTCTTGAATTCATTATCACACCTGCTCAGCTGGGAGATTTGCAGTATTGTACCTGGTTCTCAAAGGTGGCCTCCAAAGGAGCACTGTATTATCAAAGTAATCTCATTTAGGTTCAATTTTCTGAATTTCTTTGTGAGCTATATGGAGAATTGTAGCAAGGGCAGGGCAGAAGGGTGCCAAACAGAGGCAAACATGCAAACTCTTCTTTGGGTGCTGCCATCTGGAAAGACGTCCACAGCAAGTCCATAAGTGCTGCTGAAAGGAGATTGCGAAGGGGCAACGTGCTGCAGTACCGTCAAATTGTGCTATAACTCTGTCTGTACAGAGCCCAGCTGAGCTGGTCCATACGCATGTTTCCTTCTGTGATCTATAGCACTATAGCTTTATTACGTGGAAGTTCCTAGGAAACAAACCAACCCAAACCAAAACCTAAAAATCAAATTCATTGGGCAAATGGTAATAACAAATCACCAGAAAACAAGCTTTTTAAAACGAAAGAAATAAATACTTTTGGCCACAGCATCTGGGCTTGTCAGCCCCCTAACAAACACACTTCCATCAAGGTACAAAGAAATACATACTTCATGACACTGCTACAATCATGACCCTGAACAGAATGCTGGGGATTCTTTAGACGTTTTAAATAGTCTAATATATTAACAGGATGTAGAATTTAAAAGTATTTTTAATTGCTGTGACTTCTGTTAGTTCTACCTGATAGTCTATTGAAGTATTTTTCCACTTATTCTAAGAAAACATCTATGCGCAGATTTGTATTTGACACTGGTCAGTAGATGTCATTAAGGTGTATATAAATAATTTCTTAATGATTGTCTTTTCCAGAAGTAGTTATTGTTGTTATGGCTAGAATGTGAGAGTTCTCCTGTAATAGTATTTATTTAAGGTCAGAATTAAGGTTATGCTGTGATGCAATAAATGCTTTATAAAACAAACGTGTACTGAAGCAGCACACAATTTATTGTGTATTTATATTCTTTTGCTTGATTTTATGTAATTGAAGATGAGGCAGTTGATATATTTGTTAAAGATACTTTAAGCTGTTAAAGGGTTTTCATTTTTCTTTGTTGGAGTTCACTCTAATGTGTTTATTTACACATTTCCTTTCCTTATTTCTCACAGAAGTACTAAAGTACAGTTTTCCAATGAGAAAACTATTTCCTTTCATGAGCGGCTCCATGCTATTACAAAAAATGGCTGCAGCCTAGCCAAAGCCAATAATGGCTGGGAACTGACAGACATATTTGTGCAGTGCAAGATCTTTCAAGGTCTTGCAGAAGCGGCTGGGTAGAGAGAAGCCACCCCAGCCACCACTCGGAGGGGACACTGGAGTGCAGTGCGCTCTTGCACTGCAGTAACATGTGCGAGCAGTGCGGCGTCTGAAAGCAGTCATCTTCCACTGATAAAAAATCAGTCTGTGGCAAACCACTCTCTGCTGCTTCTTCTGCTCTTTCACATACTTCTGTATATGGAAAGTAATATACGAATTCAAAATCATGACAAACTGAAAAAAGAAAAAGGATTTGGAGACTTTTCATCCTTATCCCAGAGAAGCATGTTACAGAGCTACTGAGTGCCACATTTTCAGTGCAACTGCCTTGCTCAAAAATGTCTCTCTGCCCACAACAGGGATTTAAAACCCTGGTACATTGCAAAAGTACCTTTTTATAAAAGAATGTTTTGGGTAGGGTTGCCCTAACTCTGTCTCTTTACCCAAAACAGAATGGTTGAAGAATCTTGGAGATAAGGACTTTGGGGTCAGAAAACTTTCCTGGGAGCAAGCTATAACAAGATGAGCTATAAAGACATTTTATTTCTATTGTGGTCACAGGGCAGTGTGTCAAGAGAGTAAAATGTCCCCTTCACTACCCAGTCTGTGGCAGCTTACTGCTCAGGTAGCAATTGTTACGGATTCAGTACTGTAACACAGAGATAATTCGGTGATAAGTGCTTTCTTATTGTATCTAAAGACAGAACCTTACTGTTTAAAAGAAGAGAGACAAGAAAGCAGCAAACTCTTCCTGTTAGCTAAAGAAAAGTAGATCACAGAGGAGAAGTTGCCAGCCAGATGATGGCCACTAATAACACAACAGTCTGTCCTGATAGTTTTTCCTGGTTTTTTCTTTTTTCATTGTCAAAGCAAAACAAACTGTTATTAATTTGTGGGAAAGACAGTTTTTCATAGCTGCTTTCTGTTCAGAATGCTAGTCCTGTTTTTTTTTCTTCTTTTTTTTTTTCTATAAACCAAGTATCTCCATTTTCAGTCATAAAAGGAGAGAAACAGTAGACATAAAGAAAATATTCCCTTTAATTCCATGCTGTAAGAAAACATACCTGCCTCTACACCAGCCTGTGCCAGTTTCAAAATGTGAAATACATTTGGATCACGTTGTTAAGTAGGCCTGTATTTTGTTTTTCGTAGGGATAGTAGCACTATGTCAGACAAGGAGGAGCACTACTCTCTCTTTGTTCCTCTTCCCTTGCTGTCCCTCCAGCCTCACAGTCCAGTCTGATTGCTGGAACACTTTAGCCAGGCTTTTAACAAGGTTGGTCTTTATGCCTCGGGACTGTAGGCAAGGCTAGGAGTGCTACACTACTGCGAAATGTCCTCATGAAACTTCCAGCTGCAGAGTCAGCTTTGGAGAGGTTGAAGCTGTCCTCTGCTCCTGTGGCCTTCACTGCAACCCAAAGGCTCTCAACAGCTCCTGGAAGAAAAATCTTCTTGTGCACAGGTCCTGCCTAGTTGCAGGTCACTATCACACACTAATGTTGATCACCTCTTCTAACCATTAACAACAGGCAAATAAAAAGAGCCAGATATGTTTCAGTAAGTAGCAAGGAGTATAACCAAATAGTCTGTTCTCCTTTGCCACTAATTTTACACTATATATCACCAAGTCTGCCTGTCAATAAACACATTTTAGCACAAACGTGCCTGATATTTGCATATTGCGATACATTTCCAGACAAACATGTAAGAAGACTATTTGGATACCTATAAGCAAATGGGACTTGCATTTATTGGAACATTTCTGTTCCTATCAGAACTCAAGAGGCTTTTTTTTCATCGTATTCAGTGGTCTCACAGGGTCTGCAGTGAACAGTTTTAGTCCTTGATTTAAATGATTATCAGCAATAATTGCATTTCTAAAGCAATAACGCTTCAGTAAGAAGACAAAGACTTACTCAAAGAGGATGCAGCACAATATGGACTATATTTCAAGATTATTCCTTCTCACAGCATGTATTCTTTCAGCTTTGGGCCAACACTGATCTCATATTACTACTGGTATGCTACAGTGTAACAAAGTAAAATTTGCCATTTAGCCACCTTTAGCATTACTTTACAAGCAAAGGTACACCTATACACCTTCATGCAAGCTTTGTTATGCTGAATGAGTTGCTCATCTCCACCAAAAGGTAGTATGCTAGAGGAGAAGGCTGGCAGAACTCCTAATGTTCTTGGTGCTAACCAAAGCCCCCAGCAGCCTGGGGGAGGTTGCAAAGGCCCCGGCTGCAGGCAGGGAGGCTCCGCAGCCCTGAGGGGATGCCGAGGAGCCGCGGGTTGCATGGCATGGTGGTTGGGTTACCCCCATCAAGAGCTGTATAATGGCTAGGAAGGTCCAGGGGGATTGGTTTGCTCAGAGTTGGCTTGGTGTTGCTTTGAGTGTGGTGGGGCTGTGTGTCTGTGCCAGCTTCCAGGTATTTGCTTACTTTGCTTACTTCCAATTTGATTCGTTGTTCACAGCTTCACTATGGTGGTGGCCATGAGGGGAGCTTTGCTACAGACTTTTCTTTTGTTCTAGTACGGGGACTATGCTTTAATCCCTGCAGGACTTCAGAGGCTGTGTGTCTTCTGGAGCTGTTGGAAGAAGTGTAGGAATTTGTACTTCCCTCAGGAGAGGTCTCACTTTGATTTCTGCCTTGAGCACCTTGTATTTGTTGCTTTGTAGTGTGGTTTTTTATGTTGTTTGGGTGCTGTTGGGTAGGTAGCAAGTGCAGCATTGCTGGGGGATTAGCATAACCCAGCTATCCTCTGCCCAGGGAGCAAAAAACTCACAGAATCAAACCAGTATTTCTGTTTTGTTCTTTGTGACTTTATCATTACTCTGGTACTCTCATTGTAGAGATGAGACCAGCTCTCAAAGCATTGCTCATACACCAAAGAAACTAGGATAAGTCTTCAATGACAAAGCTCTAAAGAAATCTCAGTGCAGCTGTGTGAAATAAGACTGTCTCTGAGGAAACAACGCAGCTGCTATAAATGTTGGTCATTATACAAGAAGTCCCACCTGTCTTCTTGCTAATTTAAGTTCACTGGCTTCTGTGCAGGTCTGAAACTCACTCTTTGCAGCTATGTCTGTGCTGAACTATCTGGTAGCTCAGTAGTTGTGTGCTGATATGCCATATGCTGCAGACAAGGTAAGCTGCAGTTCGTGTTGATGAAGCTCTGTGTGGTTTTTAGCAGGTGGGAAAGTCTGCTGGTGGCCCTGGTTTCTTCCTTTGTCTTTGTTTTGAGTTTATGCAGAATTATTTATGTCAGTAACTGGCTGCCAGTTGTTACGATGGAGAGAATTCCCTGAGCAGATGAGGGCTAAGTCTTGACTGTTATTTCAAAGAATGCAGTTCCTCTTACATGGAGAGTGAAAGGCCTGAGTGTCCTTTTTTCCTGCTACTACATGCTGCTATTACTTTGATTTTTTTTTTTTTTTTTTTTTTTTTTTT
>Ga0065711_1037910_pt1 | contig 19354 bp, 13 predicted proteins | sample Hoacrofraction12_FD_59098 | JGI IMG/M metagenome (GOLD analysis project Ga0065711, IMG submission 59098) | Hoatzin crop microbial communities from Cojedes, Venezuela - Epithelial fraction 12 v2 (version 2) | ecosystem: Host-associated > Birds > Digestive system > Esophagus > Crop | place...
AAAAAAAAAAAAAAAGAGGTCTTTTCTACTTTAAATAATCCTATTTTATAGGCAGCTTTAGCTCCACACCTGTATGCATATTTGGTAGAAGATGATTAGTTCAAACCCAGACTCTGAGAAGGCTTGTACAGCATCTCCCTCCTCTTACAAAGGTTTAAAGACAATAGGTCTGGATAATTTGTGTCACTAACAAATTGTCTGTAATTTACTTAGGGAAGATTTCAGTTTAGTGGATTGATAATTTTTAATCACCCAGTACAAGACAAACCTGATTTGTGGGCAAATTAGACAGTTGTTGCCCTGGGCACCAGAGTACTTCTTTTAGCTTAATGACCTGACAAAATAGTTGGTGTAGTCTGCTCTGTGTACACAGGAGAGGGTGGCATTGGATATTTCACCCATAGGGGCAAAAAATAGTTAAGTCAGTTCTGTACAGATGTGAACATTTTCATTTTTTTTACGATTTCAATTTTTAACACCTAAAAGCTGATCCTTAATCTAAAACTTGTGAAGAAGATACTGAAAAAGTATTTTTAAAAGAACATTTTTTTTTATTCTTTTAGAAGGAAATTTCATGTTTCTTGACATTCCCATGGTGCAGTAAATGATGCTCGGCTCTCAAAGCTAGAATACATAAAAGGTCACTTCCAACTGTCAGGGATGAAAGTTTCAAAACTGATCACCATCTGCACATCCCTCTATGCTGCACTGATCTGGGGAGTAATCAACATTCACATTTTGGGTCATCAATTATTACATCTTATTTTGAGAGCTATGATGGTATCTAACACTATGAAAAGCTAGATCCCTGCCCCAAAGAGTGCTGATCTCAAGAAGGAACAATCTGAGTGATGACTGCAGACCAGCAGGAATGCAAGGAAAGGACTTACCCCAAGTAAAGATCACCTGATTTGTTTGACAGTGCTGTGGCTCAGCCACATAAGCTGAGATTTCGAGGTTAAACAAGGCATGGAAAGGGAAATTTGCAAGTATTTTTTGCATCATTTTGGTAGCTGAGTGAGGCCTACTGGCTGTCCAAGACAGAAATGCATTCGCCTAGAAACTGTGGGACTGTGAGGAAGGAAAGCCTTCCTTCCTGACACATAGTGGGCAGAGGTGAGAGCCAGAGAGGATGAGCTGCAAGGAGACACGTACACCATAAAGAAGGGGCATGACCAAAAATATGAATGATGATGAGTCAGGACATAAAATATCTTGCTTTCATTTAAGCCTGGGGTTTAAGAAGGGGGCTATGAGGTGCTGGAGATGCCATCCTTACAATAGAAGTACAAAAACAGAACCTGGACCACTTACCCTCATTAAAGATTTTCCAGCCTTTCTTTACATGCATTTTGGCCTCAGGGATTTTAACCCAGGCATGCTGGTCACACTCCAGTTCAGGTCTCCATATGTTACTTTCCTACGTTCCACCTAAAGCACTTGCTCCTATAAATACTGTCATGTAGCCACTGTGGCAGCACACAACCTAGAATCACTATCAAATGAGAAGCAATAAACCTGCTTTACAGCTCTGGCTTTGTATGTATCTCTCTTAGTTAGGGCCTACCCAGGTAGTTACATGCACACAAATGATTTTAGACTAGCAAAGGTACCATCACAAGCACAACATCCCGCTGTGTATTCATCTGCAGTTACAGCCATTACATGTATATGTAGCAAGATGCCATGACAGTCCCGCATAAAAAGATATACCCAGTTCCTGTTGTGACAGCCCTGATCAAGGCAAGACTGCAGCTGGGGAAGGAGAGAAAGTGCAGAAGAAGATACTAAGGGAAAAGACACTTCCCTTTGCCTTGCATAGGGCTGAAGCTGAAATGGCCTTGAGTGGTTATTACCCAGTAGTTCAAGTTGATTTGTTCTGCCTGTGAGTTTTGATTTGAAAATACAGCAAGCCCGAGGAAAAGGATATGAAGTGACCTGTAGTTGGGACTTATATATTTCCTTCCCCAATGGATGTCCCTGCACACCTGCTTGCGGTGTAATAGTGTAATAAATTGAGCGCGTATCTATATCCACAGAGGGTCAAACTTTGCTCAGAATTACACCCGTGTAAATCCCCAGTAACTCCGCTGGCCTCACCGGAGTTATTTGGCACAGATTTACACTTGTGTAACTGAGAGCTGGTTTTAAGCTACAGTCTGAAAAGTGTTTCACCTTCAGGGTAAAAAAAATGCTACTAATGTCAGTTGTTGTTACATTCAAAATAACCAGAAGGGATTTCACCTGGATGGGATCTATTCATAATCCATGACATTTGCATGAACCTTTTTCCCTTGTTTCTGGTGTGCATGGAAATATGTCAGATTTTAATTCACCGTGCATCCATGCCCTTTGTTTTGGAAGGCCTTACTATGCCTTAGATAAACCATTAGGAATAGGTGTCTATATTGATAACACATTTGTCTCTGAGATGCTACAGGATGTTCCAAGCCAGATTTCCTTTGAAGCCAGGCACAGCTTTTATTATCAAAGCATGAACAATAGCTCGCGTTCACGACGTCAGATGCAGCCAGCACACGACGCTGAGGGCTGAAGTGAGACTCCAGTTACATCACGTAAATCCAGAAGAGCTCCAGCCACTCACCCTCCCATTACTGCAATGCAGCTGGCCTCGGCAGCATGCACACCGCATGGGTCGCCCACCCTGCAGGCACGGGGCAGGCTACACGCCGCGACCCACAGACACGCAGGTGAGCAGGAGAGGGGTAAGGGTTGGAAAATACAGGCTGTCAATTGTGACCTTTTGCAGGCATCGATCTCAAATTGAGCTGAATTCCTTTAAAATATCTGAGCCATCAGGGATGATGTCAGAAGGCTTCTGGCTCTCGGGATTCAAAGAATAATTTTCCCGAGGTCTCCCCACCTCATTCTGACTCCATGCTGGAGATAGAGAGGGAGTGATCTGACACACTTTCCTGCCAAACTGCTAAATTTCATTAAGATACAGCAGAAAGGTATGTGAGGTTGCTTCGCGATCATGTTAGAGCTTACAGTTATGCACAGACCAGCTTTAGTTAGAAATACAAACTTTGTTCTTCGCATAACCTCAGCTTGAACTGAGTCCTGGAAGGACTGTCTTTGAGTTAAGGTAATACGAAGCAATAAAGCTTCCTGAGAACAGAAGACTGCCAAAGTTTAAGTGGTATATTTTACGATCTGGATTATTGTCCATTGGGGGACTCAGATGAAAACACAGACTCATTTCATTTAGGTCTCTAGTTGTGATTTGAACCATGATCCAAATTTCTAATAAAAATACTCAAAAAGTAAAGCTGGTGCTTTATCCACTGCATACCAAGCCTTGCTGGCCCTTTTCTAAAAAATCACAGTAATCCAAGGTCAAATAATACATGTGCAACAAATTTAATATTCCACAGAATTTTAGCTTCTACCTTTTTCAATAGCAAAAACCACATACAAAGTGATGTACAGTGGGGTATATCAGATGTGGTAACAACAACTATGCAAATCATCTGCAACAATAAGAACAAGAAGAAAAATGTCTTGGGCATCTCTGTAGAAAGGCAGTATTTCCACAGTTGATTTTGTGCAATAAATCTTCACTATTTCTTAGGCTCATCCTGGGAAGCAGTCAGTACAGTGAGCATATACAATTCTGTCACAGGAGACAGAAAAGTAGATGTGCAAAGATACGTACCAAGCAGATCAGTGCTGCATCTCGGGAAGATAGTCATATTAGCAAGTGATCAAAACTATGTTTATTGTTTTCTCCTCAAGGGAATGAGATTCAAACGACCTGGTTTCTGTAAGCAACATGGGAACAAAAAAAATCTCTAAATAAAATTGACTACAACCAGCTACATTCTCTCATTCAAGGTGACAAATGGTTTCAGTTTTCTGAAAGGTCATTAGTCAAAGTCAATTTTTAAATACCCAATTCAGGAAAAAAAAAAATCTTTAAATGCAAACCCAAACTCTACAGAGCACTAAATAACAAAACTCTGTCAACATGTTTTGTCTCAGTCCTATTTAAAAAACCTAAACTATAAGCTATATCTGAGTCATGAGAAGACAAATAATTATTTTTTCCTCTGACAAGAGTCAAATGGTCCACAGAAGTTAGGTCTGTCTTTACGCCTAGCCTGTGCAGAAATGCAGCACAGTGCCTATACTGTCCTAAACAGGAATCAGAGGTAGCCTGAAATACAGAAATACTCAGAAATGCAGTGCAGAAATGCCACAGAACAGGGAAGAAGCAGCTCCTTGTCTCAATGCAGCACCTTACAATGCAAGAGGGAGAAGTACTAGTTCTTCCATAAATGTGGTTTGATTTCTACCAGTACGTTATTGACACAAATTCATGTCAGCTTACAGGTCATGGCCTGCTTTTATGGTCACCCTTCTTTACTGGTGATGGGTAAAAAATGTTTCTCTCACCCTCTGAGAAAGTAAACAGGTTAAAAAATGTTCTCAGTCCACTTCAGGTGGAAAACAACTCCCTCTCCTCTCCCTCTTTCCATGCTTGCAAGCAATGCTGTGACAGATTACCTATGCAGATACGCTCCCAGAATCACAACTTCTCCGATTTGGTGTCCCGCTTGAGGACGTCCTCAGTCATTCGTATGAAGCCTGCACAGGAGAGCCCAGGAAACACTCTTTCCCAAATGCTTGAGATACAGGACCCCCCACTCTCCAAGGTGCCAGGAACGCCCTCTGGATTGCTGGGTGCTCCGGCTTTTCTTTTTCTCATGTTTTGTCCAGAAATTCTGGTCCGAACCTGAAGTTTCTCTGTCAGTAACAGTTTTGCCAAAACAGGAACACTTTTGCAAATCATCATTGTCCATCCCAAAATGCAAAACTATACCAGACTTCTTGTGTCCGAGATCTGTTACTCAGCACTTACTGATTTATTTCACTGTCATGACTGGAATACTGACCCTTCAGAAACAGTTAAAGTTTTAACTAAACCATCACTTGTGCATCTGTATTAAATACATGGAATCTACAGTCCACAGAGCAAATGCCCTTAGACTTGCATCAACAATTAGTTTGATACCAAAAAATGAGAAAGAATTTGACTTAGCAATATCAGAACACTTGCAGAATATTTCCTAAAGGTATCTGTAATCTATTCTTCAGCTACTGCTTCTGACTACGTGGATAGCTCAGGCAGACTGGGAACATAAAATACATATGAGGATCTTAAAGCTGAGCATTTCATTCACCCTCATCTTTGAATCATGCTCATACTGCATCTGGATTAATTAGGATTAAATTAACCAGTTCTACCAAAAAGCCAAGGAGATAATTCTGTGCAGGACACAGGAGGCACAAAGTGGCAATATCTACTTATGCATCTTGAATATGAGTTGCATTATCTGTGTGATTCTTTTTTGTGGAGATTCCTGACCTCTGGGTCTGCATGAACACAGAAATTCATTATTCATAACTTGTACTTACTATTCTCCCATCTTTGTTACCTTACCCAGTAAGGAAGGAAAGACAGGCTATGTGACCAATCACAAATAACAAATACCAAAGAGCTTATGAACAAACCTCTAGTCTGAAAACTATTGATCCATATTTTCTGGCGAAAACTTAGGAATACTGAACACAACCATAGCTAATAAGACTGGTTGGTTCATGGAGGATTCTCTAAAGCTGCATAGTTTTATTAATACATGTATGACTAAAAATTTCTCAATAAAAATATATTAAAACTGTCAGATTTATAAAAGTCAGACAAATCCTCCATTTTTCTGCTCACAACCTCTCTAAATCCCTTTGCGGAAGATCCCAGACCTCAGCTGCATTCCTCAAGGATTTACAGGGCACCAGAGGAACAGCAATCAGCTCCAAATGAATATGTGCATTCAGAAGTATACGGAGGCTTTTCCAGCTTTTCAGGTACTTCACTCAGATTAATCTTCCTGAAGGCACTGGATGTATTTGCAAGAGCAATTTAAACTGCTGCTCCACTCTGCCACTTTTCAGCACATTCATTGTGTCTTGCTGATGGGAATAACCACCACGTAACCAGAGGTGAAAGGAAGAGTGGCTGGAATATTGGAGGCAATACACAAAATCAGGAAAAAAATGCCACGTACTCAAGAAGATTTACTCCTCCTGGAATAATATGAGCTAAGACTGTGGATCAGATTCTGATCTCAGTTACCGTGGTGTTAATCTGAAGTCCCAGCTCTGATTTCAGCAGAGCAGCCCTGGATTTAAGGCCTGATTCATAGATTGCCAGTGATTTATGCTGACTTTGTAACAGTGGTTATTCCAGCAGAAAAATTTAGTGTGGGAAAGATAACAATGCCTTTATCAACACTGCATTATGAAATGCTTGGTACTAGCTTGCATAATGCTTAACAAGGTTTACCATTTTCTCCATTCTGCTTCTGTAATCCATGTTTATGTCCTGCTCCAATTCTAATTCTATATACAAAGCAGCAATTGTCATTCACCCTTTCTGCTATGCTCCCTTCATTTCCTGTAACATTTGTAAGATATGAGCACAAACAAAAATGCTTCAAGAAAAGCATGAAAAAACAGTACAGTACAAATGTGTTACTACAAACACCAGAACACAAATTCTTTTTCTTTCTTTTTTTTCTTTCTTCTTTGCTTTCCACCTTGGGTTTTATCTGGGATAAGCTGTTATTCATATTGCATACCATGTTTTGTTATTCTTTGGTGAGGAATGAAAATGTCTTCAGACACGGATGCTGAGGAAAAAAACCATGGCTGGTATGTTGTCAACATTTGCCTTGCTAAGTAAAAATGACATTATTATTGTACACAGTTTTTTAGTTGAATATTTACATAGATAATAGGATGAGCTGGATGCACCTGTTTTCTAAACAGTTCTGTATGAATTAGATTAGTAGGATGTGATTTATTCAGATCAATAGAAATAGATCTTCCCAGTTGTCCTGGAAATCTAAAAAATAAATACGGCAAATGCTGTATTTTGCACTACAGGTTCTGAAGAAAGCTCTGTACTCTCCTGAAACAACACTTTACAAATGAAAAGGCTGCAAGGATCTCTCTTGCTCTTCCCTCTTTTGTCTCTCTAGGTAGAGGCCTCGTTGGCTGCCTCCAGTAGCATTTACACACATCATAAGAGATGGTTAGATATTTTTCTTGTGGAAAATTTTGACAAGCATAAAGAAAAAAAAACATAGGTCAGTTTTTCCCTTTTGAAAAAAAAAAATCCAACAACTGCTCCCTTTCAAAAAAAAAAGGTTTGTTTCTCACACAAATGTTTTGGCTTGCCTAATTCTTTCTTTTCTTTCTTGACAAATACGTTGAAACTATTCCCCAAAAAAAGAAAGTTTTAAGATAAACTTCCACTGAGGTCAAAATCAGTCTTAATGAGGAAACATTGGTCAGCTATAATTGTCAGTGAGGTTGTAGGCAGAGTGAGAGGGGAAGAAAGGGTGAGGAAGTCAGCAATAGTGGGTGCCTGTGCCTTTCTGAAAGAGCAGTATGGGATATGGCAGGGGCAGCTTGTTCTGCTCTGGGCCGTTGCATATATCAACTATACATCAGGTGTTCCAGCTGTGCTCTCCTCGTGCCTCCCACCGCCCCTGCTAAAGGAAGGATTTCAGCCTGAGATTAATCCTACTCATACTTTCAAGGAGGAGTGGCTGTGAGCTCTTGCGTTGTCTAGAAGCCTCGGCAAGAGGTTTGCAAGAGATTAAGGTGGCTTTTGAAACAGCCCATCATGGAGTATTAGCAGAAAAGCACTAGTTGTGACCACAGAAAACTATATTATGCGGGTGCTACAGGAAAATCAGATAGCATGGCAGGCATGGTGAACGTAGCACGAGCACACAGACCTGGAAGCCTGGAAGCCATCTCCCCACAGAGTGGGGAGATACAGCAGGAGGCAGGGGGCACAGCTGCTTCCACATTGTTTGACCGTAGTATATACCCTGCATTAGGTGGCATTTAGGAGAGGCATAACAGACCTTTCATTTCAGTTCCTTCACATGCCAGAGCTCAGACACATAAATATGGCTACTTTATGCCTCTGCATGACCAAACAAGCAAATAAATAATGAGACAGTTTCTTGCATGGTTTGTCCAGCCAGAGGTTGGGCTGCCCCCTGCCAAAATAGACCTCCCTCCCCCAAGAAAAAGCTAGAAAATAGAAGTGCTTTTAAAACCCCACATACTGAGTATACTTTTTTTCTGTTACAGGCTGCTGCCTTTTTCACCCGACACATGGCAAGGATTATATTTAAATAAAGATTTAACACTCATAAATGGTTTCTTTTAATATTGCTGTAAAGTAATGGTTCTTTTATGGGCGAATTTAAATGCAATTCCCCTATGTACAGCTGTGCCAAACAGTATGGTATCGTTTTATGCAGCCATAAGCAAGAAGGCACGTTGACCAACAGTGCCTGTGGGTAGAGTGTGGATTTTACTAGACAATATGAGCTGATGACCCACGAGTAGAGTCAGCTTTCGCATCTTGTAAAGTCAACCATTGTAAAGGTACCACCGTGTGCGCATAGCGAGTGGCTTGCAGCCCGGAGCAGCCGAGCGCAGCCTCCTGGCTCAGGCAGCACCCCTCCTCTGCAGCTTGCAAAGGTTTTTCGCAATGCCACGTCCTGTTCAGGTTTCACCTCTCCTGGCAGGGATATGGCTAGGCAGGCTTTGTACACACTGCTGAAGAGCTTGTGTCAAACCCTCGATTTACTGGTTACCACCTCCCCGAGCATCTGCCCAGCTGAGCCAGCGTCGGACTCCCCGTGGCCCCGGGCAGAAATTCAGGCTTTTCCCTGCCGTTCCCGTGCAGGAGAGCTGCCCAAACGCAGCCCAGCAGCAGCTGGCACACACAACCAAACACAGGGCTGTTTCAGATTAAAACTAAAAGTGGAGTTCCCAGCCCAGGGTATTACATGGCACAGATATTCACAGCTCTTTCCAGGCTTCCGAGAAGAAGCATTTAGTGACTTTTCAGAACTCAATATGAACTTTTTTCCACAACTTGTTGCTGGGATGGGTGATTACTGCCCGGTTTAAAAACTTTCTTGACCTTAAAAAAAGGCAGGATTATTTTGCAGTCTCATTTTTGCAACACTGTATTCCTCACAGTGGTGAGGCTGCTGTCACTCTCGTTATAATCATCCATGGGAAACTACAGAAAAGACTGGGATGGGCCTAATGGTCTCGAAGCAGTGGTCTCTCCCCTTGAAAAGCGTCATGTCATCTTTCCACTGCCACAAGACCTCATACCAGATCACATCTACATAATTACTTATGCATTGACCTGAGATTATTTGCTTCCTCTTTTCTAAATAAACTTAGTTTCTGATGCTCAGAATACTGCAAATATTTTACAAAATATCTCATAATAAACATCATCCCCACCCCTAGCCACTGGAAGCTCTCCCATGCTCTTCTACGTGCCACGACAGGCAAGCTCCTGCCAAAACAAACCTTGGCAGATCGGTCACCCCAGTGGAATGAGGGATGATAAAATGTTATTCAAGCCGCACTGCAGAGCAGCCACTTGGCAGGGCTCATTGCCATCCATGCAACGTATGAAAAGAAACCCTTTATTTATTTCAGTCATCTTCTCGCCAGCCAACTAAAAGGCATCCTGAACTGTTTTGGCGTCTTGATTCAGCAAATCATCTCAGCACAGTTCAGAAAAGATGTGACCATGAAATATTTTGGCTTCATTCAAAATGCGCGCCTACCTTGTTTGTTGTGTGCCTTATATTTGCTTGGGAGATGACCAGGCAGAAATTTCCAGAAATAGCTGTCTTGGGAATAACCAGCCAGGATCATATTTTCAAGGGTAATTCTGGAGCAAGCAAAGACCAAATGAGCAGCAACACTTTTCAGCAGAACCACTCAGTTTTATTGGTTCACTGAATAAATTTCAGACGTTCATATACTTTCTACTCTCAAAACGAGAAGGCCAGGAGAAGTACTGCACCCCACTGTGGAGCACTAAAATTCAAGTAGGACTCATTTTTCCTTACTTTTGTCTCACAGAGGAAAGGAAATGCCCAAAATTCTCAACAGGGCGATCTACTCCAGAAAATGTGACCATTTTCTTTTTCTAATTTTTTTTTTGTCTTGAACACATCAGTTAGCACCCTCTGGTTTTGGTTGACTAGTTATCTTTTGAGGCTTGCTTTTGGTTTAGTGTAGTTTTGAATATTTTCTTCACACTTTGCGAAGACTTTGAACACAAGAACAGCATCTCATTCAATTTTAAAGCTGCAGTTTCCTTCCCCTTTTAAACTGTGAAGCATGCTATGATTTACAGTGGCATATATTTGGAAAATTGGGCCACAGTTTCTATAACTGGATGCTCCTAAAACCCTGTTTGAATTTCTACAGGGGAATGCTGGGGCAGTGAGGACTTTTTAAAACTAGGATTTATTCGAGACACTGAGGAGAAACCCAGGAGCTTAACTTTATGCCCTGGTGTTGGAAATCTTAGCCCAGATTTACATTTTAATTCATCTGTCAGCACAAGCTCTGGGTAATGCAGAATTTCACTCTTTCTTTCCCCCCTGCCTCCTCATGAAACCTCAGCTAGCAATTCCAGCTCCTTTTCATTAGGAGCCTGGCACTTCTCAAAGGACCTGAGCTCCATGGAACTGTCTGTGAAAGCTGAAACCAGCAGAAAATGCCTGGGCTTTTGGGTTTCATTGCAGACCCAAAAAGTCAAGTTCATTTTGCTGCAATTCAGCATGCCTCAGGAGCCAAGGTGAAGCTTTCTGTGAAATTGTGCTCCATTTGAAGTGAATGTGGATGGAGGTGGCAACAGGGAGTAGGCATAGCCAATTCTAGTTTCCTGGGTAGTCTCAAATATCAGCATAAAAATGCAGAAAGCTCTAATACAGGTAAACTGGAAACTGGAAAAGGTTTTATGTATCAGCATTTTGAACTGCACCTAGAAATGAAATGGAAACAAAACCAAAATATAGACCATAGCTGAAATACGCTAAATATTTAAGGAACAAGGCAGTTATCTTCTGCCCTGGTTGTACATACATATAGCGCTCATGCACATTGCACATCTTTGCTTTATCTTTTTTGGGGAGAAAAAAAGCCATTGTACATGTGAGAACACAGTGGAATTCATCTGTGTGAAATGCCAGTGATCAACTCATAAAACCTACTCAAAATTAAATGAACTCCACGTCTCCTTTAGCTCTGGCACCAGAATTGCCTCCTAAGCCTCAGGAAATTCTGGCTCCCTTCATCAAGGGGTTAAAAGCCACCATGCTGGGAATAATACATATTCTGCTCTTTCCTTTTCGTACTCCCTGATGGTTAATGACATCCAGTCCCATCTGGATACCAAGTACCACGAACTGACATATCCCCCAAAGAATGTTATCCAGATAATTGTCTTTGATGAAAATCAATTGCATGATGTTGAAATTACAGGCCTTTTTAAGACAGTCACTCATTTCTGGAGATTTAGGCTTCAGTGGTTTGAAGACAAGCGTATATAAATGCACTTAATAATGAAACACTTATTCTACAGTGTCACTGCTGTTTTCTACCTTTCTTCCATATTTTCGATGGGTGCAATGCTTTAAAAGCACTGGGACATTGGCCACATTCAGAAGCCTTTCACAATAACATGATCTTGAGCAGAGTTTTGGATGACAATCCACCCATCACTGATGGCACAGAGTGACAGGGAGCGGCAGACTGGAGCCTGTGAGGGACAGCTGGGCCAGATCTGCGCTCCACAAGCCTTGGTTTCTGCCTCAACTCACTCTGTGGCAGCTGAAAAACTTACAGGCTGGGCTTTATGAAGTAACCTAAAGAAACTGGGTATCTAAATTAGGAGAAATTAATTCCCAGTCAGCCCATGGACTATCTGGTTTCTAGTATTTTCTGTTATGGAGTCTATATGGAAAAGTATCTCTACATCTTTTCTGAGCGCTTCCCCTTGATCAAAATACAAATGCAGACAAAAACCCATCCTCAGACTGATCCATTCCCTTGTCCCTGTTTTCCCTCTTCTGTTTCGCTACTCCTTTTTCCCTTAATTTTGATATTTCAGGCTGCCTTAATCATTCCAAGATGGGTTGAAGGACTCAAAGGCCAAAAGCTTATTTTTCTAAGCATGGCTTCAAACATCACCCTGGACCTCCTCCTTACAGACCATTTATGTAGGTCTTGCTTGTCTGCAAGAATGGCTAGTGTGTATTTTGTCAGTGGACTGCTATTCTTTCCTAAGGTACATATGCTTCTTGCAGTATTCTGGTGATGAAAAAGCTCTATGCTAGGTCATTTTTTGGTTATGAAAAGTACCCACCCTGTCTCCAGGCTGTCTCCTATTTGCTTGCTAAAGAAATGATATTCTGTTTGTAGCATCCAAGCCCCCAATGAGGTTCATGCTAAGACCAAGAAAAACTGTCTTCCAGAAGAAGCAGGTAGCTTACTTTTAAAATTGCCATTTTAAAATTTTCTTTTAATATTTGGAAAAAATCTCCATGAACAAAGTAATGCAAAATATCAGGGAAAGATTATAGCTCTCTGTATTTATAGCTCTCTTTACAATAAGGAAATTTTGATCCAGGATATGACCACAGTTTGTGATTTCATCAATGAGAATAAAATCTTCTGTCGTGTAGCATGACTCACTTGGTCATCATGTTATCTCTGCACTGTATGGGAGTCTCTGCTCTCAATGTCCGAGTCCTCAGCCTGTCCCCTCCTGCCTTGGGACAGCACAGTGCCAAGAGATTCTTGGAATTCACTGCAGGTTCCTATAATGCCCCTGTGGACTTGGTGACAGCAATTCTGTCCACACAGAAGACCCAAAAATAAATAACGCTCCACAAATCAAGCTGAGTAGCAAACATGCATTAGCCAGTAACTAAAAAACAATGGCCAAAAGTAAAAGCCATCAAAACCTGAAAGTGACCAACCAGATGAGTTTTTGCTTTTCAGGCCACTGGCTGCAGAAGGGCTCGTTGCCTTTCCAGCTACTCCCAGAGCTGGGTGCAGGACAGGATTTCCTGGAGGGATCGTGTGGGCTGAATCCCATTGTGAGGCTGTTTAGGGAAGAGACTAAAAAAAGGGGTTTCAGCATGCGGCTTAAGGAGAAGGAGTAAAAGAAGGGCCAGTAACTGTCCATAGCACTCTGAAGACTTTTTGAAGGCTGTTACACTGAGGCCAGTATCAGCATTACACTGCCAAAGGCCCTGGGCAGCAGCTGGTTGATTTGCATTGCTACTTAAATTAGCCATTTACCTAAATTATCCCTCCTGTCCCTTTTCTCCCAACATCCATTCCTGTTCAGGGGCCTCATGTAAGAACCGGATTGCTCTCCTCAAGAGTAAGGGAGCACCGTCCTCAGGGTAGAGTCTTGTATTCTGTTCAAAAAGGCAAATTTTCTGTGCCTATCTGGACCATGGCCTCAGAGCCCACGCCGGACTGGAAGAGAACCACAGCGTATACAGACAGACAGTGCAAAGGGTTGGCAAGCACCAGGCAGTATCAGAGATCAATCTTTGGCTTCAGCTCCCTTTGAAACACCTGGACATCTGCAAAAATTTCCACTGCAAAGTAAATCAACTCCTGCAATAACCCAGACAGCTGGGGAGGAGGTGAGAAATCCTGAAAGAGTTTGAGGAGAGATTTCTTTTTTGGAAAGGTGTGTTGCACGAGGTGGGTGAGTCACCTCATAATACCTTGCACTGTCTCGAAGGTGAAGGCATTAAGGAAACTAGGAGCCAGGAGAACGACTCTAGTGCTTGTTTCTTTCTGTATCTGGTCCTCCAGTTAAAATGTCTTTCCAACAAAGTCTTGTTAGTAACCCTTGTGGTGCCACCACTAAGGCAGGCAGTGAGGTGAGGGGAAAGAAAGGACTCCGACAGGCAAGGTAGACAAAACACTTCATGGGAGAAATTGCAGGGCAGGACACAGAAAGTAGAGGTGTCATTTTTCTCTGTGGTTACATATTTAAGGGCAAAAAAAGTCCATCTGCGGTTTATAAACTCTTAGGTATATCATTTTGAGCTGTACAACAAAGAGGCATGAGGAGCTAGACTGACATGGCAGCACCTTTCCTGGACCCGGGAATGAGTTTTGTGAAAGCCTGGCCAAGATGGTCTGTACATGACTCATGTTTGGTTTTGACTGTCATTTGGGAAGAAAAGTGTCTGGAGCTTCACTAATTAATTCGCCTCAAGATTCCCATATGCTGAGCAGTTTTCAGAGGACTGATTCAGAAGGCAGCAGCTGATTGTCGGTGTGCAACAGCCCTGCCAGGGTGCAACTTACTACAGAGCACCACTGTAACATGCTCACAATCCAGATGGAGCTTTGAGGGTCTGGCTGAGGTCCAGCGATTTGCTCCATCCACTCTGGTCTCTACCAGAAGGTCTTCAGGACCACAGGGAAGCACCAGTCTTTCCTATGGGTCAGGCAGGTGAACAGCAGAGTTGAACAGCAGCAAAGTCTGGATAGGCAGGACAGAAAAAAAGAATAACCAGGATGGGGCTGGGCCAACTTACAGCCATTTTTGGGGGGTTGGGAAACACCCCACCTAAGACATTGCAGAGCAGGACATCTCATGCTTCCACAAGCCCTCCTCTAAGTACAACTTGAAAGGGCTACATCTGGCAGATAGATGGTACCAGCTCACTGAGCAATAGTGTCAGGGGGAAAGAACAACAGATACTTGTCATGGGTTGCTGGGGCATCTCTTCCCAAAATTGCTACAGGATTTCTGACAACTGAAAAACGCCCTTGATTTTTCAGTGTCCTTCAAAAGATCTCCATGCAGCACATAGTGTGTTACTCTGTTTATCCATTCTGGAAAGATGAGACACTGATTTTACCCTACTAGAATCTGTAGAAAACCAATATCCTGTGGTAAAGCTTCAGCCTTACAATTCTCTTTTAATATAAACTGTCATTACTGAATCGCAGTACTACCCAGATCTGCTTTACATGAGTCCTTGGCAAGACAATGTCAGCTGTGCTTAATAAACAAGGTCTGCATTTATCGATTCAACAATATTGTAAAGGGTAAAATGTCATCTGGTGTTACTAGAACATCCAACCTGCACCTACATCAGACGCAAGACAACCATCAGTCACAAAAGGACTGCACTACCTGCTAATCCAGAAAAAGAAGCAGCACATGAAATTTCCACAAAGAATCTAGCTCCCAACCTTTGAGCAAGAAATGGATTTCCTCTGCGACTAATCTTCCAAACCCTGAGCTGGAACGACGACATGGCCCTATGCTTACTTCATGACAGCATCTAGTGTAGACCAGGTGTCCAATTCTTCCTTGGCCACAGCTCCCTGGGGCACCCCTCTCCATCCCAGAGTCACTTGAATGAAGGAGCTGTTGTAGAAAATTGGCCCTCCCTATTCCACCTCTGTGCAGGTGTCACTGGGGTTATTTTCTTCGGATTGGATTTATTTTCTTTCTCTCTTTTTTTCTCAGCAGCTAATGGTGAATTTCACTTGAAATAATACTCCGTTATTCAGTTTTCCTGAAGAATGTATCAGCTGGGCAAACCATAGCTTTTGCCTCAATTAGCTGAACAACAATAGTAGGAGAGAGGAATTATGCCAGTTGTGAGAGTTCTGTGGCTTCAAAACATCATACAAGCTGCAGCTGCAGACATCTACAAAGGCATTTGTATCAGCACTCTGGCCAAGTGGGCTCCGGGTTGGGCCCTGATGGAACAAAGACAAAGATCCTGAGGAAACGATAGCAAAAGACAACTAAGGACCTCTGACATGTATCAGAGGGAAGACGATGATTGGCACCAAACAGCTCCAATGCCAACATTTACTAATTGAACAGCTTTTCATTACAAATGTCAAAGGCCTTTCAATATTGTTACATACCCAACCACCAAAAGGTTTTATCTTCTGTTTAAGGACACTGTATTTTGGACAGAAGTCTCTACGGCATCAAGGAAGCAAGACAATAGAGCTGGTGGGTAATTTCTTGGTACCCAGGATGTTTCATCCAAAGCATCTTGGTTTCCACTAATGTTCTTCCAAACCAAGGTTCTGGTGGCCTCTGTCTCAATTACTCAGAATGTTCCTAGAATATTAGGCCTTTATCTCCAGACTTGCCCAGAAAATCTGTCTGCAGGCAGGGTACAGACAAGCCCAGGACAATTCATGAAGATGAGCACCAAGGCAAGAATATATACCCTAGGCTCACACCAGCTCTCCATAACCTGACTATCAATTCACAGTAAACCTCCTGAGAACACCTTCAAACAAACACACTGCTGAATATGGGAAACTCCCAGCTTGGAGGAGGACAAAATTTCACCCAGAAATGTTGGTTTGGGTCTGATTCAAGGCAAAGGCAATATTCTGCACACACACATACAAATCCCCATGAAACAGAAATGTCACTTTTTCGGCCAGATCTCCCAATGAGGTAAATCAGTAGTAAAATGGCATTGAAGCTAGACACAGAGAGCTTGTGTAACACTGTAAAAGCAACTTGGTTTGGAACTCTGTATGTACCCTACCGTGGCGTCTTTGGGGAAGAATCTCATTTGTCCTTCCGTTCCTGACCTATATTATTATAGACCTCAGCCTGCTTCTTTTGCAGAGACCTTTTAAAGGGGCTGAGTTAAATTGCCCAGAGATGTCAACAAGTTGTAAGAGGCAGGCTCACACTGGCAGCAATTACCAGAGGGCAATGATCAATGGGGGTCTTTTGTTAGCATTACAGGATCACTATTGACTCAGGAAGGAAGTGCCCCCATGGTTTAGGCTTAGCTGAAATGGACAGGCAGCCTTGCCCTTGGCTGCTCACAAGCCACTAACCAACACTTATCTCATTAATTATTCCTGTCCGAACAGCAGCGATCGTTATGATCCACAATCAGCTGAGGAAGAAGAGGTCACAGCAAACACAGAGGCTCCATTTACCAATCCAGGACACGCATCCTTTCTCTTATTTGCATCCGGACTATAGTTTGACGCCAGTGCTGTTCCTTTGACAAACAGATAAAAACAACGACAGCCACACTAGCTCTCTGCAAAAAAATGGATAGCGCTGACATGTTCTTCCGCTTATAGAAGTAAACCTACAAGGCACAGTGACCTTGCTAATTGTGTAGATAGGGAGAAGGGATTAGTCTTCATATTCCAGTGTGTCCAGATTGCCTCGATTCGCACACACTCCTATTCCAAGCTACGGCCAGAGCCATCAATGGTTTACAAGACACTTGACGCACAATCCCATTGTTTCAAAAGTATAGTTTGTGTAAGGGAATTTATAGGAAGAAAAGTCATTTGACAGGAATAAAAGACATTTGAGGGATGAGGGCTTCTGGATGGGAGGATGGAGTCTCCTATTAAAGTCACCTTACACTGCTGAGGGATAAATCACTCCCTCGAACATATTGCAGTCTGTTGTAAAGGCAGCTGATTAGTATGACTGAGAATCAAACCACACTCTGTTCTTACCCCCCACTGTGTTATTTTTCTCCCTTGCACTGAATTGTTCAAGCCACAGCCTTTTAAATCAAGCTCTGATTTAAGAAAGGGAAGAATATACAAAAGGAGCAGTATATTCCAAACACACCCTGCCCTTCAAGCTTAGTGCTCCCCAGCCGCTTCAGAGAGAGGAAAATCACGAGCCCCACAGGAAAACTTACACACGTGCACTTGCAAAGTGAAGTTTGCCACGTGTACCCAGCTGGGAAGGGAAAACTCCCCAGCACCTCTGCTCAACACCCTGAGCCCTCAGGGGGACTGTATTTGCAAAACAGTTGCTGTGCCCCAGTCTGTCCTGCTGACTAACCAGGGAACAGCAGACAGCCTTAGAGTTTCAAAACATAAAGGCAGGCCCCCACCAGGAAGCCATTTCCTTCTCTAAGCTGCATTTGTGCAGAAGGTTTCTTCCGCTCCTTCTCCCCTCAGGGGGGATAAAATATGAAAAGAAGGGACTTTCAACATCTGCTCTAGATTCTTATTTTCTTAACTCTTGCTGATTTTTTTTCGAGATTCTTATCCAGTGCCTATAGCTTAAGCAGTCTGTATTTTCCTGACAAGCAATTGTCAGATCTGGTACTGTCTGTCAAACGGGAATGCCAATAGCCTTTGACAGAAGCATTTGCAGTGAGGAAGACCAAGCATTTACAGACTGGGTTTATTCCAGACTCCACTGCACCAAAAGCACGCTATAATTTTCTTCAACAGCCTCGAGAGGAGACTGAGCAGACATTTAAATGGTTCTTTGCTACAGCAGTCTCCAACAGTGATCAGGTGAGAGATGGCAGAAGAAAAGGTGAGGATCATGTGCTTTGAGAAGCACTCCCCACTCTCTGCTCTCCTAGCAAACAGGCGAGGGACTTCAGCTGTCATTGTACTGCTGCTGCATCAGTCTAAAACACCGGCTGGGGTCTGTATCAGCCTGCTAAAAGTGGTCCCATTTACAAGACGCGCACATGGGAACTTACCATCCTCCTGGGTCAGGGCTAGTGCTGACCCTATCCTGTTACTTCTGTTTGAGATAAACCCATTCTCCCTCCGTGGTTCCTTCGGGAGCTGGCTGTGTGATAGCTGAAGGAGAATCACCACAGCCAAGAGGAGTGGCTTTTGTTCAGAGCACAAGGGATAAGGAGTTCACATCGTTACTAACACTAGTGCAAAGGACTCCTGTTCAGCAAGAGATAATCCCTCTCCCAGCCAGCTTCCAGACACAAAGCACTCCATCAGCTAACACCAAGGGGGAGTGGGGATGGGAAGAGGAAGGCATTGCCCTGGGGGTAAGAATGGCTCCTGCCATCCCAGCTGCCATGCCGCCTCATCAAGATCTTTATAGGTCCGCTTCCACAGGCTGTGCAAGACATCAGTGACCTCAACAGACAGGGTAAATGGCCAGCTCTGAAGAGCATTTCAAATTGATGGCGGCTGAAGGGCCAAGTTGCATGGAAGCAGCCATAGTGGATGGTGGGGCGGCCATGTTGCCTGTCAGGGCAGGTCCTCTACCCTAGCAGAGGGCAGCCAGCGGAGCAGGGCCACCACCGCAGCCGGACGAGCCACGACCCCCCGCCGAAGCCCTGTCAGCAAGCAGCCGCTCCCCTGTCAGTGTGAGCGCAGCGGCGGGAGTTGGGGCTCGGCCATGCCTCAGAGCCGTGCTATGCTACGCCCCGCACACCGCCGCGCCTGTTTGTATAAAGCCATTTTTTTGTTTTCCTTTCCAGAAAGAACGCTGCCAATCGCTGGAGGCAGGCGTGTTTATCAAGACGTGTATCTCGAAGCCTGACACGAGATCTGCAGCCTCTGGTGCAGCTGAAAAACAGGCTGTCATCACCTTGGCGAGAGCGAGCCGGCAGGGCCGGCGGGGGACCGGCCCGGCCCCAGCCCC